>VAPB011125841.1_pt1 | contig 38970 bp, 43 predicted proteins | sample 3395101 | NCBI WGS metagenome assembly VAPB01 (sample SAMN08290433, study PRJNA428436) | hydrothermal vent metagenome | isolation source: Deep-sea hydrothermal vent chimney | place: Indian Ocean: Southwest Indian Ridge | reverse complement strand
TAAGATGTTAAAAGAAAGTCGTAACTATGTTGTGAAGGAGGAACTAAAGGAGGCTGCTTAATAATTTTTGCTTGAATTTTTAAATGGGAAGTTCAGGTCTTTCATTTTGATATTTTAAGTAGTTGATAAATTTGTGTACGATTATAATTATGATAAACTTTACCGGTTAACCTCAGCCACCCACCCCACTGGAAATCCGAATGAGTCTATCGGGAATACCCTCCAGGAATTGCGTTAACTCTTGACAATACTATCATATTACGTTACTATTAATAAATGATAGTAAGCTTCTATAATGATGAAACCGAATTTATATGGGAAGGCCGTTTTTCAAAAAAAATAAAGTTACCAACTCAACTGCATAATCTTGCACGACGGAAACTAAGAATGATAGCTGCGGCAACTGTTCTTGAAGCGTTAAAAATTCCTCCTAAGAACAGGCTGGAACAGCTGAAAGGTAAAAGAAAAGGACAATGGAGCATCAGGATAAACGATCAATGGCGTATTTGTTTCAAATGGCAAAACGGTAATGCCTATGAGGTTGAAATAACCGATTATCATTAGATGGGAAATGAAAAAGGAGAAAAAAATGAGATATTTGAAAAACATCCATCCTGGAGAAGTTCTTCAAGAAGAATTCCTAGACCCTATGGATATATCTGTGTACCGGCTATCCAAGGAAACCGGTCTTTCTCAGACACGGTTGGGACAAATTATCAAAGGAAAAAGGGCTATAACTGCAGAGTCAGCTATAAAACTTGGTAAATTTTTTGGTGTGTCAGCAGAATTTTGGATGAACCTGCAATCCCTGTATGACCTGGAAGAAGCAAAAAAGCAGTACAGGAAAGAAATTCAGTCGATACATACTCTAAAAAAGGCTATTGCTTAGCAGGAGATAGATATTAACGGCACTCATACTTTTGATTATGATGAGCTTTATCGTTTAACTTCTGCATCTCATCCAACAGGAAACCCTGCTGAATCATTTAGTTATACTGATCCAGTCGGCAGTGTCGGCAACCGTACCTCAAGCCATCTTTCAAGTGCATATACTTATGATGAATTAAACAGGATTCAGGTGATCTTCCCCCGAAAAAGTGGACACAACGAAGAGTTTGGTATTAGGATAAATACCAACTCATAAGGGGGTATTCCCCCTATAAAATTATTTCCTTAAAATGTGTAATCCCACGAAGTTGACCGGCAAATCCCATTTATCGTGGCCGGAATAATCTCATTCAAAAGCCAATCAGTTTATTTTATACCATATTAAAATTATGGAGGTTGAACCTCCATAATTTTGTATTACCGGTCTTTTTCTGAGGAAGTGTCAATCCCTGATTCTTATTCAGGTATCATCTGCATTTACGTTTACTGCTCTCTGCAGTTTTTATAGCTTTCTGAGCATATCGCCAGGCGTTTCTGAAATGTATAATCGCGCTTGCCGGTTTTCCTGTGCCGTAATCTCCGGCCCTGAGAAGTTCTCTTTCCGCTTTATCGAGCATTTTATCGAAACAGCTCTGATTGCCGGGATTCAACACAGGTGTTGCCAGAGCATCGTATATAGCAGTCAGTGCAAGAATTTCATCTGCTGACACAAGGTTTTCAAGAACGTCTTCACAAACAGGGGAGGCAGGTGTATAAGAATCTCTCAAACATTTTTTTGTCGCTTTGTGTTCGTGCATAAAAACATGCTTGCCGTTGTTTCTGCCTTTATTATTATTCAGGCTGTCAGCATCGATCCAGTACCGCGGTTTAAGACTTTTTCTTATCGCATCGATTACATCTTCAAAGTCTTCATCATCGGCATCTTCTTTACTGTGCCTGCTGTGTGCGCTGTCTCTGTCCCTGCAGTCTTTATCGTCATCCCTGCTGTTGAGCCTGTTTCCAGAGGCGCTGCCGCTTTGGCAGTTGTGATGATCATCGTCATCACCATCATCTTCTTCTTCAAGCATGGCTATGGCGCTTGTTTTAAGCCAGCGCGCATCACAGGCATCTCCAAACCCGTTTTCGTCAGTATCGGTCTGGTCCTGATTAGGGATATAAGTACAATTATCATTAATGTCAGCTATCTGGTCATCATCAGAATCCTGTAAAGTAGCACAGTATGTCAGACCTTCCAGTCCGTCCAGATAGTGCTGTTGGACAGTGTCTTTAGCAAGAGCGATGCTGTAAACCGCCACCTCATCCATAAAACCGCCCCAATACCAGCTTCCGCACGAACCGCCCATTATAAGAAGGAAATCAACGTTTGTTACGAGCCCTGTATAAACAGCCGGTGTTCCTTCCACTCCGTCAACGTAAATCCTTATATTTGTGCCGTCATACGTTCCCACAATATGATGCCACTCATCCTGAGAAAGGGGTGCATACGCATAGTGTTCGGTAATATTTTCAACATAAAAGCGGATATTGCCATCGTAGTAGTAGAGCCCGTAGCCGTTATCATACCACCAAGGATAGGCCCATGACGAATTAAGCAGTACGTTGTCCCAGTCGCCCAGGTTTTTTCCATAGACCCATGCTTCAACAGTAACCTCCTCAACAAAATCAAGGCTTTTATCGTATGGAACAATAACAACACCATTTCTTTTCCAGGTTCCGTCAAGGAAATTCAGGGCGCTGTTAAACTTGCCGGATGCCCGGTCTGCCCTGTGAATAGTTCCGTTATTATTACCGACAAAATCATAAGCTACATCTCCTGTGTCTTCATCAAACTTCCAGCATGAGACCATTCCTTCAGGGTAGATATCCGCGTGTAGTGAGGATACTATAATTACTGTAGATAGGATAATAAAGCAGACAAAAGTCATTAATATTAAAATTGCTTTTTTCATTAGTTATCCCCCTTTACATTTCGGTTGGACTGCCATATTCATAAAAGATATAAATGTAATACATAATAAATATTTGTCTTACTATTTATTAAAAGTATACACCAAGAAGATGTGGTTGTCAATAGTTTTTACGCTAAAAGCGCTAATTTGTTAATTAAAAATTATTATGGAAAATATTTCTAAAATACAGGCAGTTACAGCATGGCGTTAGTGACGGTTTTACTTGAAAGTGAGGGTAAACTGCCCTGCTTTTGATACAGCAAGCACCATTTTAACTTGACAAATGAAAGCTTATATGATAAAAAATACTAAACTGATTTAAAAATAAATTAATTATTTAACTTGTAAGACATTTTCTGATATTTGACTATGGAAAAGACGAAGCAGCGCAAAAAAAAGGAACTCAGGCATCATACCTCATTTACAATGAGGTTTGATGCCTTTACTCTAAAGATGCTCGAAAGGATAGCATATGATGAGGACAAAACCAGGCCGGAAATAATACGTTCGGCTGTGAAGTTCCTTTTCATGAAAAAATACGGGCCCAAAGAGCTTGAAAAGGTAAGGGGCAAGTATAGGCCGGATATTTCTAAAGACTGGTAAGTTTAATATAAATTCCTGCTTTCTGATATAAGGTATCTCTTATCCCGGCTGTTTGCCTGTGCAGATTATTAACTTCCTGTGTTTCTGTTAACTTCTGTACCGGTTAACCATCCCTTTTCGTTGATTTGAAAAACGTGCTTCTGATATACTCAAACCCATGATTATAATACCTGCTGTAGATATTAAGGGGGGCAAATGTGTAAGACTTCTGCAGGGAAAGAAGGATGAGGTTACGGTTTACTCTGATGACCCTGCGGCAATGGCAAAACAGTGGGCTGATTTTGGCGCTGAACTACTACATATTGTTGACCTTGACGGAGCATTTACAGGCGAGCAGAAGAACTTTGACATAATTGTCTCAATCAGAAAGACAGTCGATATTCCCATTGAGGTTGGAGGCGGTATCAGGGATATGGAAAATATAGAAAAACTTGTTAATGCCGGAGTAGACAGGATTATTATCGGTACTTCGGCTGCTGTTAAACCTGATATGGTTAAAAAGGCCTGTGACAGATTTTCAGGGAAAATACTTGTAGGCATAGATGCTAAAGAAGGGAAAGTTGCTGTTAAAGGCTGGGAAGAAGTAACAGACCTGCTCGCGATTGAATTTGCCGTAAAGGTAGCGTCTGAGGGGATAGAAGGAATTATTTATACTGACATTGCAAGGGACGGAATGCTTACAGGCCCTAATACAGCCGCGATGGCTAAAATGGTCAGTGCTGTGAAAATCCCGGTTATAGCCTCAGGCGGGGTGTCAAAAATAAATGATCTGGAAGATCTTATGCAGATAGAAAACCTGTGGGGCGTAATTACGGGCAAGGCATTATATTCAGGAGCACTTGATTTAAAACAAGCTATAAAGACAGTGACAGGTAATGGGTGACGGGTAACGAGTAACATAGATTTAAAAACACATAATGATATAGACACGATTAGCAAAAGGCAGTAAGACTTATTAATTATTTAGAAGGGAGGCAAACTAAGAAGGCGTAATGATTTCATTTTTGTTACATGTTACGCGTTACTGGTTACTTTTTTAATTGTTAGCCAAAAGGATAATTCCATGTCTGGACGTTAAAGACGGAAGGGTTGTAAAGGGTGTTAATTTTCAAAACCTGACAGACGCCGGGGACCCTGTTGAAAATGCGAAATTCTATGATAATCAGGGCGCTGATGAGCTTGTATTCCTTGATGTGACCGCTTCGCATGAAAAGAGAAAGATAATACTTGATGTTGTGGCAAGAACGGCTGATGATGTTTTTATGCCTTTAACCGTTGGAGGAGGCATAAAAAATCTTGAAGATATCAGGGACCTTCTAAATGCTGGCTGTGACAAGGTATCCATTAACACTACGGCAGTACGCAATCCTTATTTTATAAGGGAAGCTTCAGAGAGGTTTGGAAGCCAGTGTATTGTTGTTGCCGTTGACGCCAAACTTGTTAAAAAGGATATGAGTTATGAACCTGAAGAGCCATGGTTTAGTGATACATCTCTGAAAGATGTGCGGCTTAAACCACCTGATAACGGAGGGCCTGTCTGGGCCATATCAACTCACGGTGGAAGAAAGATGAGGCTTATTGATGCGATAAAGTGGTCAAGGAAAATGGAGGAATTAGGCGCTGGCGAGATACTTCTGACAAGCATGGACAGGGACGGGACAAAGGACGGTTATGATATTTTTCTGACGCGGAGGATTTCCGAGACAGTGTCAATCCCGGTTGTCGCATCCGGCGGGGTAGGCACCCTTGAGCATTTAAGAGAAGGTCTTGTCGAGGGCAAGGCTGACGCTGCGCTTGCGGCTTCAATATTCCACTATAGAGAGTATTCAATAAAAGAGGCTAAAGAGTATCTTAAATCAAAAGGTGTGCCGGTAAGGCTCTGAAAGGCCGTGAAGCGTAAAGCGTAAGTCGTGAAGTAAGAAACGAGATACTAATTATACATATCATGATTAAAGATCAATTACGCCTGAGGCGTACGAGTACGAACCTGCCTGCAGGCAGGTGTCAAGCAGTAGTATTTCTTTATATATCAGCTACTTGCTCTTTAGCTGAAAAAAAGAATGATATTGAATCATCGGAAATAGCGAACTTTGTATAATATTTGTTCCGGTGCGCGCAGCGCACCGGAACAAATAGTATGTGGAGCGATCATCCTGCCAGACTTGGCAACTTTTCCTTGCCAGCCTGCCATTATGTCGCTCAATTCGCCTGTTATCAAAAACATCAATTGACAACATTGATGGTGCATGTTAAAATGTACGTAATAACGTACATTTTATATGGAGGTCTGTAATGGCAAGCATCAACGCAACAAAAGCAAGAAAAGAGTTTTTTGATCTTATCAAGGACACCATAGACAAGCATCGTGTTTTTCATATTCATCATCGCAAGGGAGATGTTGTTCTGATGTCTGAAGAGGAATACGAGAGTTTGCAGGAGACACTGGAATTATTGTCTATACCGGGTTTCAGGGCAAGTATCGCTCGTTCGGTAAAACAGATGAAAAAAGGTGAAACACTCTCTTTAGATAAAGTTTTTAGAAAAGAAAAATAATGCCATATGAAGTTTTATTCACTAAAGAAGCTTTCAAAGACTTCAGGAAATTATCCCCAAAGCTTAAAAATAAACTCAGGGATATAATCACCAGACAGATTATAGAAAACCCCTATTCCGGTAAAAAACTGATTGGCGACTTGACCGGTTTTTTCTCAATCAGACTTTCTTTCAAAGACAGGATTGTTTATAGTATCGATGAAAAAGATGAAATAGTCTATATCCACAGGGTAAAAACTCACTATGGGAAATAAAAATATCTTTTTCCAGCCAAATGTAAACCCCGTTAGAAGAACTTCGCCTACGTCTTAGGCGCACAAGCTTTTAACGGAAAGGAGTTTGTTTTACCCCTGCCTACCGGCAGGCACGCACGCTGCAAGCAACGGGACTTTCTAACGGGGTAAATCTGTGTTTATCTTGCTACCAGTCTGTGATTTGCTGTCCGTTTTTCGATTCTGTACATCTCTATCGTTTCTTCGATTGCCGGCGGAACCTTTACATAAAAACGGTTATCATTGTTAGTTACCGTAACATTGATTTCTGATAATTGTTTTGCGTCTGAATACCTTGCGCATAAAGAAGCGGCAAGATCAATAGCATTATTGTCATATTTCCCCACAATAGCGGTTACAGGACTGCCGAACCCCTCAACACGCAGCAGGTGATCTTCAGGGAGGGAGAGAGACAGAAGAGTATCATTTTCTTTTTTATCCCTGCCTATAATAATTTTGCAGTCCGGTGAAAACCTGAAGTGCCTGCCGACTCTCAAAAGGTTAAAATCTCTGAATTCAGGGTCTTTCTTATGAGTTAAAAGTTCTTTCAGCCTGTAGGAATAATTGGGTTCAGTGAGCAGACATCCGCCTGCGGGCGCTGGATAATCGGTCAGCCCTAACTCTTTGGCCAGTGCCATCTGTGGTTTTCTGGAGCGTCCGCTGAAATCATAAAGATCATCTCTGTTAACAATTCCATTTTGTTCAGGGATTGTTATATTTAAAAGTTTGGCGCTCAGAGGCCTTAAAACAAGCCCCTTAAGTGATGACTCTTTGTCAATCATGGGTAGTATGTTTTTTCTCTGGCTCATGGGTCTTTGACCGAGGACCTCCCCTGTGATTATAAAATCAGCGTCGGTCATACGCATTAACTCTCGGGCTTCTCTTAACATAAGGATTCTGCAGTCAATACATGGGTTCATGTTTTTACCATACCCGTGCTTCGGATTTTTAACCATATCAATGAATTTTTCAGATAAGTGAGAGAGCTTTACCTGAAAACCGAATTTTTCTGCTGCGGAAAAGGGGTCTTTGGAACAGGAGGATTTATCGGTTATGTCACAGCCGAAATGGTTTAAAAATGTTATAGCTGTAACTTTTACTCCCAGTCTGAGCATAACGAGTATTGCCAGTGTACTGTCGAGTCCGCCTGAAAAAAGTGCAATTGCTTTTGGCATAGTTTCATTAGCAGGGGGCAAAGAGTGCTGATCCTGCTCTCCTGACACTTCGATTTTAGACATTGGCTGAATTCAGTCGATGTCCTCAGGTCAATCCTGAGTGTAGCTGAAGAATTGATTACCCGGATTTTTATATATTTTACAATATTATTTGTAATAGGTGTAATCTGTCATGCCTGCGGTATTGCATTTGATGTTCCCTTTGGAAACCTGATGTGAGGCTTGCTTCTTTAGTAAAGAATTGAATTTACATTTTGAAATTGTGGGTGTAAACTAAATAATGCCAAAGGTTGTTGCCATAATCCCCGCAAGATTTGACTCAACCCGCTTTCCAGGTAAACCACTTGCCGTACTCAAAGGAAAACCTCTTATACAGCATGTTCACGAGAAAGTAGCATTTGCAAATCTTATAAATGATATTTTTGTTGCTACTGATAATAAAAGTATTTTTGATACAGTAACCAGTTTTGGGGGCAGGGCGGTTATGACTTCCTCAGGACATCACAGCGGTACGGACAGAGTTGCTGAAGCAGCTAAAGATATTGACTGTGATATAATCGTAAATGTTCAGGGTGATGAACCATTTATAAAACCTGAGATGGTAGATGACGTTGTCAGGCTTTTAAATGATGATCATGGTGCGTCAATCAGTACCCTTGCTAAAAGAACAGCGGATGTAAAAGAAATTTTGTCTCCTGATACGGTAAAGGTTGTTACAGACCATGAGGGATATGCGTTGTATTTTTCGAGATCGCCTATCCCGTATTACAGAGATGAATGGAAGGGACTGGGCAGTATAACTTCTACTACCGCACATGTTGAAGTTTTCAAGCATATCGGAATATATGGTTTTAGAAAAGATGTGCTTATGAACTTTACTGACATGGGACAGTGCAGACTTGAGATGAGTGAAAAGCTTGAGCAGTTAAGGGCGCTCGCTTACGGAATCAGGATAAAGGTAAAGGAAACCCCTTACGATACATTTGGAATTGATACTATTGAAGATCTTAGAAAGGCAGAAGAATGGCTAGATTTATCTTTGTAACAGGCGGTGTTGTCTCTTCTCTGGGGAAAGGAATCGCTTCCTCGGCTATGGGAGCGCTTCTGGAGGCGAGAGGGCTTAAGGTAACACTCCAGAAACTGGATCCGTATATTAATGTTGACCCCGGGACTCTCAGCCCTTTTCAGCACGGAGAAGTCTTTGTTACCGATGACGGAGCTGAAACTGATCTTGATCTGGGGCATTATGAAAGATTTACCTCTATACGGATTTCCAAGGAAAACAATTTCACTACAGGCAAAATTTATTACAGTGTTATTCTCAAAGAAAGAAGAGGAGATTATCTCGGGGATACTGTTCAGGTTGTCCCTCATATCACCGACGAAATAAAAAATTCTATTAAAGCGGTTTCTGACAGCTATGATATTGTACTGGTGGAAATCGGGGGTACAATCGGTGATATTGAAAGCCTTCCTTTTCTGGAAGCGATAAGGCAGTTCAGGTATGATGTTGGAAGAGACAACGTTCTTTATGTCCATCTTACTCTGATTCCATATATAAAGACATCCGGTGAACTTAAAACCAAGCCTACCCAGCACAGTGTGAGGGAATTAAGGGCGATCGGTATCCAGCCTGATATCCTGCTTTGCCGGACAGACAGACACCTGTCACAGTCAGTTAAGAAGAAGATAGCTCTGCACTGTAACCTTGACCTTGACGCTGTTATTACGGCGAGAGATGTAGACAGTATATATGAAATTCCTTTAGTGCTCAGACAGGAAGGGCTTGACAGTCTGATCGCAAAGAAATTTTCTCTCAAAACAGATGATCCTGACCTTGGGAAGTGGATGGATGTTGCAAAAAAAATTAAAGACCCTGAAGACGAAGTAAATATCGGGTTAATCGGTAAATATATCGGGCTCAAAGATTCTTATAAGAGTCTTAACGAAGCGCTTGTTCATGGTGGAATAGCCAATAATGTCAGGGTAAACATCCACTGGATCGACGCAGAGGAGATAGAGCGGTCAGGTGCTGAAAATTTTCTTACAGACGTTGACGGTGTTCTTGTTCCGGGAGGTTTTGGTGAGAGGGGAATTGAAGGAAAAGTTGAAGCTATACGATTTGCGAGGGAAAAGAAAATTCCATTTTTGGGCATATGTCTGGGAATGCAATGTGCTGTTATTGAATTTGCCCGCAATGTCTGTGATCTTAAAAAAGCAAACAGCTTTGAATTTGATCCGGACACCCCTTTTCCTGTTATCCACCTGATAGAGGAGTGGTACAATTTCAGAACTCAGAAAACAGAAAGAAGGGACATTTCCTCAAGCAAGGGCGGAACCATGAGACTGGGCGCGTACCCCTGTGTGCTGGAAAAAGATTCCTATGCATATAAAGCTTACGGCATTAAGGAAATATCCGAGAGACACAGACATAGATATGAGTTTAATAACTCATTTAAGGAGTCTATGTTAAAGAAAGGATTAAAGATCAGCGGTATAAGTCCTGATAAGGAATTGGTCGAAATAGTCGAAATAGATAATCACCCATGGTTTTTCGGTTGTCAGTTTCATCCTGAATTTAAATCAAGACCATTAGAACCGCATCCTGTTTTCAGCTCATTTATAAATGCAGCCTATAAAGAGAAGAAGGTTCTTTTTACCCCTGTATCGGCTGAGAAACCAACACAGGAATGAGTCAGGATGCAAAAGGAAAATAGTTAATGGTTACCGGTTAGGAAGCCTGCCTGCGGTAGGCAGGCCCGTATCGTTTAGCGTCTGACGGCCGTAAAGCCCCGTTGGGGCCACGCCCCTTTACGTGGTTACGTCAATAATAAATCGAATAACGTAACCTTTTTATACGAAACGGGCCCTGTACCAGTATCGGTACGGGGCGGGCATCGTTACCTTAACCGCAGCAGAGCTTTTTTATAGTATATCAATGTTATAAGATGGAGGCTCATGGGTAAAATTACTGACATTTATGCAAGGGAAATTCTGGATAGCAGAGGAAATCCAACGCTTGAAGCTGATGTAGTACTTGATAGCGGAGCATACGGAAGGGCTGCTGTGCCGTCTGGTGCGTCCACCGGGCAGAAAGAAGCGATTGAACTCAGGGACGGAGAAAAACGTTATCGCGGTAAAGGGGTCAGAAAAGCGGTACGAAACGTGATTGAAGAGATAGCGCCTCGTCTGAAGGGAGTTGAAGGGAGCGATCAGTCTTTTGTTGACAGTCTCATGATTGAACTTGACGGCACAAAAAACAAGGGTAAACTTGGTGCCAATGCAATACTGGGTGTTTCTCTTGCTGTTGCAAAGGCTTTGGCTATGGAATCAGATATGCCTCTTTATAGATATATAGGCGGTGTTGATGCAAATGTGCTGCCGGTTCCGATGATGAACATATTAAACGGGGGCTTTCATGCGGATAACAATCTCGATATTCAGGAATTTATGATAATGCCTGTCAGCGCAAAGAGTTTTCAGGAAGCTTTGCAAATGGGCGCGGAAGTTTTTCACAGTCTTAAAGACGTTTTAAAGTCAAAAGGTCTCAGTATATCTGTTGGAGACGAAGGCGGTTTTGCCCCATCTTTGCAGTCAAATGAAGAGGCTCTCGCATTAATAATCGAAAGCATTAAAAATGCAGGATATAAAGCTGGCCACGATATTTATCTTGCCCTTGATGTCGCAGCGTCAGAATTCTTTAAAGAAGGGAAATACTCCTTTGAAGGCGGGCATCTGAATTCGGACGAAATGACTGCTTATTACTCAAAACTTGTTGATGCGCATCCCGTGCTTTCAATTGAAGACGGTCTCTCCGAGAATGACTGGCAGGGATGGAGGAGTTTGACTGAAAAGCTGGCAGACAAAATTCAGCTCGTAGGTGACGATATATTCGTTACCAATCCTGAAATATTTAAAAAAGGTATTACAGAGGGTATTGCCAACTCCATTTTAATAAAATTTAACCAGATAGGGACCTTAACCGAGACCCTTAATGCCATAAACCTTGCCAGGGAAGCGGGATATACAGCAGTTATATCACACAGGTCCGGCGAAACAGAGGATACAACACTTGCTGACCTGGCTGTTGCCTGTAACACGGGATTAATTAAAACCGGTTCTTTATCCAGGACAGACAGGGTCGCAAAATATAACAGACTTTTAAGGATTGAAGAGGAGCTCGGAGATTCAGCAGTTTATAGAGGCAAAGAGGTTTTTTATAATTTAAAAAAGATATGACAGGGTGCCAGGATTCAAGGTCGGAGTGATTCGAACGAATTCGTACCGAACTCTTAGGTCGAGTCGACTAAACTTCGACTTGTTTCGAGATTCGGGAGTTCAGGTGAAGGTAAAAACAAAAATAATTATTTTATCACTTGCCCCCTTGGTCCCCTGACCACTTGAATCCTTTCTTTATTCCCTATGCGCAACAGACGGCGTAAAAAAGTTGAAATTAAAAAAAGGAGAAAGAGAACAGTCCTCTTTACTATAGGAGTTTTAATTGTTATTTATTTTTTTCTTACCCTTGTTTTTGGAGAAAACGGTCTTTTAAGGTATATTAAGCTGAGGTCTATCAGAACTGAAAGCCAGGCAGATATAAAAAGACTGAAAAAACAGAATAAAGAGACAAAAAGACAAATAGATGCGTTGAAGAAGGATCCTGATCTTCTTGAAGAACTTGCCAGAAAACAGGGCCTTGCAGGAGATGAGGAACTTATTTTTAAATTTGAAGATGACCATTAAGAGTTAATAATCAGGAGGGCATAAATGTACGAACTTATGGTTGAATCACAGTTTGCCGCAGCTCATCAACTCAGGGGCTATAAAGGTAAGTGCGAAAATCTGCATGGTCATAACTGGAGGGTCCAGGTTGTAGTTAACGCTGATAAGCTTAATGATTTAGGACTGGCTATAGATTTTCACGAATTAAAATCTATAACCAGGGAGCTTCTTTTAACACTTGACCATTCAGTCCTTAATGAAGTTTTTCCCTTTACAGAGATTAACCCGTCATCTGAGAATATCGCAAAGTGGCTGCATGATTCTATTAAGAAAAAAGTAACTGATGATAATATTAAAGTTTTTTCCATAACCGTATGGGAGGCTGAAACAGCATCAGCTACATATTATGAATAATCTGTTTGTATTATTTTTTTATGATTGAGTCATATAGAGTATTTCTCCGGTTTTCTGAAAAATTATGTCTTTTGCTATTCCCTGTACTCCTTATATTCCTTATGTACGGCTATGCATATGGTTTTCAGGCTGAGGTTCTGCCCGCCGATATCAAAACTGGAGATGCCTTTATAATTAAAGTCTCAGGAGTCAAGACTTCAAATCTGCCCGTTGCTGTCCTGGATAAAAGATCTTTTTACTTCAGCAGTTGCGGCCCCGGATGTTTTGTTGCTGTTGGAGCTGTGGGGATGGACACAAAACCAGGGACTTATGTAATTAAGCTCAGCGCCAGTGAAAAAAAAATGGATTTAAAGCTAATGGTAAAAAAAGCTGATTTTCCGACAATAGATCTGACACTGCCTGATGATAAAGTAACACTCAGCCCGAAAAACCTCAAAAGGGCGCAGAGGGAGGCTGAAAAGTTAAAGTCTATATGGCCCGAGGTCTCAGACAAACTCTGGGATGGAAAATTCATAGCCCCGCTTGACAACAAGACTTCTACTGCTTTTGGTACCAGGCGAATAATGAACAAGAAAAGAACCAGTGTACATAAAGGAGTTGATATAAAAGGAAGCAGGGGAGAAGAAGTAAGGGCATTCAATAAAGGCAGGGTTGTTTTGGCAGAGGAGCTGTTTTTCGGGGGCAATACTGTTGTCCTTGATCACGGTCAGGGGATATTCAGTATTTACATGCACCTGTGGAAATCTAAAGTAAAACTTAAAGACATTGTTCAAAAAGGCAATGTTGTGGGTTTAGTCGGTTCTTCGGGCAGATCAACCGGGCCTCATCTTCATTTTGGAGTAAAGATATTGAATCTTAATGCAAACCCTGTTTCTTTCCTTGACCTGGAACTGTAAATTATTAGTGGTCACCCTTCGGGTAAGCACAATGTAAGGATAAAAATCTATTATTACATTCGCTCCCATTGGTCGCTGGTCATTCAATCTTCTCTGCATTTTCATGCAGGAAATCTGAACCTGCCGGCAGGCAGGTGTAAGGAGTTATTTATGATCATATTTACTTACTTTCAGCTTGCTGGTCATTCTAAATGAGTCAGGAAAAAACCGATGAAATACTCGGTATAACCAGATGTGCCAGGTGCGGGCATCGGCTTGAAGGTGAGATTGAGTGCCCATTCTGTTCCCTTTTCCCCGAACGTTCTGAAAAACGGATCATTCCTAAATGGGTTTACATTACAGCATGCTTTTTGACCTCTCCGCTGAGTCTTTACACGATAATTAAAAGTGACAGATTAAATATATCGGAAAAAATCCTGGCTTTTACCGGGTGTCTTTTCTGGGTTGCTGTGTATTTTCTGTCAGGCAGACATGGTCTGTTTTTTTAACGCATTTACGCTTGAACCGCTACAGGGTATAAGATTGCAGTTCATTTTCAAAATCTTTTTTGTTTTTAAAATGGATTGTTTTCAGACCGTTCTCAGATGCCCTTTTTATGTTTTCAATATTGTCATCGATAAAAAGAATTTCTTCCGGCTTAAACCCTGTCTCTGAACAGACAAACGCAAAGACCGAGGGATCTTTTTTGCTTTTTTTAAGCCTGAAAGAATTAAAAACATAATCAAAGTGGTGATAAAAAGGAGTTTTGCGATCTATTTCCTCAAGCCAGTTTGTCTGATCGCTAAGAATAGCAGTAACTATGCCGTATGACTTCAGTTTTGTGATTAGTTTGAAAATTTCCGGTCTCAATTTGAATCTAACCAGAATTTCCTTCCTGAGTTTTTCGTCATCTCCATAAATGCCTGTCTTTACTCTTAAAGTATCCCAGTAGGTTGCTTCATCGGACATTCCTGTCACATAACCTGTTTTATAAACAAGTTCCGATGCTGCGGCAAAGAAATTATCCGGATTAAGACCGTTTTGTTTTCCAATGGCTCTCAGTCCTTCAGCAAAACCCTCTTCTGCCAGCACGCCGCCAAAATCAAAAATAACCGCTTTTATCATAATCTTTTCCCCTTGTTTTTAAACAGATTTAATTATGATTTATATCATACCTTATTAAAAGTAAAAGGCCTATTCTTCTTATTAAGAACAGGAGGTGTTAGAATGGAAAGCAGGGTAGAATGGAAAACCGATTTCAGGAAAGCCCTTGAACAGTCTAAATCGGATGGGAAACTTGTACTGCTGGATTTTTTTAACCCCGGATGAATCGGCTGCCAGCAGATGGATGCAGTTACGTATCCAGACAATAAAGTAAGCAGTTTTATAAATCAGCATTTAATCCCTTTGCGTGTGAAATTTGATTCTCAGCCTTTGGCTACGGATTTTAATGCAAAGTGGACTCCAACTATTATAACCCTGGATTCTGAGGGCAGGGAGCATCATAGGACAGTAGGTTTTCTTGCGCCTGAAGAACTGATCCCTTCGCTGATACTCGGCATAGCAAAGTCCAATTTTGATGCCAATAATTTTGATAAGAGCCTTGTATATCTGGACAACCTGATCACTGAGTATCCAAAAAGCGATTCTCTACCGGAGGGAATTTACTGGCAGGGTGTGAGCGGCTACAAGAGTACAAACAATCCAAAACCGCTTAAGGATGCATATGAGGCGCTTAATAAAAAAGATCCTTCGAGCGTATGGACTAAAAGGGCATACCCGTACAGATTGCTATAATATAGTATGTCCTGACAGAATAAATGTTTTTAGCTCTGTTAATGGATGTTAATTTTAGATAAATTTATTTAAAAAGGAGGTAGTATTATGAATATGTTCAGGCTTTTGATATTTTCTGTTGCCATAGCAGGTCTTACTTTTGCCTGTAAACCTGCGGACAATGTAAATGAAAAGTCTCAGGCTCCTTCATACGGTGAGCAGGTACCTTCCTATGGAAAAGAACAGGCACCTTCCTATGGAAAAGAACAGGCGCCTTCTTATGGCAGGAAACAGACGCAGTTAGGAAACATTTCAAATGGTAATACTCTGTTTAATGACAAAACTCTGGGCGGTAGTACGAATGATAAGTCATGTAATTCGTGTCATCCGGATGGAAGAGGCCTTGAAAAATCCGGCGGGAAGACAGAGTTTAATATCATGGGCATGAAGCAGAACAGTCTTGAAGAAGCAGTAAACATATGTATTAAGATGCCTCTTAAAGGCAAGGAGATCAACCCGGAAGGTGAAGATATGAAAAATATAATTTCCTATATTAGATCCCTGAAGGCAAATTAATCGAAATCAGTAATAAGAACGAGAAATGTTTTTTAGAAGATTTACGAAATAAGGAGGGGGCATGCATGATTCCCTCCTTATTTATATATGATTTATAGCATTGCCTTTTCATTGATAATGTAGTATATATTTTATTAGATAATGAGATACAGGAGGGCTAATATGTCTAAAGAAAGCTTATCAGGGAAAATTAGTTTTTTGAGAGCAGGCTGGTGGATAGTACATCTTTTGGCAATAGCAGCGGTTTATACAATTGGAAATTTACTTTGGAGGTGAAATGCTTAAATATTTTATGAGATATAAACCTGGCTGGTGGATACTGCATATTATAGTGGTTGGGATTACGTTTTATCTTGGACATATGGTGACGTTTAAATTTTAGAAAGGAATTATGATTAAAAAAGCACTTTTAATTTCTCTTTTTCTTCTTGCAGTATCAGGGCTGTTACTTCACTTTAGAATACATAATTTTATGGTACCTGATACATTGAATCCCGGAATGTATAATTTTGACAGTACGAGGTTTCTTTCTGTCCTGTTCCCGCTGATAGATGTTCTGGTGGTAACAGCGCTTTTTACTTCGAAAAGGACAGTAGTTTACGGATATCTTCTAAATGGTTTAATAGTTATATACGGTACAGTATTTATGGCGCATTACAGCATTGCGGAACTGACTGTGAAATCAGCGCCGCTTGCAGACTGGTTTCTGAAATCTACCCTGCCGGACATAGGAATAACATGGGGTGATTTTTTTGTAGGCAAGGCGCTCTATGATTTAACTATAAGGGAATAGTCCCGCAATGATGATTCAGGCATTATTAAGAGATAGACATGAAAGCTTCTTAAGTGAATGTAAAACATTAGAAATCAAACAGCATTAAAAGAAATTTTTAAAAATCAGGAGGCATCAAAATGAGAAAGAAGGATCAAAAAAAGGTTTTGAGTAATAGAAAACCGGCAGGGAAAATTCAGAAAAACGAATCTGCCGGGTGCAGTTTAAAAAAACAGTACCTTAAGTCAGGCTCTTCGTGCAGGGTTACTTTCAGACTGCCTAAGGAAGCTGCGCTGGATGCCCGTTTTGTCTCTGTTGTGGGAGAGTTTAATGATTGGGATTCATCCGAAATGCCTATGAAAAAGCTTAAAAACGGTGATTATAAAACTATCTTAACGCTTACCTGCAACAGGGAATACAGGTTCAGGTATCTTATTAATGGCATTCGCTGGGAGAATGACTGGAATGCGGATAGATATATGCCCAATACTTTTGGCTGTGACGATTCAATAGTCGTTGTCTGATAAAGGGTGTAGGCGGTTCAGGGTTGATTCAAGATAAGACACTGCCGCTTCTACGCCTTGAGTATTCTGGAGAGTGTTTGCTATTTGTCGAGCCCGCTTTTGCATTGTCCGGTCTGTAATACACATCTTTATAGCTGAAGCGAGTCGTTTCGCAGAAAGATTCGACCGTTTGATAGGGCGGGGGCTGATTCCCAGGTGATACAACCGGTCAGCCCAGTAATACTGGTCAAGCAGATACGGTATGATTATCTGTGGTATCCCGGCCTGTGCGGCTGTGAAGACAGTCCCGGCCCCTCCATGATGGACAATAACAGCTGTCCTTGGAAAGAGCAGGGAGTGGGGTGCGTTGTCAGCAATGCAGCAGTTAGCGGGCAGGTTCACACCCCCTAATTGTGCCCATCCTCGTGAAATAACAGCGCGCAGTCCTGTTGACTGAACTGCCTCAAGAAGCATGCGGGTGGTGCGGCCTGGATCAGGCTCGATCATACTGCCAAAACCAAGATAAACAGGCGGTACGCCTGATACAAGAAAATGCTGCAGCTCATTTGAAAGTTCTTCTGAGGAAGAAAGGCGCCAGTTACCGGTTTGTACAAATGGTAATGCTACGTCCTGCGGAACAGGAGCAAGCGTGTAATCTGAAGCTACAAGGATTTCATTCTGTGTGATACTGTCGAGCACATCAGGAATAGGTTTTAACCCCAGCTTTTTCCTATGCTTGTTAATGGATGACAGCAAAAGTTTATTGAAGAAACTGCGTTGAAATTTCCAGAGATATTTATTCAGCAGCCTGTTTTTGTATGTAAAAGGAATAATTGGTGGAGGATGTTCTCTGGAAGGCAAGGCCTGGGGGCTGAACAGGATATGTCTGTAGGGGATGCAATGTCCCTCTGCCTGAGAAGGGCCGGATAAAAAAAGCGATGCACCCAGCATCATATCCACCCCCTGAAACGTATCAGGCGGAATTTCGAATTGTATGTTTATTTCGTTGCGAAACCAGGAGCTGATCAATTTTGTAAATCTGACAGGATGAGCAAGGTGCTTACTGTGCTCTGTCATCAATGCCTCCACGTTCCGTCCTGCGCAGCTGAAAGGAATCCCGATCTGGTGTGCCCAGCTCTTGAAATCAGGCGGGGCACATAGCTTTACCGAGTGTCCTGCATCTCTGAGCCGCACACCCAGAGCGAGCATAGGCTGTACATCTCCGCGTGTACCACTAGTTGCCAGAAGAAACGATTTTTTCATATAACTTTTATTATAATATAATAATGTAAATTGCTATAAGACTTACGTGGTAACTTACAGGAGAGACCCCCTGAATAGTTTTCTTACTCCTAACAAATGAAAAAAAGTTTTGATATAATGAAATAATTGCTGAATTAAATACAACTAACGATTGCACCGGGTGTTAGTATGAATCGCAGAGAGTTTCTGAAATTAGCGGGCATTACAGGCATTGGCTTTTCAATTCCGCACTCACTGAATCCGCTTCTTAATGAAGCTGAATCATCTGAAAGAAGCAGACTTGTCGTTGTAAAAGGCAAATCCCCTTCAGGTATTACAAGGACTGCGATTGATGCGTTTGGAGGTATGAAGAAGTTCATATCCAGAGGAAATGTCGTTGTTATAAAGCCGAATATGGCGTGGGACAGAGTGCCGGAGCAGGCAGGATATTTGTGATAAAACAGCCAGGGTGGACCTTGAACTCTGTATCGGTTGCGGCATATGCGAGACAAAATGTCCTGTTAAAGGCCGGCCTGCGATATATGTAACCAGCATAGGCGAGTCAAGGTCAGATAAGAACCAGCTGCTGCTGTCGTAAAGTTTTATCCGCCTTCGCAGAGAAATACTAAAATAGTGCTTCGGCGAGATGTCACAGAAGGAGCAGACTTCTACATGTTTCGGCGGGTAATAAAGGTACCACGGGCCTGCCTGCCGGCAGGCTTATCCGTTTTGAGGGGTGGCGTGGCTTGCCTGTGGGGTTTTATAAAATCAGGTCATAATGTAGTAAAATCGGGACTGTGAGGTGAAATTTTATGGCGGAATTAATGGATGGCCGTAAACTGTCCGACAAGATTAAGAGCAGAGTTAAAAAAAATGTTGAGAATCTGCACCAGTCTGGTTTGCAGGTAGGTCTTGGTTTGCTGATGGTCGGTAAAAACCCTGCTTCAGACCAGTATCTGCTTGCAACTGTCAGAACCTGTAATCAGGTCGGTATTAAACCATTTAGATTTGATATGCCGGACAGTGTGTCGATGAACGAAATACTGAACGTGATTCATTCAATAAATAATGATGAAAGAATTAACGGGCTTTTAATACTTCTGCCGCTTCCAAAAAAAATCAATGCTCGCAGGGTCGTAAATGAGATAGTGCCTGAAAAAGATATAGACGGTCTTGGGTCACTCTCGGTCGGGAGGCTTGCGGCCGATGAATCAACTTTTCAGATATTTAAACAGGGCGACTATGAGTCTCTTTATAAAGTGGGAAATATGCTCAATGTTTCAAGTTATCTGCCATGCACCCCCTTTGGTGTAATAAGACTTCTGGAGTACCATGGGCTGGAGATAAAAGGCAGGCATGTAGTGGTTATAGGCAAGAGCCTGGCAGTGGGCAAACCTCTTTCACTTATGTTTCTTGCAAAAGAAGCAACCGTTACCATATGCCACAGGAAGACATCTGATCTGAAGCATTTTACACAGCAGGCCGATATCCTCTGCTCTGCTACAGGTGTAAACGGATTGATAAAAGGAGACATGGTGAAAGACGGTGCTGTTGTGGTGGATATCGGAATCAATGTTCTTGAATCAGGAATGATTGTAGGAGATGTGGATTTTGCATCAGTTCAAAAAAGAACATCATTCATAACACCCGTACCGGGCGGAGTCGGGCCTGTAACAATAGCCATGCTCCTTGAAAATACTGTTAGATCCGCGCACAGAAACCAGTTTTTTAAAAACCCTCTCCTGATGGACTGAAAATATGAAATATGTAAACGGATAAACCTGCCAAACTGACTGGCGGGCTGGCCTGACTATTAACATTTCTTAAAGCTTCAGATGAAATCCCCTTACCTTTGAAAATAGCGCTATAAAGGAGTATTATGGTAGTATAAATAATTAAAGTTTGTAATAGCACAGCTCATAGTATAATATTGGACAATGTACTTATTTATTGTATTATAGTATTCTGATCTATGTAATATGGATCAAACACCTGTTTCATCAAGTTTCAACTATTTTTTTAAGATAAATAAATGAAGGTATTTCGATAATAATATAAGAGCCATGCTTGAGAAAGATCATTCAATGAAAATATCTGTTGCCAGTTTAAAGAACATGAAAGACAAAGATAAGACAAAAGAGCATCTGATAAATGAACTGTCAGAAAAGCGTCAGCGAATTGCTGAACTGGAGAGGAGTGAAGCTGAACGCAAACAGGCGGAGAGAGCGCTTATAAAGGCGCTTGAAGAAACAGAGCAAAAACAGAAAAAAATTTCCAAACTCCTGGAAAGTTCGCGTGCTGTTCTGGAACATCATGAATTTAAAAATGCAGCAGAAAAGATATTTACAATAAGCAGGAATCTTATAGGAGCTGCTGTGGGGTGTGTTGCTTTATTGTCAGGGGATAAAGATGAAAACAAAGTTCTTTTTTCTGACTCTGACGGACTTCCCTGTCCGGTTAATCCATCGTTTCCAACGCCTGTAAACGGGCGGTTCGCAGAAGTATACAGCGGTAATAAAACATTATATGACAATAATTTTAGCGCTGATGAATGGGTGGGGTTTATGTCTGAAAAGCAGGTGGCTTTTAATAATGTTTTATTTGTACCGCTGGTAATTAAAGGGAAAGCTGCCGGAATAATCTGTCTTGCAAACAAACCCGGAGGGTTTACTGATGATGACGTGAGCATATCAATGGCATTCGGCGAAATAGCCTCGGTTTCTCTTCTCAACAGTTTGACTCTTGAATCTTTGGAGCAGAGTGAGCAGAGGTATTGTTCTCTTGTGGAAAATGCTCCGGATATCGTTATGAAGATTGACCTTGAAGGCATAATACGGTTCATAAACCGGGCGCCTCAGGGACTTAACAAACAGGATTTTATCGGGAAAAATATCCTCGATTTTACGTCTGATGAACACAGGGACATAGTTCAAAAAACCAATGAACGTGTTGTTACAAAAGGAGTACCGGCAAGCTATGAAATCCATGGTCTGGTTCCGGACAGGTGGTATAACACTCAGGTAGGCGCAATTGTCAGTGAAGGCAGGAGTGTTGGGTTGACAATGATTGCGAGGGATGTTACCAGACAGAAAGAGAATGAGTCTGCGCTGCTGTGGGATGCAAAAGTAAATGCATCATTCGCGGAGTTGTCCAGAACACTGATAATGTCCAGGACAATTGACGAGATTTCAAAATTAGTGCTGGAACATTCCAGGTATCTGACAGGAAGCAGGTTTGGCTTTGTCGGTTACATTGACCCCGTGACAGGCCATCTGGTTTGCCCGAATATTACCGGAGATATATGGCCTGCATGCGATAATAAAGATAGTGATAAAAAAATTATTTTAGATGAATTCAGCGGGCTGCGCGGATGGGTATTAAGAAATAAAAAATCCCTGTTGATTAACAGTTTGGCGGATGACCCCAGATCTTCGGGAGTTCCGGAAGGACATATCCCTATTCATCGTTTGCTGTCCGTACCGGCTATGATAGGTGAAACAGTTGTCGGACAAGTGTCAGTCTGTAACTCTGAGCACGAATATTCTGAACAGGATTTAAATTTAATAGAACGTCTTGCAACGCTTTATGCGATTGCCGTCGAGCACAGAAGAATAAATGAGGAACTCAGCACAGAGCGTGATAAGCTCCGGTCCATAATGGAAACAATGGAATGTGGTGTAACTATCCGTAATCTGGCCTATGAGCTTATTTATCAGAACAGGTCTTCGATGGACGTTTTCGGCGATTGTGTCGGGGAAAAATGCTACAGCGTATTTCATGGAATTGATTACATATGTGAGGATTGTCCTGTGGAAAAGGCTTTTAAAGACGGTCAGTCTCACACTTCTGTGAAAAAAGCCACAACTCCTCAAGGAGAAACTACTTACTGGGAAAACACCGCCACTCCACTAAAGGATTCTAACGGAAAGATTATTTCCTGCCTCGAGATAAATAATAATATTACCGAACAGAGGAATGCTCAGGAAAAAATAAGAAACCTCGCAAAATTCCCTTCTGAAAACCCTAACCCTGTTTTAAGGATAGACAGCAGGAAGAAAATTCTCTATAAAAACGAAGCATTTAATCTTCAACTAAAGGTGACAGGCTTAACAGCTGAAAATGCTTTTGATATCTTACCTGAAAAGCTTAATGCACTTATTGACAGAGCATTAAAGACAGAACAGCCGCTTTATTTATTAGAAGTTAATGTGGGGGATAAGATTTATTCTTATAATCTTATTCCGATACCTGATCAAAAGTATGTAAATCTCTACGGCCGTAACATAACCGAGCGCAAAAAAATAGAGCAGGCTCTTCAGAAGGCCTATGAAAAACTCAAGGAGACCCAGGAACAGCTCATACATGCTGGTAAAATGACAGCTATGGGTCAGCTTGCCGCTGGTATTTCACACGAACTTAACCAGCCTCTAACCGGAATCAAAGGGTTTGCCCAGGCTGTTCTTGAAGACCTGGAGGAAGATAATCCGTTAAAGGATGATTTACAGAAGATAATAGGACAGGCTAACAGGATGGATAAGATTATACAGCATGTCCGCCTCTTTGCCAGAAAGTCTGAATTCACTATGGAGAAGATCGATATAAATCAGCCTGTTAAAGACTCCTTCATACTTTTAAACAAGCAGCTTGAAACTCACAATGTAACCGTAAAAAACCGCCTTGCTAAAGACCTGCCATTAATAATGGGCGATGCAAACCAGCTTGAGCAGGCATTTATAAACCTGATAACCAATGCCCGTGATGCCATTGACAGTTTAGAGAGCCCTGACGGAGGGGAGATTGTACTTGAAAGCTCCTTAAGCCGCGATAAACGATACCTTGAAATAACTTTTAAAGATACAGGGAGCGGGATTTCAGAAAATGATCTGGAACATATATTTAATCCGTTTTATACGACCAAAGCGCCTAACCGCGGCATAGGGCTCGGGTTATCCATAGTGTACCGTATAATAGAGACTCACAGGGGGAGTATAGAAGTTGACAGTGAAGAAGGCAAGGGCACAATATTTAAAATTACTCTGCCGGTCGCGTATTAAAAAGTGTCAGTCGGTAGTGTCAGATTAGTAAGTGCCAGTTTTCAGTGTCTGTGTCAGTAAAAAAGTATCTGTTGCTGGTGTCAGTTGCAAGATTTTACTTTCACTAAACACTTACACTGTCACTGTTTTTAGTGCCCCTCTGCAATCTTTGACAGGGCGTTTACAGCAATTTCTCCTACAGTTTTTTCATTTAAATTTCCGCCTTCATAAAACGGCACTATACTCTTATCATCTTTCAGCTTTTCAAGCGATGCAGCCGATCCTGCCGCACCTGCTTCCCCCAGTGCCCATGCCGCATTGCCGCGTATAAGAGGGTCTGTATCTGTAAGGTATGAAAGCGTTATCGGAATTGCATATGCTGTCATCTCCGTATTATTCTTTCCCATCCGGGCAACGGCATGAAGTACACCGGCTCTAAGAGGAAGTTCATCGTGAAAAGATACAATTATGGGAGCAATATCCTTACAGAGTTCAGGATTATTCCTGACAATTTCGCCAAGTATTTCAGGTGAGCTCCAGCCGATACCCCCTGACTCCTCACGTATCATCCATAGCAGACGTTCAACAGTATGCCTGACAAGCTCAGGATCGGATTCTGCGCAAATTCCGGTCATTATGCCGATAGCCTCTATCGCACGCCACGCAACAATGCTTTTTTTGTCATAGGTCAGCGAAATCAGAATGTTTATGATTTTTTTTCTGCTGGATGAAAGATTGGCTAATTCGTGATTTCTGTTTTTTTTTTAAGAGATTTATTATCTCATTTTTTAAAGGTATCATTCATTAGATTAAAGCTATCTGAAAACAACATTCATATGAGGCAGTTTATCAGTAATTGCATCTTCAATACATTTTTCTTTACAGGCGGTGCATTCGCCGCCGCAATATATCACAACCTTGTTATTTTCTATTTCTCCTAACTCTACAAAGCCGTCATGGGCTTCTATAAAAGGGCTCAGTCTGTTTAGTATTTCTTTAATCTGTTCTTCAATTTTATCCATTACTGGATTTTCTCAAACGCCTCTTTTGGCGCATTGCATACCGGACATCTCCAATCATCAGGCAGCTGTTCAAAAGGGACACTCTCTTTTGAATCATCATATTCATAACCGCAAACAGTACATCTCCACATTTTGATTTTCCTCCTTTCAAAACTTTATAAATATCTATCTATATATATATCGGGTTTACCCTGTTAGAAGCTTGTATGCCCAAGGCGTAGGCGAAGTTCTTCTAACGGGGTTTATTCTATATTAAATACGGCAACTTCCCTGGCTCCAGGTATATACTCACCTACCGGTACCAGTTTTTTCCCATCTTTAACACAGCCTATAATTATTGTCCATAACTGGTTAAGTTCCGTCTTCTCCCTGTCGTTTTCCGGTATCATTTTTAAAAGTGATCCTTCAAGTTCAATCTTCATATGACCTCCTTGTGCTTATAATCTTAAGTTTTCTGTATGGCTGAATTTAAAACTCTATTTTGTCTTCTATTCTTACCATGTCCACAACAGGTATTTCAGGGGCGTTGTCCCCCAGCAGTGTTCTGGCAAGGCTCTGGGAAACGCTCCTGTATTTAAGGGTAACTTGTACTTTTAACGGAGAGACCGCATTTGATGGAATATAAAAAGTAAATTTCTCAATCGCATACCCTTTTGGCGGAATTCTGTTGTCATAAAGAACTCTGTCTGCAAAAGCAACATTTAGAACCGGTTTTCCTTTTTTATCGCCAAGCTGTGTGTAGTATAAAACCGCATCTCCGTCAATTTTGCCGTCATTATCAAGGGCTCCCGACCTTAAAATTGTTTTCCCGTTTGCATCTGTTATCCTGACATCAAGCCACATCTGTCTGATCTCTGTCAGTCCCGTAGGAAGATAATGTCCTGCTCCTGAATTTATAACTTTAATTTTAATGTATGAAAGTTCCTCTTTTTTATAAGAATGCTTTCTTATAATATCTAAATCAGCGGCATTCTGTAGTCGTTCAATAGCCATCTGCGAGTGCAGTTTACTGCCCAGGAGCTTTGTGATCACTACATTTGCGCCGATAAAATAGTGTGTCCATATGTGTTTTCTTTCAGGCCCGTTATCTGCTGCTTTCCCAGGATTATCAGGTCTCCTGGTTTTTCCTGTTGCGGGTATTCCCGGTCTCTGCCGCATGTGGCAGTCCTGACAGTTAACTGTTGTCAGGGGGTTTCCTGTATTGTACGGGCTGGCTTTCCATTCGCTGTAAGTACTCTCAATCGGAAGTTTGTTAGCGGTGTGAGAGACATTATGACAGAGTGCGCAAAATTCAGATTTTGTATGCAGTTCTGAATATTTTGTTGGATGAAAATCAGAGTATGCGTCGTTAAAAGGACCGAGCATGGTCGAAGGATCATCCATACCGCCTCCCGCGTCTACTTCATATCCCGCATCGCCAAGATGTTTTACTTCATTTATGTTATGGCACCAGTTGCAGAAAATACCCTGGGCCGGAAGCTCTGCGAGTTTATTGTAATCATCAGCAGGAGATGAAATCGAATACGAACGGAAACCAAGAGGGGTATGACATTTTACACATGCCTTCATTTCAGTTATCTCATCACTCTCTTTAACTGATTTAAAGAACAGTTTTGTTGCTGCGCGCCAGAGAGGATCAACAAAAGCCTTGCTGTGCATTGAGCCGTTCCACTGGGCATATATGTCAGAATGGCAGTCTCCGCAGATAGACGGCTCTATGAACTGATCAACCCTGACTTTTTTAAAATTAAAGATCCCGTGTTCTTCAGGAACTTCAGGTCCTTCTTTTTCAGGCTCTTCATAGACAGCTGTTTTTTTCGGCTTATCCCTGCCGGTAAGATATTCTGCAATTTTCTGCACTTCGTCATCTGAAATCAGTCCGCTTATATATCCTGCCATCCTTTGAACCGTTCTTATCCATCCATCCAGATCTTTGGTCATCTTCAAAGGGCGCTCAAGGGAATGACATTTATCACACTTTTTTTCAAATAATTCCTTGCCTTCCTGTTCAGAGGCAAAAGCGGTTGTTGCTAAAAAAACAGTTAATAGTGAAATTATGTATTTAAACATTTAAAACTCCTTTTTGCGGACACCGATGATAAAAAAACCGCTGGTCAGCCTTTCTCCGGCAGAGCACGGGCCGGGGGATACTGAAGAGCTTTCGCGGCTGCCGGAGCAAAATAAAAATATCACAGTGTCTACAGCAGATTACTTCTGAAAACTTAATCCTCTACAGTTATCTCTTTTGTGGCTTCCCATAGACCGTGTATATTACAGCGTTCGATTACCCGCATAGTACCTTTTTTGTGAGTTCCCAGGCCGTGTCTTATAAGTGTTACTGTAATTTCAGGCCGGGTAAATACAGGGGTAAGCTCAACACGGGTATAAAAATTTTGACCAAAGTAAATATCAATCCACTGTATGTGATGGGCCTCTTCAGTAACATGCGGGATTTCACCAACTTTGATTGTTACCTTAAATGGCTCGCCCGCTTTGACCTTGTCAGGGGCGTCAATAGCAGGGATATGTTTTTTTTCCATATCGCTAAGATTTGCTGTGTCCTTGGGTGTGTTTATTCCGCAAAAAAATCCTTTTTCAGTCATTGTGTCCCTCCTCGGTTTAATGTTTATTACTAAATGTATGCTTAATAACTTACTTTAAATCTTTATATATAACTCATATATTTTAATCAAATTTCGAATGATATTCTTTTACGCTTTTTGCAAAATCCCTTCCAAACTCATAACACTTTGTCTCGTCTTCTAAAGATGGTTTTGAAAGCACCTGCAACCCGGGTTCAAAAGCCTCCAGCTTCATTTTCCTGAATTCCTCATTAGCCTCTTTTACAGCGCCGCCTCCCCATCCATAGCTTCCAAATGCTCCGATAATACGGTTTTTTGGGCGCAGCCCTCTAAGGTGAATCAGAAACTCTGCCACAGAGGGATATAAAAGGTTATTAAGTGTAGGGCTTCCTATCAGACAGCCTCTTGATTTCCAGAATTCCTTGATAGCAACGCTCATGGGGGTTGCTCGTAATTTAATTACTTTACAGTCAAGACCCTCGTCTTTTATCCCCCTGGTAATCGGTAGTGTCATCAGTTCGGTGCTGTGCCACATGGTATCATAAATCACGGTTATAGTAAGAGATGCTTTGCCGTTTGCCATATCAAGATATTTCTGAAGGATACTCCCGGGCTCTTTTCTCCATATGATTCCGTGGTCAGGTGCTATCATGTCAATCTCAATCCCCAGTTTTTGCAGTTCAGTTATCTTGGCTTTTATGAGCGATCCAAACGGCATAAGAATATTTGCGTAATAATCGATTACAGAATCTTCAAGCTCGGCTAAAGAAGCGCATTCAATAAACTCATCGTCAAACCTCGATGCGGTAGCCAAATGCTGCCCAAATGCGTCCTGCGAAATAAGGAGCTTTGCTTTTTTAACATAAGTCATCATGGAGTCAGGCCAGTGAAGCATGGGTGTTTCAAGAAAAGTAAGATTGTATTTGCCTGTATTAAGAGTATCCCCTGTTTTGACAATTCTGAACTTCCATTTTGATGTATCAAAAAGTTTGTCCAGCCCCTTTTTACCCCTGTTTGTGATGTATATTGTCGCATCCGGTGAGAGTTCCATAACCTTGTCCAGACTGCTGACATGATCAGGTTCAATGTGATTTACCACAACATTTACAATTTTTGCAGGATCAACGAGTCGTTTTATGTTGTCAATTGTAACCTGCGCAAAACCGTACTTTACCGTGTCAACAAGTGTAATCTGCTCGTCCAGAATAAGGTAATTATTATAAGTTGTACCTCTGGGTGTTACGTATCCGTGAAAATCTCTCACAGCCCAGTCAATAGCTCCCACCCAGTAAATGTCAGGTTTTATTTCCACCGCTCTCAACAGTTTTACCTCCAGATATTATCAGCCTGAATTAAAATAGACTATATCACATTTTTTATTTATTCAAGGCTTCGTGTACCTTTCCAACGAGTTTTGCCGAAGGAGTTAAGGTTTTGTCCCCCTTATCCTTCCATTTAGCAGGGCAGCCCTCTGCCGGTTTTTTTGAAAGGTGAAGGTTTGCCTTGAATTTCCTCATTAACTCATCAATATTCCTGCCCATATTATAGTAGTTTACTTCTGCGTTCAGGAGTGTCCCCCCTGGATTAATTATAAATGTTCCTCTTAAGGCAAGACCGGTCGCTTCATCATAAACACCAAACATCCTTGCGAGTTTCCCGGTTGTGTCAGAACCCATGGTGTATTTAACATTTGCGAGCTGTTTTTCTTCTCTCTGCCACGCTAAATGGACAAACTTTGTATCAGTACTGACCGTAATAATTTCTGCGCCCATTTTTTTAAATCTGTCATACTGCTCTGCCAGAGCAGCGAATTCCGTTGCTCAGACAAATGTAAAGTCAGCAGGATAGAAAAACAGAATTGTCCATTTACTGGCTGCTTTTATGGTTTTGAGACTTATTTCTCCGAAGTCGCCTTTTGTTGGTTCATAAGTTTCAAGTTTAAAATCAGGCACTTCAGCTCCAACATTGCATCCTAAACATTCACAATCATCTGACATAACTGATTCCTCCTTTTTAAGTTATTGGTTTATTATTATTTCAGTCCCTGTTTGAGTATACTATTCCCCGCATCTTAATCTGTTTTTGCACTCAGGACATATACCGTAGAATTCAATATGATTGCCGATTACATTAAAATCCTCGGTCATGCTGTATGGGATACTGAGTTTGAATTCTTTGTTTATATCAACTATATTTTTGCACTTTACACATATCATGTGGTGGTGCGTCCCGGAATGCGGCTCATACCGTTTTTTTGCCGGATCTATCGTTAGTGCAGATATTTTGCCATTAGCCCCGAGTGCCTTAAGTGTATTATAAACTGTTGCCAGAGATATTGAAGGAAACTTTTTTGATATTACCCTGTGTATATCTTCAGCAGACGGATGCTCTTTGTTGCATTTGAGATAATCGATGATTGCGTTCCTCTGATGAGTCAGTTTTATACCGGTATTTTTATGTTTTTTCATCTATATTCCCTTGTTTTATAATTGTTCTTAAATCGAAAGGATTCTCGGGTCTGTTGTTAAATTTGTTCAATCTCTTTGTATAGATATTAGAATATTTGTTTTAAGGCGACAATGATATAGATCATAATAAAAGCTGTGACCTGTGACCAGTAACAAGTAACCTGAAACCATGAAGATGCTGTTATAATATTATATTATCATGGAAGACAGCAGGGTTCATTTATTGATTAAGGGAGATGTGCAGGGAGTCTTTTTCAGGGCCGGCACAAGAGATACTGCTGTCAGGCTCGGTCTTACCGGCTGGGTCAGGAATCTTTCTGACGGCAGTGTTGAGGCCCTTTTTGAAGGGCCTCAACATGTACTTAAACAGGCTGTACAGTGGTGTCACAAAGGCCCGCCGGGTGCGCATGTAACAAATATTGAGGAGAAATGGCTTAAAAATACAGGGGAGTTCGGGCATTTTGAGGTAAGGTATTAACAGTGTTAAAAAACAGTGAAAGTGTTTAGTGTCAGTGTGAGTTAAAAAATAATAGTGTAAGTGACTAATAATCAGAGAGAAGCGGTGCAAGTGTATGTGTTAAGTGACAGTAAAATCCTTTAACTGACACTGACTACTGGTACTGACACTGATTTTCTGACACTGACACAAAAAACTGACACTTTCTTTTCACTGACACAGACACTATATTTTAAAGTCTGACTGACCGGCTTGATAGAAAAAAGACAATGGTATATATTATCAACATAAAATATTTCATCTATGAAGACAAATAATGCGCATTGAGAGAGTAGCTTTAACAGGTTTCAAGTCATTTTTTGAAAAGACCGTTTTTAACTTCCATTCCGGAATTACCGCAATTGTCGGGCCTAACGGATGCGGGAAAAGCAACATAGTTGATGCTTTCAGGTGGGTTCTGGGAGAGCAGAGCGCCAAGAGCCTGAGGGGCGACAGGATGGAGGATGTTATCTTTTCAGGTTCTGCCGCCAAAAAACCTAAAGGTATGGCAGAGATTACCCTCACTATGTCAGGCGTTAACAACGGGAGTTCATCTGAATCAGGGGAGCTTTCTGTTACTCGCCGCCTCTACAGATCCGGAGAGAGTGAATACCTTATGAACAAAATACCCTGCAGGCTGAAGGATATAAGGAACATATTTCTTGACACGGGACTTGAGCTGAAAACCTATTCGATTTTAGAGCAGGGTAAAATTGACGGTATACTTAATTCAAAACCGCAGGAAAGAAGGTTCCTGATAGAAGAAGTTGCAGGTGTTATGAAATATAATGTGCGAAAGGCTGAAGCCCTTAGTAAGCTTGAGTCTTCCCGCTCAAACCTTCAGCGATTACAGGACATAATAACTGAAGTTAAAAGACAGATTAATTCGATTGAAAGGTACGCAAAAAAAGCGGAGAGATATAAACGCCTGTTTGATGAAATAAAAGACATTGAGATAAAGGTCGCTGTAAGGGATGTTGCCCTGTTTAAAGAAGAACTTGTGAGTCTTGCCGGGTCTGAGATCCGGCTTAAGGACAGCGAGGCAGAACTTTCAACCAGTCTCCACTCCTCAGATGCTTTAATACAGGAGAAAAAACTTTTGTGTGTGGAAAAGGAGAAAGAGCTTGAAAATGTCCAGAATAAAGTCAATTCCGCAGAGAAAGGGTTTATAGAAGAAGAGGGCGGAATATCGCTGCTTAAGAGCGACTGTGAAAATCTTAAAGGCAGGCGGCAAAGACTGCTTGTTCGTGATAATGAGATTAAAGATACTATTGAGGATATTCATGCCCGGATCAAAAATATAGAACATGTCAGCACAGAGATTGACCTTGAGCTTTCAACCCTGGAGAAAACTCTGGATTCCAAAAACGAAGAGCTGTCGGGTCTGGAAGGCGGGATTAAGGATTTAGAACAGGACCTTGAACTTAAACGAAAAAGTATTTTTAACAAGGCAGATGAGATCAGCAGTCTGAAGAACGAGATTAACAGCCTCTCTTTAATAATAGAGAATCTCGATAAGAAGGAAAAGAAAAACGCAGAGGATATAGAGGCTCTTAAAAGCGCTATTTCTTCGATATCAGGTTCTTTAAAAGAAGCTGATACTAAATTTAACAATCTGGGCGCCGGGCTGAAGGACAAGCTTAAAATGAAGGAAAGCCTTCTTGAAGACATGAACAGGCAGAAGAAAGAGCTGACTGCCGGTGAAGAAGTTCTTTATAGGGACAGGGAAGAACTGGCTGCTATGATTTCCAGGGCGGATTCATTGAAAGAATTGAATGCGGGTGGGAAAAAAGCGGTAAAAGACAATGTAAAAATTCTGTGTCAGGTCGCTGATATTTTCGATACACTTCCCGAGCATGAGACAGCCATAGAAGCAGTACTGGGAGAAAAACTAAATGTAGCTGTTGTAGATGACCGCAGTGCGATCGAGAAGGCTTTAAAATTAATAAAAGATGAGAACATAAGCAGGAGCGGGTTTATACAGGCAAATGCATCACCGGCTATGGATTCTGCATCTTACACAACACTGTCTTCGGACAGTATTGTTGCTAAAGCCATAGATGTTGTAAAAGTCAGGGAAGGCTTTAGCCGTATTGCGGAGTTACTGTTAAGTGATGTTGTGATAGTTAAGAATTTGAATACTGCTTTTGATTTATGGCTGAAACCCGGGTCTGCCGTTTCAAATGGTTCATACCCCAGATATTTTGTAACGCTTGACGGAGAAGTCCTGGAGTCTTCAGGCATAGTTTTCGGAGGTATAGAAAAAGGTGTGTTGAAAATAAAGCGTGAAGTCAGGGAGCTTGAAAAAAATATTGAAAGCAGAAACGCTGCAATTATATCAGCTGAAAACAGTGTAGTTTCACTTAAGGATGGTATTTCAGATGTTGAGAGGAATCTTCTGTCTCTGGATGAGGAAATATCCCTGATGGAAAAAAGTTTTCATGAGCTTGAGATTCAAATAAACGGCAAGCGGGAGGAAGAAGCAGCGCTGCGGAAAAGACTCGAATTTATCTCGGCAGAATTAATGCAGGAGCAGAAAGAAAAAGAGAGCACCGGCAGAACCCTGAAAGAGAAGACGGACCTGTCAAAGACGTTCGATGAAGAGAAGCTCTCTATAGAAAAGGAAATGGTAGAGATTCAGGAAAATATCGGAAACAAAAAATCACTATTTGAAACACTCCGTTCCGCTCTTACAGAGACAATGCTGTCCCGCACAGCAATTAAAGAAAAGATAGACTCATACTTAAGAGAGGGAGACAGACTTCGCTCTGAGCTCTCCGGGATTGAAAAGAAAAAAGAAGAGATGTCAGCAGAACATAATGATATATTAACGAGCGCCAGAGAAAAGGAAGAAGAGATTGTTAAAAAGGAAGAGGTCCTTAAGTCATCTGTTGTTCTGATTGATGAGCTGAGGAAGAAGTCGCTGGAAATTAAAGAGATACTTGATGCTAAAACATCCGAGCTTAATCTGATTGAAAAACAGCAAAAGTCATATGCTAACGAATTGTCATCCATCCGTAAAGAGCTTTCAGGTGTTGAGGTAAAAAAGACAGAATTATCTTTAAAACTGGGTCACATAAAGGAAGATATAAAAAAGACTTACTCCATAGAAATTGACACCTTAACCGGGGAGCAAAGCCATGCGGTTCAGCTCCTTCCTGAAGAGGAGGAAAAACTCCTGGGTTTAAGAGAGAAACTTCAGGGAATTGGCCCTGTTAACCTCGGTACTCTTGAAGAGCTAGAAGAGCTTAAAACAAGGTATGATTTTTTGACAAATCAGCAGTCGGACCTGTTACAGTCAGTAGAAAGCCTGCAGGAAACAATATTAAAAATAAACAGGACAACCCAGAAGAAATTAACAGAAGCGTTTGAAGCCCTGAACGTAAAATTCAAGGAAGTCTTTACCATCCTTTTTGGCAAGGGCAGGGCAGAACTTATCCTTACGGAGGAAAGTATTCTGGATGCGGGCATTGATGTTATCGCACAGCCTCCGGGCAAAAAACTTCAGAATCTGATGCTCCTCTCAGGAGGGGAGAAGGCTTTGACAGCGCTTTCCCTGCTCTTTGCCGGTTTTATGATTAAGCCTACTCCTTTATGTCTGCTTGACGAGGTAGACGCTCCCCTGGATGAATCCAATACGGACAGATTTACCTCATTATTGAAAGGACTTTCTAAAAACATTCAGTTTATCGCTATTACCCATAATAGAAGAACCATGGAAGTCGCAGATTATATTTATGGAGTTACCATGGAAGAGCCCGGTATTTCGAAGATTGTTTCAATGCATTTAGCCGAGATTGTTTAAATGAAGGAAATAAAATTTGACGGTGTCAATGTAAAAGACAGAATATCTGCAAAGGTTGTTGGAAGCGGAGAAATCAGCGTATATAAGGTCAATACCGGCGGTATGCTTTTTGAGACTACGATCCGGCTTAACATAAGGAGCCGCTATAGATTTCAGTTAGAATTTGGTAAGGAAAAAGCGACTCTTTCTGCAAAAGTAAACGAGGTTCTCTGGAAGAAAGCCATCGAAAAGGACAAAAGGAAATTTACGCTCTATCAGGTTGCGGTAGAGTTTGAAAAGCTGAAGAGCAATGATAAAGCTTTTCTGGACAGTATCATTGAAAAGACACTTGACGATGATATGCCGGAAATTGTCGATAGAATAAACGAAGCAAAGTTTCATATAGAAGACTAACCTCCGTTAACTAAGGTTCAATTACTGCGTGATCCATGATTAAAAATATTAAGGAAATTAACAGGATACTTCCGGGAAGAGTTTTGTCCGAGCCGGAGGACCTGTTCTGCTACGGGTTTGATGCATCCAGCCGCAGCGGACTGCCGGTAGCAGTGGTCAGGCCTGTTAACACGGATGAGGTCTCAAAAGCAGTCTCATTTGCATTTAAACAGGAAGTTTCGCTGGTCCCCAGGGGGGCAGGGTCCGGGATGACAGCAGGGGCTGTCCCTGTGAGGGAGTCAATAGTCCTTTCAATGGAGTCTATGAACAGGATTATTGATATTGATGAGCAAAACCTGATAGCAGTCGTTGAACCGGGTGTTATCAATTCTCACCTGCAGGGAGAATTGGAACACAGGGGGCTTTTTTACCCGCCTGACCCTTCGAGCATGGATTTCTGTACTATCGGCGGAAACGTTGCGGAAAATGCCGGAGGGCCAAGAGCTATAAAATACGGCGTAACAAGAGATTATGTCCTCGGTCTGGAACTTGTACTGTCAAACGGCAAAGTGATCACTACCGGAGCAAAAACGTATAAAGGAGTAGTGGGGTATGATTTAACCAGGCTTTTAGTCGGTTCTGAGGGGACACTGGCAGTAATTACAAAAGTTTTTCTTAAGGTATTGCCGCTTCCCGAAGAGATTGTTACACTCTTATGCACATTTTCTGAGCTGAACAACTCTGCAATTGCAGTTGCCAAAATTACATCTTCAGGAATAATTCCCAGGACCCTTGAGTTTATGGATAACGAAGCGATTCGTGCAGTTGAGAGCTACAAGGCTGTAGGGCTTCCAAAGGATGCCGGAGCGTTGTTATTAATTGAAGTGGACGGACCCCGTAACTCAGTGCAAGAGGATGTTGAGAAAATAGCCGCTATCTGTACTTCGCTTGGCGCCAGGGTTAATATAGCAGAAGATGTTTTTTCCAAACAGCGGCTATGGGAAGCAAGAAGGGCTGTGTCACCTGCTCTTTACCGAATAAGCCCTTCAAAGATAAATGAAGATATCGTAGTGCCCAGAAGCAAAATACCTGACATGCTGCAGTCGCTGAAAAAAATATCTGACAAATACCGTATAAAAATAGTGAATTTCGGTCATGCAGGAGATGGCAATATACACGTAAACATAATGACCGATAAAAATAACAAAGAAGAATATCAAAGGGCGGAAGGGGCTGTAACGGATATCTTTGATACAGCCCTGGAACTGGGCGGAACAATTTCCGGGGAACATGGCATTGGTCTTACAAAAGCAGAATATATAGGGAAGGAACTTTCATCCGACAGCCTTGAGCTTATGAAGGCCATCAAAAATGTTTTTGATCCAAAGGGTATAATGAATCCCGGAAAGATATTCCCGTATGAAAAAAAAGTAGCAGGCAGCCCCGAAAAGTCGGGATCTCTGCTTCGCTATGACAGGTAGGGAGATTTAAAGTCTTAGTCTTTGTTTTTTTCTCTGTCTGTTTGCCCATGTGTACTTTTTACGGGGTTACTCCCTGCTTTCATAATGATTGACAATGCCCGGTAAATCCTGTTACTATTTTTTAAATCAAACTGCAGGGTTTGAGCCTGCCTGCCGGCAGGCAGGGATTCAAGGTCGGAGCGGTTCGAACGAATTCATACCGGCCTCTTCGCTCAATACGAATGAAGAGATTATTTGTTTTTTTTTACTTGACCCCATGAATCTTTTACGAAGGGAGATCTGTTAATAAATGAAAGTTATATTGAAAGAAGATGTTAAAAATCTCGGCATTATGGGCAGTATTGTAAATGTCGCCGATGGTTACGGAAGAAATTTTCTTATACCCAGGAATCTGGCTGTAGCGGCAAACCAGAAAAACATAAAACAGTATGAGCATGAGAAAAACATAATCATGGAGAAAGTAAAAAAAGTTCAGAATAGTGCCGAAGAGCTTGCTGACAGGCTGTCCAAAATCACTTTGAATATATCAGTCAATGCCGGAGAAGACAACAAGATATTCGGATCTGTAACTGCCAAAGATGTTGCTGAGGCTGTATCAAAACACGGGATAGATATTGATAAGCGTAAGGTTATTCTGCCTGATGATAATATCAAGCGTTTGGGAACATATACGGTTCAGGTGAAAATCCATCCAGAAGTTACAGCAAAGATGAATTTAGAAGTCCATTCCGCTGAAAAACCGGAAAATCCTGCAGAATAAGAAAAATACGACAAAAACTGGTTTACCATGAAACAACTCGATGTGACTCTTGACCGATTACCGCCTCAAAATATTGAAGCAGAGCAGTCTGTTTTAGGCGCTGTACTGCTTGAAAATGAAGCGATCGCGTCTGTAATAGAGATGCTTTCCCCGGATGATTTCTATAAGGATGCCCACAGAAAAATATTCCTTGCGATGCGCGACCTTTATGAAAAAAATGAACCGATTGATTTAATTACTCTTACTGACCAGATCGGCAGAAAGGATCAGCTTGAGAAAATCGGGGGCGCTTCCTATCTGAGTTCCATTGTAAACCAGATACCTACGTCGGCAAATGTCAGGTATCACTCCAAAATAGTAAAAGAAAAAGCTATGTTAAGGAATCTTATTAGGACAGCCACTGAAATAGTCAGAATGAGTTATGACGAGGGGGTGGAGGTAAACGAACTCCTCGATAGGGCCGAGACAAAAGTCTTTTCGCTGTCAGAGAAAGTTGTTAAAGGTTCTTTTGTTCATGTTAAAGATGTTCTGAAAGATACGATAGAGCTTGTTGACAGACTTTTTGATAAAAAAGAGATGATAACGGGCCTGTCGTCAGGTTTTAGAGACCTTGATGAACTTACGACCGGTTTTCAGCCGGGGGACCTGGTTGTAGTAGGCGCGAGACCGGGCATGGGAAAGACGGCGTTTTGCCTGAATATAGCTACTCATGTAGGGATTCAGGCTAAAGTGCCGGTAGCTTTTTTCAGCTTTGAAATGTCAAAAGAACTTATAGTACTAAGAATGATTTGCTCTGAGGCAGAGGTGGATTCCAGGAGTGTTCGTTCAGGTTACCATACTAAAGAGGATTACAGAAAGCTTGTAAATGCAGCCGGCAGACTCGCGGAGGCTCCGATATTTATTGATGATGCTTTCAACTCGGTGCTTGAAATAAGGGCTAAAGCGCGAAGGCTTAAGGCTGAACATGGTTTAGGTCTTATTGTTGTGGATTATTTGCAGCTTATGAGGGGTGAGGGGAGTTTTACCGCAAGGGAGCAGGTCATATCTGATATTTCCCGTTCGTTTAAGGCCCTTGCAAAAGATCTTTCAGTTCCAGTGCTTGTTATAAGCCAGCTTAACAGAAGCTGTGAGCAAAGGGGTGATGACAAACATCCTATAATTGCCGATTTAAGGGAATCAGGTGCGATAGAGCAGGATGCGGATACGATTTTGTTTCTTTACAGGGGAGATTACTATAAGGCCAAGGGCTCAGAAGAGGGGGTTGCTGATTTAGATGTTGCAAAACAGAGGAACGGGCCTACACAGAGAATTAAGCTGACCTTTATTGATAAATTAACTAAATTCAGGGATTTTACAAACCAGGATATTTACTAAAAAACCATTATTTGCCGCTAAAAACCCGTTGCTTCGTCCGCCGTTGGCGAGACAGGCCACGAGGCGGGCGAGCCTCGCCAAAGGCGGGTTAATCGAATAGCTAATAACTGGTTTTAAATATGAAACGTAAACCTGCAGTAGCCGGACAATTTTATCCGGGTTCCTCATCAGAACTTTCAAAAGAAGTGCAGAAGTATGTAACACACTCTGCTGTAAAAGAAAAAGCCATAGGTATAGTGTCTCCACATGCAGGACTTATTTATTCAGGCGCAGTTGCCGGGGCTCTCTATTCTAAAATAGAGAGCCCGGCCACATTTATTTTAATCGGCCCAAACCATACGGGTATAGGGAAGACCGTGTCTATAATGTCTGCCGGAGAATGGATCCTGCCTACCGGCAGTTTAAAAATAGATGCGTCGCTTGCAAAAAAAATATCTGGCTGCTCAAAAATAATCGAAGAAGATCCGTCTGCTCATTTATTGGAACACTCTATAGAGGTACAGCTTCCGTTTATCCTTCATCTGTTTCCTGATACAGGGATTGTGCCGATTACCATGATGACGGATTCTCTGGATTTCTGCAGGCTTGTCGGGGAAGCGGTAGCTGATGCGGTTCAGGAAACAGAATATCCGGTTACGATTGTGGCAAGTTCTGATATGAGCCATTATGAAGAAGATTCCATAGCAAGGGTAAAAGATAAGGAAGCTATAGACAGGATTATAAATATGGATCCGGAAGGCCTTTTTAAAACTGTAACAAGTAAGAGGATAAGCATGTGCGGTTTTGTGCCTGTAACAGCGATGCTTTATGCTGCCCGGAAATTAGGCGCTAAAGATTCTTTACTGATTAAATATATGACTTCCGGTGATGTCAGCGGTAATCTTGGTTCTGTGGTAGGCTATGCGGGCGTACTGGTAAAATAACTTTTTCAGTGGTATAAATATGAAAATCGAAATCCGAAATTCGAAACAATATCAAATGACCAAAATCTAAATAACAGAAACTGAAGAAGATTGCCTGCCTGTTTTGAATTTTGGTTATTAGAATTTCGAATTTATTTCGTATTTCGAGCTTAGGATTTCGGATTTTAAATATTAGATAAAAAACACCAGTAAATTTTAATTCAACCTTTCAATTGACATACGAAAGAGAGATAGTGTTACCGCAAAATGATAATGTCCTAAAGCAGCAATTTAGAAATGTCCTATAAGAAAGCTATAATTTTCTCTTTGAAAGGAGGGGATTATGGCGGGAAAG
>VAPB011018505.1_pt1 | contig 38989 bp, 30 predicted proteins | sample 3395101 | NCBI WGS metagenome assembly VAPB01 (sample SAMN08290433, study PRJNA428436) | hydrothermal vent metagenome | isolation source: Deep-sea hydrothermal vent chimney | place: Indian Ocean: Southwest Indian Ridge | reverse complement strand
TGGAACTTACAATAACAAGCTGGCCACCAGATTTAATTCTTGGCAGCAATGCCTCTAAGCAATATCCCATACTCAGTAAGTTGGTGGTAACAACACGCTCAAACAAGCTGCTGTCAAAGTGACGTGCATCATCAATGTACTCACAATTACCTGCGTTTAAAATAACGCGGTCAAACTCGTTATAAGCAACTGTACTGGAGCGTATATCCTGTAAGTTTGTAGCATCAAATTGGCAGCTTTCGATGTGGCTATGTTGACTCAGCTTAGTAAGTTTCTCTGTATTTCTACCACAGGCAATAACGTTTTCTCCGTGCTCTGCGTATAGCCTAGCAAGTGCTTCACCAATCCCTGAGGTTGCTCCTGTAATTAAAGTAGTCATTATGCACTTGTCCTTTTATCAATATAACGTATTGCTGTACCAAGAAGCGGAATATGCCTATATAGGAGTGCGCCTACATCAAAGTAATCCTGATGATTAACTATTTTATCTCCCTCAAAAACTAAACGGCTGTGTCCCTCAACGGCAATGCTATTGCCATTATTTAGTTTTGGGTGGCGATAATGCATCGTCCAATAGATAAAGGCTTTGTTATTGCTACTTTCAGTGTCTTTTATCGAAAACTGGCAAGACACCACATTAGCGTATAGGTTTTCAAAGTAATGATGGAGTGACTCAAGACCGTTCACGGTATGCAGTGGATCAGTAAATTGGATATCTGGGTGATAGATATCATCAAGTAGCTGCACGTTATTTTTGTTCAGTGATTGGTAAATTTCAATAAACCTATCGAGAGTCACCTTATCCATATCACACCTTAAATGCGTTTAGCGCACGTTCTCGTGCAGCTTTATGATCAACAATTGCTGGCCAATAACTGCTAGACTTTCCTTGCTTAGCTAAATAATCATGAGGAAAGTGAATTTGCTTCGCAGGTATTTTTTCCAGCTCTGGTAGATATTTACGAATAAATTCACCATCTGGATCAAAACGCTCACTTTGAGTAATTGGATTAAAAATACGGAAATAAGGTTGTGCGTCACATCCAGTGCTTGCTGCCCACTGCCAGCCGCCATTATTTGAAGCCAAATCACCATCAATCAAATGCTTCATGAAAAAGCGCTCACCCTTTCGCCAATCAATAAGTAGGTGCTTTGTTAAAAAGCTCGCAACCACCATACGTAAACGGTTATGCATCCAGCCTGTTTGCACTAACTGGCGCATTGCAGCATCAACAAGAGGATAACCCGTTTTCCCCTCGCACCATGCTTTAAAGTCACTGTCGTCGTTACGCCACTCAACCGCATTATATTTGTCGTTAAAGTTTGCGTACTTGCTTAGGCGTGGATAAACCGATATGAGGTGTCGGTAAAATTCTCGCCAAATTAACTCATTGACCCAGCAAAACAAATTGCTTTTCGCACTTTTTAATATATCTGGGTGACGCTGTTGAATCAGCGCAAGAAGCTGATGAACACTAATAATACCTAACGCTAAATAAGGACTCAGACCTGATGTGCCTTTAATGCTTGGGATATCTCGCTGCTCTTGATAAGAGGCAAGCTTTTCATCTATAAAGCGGGTACAGACATGACTTAAGGTCTCATCATCAACGGGCCACTTTTGCGAGCTTCCATCTGATTTGAGTAATTTACTTTCTTGCCACTCGATTTTGTCATGCATTTTAGGCGGCTCAGCAAAGTAGAAATGTGTATCTTGATACTCTTTAAGCCAAGCATTTTTAAATGGAGTATAAACCTTAAACATCTCACCACTTTGGTTTTTGATACTGCCTGGGGGGGCAATCACATCACCATCATAAGTGTAAAATGAAACCCCAAGGCTGTCGGCTTTATCTACAAAGGCACGGTCACGCTCAACTTCATTTAGCTCATACTCGTCATTAACGTAAACATTTTTTACTGCATTTTCTTCGCAAAAATCGGCTAGTTTCTCAACGCAACCGGCATAGTCTCCAGCATCAATGAGATGCAACTTTATACCTTTAGTTGCTAATAACTCGCCTAAAAAGGCAAGCCTGCGTTTTAATAAATCTAGCTGAATATCAGCGACATCATGGGCTTGCCACTGCTTTTCAGCTATAAAAAATACAGCATGTCGGCAGCCATTCTCGATCGCTTGATACAGAGCGTCGTTATTAAAAAGGCGCAAATCGCGCCTAAACCAGAATAGTGTGTTCATTAAATTCCGTAGCGTAGTTTAAGTTCGTTCGGATAAGGGTCTAAGTACACTTGTTGACTTAGATATTCATTTGGATGAACTTTGAGGTGATGCTTTATCAGCGTTAATGGCACATACAGTGGCACTAACCCTTGCCGATACTCGTCTATTGCATCGCGTAACTCTTGCTTTTCAATCTTAGAGAGTGACTTTTTAAAATAACCTTGCAAGTGCATAAGCGTGTTCGCATTATTTTTGCGAGAAGCAGGCTTTTTCAAAGCAGTCATCAAACCAAGGATGTAATCACTTGCTAATGCTTGAATGTCGTGACCATCAAATGTGCCCAGTAAATTGCCTAAATTACGGTATGCTTCGTAGTTGTGAGCCATCAAAAGATACTTATACTGAGCATGAAATTGGGTCAAACGATGCACGGTTAAAGGTTGTTCATTTAGCGTTTGCCAATGTTTGTAAGTGTATACACGCATAACGAAATTCTCTCGTAAATGCATGTCGTTCAAGCGCCCGTTCTCTTCACATGGCAATAGTGGATTATGCGCCATTATTTGCTCAGCAAAAAAGCCCACACCTTCAGAGGTGTTACCTGTGCCTTGTTCGTTGTAAATTTTGATACGCTCCATACCACAGCTAGGGCTTTTGGCGCAAAAAACAAAACCACTTAACTCAGCTGTTTGCTCTGTAGCAACTCGCTTTCCGTATTCTGTAAGTTTTGGTCCTACATCCCCCGTGCCGTCAGGGCGACAAACTTTAATTGTGTCACCCACTCTCACTTGGCGGATGGTTGGTCGTGGAATAGGTAATCCCACAGCCACTTCAGGGCAAAACTTCTTATACTCAACATGGTTAGCGAGCTCGTCCATACAAAAGTTAGATTTTTTATGACCACTATCAAAACGAACTTTATCGCCAGCAAGACAGGCACTGATACCTATTTTAATTGTTGATTGCAGCATAGGATCCCTAATAAATTAAATTACCAATTGGGTTAAGTAATTTGCTAATACCTTTGTTAAAATGCAGCGCACTACTTACCACTGTAAAACACAAACAGCCTTCAGCCGTTTTTGGTGTATGGTTATGGCGTCCATCCAGCAGCATAAAATCTCCTGGTACATAACTGCCATCTTCATCACTAAACTCACCATCGAGTAATAAGGTTAGCTCAAAACCTGTGTGAGTGTGCTCTGGAATTTCACCACCGGCGTCGATATGTAAAAGACTTGCTCTGAGCGCCCCATCATCCAATGCAATTCGTGAACGTGCTAATTTACCTATTTGCATAAAGCTACTGTGCCCAATGCGAGTTAGCGCTCTAGGTAAGGTGTACTCTTTATCCTTAACCTCTACTTTGATAGCCGGTTGTTCATATACTTCATCAACACTCTCATCCGAGGTGATGTTGTCGAACATGATTTGATCAAAGCAAATGTCATTGTCATTAACGACGTCTTCAAATGCAGTGTTTGCATTTTTAGCTTCAAGTGTAGCGAGTTGCTTTTGACAAACAGGACACATCTCAACATGAATAGCAACCGCGACACTTAGCGTAGCCGGCAAATTGCCCTCACTAAATTGCACTAATAATTCGTTGCTCGGATGATGCTTAATCATGTTGCTCTCCCATTTCGTTGCGTAACTTCTGCAAGGCTAGACGAAGTCGAGACTTCACCGTACCTACGGGAATGTTTAAATGCTCTGCAAGTTGCTCTTGTGACATATCTTGAAAATAAACGCCACGCACTACTTCACGTTGAGCTTGTGGTAAACGATCTAGATACTGTTTAATTTGCTTATCTTCAAGGTGATCGCTGAACTCATGTTGCCCAGACTCAGCTTCGTCAATAAGCGGCCAAATATCTTCACTAATACACTCTTCTTTGCTGCTTTTCATTTTTCTGAGCATATCGAAAGATGCATTTCGCATCACTGTGTATACCCACGTTGTCGCAGCACCTTTTTCTGGATGGTATAAGTGTGCCTTTCTCCAAACCGAAGTGAGTGTTTCCTGTACCAATTCCATAGCTTGAGCCTCAGAACCAAACTGTTTGATTCCAAAACGCTTTATTTTTGGCGAAAAATATTGGAAAAGAAAAGCAAATGCACGCTTGTCACGGGAAGTGGCAACAGCGAATAGCGAATCAGCAAGCTCTTTGCTCGGTGTCTCTGGCATGGCAGTAAATTGACCTGTTTTAGGTTTACAACCTGTTTGAAGTTGTTGACTTACCATTTTAATGTCATCCAATTATTGTCGTAAAAAGCAATACGCATTCAGACTGGGTTCGGATCATATTAATCAGTAAATTCTGTATTAATTAGAGTATGGAGGAAAGTGAGTAAGTTTTCAAAGTTAGATTCAAAGGCAAGTTGTTGTTTTTTAACTAGTGAAATAGGTAAAATTTCAAGCCAACGCGCAGCAACCCAAGCCAAATCATCGTAGTGTGGCGCTGGGTAGAGTGCAGATAAATCAGGCTGATTAGCAAACACTGAACGAAGCGTCTCGCTTAATAAAGCATTGTTCTGATCCAAAGGTGTTTTTTTATACCAAGCAGGCTCAATTATTGCTTCAACATCAGCATAACGAAGCATATTTTTGTCTTGGAATGGATTTTGAATTGTGACAGCAGTTTGTGCATAAACATCTATCAAGAGCTGACCACTGTCGTCTTGATTGAAGTCATTAATTTGCATCAAACAACCTAGGTTAGGCAAGTTGAACTCAGTATCGTGCTGATAAGTACAAAGCACAAATCCCGTGTTATCTTTCGCGGCTTCTTTAACCATGTCAAGATAACACTGCTCAAATATTCTAAGTTTAGTTGCCCCCTCTGGAAGAATAAAAACCGGTAGGGGAAAAATCGCACGCTTCATAAAGTCTACTATTCAAAATACCACATGCCTCTAATTACGTGCGCTTTTCATTTGCCGATCAATATTTCATGAAATCTTCATTTATGCCCAGTAAATTAAAAGTTGAACCATTGTGCAACGTTTCTAAATAATTCGATTGACGCGTACGCACTCAGTAAACTCAAAACGGGTGCAACCATAAGTAAAAATAAACTGATTTCACTACTCATTAGATGTTTCCTTACTGCTTATTTTCTACAACAGGTGCTTTAGCAATAACGGTTGATTTATCATTTTCCTTAACAACCTCTTCGCTCATGTATTCATTGAGTAATTGCTGAGCATCAAATTCAATACTGTTTGTCACATTTTGTTTAAGCTCATTACTCGCTTGTTGAACATAACTTTTTAGCGATTGAGTAATTGTGTTACTAATATCTAATTCAAAGTCAGTCGCACTTGCTTGAGTAGACCCTAATACAAGTAACGCAGCTGTCGTAAGTTTAAGTGAGTTATTCATAATGATATTCCTTGTCTCTTTAAGTAATTAGTCGTAACTACTTAATCAAAGGTTGTGCCAGCATGAAAATATTTTACAACCACTTAATTTTTAAAGACTTTTAATTAATATTACTTTTCCACTCTATTCAGTATTGGTTAATAAAACCAATCACCTTAATGTTTTTGACTAACTATTAGCGAAAAAATAAACGTTGATATATTCAGCGTACACTTGTACACTGAAATTGTTTTTACAATCACTTTTAGAGAGTTTATGACTGTTCAGTTACCCTACTCACGTCAAGAAGAACAAATCAATGTACTCACTCATAGCTTGGGCGTGTTATTTGCTTTTTACGTACTGTGGGATTTGATTTCGCAATCAAAAGCTGTGTCAGCAACAGTCAGTGCGATTGTTTATGGTTCAAGTTTGCTGGTGCTTTTTATGGCATCAACACTTTACCATGCAAGTACCAAAGAGCGTTTGCGTGCCATCTATAAAAAATGTGATCATTGCGCTATTTATTTACTAATTGCTGGCACTTACACACCATATCTCGTCATATCATTATCGGGAATGTGGGCAATTGCAGCGCTGGTATTTATTTGGAGTTTAGCAATAGGCGGGGTCATTTATAAGTTGGCGGTAAAAAATGGCAATAAAAAAGTATCACTCGCAACCTACTTATTAATGGGTTGGTTTGCCCTTGCCCTTGTCTACCCCCTGTACTTAAATTTAGATCACAGCGCCTTGTGGTGGTTATTAGCAGGAGGCATTGCTTACAGTCTTGGTACTTTTTTTTACAGTGCTAAAACACGCCACTATAGCCATGCTATTTGGCATGTATTTGTACTTGTTGGGTGTGTATGTCACTACCTATCAATCAGTTTATATGTTTTTTAATCCCATTGGTGTAAACGCATATTGATTTTAGCTTTATTAAAGCTCACCCCTTCACTGATTAATTTTTGCCGTTGTTCAAGGTGTTTACTCGTCCCTTCTGGAAAAGAGATTTTACCTTGGCTATTCACAACACGATGCCATGGAATAATTGAATCACTAGGCATTTCTTTTAATAAGCGGCCAACCAGTCTGGCATTTTGCGGGTAACCCGCAAGCGTAGCAACTTGCCCATAACTTGCTACTTTACCTGAAGGAATAGAGGCTATTATTGTAAAAATTAACTCTTCTTTAGTTGCCTGTTGCATAGGCTTGCTCCGTATATTCTTTACTTACCTCACTAAAGGCTTGCCAAATTGATCTTGCAACTGGACCATGATGCACTGAATGTTGCCTAAACACGCGAATTTCTGCGCCAAACTGGTGCTCTCTATCCGTAATTTTTATTTGCTGTAACAAACCTGATTCTATTTCAGCCTGACAATGTTGCAGACTTATCATTGCCCAGCCAGCACCAGAGAGTAAAAACGACTTAACACTGGTAATATCATCTATTTTCATTAAAGCTGAGCCAAGGTTGTAAGATAGCCTGTCAGAGTCAAAACTCAGATCACTTTCAAACATAGCCAGACATGGGTAATTTTGTATCTCGGCAAAACTAATCTCTCTTGGCACGACATGAGGAGCACTGACAATACCAATATCAAACTTACCTATCGGTAAACTTTCGAGATCCCCTGTTGCATGAAACAAATCAAACCATGGCCCAATACCTAAATCTGCCTGCAAGCTATTAACTTGCTCTAAAGACACAAATCGTTTTCCTGAAGAAATACTAAACTCAGTACTTGCAAAGCACTTAAAGGTTTCGCTTATCACTTGATTATAACTATGCTGATGACACAGTTGCTCGTAGCAAATTCTGTAACTGGCTTCATTACCCAGCGCAAGTTCTTTTGCTAAAGAAGCCAACTCACTGTTTGCATTGAGTAATTGGCGTGCTTCACGATAAAAAATGCGCCCTTTCTCTGTTAAACCTAAGCGATACTGATTTCGGTCTAACAATTCAAAACCAAGCTCCGACTCAAGCTTCTTTATAGCAAGCGTCAATGCAGGTTGTGTTTTGTGTAATGCCACAGCTGCTTGGCTTAAACTAGAGCTTTGCACGATTGCATCTAAAATTGTTAATTGATTTAAATTCATTAATCGCCAAAACCATTAAAAAAACTAATGATGTTTCTAAAATTTAATAATTTTTATTTTATATCTTTGCAGCGTATCCTGCATCAAATTTATGCTTTCATATCTATGGAGAAGACAATGAGATTGGCATCCGCCGTATTAATGAGCAGCGTGTTTTTGTTACTTACGGCATGTACAGAGCAAGCAGCACAAAGTGACGTTGAACAAGTTGTTCGCCCAGTTAAACTTTTCAATATAAACAGTAACTCAGATCAAGCAATCCGCAGCTTTCCAGCTGAAGTTGTGGCTAACCAAGGCTCTTATCTCGCTTTTAGAGTTAACGGAGAGTTACTTGAGTTTCCAGCACTTGCAGGCCAACATGTTGAAAAAGGAGAGCTTTTAGCCAAACTCGATCCAGAAGATTTCGAACTTCAGTATGAAGAGCGTAAAGCACGTTTTGAACTTGCTGAATCGCAACTTGAACGTGTACAGAAATTATTTGACCGCTCCATTGCCAGCCAGTCAGAGTTAGATCAGGCCATTGCCAATAAACAAGTGGCAGAATCTGCAATGAAAATTGCCAAAACCAACCTAGATAACAGTGAATTACGCGCTCCATTTGCAGGCACTGTCGCAAAAGTATTTGTGAAAAACTTTGAGAATATCCAAGCTAAACAAAATATTTTACGACTTGAAACCCGCGACTTAATGGATGTGGTTATCCAAATACCTGAAAAGCTTATCGCTCGTATAGACAAAGACGTGCAATACCAACCAGAAGTCGTCTTTGATGGTTATCCAGATAAATCTTATCAGCTGACAATAAAAGAGTTTGATACCCAAGCCGACCCGACAACGCTGACCTATAAAGTGGTATTTTCGTTACCTGTGCCAGAAGACTTTAACTTACTTGCGGGTATGACAGGCCGTGTAGATATTGATTTAAGCAAAATCACTAGCTCACAATCAGCCTACACATTACTGCCAGTTGAAGCGGTATTCTCTGAGCCTACAGAGCCTGAAGGAAAGAATAGTTATGTATGGGTTTTTGATGAAAATAGCGGCCAAGTACATAAACAAGCTGTTAAAGTCGGGCAATTACACCGCGATGGAATTGAAGTGCTTTCGGGCATTGAAAAAGGCCAAACAGTTGTCGCGGCTGGCGTACACTTTTTAGAAGAAGGTATGAAAGTTCGTCCATGGCAAAAAGAGCGAGGCTTATAATGAGTTTTGCAGCACTGGCCATTGAACGTAAAGTCGTAAGCTGGATGTTTGCCCTGTTTCTGCTAATTGGTGGCACAGTGGCATATTTTGGCTTAGGACAGCTTGAAGACCCTGAGTTCACTTTAAAAAAAGCGATGGTGATCACCCTATACCCAGGGGCCTCCCCCCAGCAAGTTGAAGAAGAGGTCACCTTCCCTATAGAAAATGCCATTCAACAACTCCCCTATGTTGATTATGTAACAAGTATTTCATCTCCTGGTAAGTCGCAAATAACCGTTGAGATGAAAAGTAATTATCGCAAACAAGACCTACGTCAAATTTGGGATGAACTGCGCCGAAAAATTAATGATCAAGCATCGTCAATGCCATCAGGGGTATACCCAAGCAAAATCATGGATGATTTTGGGGATGTATACGGTGTGATGTACGCCGTAACCGGTGACGGCTATTCTTATGATGAACTCAAGGATTACGTTGATTATTTAAAACGCGAACTTGTACTAGTCGAGGGTGTAAGCAAAGTGACCGTAGGCGGTGAGCAACAAGCCCAAGTGATGGTCGAAATCTCTACGCGTAAACTTGCCCAACTCGGCATTTCACCAAACCGTATTTATCAACTGTTACAGACTCAAAATAGCGTCTCTAATGCGGGTAAAGTACGTGTCGGTGATGAATCAATTCGCTTACACCCAACAGGTGAATTTAAAGATGTTAAAGAGCTTGAAAACCTGCTTATTTCAAAGCCAGGTGAAAACGAGCTTATCTACCTAGGTGATGTAGCAACCGTGTTTCGCGAATACGCCGAAGTCCCCACCAACATCATTCGCTATAATCAACAACAGGCTTTATTGGTAGGTGTGTCTTTCAGCTCAGGCGTTAACGTTGTTGATGTAGGCATGAACATTGATGAGCACTTAGCTTCACTAGAATACCAACGCCCCCATGGTATGGAAATTAACAGTGTATATAATCAACCTGCTGAAGTTGAAAAGTCTGTCAGTGGCTTTATTATCAGCTTACTTGAAGCTGTTGCCATTGTAATTGTAGTGCTGCTGCTCTTTATGGGCTTTAAAAGTGGTGTGTTAATTGGCGTTATTTTGCTGTTGACCGTGCTAGGTACTTTCATATTCATGAAGTTATTTGCCATCGATTTGCAGCGTATTTCACTGGGTGCGTTAATCATTGCACTCGGTATGTTGGTTGATAATGCAATTGTTGTCACTGAAGGCATACTTATCAACCTAAAACGCGGGCAAACAAAGCTTCAAGCCGCAACCAATATTGTTAATCAAACAAAATGGCCTCTATTAGGCGCAACGGTTATTGCTATCACTGCATTTGCTCCGATTGGTTTAAGCTCAGATGCAAGTGGTGAATTTGCCGGAAGCCTTTTCTGGGTGCTCTTTATTTCATTATTACTCAGTTGGATTACCGCAATTACCCTCACTCCTTTCTTTGCTGACTTAATGTTTAAACAAGCCAAAGAGAAAGAGCCGCACCATGACGAAGACCCCTACCAAGGTGTCATTTTTAACGTTTATAAGGGTGTTCTTCATACCTCTATGCGTTATCGGAAAACCACCCTTTTATTGATGGTTGTGATGTTAGTAAGTGCGGTGTTTGGTTTTAAGTTTATAAAGCAATCATTCTTCCCAGCATCAAACACACCGATGTTTTATGTTGATTACTGGCAAACACAAGGTGCTGATATACGCAGTACGATAGACGGTGTTGCTAAGCTTGAAAAATTCTTACAAGCAGACCCGCTAGTTGAAGAAATCACCACCACGGTAGGCCAAGGTGCACCGCGCTTTATGTTGACCTACGCACCAGAAAAATCATACCCAGCCTATGGGCAATTGATTATTCGCGTAACAGATCGAGAAGCCGTTACAACCATGATCGAGAAGGTGCGAGATTATCAACACAAACATGTGCTTGACGCCCAACTAAAAGTTAAGCGTATGGAAATTGGCCCGTCAACTGATGCTAAGATTGAAGCGCGTTTTTCAGGTGCTGATCCTGTCATACTTCGTCAATTGGCTAAGCAGGCTAAAGATATACTGCATCAAGATGCAGGTGCATTTAATATTCGTGATGATTGGCGAGCACGTTCGAAACTTATCCGCCCACAGTTTAACGAGCAAAAAGCCCGTCGCTTGGGTATTGCCAAATCTGATCTAGACCAGCTACTACTCACCAGCTTATCAGGCAAGCAAGTTGGTGTTTATAAAGATGGCACACAAATGCTGCCTATCATTGCTCGCTCACCTGCGGAAGAGCGTTTAAACGTTGAGAGCTTACGTGGCTTACAAATTTACAGCCCTGTACTAGGTGTATTTGTGCCAGTGACACAGGTGGTTGATGACTTTGTGGTTGAGTGGGAAGACAGCCTCATCATGCGTCGCGATCGCAAACGTACTATTACAGTCATGGCTGATCATGATGTTATTGGCGATGAAACCCCAGCCAAGCTGTTCGCCCGTGTCCGTAAAGATATAGAAGCTATTGATTTACCTCGTGGTTATGAGCTGCAATGGGGCGGTGAATATGAATCATCAACAGACGCCCAAAAAGCAATCTTTGGCTCATTGCCGCTTGGCTATCTAGCTATGTTTGCCATTACTGTATTGTTATTCAACTCAGTGAAGCAGCCTCTCGTAATTTGGGCAACCGTGCCGCTTGCCATTGTTGGTGTGAGCGCAGGCTTATTGCTAATGAATGCGGCTTTTAGTTTTATGGCTCTACTGGGCTTACTCAGCTTAAGCGGTATGTTAATTAAAAATGGTATCGTCTTGGTTGATCAAATAAATATTGAACTAGATAGTGGCAAAGAACCATACAAAGCGGTATTCGATTCAGGCGTGAGTCGTGTTCGTCCTGTTGCTATGGCTGCAATCACCACCATTTTAGGGATGATCCCATTGTTATTTGATGTGTTCTTCCAATCAATGGCAGTAACCATTATGTTTGGTCTAGGTTTTGCGACAGTACTTACGCTTATCGTCGTGCCTGTTTTATACACTATGCTGTTCAAAATCAAGGTGCCTAAACAGCGTCATAGCAGCTAAATACGCTTGGCTTAAGGTATCCCTTGAAAAGTTATTTTCAAGGGATACACTAAAAACTAATGGTATTTATAGCCAATTAACTGCTCTATACGATAAGCAATTTCTATTAATTCTTTCTCACTTAATGAGCCACCTGTAACAGATAGCCCAACTGGCATATGGTGCACTTTCCCCATTGGGAGAGTTAAGTGAGGGTATCCCGAAACAGCAGGAAAACTAGAAAAGCTGCCAGTAAAGTGATCACCATTAATGCGGTCTATCGACCAAGCGGGCGTTAAAGTAACGGTAATAATGGCATCGAGGTCATGCTCCTTGAGCATTTTATCTAGGCCGTCTTCTCTGGTCGCTTGGTGAACATTTTGCAATGCTTTTATGTAACTTGGGTCAGTCAACTTGGCTTTTTTCTGAGACTTTTCAAATATCTCTTGTTGAAAATAAGGCATTTCGAGGGCTGCGTGTGTTTGATTAAATTCGATTAATTTTTTCAGTGTCAGTGTATTGTACTCGTTTGGTAATTGAGCGAGGTAGTCGTTTAACGTCGCTTTGAATTCATACAGCAATACATCATAGCTATCTTGATAAAAATTAGCATAAGGCTCTGTCGATAACCCCTCCACTAATACCGCTCCCTCTTTTTCAAGTACCTTTTTAGTCTTATTGAAAAGTAACTCAACGTGCTCATGAGCGAGTGGCGCAGCATAAAGCACGCCTAAGCGTTTTCCTTTTAGAGAATGTTTCGAAGTTTCAGGCATATAGTCATCGTTCATACGCTCTTTGGCTATTTTTGTTGCAGCGTCTTTATCATCAACACCTTGCATCACTGAAAGTAAAATAGCCGCATCAACCACAGAGCGAGTCATAGGGCCTGCGGTATCTTGCGTATGTGAAATTGGCACAATACCAGTGCGACTTAACAAACCCACTGTGGGCTTGATACCAACAATCCCATTTGCAGAAGACGGACAAGTAATTGAGCCATTGGTTTCAGTGCCAATCGCTGCAACACTTAAAAATGCCGCAACAGCTGCACCAGAGCCAGAACTAGAACCACATGTAGAGCGATTTAAATCATGTGGGTTACGGGTTTGGCCACCAATCGCGCTCCACCCAGATGATGAACGCTCTGAGCGCATATTAGCCCATTCGCTTAAGTTTGTTTTACCTAAAATAATGGCACCTGCATTTCTAAGCTTGGCGATAATCGGCGCATCTCTATGTGTAAAGTTATCTTTTAATGCCAACGAGCCTGCCGTTGTCGCCATCTCTTTAGTTTCAATGTTATCTTTTATTAACAGAGGTATGCCGTGTAGAGGACCACGTGTTTTCCCTTTGCTTAACTCTTCATCCAGTTGCTTTGCAATAGCTAAAGCGTTCGGATTCATTGCAATCACTGCATTAAGTTGCGGATTAAGTGTCTCTACTTGTTGAATAAAAAATTGTGTTAATTCAGTTGAAGTTAGCTGATTAGCTTTCATCGCTTGAATGAGTTGTGGAATAGTACTTTGCTGAACAATTTCTTTTATCGCTTGAGACCTTTGCTCTGTAACGGGTGTGTTTTCGTTTGCAGATAATTTAAAACTCAAACACATTGTCATTAAAGATAAGCCTAATGTTAACTTAATGAGCATGCGCCTAACCTTGTTTTTTCCTATATACATTTTTTACCCCTTTTTTATAATTTTTATAGGGTTGTGCTTAGCAATTACTGCTGCATTGTTCTACTTTCATGCAAGAGCAATCTGCAACTTTTAACGCAGTGAGCGTAAAATTAACCCTCTAAAATGATTAAGTATTTTTGCAGATTCGTATCAGTACCGATTTATAGTCTACCCTGATTAGAATGAAGGGCGCTAGTTTTTAGGCTTTAAATATCGAAAAGTAAATAACGAATGGGTGTGGGCTGTTATATTAAAATATGCTGAATTGGGGCAATGCTAGAGACACCCAGCATTGCTCCATTTTTAGTAGGCTTAAACCTTAAAGAAACTTATAAGTTTAACCATAGCTTGTGTTTGATTTTCGAGTAGTCTCGTTTGTTTGCTGATATCACTTAAGCTCGATGCGTTATCATCCGCAAGCGCCTTTATTTTCACAACATTCGCATCAACTTCTGCGGCAACAGATGACTGCTCTTCAGCCCCCACGGCAACTTGATTATTGGCCTCGACGATATCGTTAATCGAATACACAATTTTCTCAAGTGATGCGGTCGAATCATTTGTTAAAGCTGCAACCATTTGCCCTTTTTCATTTGATGTTTTCATAACATCAACGACATTGTCAGCACCAAGCTTGATTGCTTCGATAATGTTGGTGATCTCACTAATAGAGTCTTGAGTGCGCTGTGCCAGCGTGCGTACCTCGTCAGCAACTACCGCAAAACCGCGCCCTTGCTCACCGGCGCGGGCCGCTTCAATGGCTGCATTCAAGGCAAGTAGATTGGTTTGATCTGCTATATTGCGGATCACATCTAATATCCCTTCAATGTTAGCTGTATTTGAGCTTAAACTTGTGACAACTTCCATCGCATTTAATAACGCATCCGCAAGCTCACTCATTGCAACATCGGTTTGGCCAACCACAGCTTTAGACTGTTCTACGCCCTCTTCTGCATTGTGGCTTGTTTGTGAAGCCCCACTTGCACTTTGTGCAATTTGTAACGCAGCGGCAGCCATTTCGTTTATAGCAGTTGCGACCATGTCTGTTTCGAGTTGCTGTTGAGAAACAGAATCTGTTGCGCCCGATACTGAATTCGTTATTTGGCAACTTGATGCTTCTATTTCTTTGGTAACTTGAACAACTTGATCAACGACATTACGTAACGCATTCGCCGATTCGCTCAACGCGGTATTTAACAGGCTAAACTCATCGCTGCCTGTAACCTGAATAGTTTGGCTCAGATCCCCCTTCGCTATATGAGATGCAAAATCAATAGACAGATTTAACGGCCCCATAATGCTGCGAATAATCCACCAGCCAACAGATATCGCAATGGCAAACGCAATCATAACAACAATAGCCATTATCAACTGCACGGCGTTTTCTCGCTCACTGGCAATCACTTGTTCTTCTTCAACAAGTTTTGATGCTGCCTCTGAAGCGCTGTTAGCAACGCGTAGCATATCAGCTTGAATAGTATTTAATTCATCGTAAGTAGCAACTGTCGATTTAAACACTTGATAATAATGAGCTATATCATCCAATAAATCATTGAGTAAGGCTTGTGTACTGGCAGCAAGCATTATTTTCTTTAGACTATTAACATTACTTTTAAGTTGGCTAATTTGATTAGAAATATCACTCTCTAGTTGTTTTGTAGGCGCAGTATTATAACGCCACACATTGACACGAATTTCTGCAAAATCATCCCGTACTTGCTTGGCTTTTAAAAAACGACCAAACTCCGAAAAATCTGATTGATGAGTTGAAAAGTATTACTCAATGCTGTTTAGCGTCTCGTCTATGCCATTGATGACAGAATGAGCTGCTTGATTAACCTCATCGCGAGCATTGATTTGTTTTTTCTTAGCAGATACGAAACGTTCAAACAATTGCGTGAAATCGTTAATTCCCTGTTTTATTGTATCGACTTGAGTCACACTCTGCTCAACTGCCATTTGGCTTTTAGCCGCATTCAATGTGCTAATTGCTTCTTGCGCTTCGCTCAATACTTTTTTGGTGAAATCAGGGTTTTCCTGAATCATATAATCAGCTTGAGCCAATCGTGATGTATATAAACTTGCATCAGCAAATGTGAGATTTAACATTATGTCTGTTTGTGTTGCTTGAGATTTTAATGAAAATGAAGCGTACACACCCAACCCCAACATTAAAAACAACACAGCGGCAAACATTGCATAAAGTTTTTGTTTAATAGTCAATTTTTCGTATCCATTAATAAATTCAGTACGAAAAATATTATAGACAAAGATTGATAAAAAAATGACAAAAATTTCAATAAAACTATGTTTTTATTAGAAAATAGCCTAAATAAGGAACACACATATTAACCAGCAGCAAACCCTTTATTTATAAAAACCATATAATCGTTTCTAGCTATATTTCCCCCATAAAACCAAGCAACTGATAACAATGCTCTTTTGGATGCTCTCGCTCTGAAAGGTTTTTTTTAAATTCGAAAATTGAATGCCTAATAAGAAATTACGATCATAATATTTACTTTTTTGAAATTTATGTTAAAAATTAACAGGTGAACATAAAAACAATGTTACTTAGTATCGCATTTTTTTCACAGACAGGCATAGTCTGTAGTTATGCCTAAAATCGTTACCGTGCAATAAAGTAAATATAATAAAAATCAAAGGACTATAAACATGTCGGCATCTCAGAACAACATAACTACTTACTGTAATAAACGCACTAAGCTCAGCCTTGCCATTTCTACCGCTCTATTGAGCCTAAGCTCATTGTCTGTTTTTGCGCAAAATGCGCCACAAAATGACAGCGATGTCATTAACGAAAAAGATGAGCAAATGGAAGTAATAGAGGTTTCTGGTATTAAGGGAAGTATTTTTAGTGCGCAAAACCTTAAACGTTACGCAGACACGGTTAAAGATGTCATAACCGCGTCGGATATTGGCGCGCTACCTGACAAATCGGTTACAGAAGCATTACAGCGTGTTCCCGGTGTGACCATCGAACGATTTGCGTCTTCAGACGATCCTAAACATTATGCTGATGAAGGAACTGGCGTACTTGTTCGTGGCCTAGACCGTGTTCGTTCTGAGGTCAATGGCAGAGATGCGTTTAGCGCGAACTCTTCTGGCGGGCTAAGCTATGAAGACTTTCCTGCGGAGTTATTAGGCGCAGTGGAAGTTGTAAAAAACCAAACCGCCGACCTAACAGCGGGTGGTGTTGCAGGTACCGTAAACCTCATTACCAGAAAACCTTTTGATTCTACAGATCAGTTAATATCATTTAATGCCAAAGCAAATTATGGCGATTTTAGAGAAGAAACCACGCCCTCTTTCTCTGCGCTATTTTCAGATAACTGGGAAACACAAGCAGGTAAATTTGGTTTCTTAATTGCGGTTTCATCGAGTGAATATAAAACCCGTGGTGACGGTGTTGGCTTAGGAAACTACCACTCTCGTGGTGACTCATTTGTGCCTACTCTTGACCAGTGGGGAGGTATTACGGGGGTTGATCCAAATTCACCCGTAGATGGCCCTGCACTGCCAGGACAACCTACTGATAGCACGTGGCATGTACCGGTAGCTATTCATATGAGCACAGCAGAAAATGATCGCAAAAGAAAAGGCTTAACAACCTCTTTTCAATGGGCAAATAGTGATGACACAATTATTGCAACCGTTGAGCATATTCGTTCAAAAGCTTCTTTAGAATGGAGTGAAAGACAATTGGGTCAGGCCGCACAAGGTTTTAAAGGCTTCATGGGATCTTCTCAAAACTGGCAAGATGATAGCGAGAATGGCTACCCGCTCACGGTAGACGATAACTTTGTTACGTCGGGAGTTGTACTTGGTGTTAGCCCTGAAACCCCATTCTTTTACCGTAGTCGCTGGAACCATAATGAAAATACCGTTGAAGATACTTCATTTAATTTAAAGCTCAAACCAACAGACAGATTAAGCATGGAGTTTGATTACCAGCACGTCGATTCTGAAAAAGTGGTTCATAACTACAGTATGTCGGCACAAACTCGAGGAAACCATGTTCATGCGGTACTTCCTTATTACCTTGATACACGAGGCTCAAGACCAAGCGTTGAATTTTTAAGTGATAATATTTTAACTGCGGGCTGGTCACCCAATGAAGATTGGGACGGACCCGTTCCGAATACTTTTCTAGGAAGTGGTATGGAACAAGAAGAGCACAATACCGCTAAAGCAAACAGCTATAAATTAGATTTTAAATACGAACTTGATGGTAGCTTTACCAGTGTGCAAGCTGGTGCCTACTACTCAGATAAAGACCTAACAGTACGCGATACTGCTTATGAAGGCTGGTCGGCAATCGGCACGCCATGGATACAAGCAGACCGAAATGCTGCAGCAGCTATTAACCGCCCCGAACTGTTCGAACGTGTTGATTTCTCTGACTATTATCATGGCCAAGTACTGCAAGGCGATGTGAATAGCTTCCTTTTCCCTAGTATGGATCTGGTAAAAAATTACGCTGACTCACTTCGTCAAGGCTGCCAAGATGGTTGGCATAATGCTACCAATAGCGCAGCCAATAACGGTGTTTGCAGTGGCACATATGTGCCTTATGAAGACAAACCTAACCGTGTTGAAGGTCCGTTTGCAGCTCATAATATTAGCTCAACCAATGAAAAACGTAGCGAGTTTTATGTGCGTGCAGACTTTGATTTTCTCGTTCAAGACCTACCTGTTGTAGGTAATGTAGGCCTGCGTTACGTGAACTACCAATTAGAGTCAACCGGTGCATTTGTACAACCCATGGAAATAAAGCGTGGCGAGCCTGGCACCTCACTAAATGAAGTAATGCAACAACCTGAATATAAACGCTACTACGATATTGCAACTGGGGAGTCTACTTTAAGTACAGTCGAAGGCACTGATTACAGTACCGTTCTACCAAGTTTTAACTTTAGCGTGGCATTAACAGATGATGTGGTTATTCGTTTTGGTGCCTCTAAAGCACTTTACTTTCCCAACCTGATTGATACCCGAAATATAAACATCGTAAACCTTGATTATACTCGCCGCCTGCAAACCCCTGGCGCTGATTATGACGAAGTTAATAATCCTGTTGTAGCTTTGGATGATATTGAACTGACAGCCCTATCTGGTAACCCCAATTTAAAACCTGAAAAGTCAATCAATACAGACCTTTCTGCTGAGTGGTATTTTGCCCCTGCCGGTTACGTTACTGTTGGTTTATTCCATAAACGACTCGACGACATAATTCGCAGCCGTGCATTTGATTTAAATGCAAACTTCAATGGCGAAGACTATGCGATTTCGGCCTACGGACCAGCCAATACAGGTTCAGGTACTATTCGTGGTGCTGAATTCGCTTACTCTCAATTTTACGATATGCTGCCAGGTGCATGGAGCGGACTTGGTTTACAATTTAACTACACCTACATCGACCAAAACGGCTTAGAAGATCCCAATGAAGTATCGACCGGCACACTCGGGTTTGATGAAAACGGTAACCCAATCACTGACAACCGAAATACATTCCGTGTATTTAGTGGTTTGCCACTTCAAGGCTACTCAGACCAAAACATGAATATTGTCGGTATGTACGAGTACGAAAACATTTCGTTTCGTCTAGCTTATACTTGGCGCTCAGAATACCTGTTGACCTTAAGAGAGTCAGAAGAGTACGTGCCAGCCTATGTAAAACCAGCAGGCATGATGGATGCGAGCATTTACTACACGCTAAATGAACATTGGAAAATTGGTTTCGAAGCAAGTAATTTACTCGACACAGAAACTAAAACAGAATATCAAATGGACCAAGCAGGCACCCGCACAGATGCCCTAAGCTTTACGACTGACCGTATTTACGCACTTAGCGTACGAGCTACTTTTTAATTAATGTTAGCCCATCTAGTATTGATTAGATGGGCTTTTAAATTGTAAAAACAGCCGACCAGCTACTTTGAAATATACAACACTTTCTCAAACTGACTTCATTTTCACAATAAAAGATCTCTAATTGTTCAGGGGAAGATGAGTCATCAACATTGAATCGAATAGTAAGTTCATATGCAGTGGCATTTATTAACCAATTTCAAATCTAATACATACAATTGGAGATTATAGCTTTTTTGTGAAAGGATTCTAATCAGAGAAGGTCAAGCATCCAGCGTTACTGGACCAACCCACTCCCAGTTCGAGTGACTGTCCAGCTATGGTCTGTCACCTGAGTTTTAATTATCAGGATTTCCAACCATCATCTCGTAGTGACCAAGCTGTCCAGCTTTGTCAAAAATATCTCTAAATACACGTAAGTATGCTTCGTTAGTCTGCTCGCCATGATTAATATATAAATCATCATGTATTGAGTGAGAGCCATCATTAACCCATGAAAACAAAGACTGGCAAATCAACTTGTCACGACCATCAAATAGCGCACAAATCTCATCTTTGCTCATTCCACCCCAAATTTTGAAATAGTTTTCAAGTATTCGGCGAAGCGTATTTTGGAGGTTTACGCTCGAAATATTGCCACATTTAATATCTTCCCAAAGTAGCTCGTAAGCTGAACGTATTGGGTTGCTTTGACATCGCACTACGGTAGAGCCTTGCTCATGCTTTTTTACTTGCCAAAAGCTTTCTTCATGCAAAGCTCCATTTGAGGGGCGGGTCATGCTGAAGCTAATTTCTTTGTGAAAATAAACGTTGTGCGTCAATACGAATACTTGCTTTATCTGAGAATTGTCGCCTCTAGCCTCTTCCATCACGCCCTTAATAAGGCTACTAACAATATAGAGAATATCACTATCTAAAGAAGAAATAGGGTCGTCAAAAACGACAACACGATTTGTTGTTATGCCTGAAGGGGACTGTGCACCTTTAATCAGATGATAAAAGTAGAGAAAAGTAATGAATGTCTTTTCGCCTTCACTCAATGAATGGGCTGCGTCCTCTCCATTAGCTCGGATAATTTTATAGTGGCGGCCTTCATCGGCTTCGCCAAGTAAAAACGAAGTAAATCCAAATCTAAGTAATAAGTCATTTATAGCTGAAACAGTTGGCTGAATTGACGTCGTCTGCCTTTCTAATTCTTTAATTTGACCATTTAGTTCCCTAATTTGCTCATTCTTAGTACGTAAGCTTTGTTCCATTCCTGAGATAGCCAGCGTTAACCGGTTTTTAGTCGCTTGATATTGGCCTAAATCTTCATCCAATTCATTGAGAACATAACGCCATACCTGAGAAGTTAACTTTTGCCTTTCGGCGGCAAGATTAGTGACTGTTAGATTATGGGTTGAAGTAACTTCATTTGCTTCTGTCACTAATTGACAAAGCTTTTCTAGCAGTGGTTTTATAGACTCTAGCTCTATTTTTCTACTAGGCTCATCCAGCTTTAACTTCAACTTAACACAATTCCCATTTAGTCTCTCGACTAAAGTTTGTGCTTCAGCAGAATATAGCTCGTCATTCAGGAATTGATTCCCTTGCTCCAAATTGGATTGAATTGCAATTCGCAATTGGTCACTAGACGCTTGATAACGTGTTGCTAATTGTTGAAGTGCTTCTACATCATTGTCATAAGCGTCACTAAAGAATTCATCCAAACTTTGAGAAAAGTCCGCATCTGTGTTTTGCTGACAAAACGGACATGTTGTTGGATCTCGTTGATGGTATTGGCGACCTTGTTTCACCCAATCACTATTACCAAGTTGTTCTATAAGGCCCGCGATGTCGACATCTTGATTACCAACAATCACTTTTTGAAGCATCTCATTATCTTCTACTTCTATTAAGTCATTTGCAGATAAGTTACTCAAAGAGCCAACTTGTTCGACACCTTCAGCAAATACAGTTTGTGCTTTGTCTTTTAATTCTTCTAAAGTAAGCAAATTAGCATTATTTGAGCCTGCTTCCGCCAACACTTTATTTTTAAATTTATCAGCACTATTCCTTACGCCCGTGAAAGCACCTTGAAAGTACTCATCATGAATTTGCTTTTGTTTGAAGCACTTTTTCGTGATGTCGGGTTCAAGGTCTTGAAGCTCTTTACGCTTGCCTACTTGCTCTTCGTCACCGTCCAATTGGATATTTAGACTAGCAATTTGGCTGTTAACTTTGTCAAGTTCAGGCATAAGAGCAGCAATTTGTTGTTCAGCTTCGACCTGATTCTCTCCTAAGGTAAAAACGCCTTGTAAAGGTCCTTCTTGGTTGAAATTTCGTTCTACGAAGTCACGGTTATATACCATCCGCTCCAACGTGATATCCCCTTGCCAGGAGAGGGAGCAATGTGAATAGCCATCGGTACCTGCAATCACTCGGCTAATTGTAGTCTTGCCTGTACCATTGGCTCCGAATATATAATTGATAGTCCGAAGGTCGGTAAGCGATGCGTGATTAATATATGTAGCTACTGGTGGTGTGATTTGAATTTCCTTAATCATTTATCTTTCCTTAAAGCTCTTAGTTCATCTTTGAAATAACTCAAAACAGATGGCTCTCCTATATTACGATGTTTTAGGTTCCATGTCGTTGATACAAATCACCATTTATTCTTGTGGCCTCAGCAAACCTTCTACTAAATATTCTTGCCTTAAAAGCGAAACTTAATGAGATAAGAGCCTGAAAAACAAAATCCCGCAGTGCGAGGCTTTGTATTCAAAAGGGCTACATCAATCCAACCCTAGCAATACCTTTGCTTCTTGGGTGGCGGAATCTACGTCACCAAACAATCCTCCAAGATCTGGAGTTACTCGCACCTCATAATACACTTCTTCTTCAGAGTCATACTTCTGAACATACTTTTGAAGTACATATGCGCCTTCTTGTGACTGGTGTATTTCAACACTTTCTTTGCCATCTTTTGTTGAGATACGTTTAATTTTTGCCATATAACTTCGCTTTGATTAAACGTTCAACCTCATCAAACCAAAACGTTCCCGCTTCTAAACACGCTGGGTCAAGCGCTGTTAACTCTTCTTTAAGCTCTTGAATCAAACTAGTCATCACTCTATTTTCAACGAATGAACCTTCGTCAATAGCAATAGCCTTTTCCACCATAATTGCATAGAACTGTAGTGCCTTTCTAAGCAAATATGGTGAGGTATTTACAAGCTGCCTACCTGAGCCAACAAGAACTTGAAGCGTGTTGAGATCAATGAAAATATCTCTATCATCCCTGTCTTCTCCGATCTTCAAAATATCAGATTCAACATTATAGTTATCAAAGTTAATATTAGGAGCAACCCAATCAGGCAACCCTAAAACACATAATGCTCGAATATCGTCTATAGACGCATTGAATCCTTTGAAGTAGTTACTATCCCATTTAATATAATCAACATCATCCCAATAGTCTTTTTCGGTATAAATAGTCATCTACTTTAGTAACTCAGACTTCGCATCATTAATAGCTTTAATATATGTATCTAACTCTACATTTACCGAAGATATCTGTTCATGAGGTATTTCAAATTTTAGTGGCTCGTTGGGTTCATTGGTTACAATGCCGACAAATACATTATCAATTTTAATTTCCGCAATCAGATTGTCATAATCCAAATCACTGCATACTGTTATTTCAATATTTTCCATGTCGTTATAATTTCCTTAAAGTATGAGCTTAAAATAACATTCTTCTTTGAAAACAACAAAAAGCCCCGCGAGTGCGAGGCTTTGGATTCAAACTTAAGTCCGTTTATAATAGCAATATAATACTTTTATCAAGAAATACCGTAAAGATTATTAATGAAAGACTTAAACTGTGACCCCATCTCTGGAAACGCTTGAAAAGCTAAGTCAACATTGAGGATCGACGCTTCAATAGTGTCTCTAATTGAGCTTTCAAAGACTAAACACCAATAACTGTCGTTAAACCAACCACACCAACTTAAGCTGTTGTCAAAAATATAAAACGAAATCATCTCGTTATTTGCAGAAAAATGAGAAAAATCTCGCCAATTGCTGCTTACAATATTATTGAGCCTAACTTTTTTTCCTGAAGACTTATAAACTCTCTCAAAATCCTCAGCAACAATCAGCTCATTAACTTCAGAATACTTCGCCAATTTGTAAATCGTTTTTTCAAACACATCTTGCGGCATCCAATGATCGCCCTCTTTACGTTTGATAAGCCCGAGTGTACTTGCACCTATCCGAACTTCCGGGAAATTAGAGGGTTGAACCAGCGCATTAATTTTATCTAGTGTCAATTGCTTTCATCCTTAAGATATCTAATTTTAACTTCTGTTTTTCCATTCGGCTTTTGCACTTCCAGCGTAGGAGTTCCCTGAGAATAAGAATCCCCCCCCACTAGGATGAACATTTACTTTTCTCCCACTGCCATCAGACATTGTGCCACCTTGTCTACTGCCATCAGGCGATGACCATTCCGACCCTTCTTCTAAAGGTATACTTCCTAGATCCTCTGGTGCACCATCCATACCATTAGCTCCCTCAAGTTGACCTTTATCTCCAGCCTCACCTGTGGCAGGTGATTTGCCTTTTTAATACCGTTAACAGGGTCAGCCGATTCATTAAACACCAAATTTCCGAACCTATCAGTTCTTTCGGTATTTCTTCCTCCACTAGTAATATATGCAGGCTGTGTTGACTGACCAACACAGCTTGAGGTGGGTTGTATTATTGGAGGAGGAGCAACAAATCTTCCTATCGCAACAGGGTTATTACCATCAGGGTCCGTGTATTTATACGGATTATTATTCGCATAAGCATAACGATTAAAACTATGTACATCCCTAAACCCTAAAGGATCATTCGAATAAAACCGACCTATGACTGGATCATAGTATCGTGCCTGCATATAACTCAACCCTAAATCCGTGTCGAATTTATGCCCTGTGTAGCCTACATCATCTTTTGCTGCTTCAATGCTATCCCCATACGGCTTATAATTCATAACCGATGGCGCGACAGTAACTCCAGTACCTGCCTTACTGTATAAACTATAGCTAACACCTTTTGAGTCCACGGTCTTAATACGGCGATTATAGCCATCGTAAACATAATTATTACTATCCGATTTGACCATTTGGTTCGCATGATTATAAACAAAAGTATTCTTACCATTATTTGTAATATTACCGAGGCTATAAAACAAATATGGTTAATTCAAAGTGCGAGGAATTGGACTCAAAAAGTCTATTTACTTATCATTTTTATCTAACTGGCTTGCGCAAAAGTAGCAGCTCTCTTTTGGCATGTTATATTTTAAAAATGAGCGAATAACTTGGTTTTTACCACATTTAGGGCATGTGTAGTTTATCGATTGAACAACCAAAATAATTGCAGTGACCAAACTCAGTATATAAAACGGATTTAAAAAGAAATCGACACGAATATCAATGAGGTTAAAGCCCATGATACAGACAACAAGCACTACTAATGTTATTTGAAATTTTTTGTGTTTTGCCATTTAAATACCAAGAACCTTTCTAACCTAAAGCTAAATATGCTTTCTGTTATTAGCTATTTTTTAAGACTCAATGTGCCTACACGTTTAGTACTACTGCGCTTTGTTTGCGTATTTTTTGCAGAATGAGTTTTCGTTTGTTTTGAGTCTGTGCGCGCTTTTTTTACGTACTTCGAAAAGTCGCGCTTTTTATCGTTTTCTGCGCGAGGTTTTGGCGAAGGTTTGGTTTGCTGTTTGTTTTCATCTATGGAACGTTCTTCAGTTTTACCTGAAGTTGCAATGGAGTTATTAATTTCAGCCATTTCTTGTTCTGTCAGGTGACGCCATTGGCCTACTTTCAAGCCTTTTAACGTCACATTCATGATGCGCGTGCGTTTAAGAGTCACAACTTCATAGCCTAGGTATTCACACATGCGGCGAATTTGGCGGTTGAGCCCTTGTGTCAATACAATCGTAAATTGCTGAGGGCCAGTTTGTGTGACTTTACATTTCTTTGTCACCGTATCAAGGATGGGAATACCATTTGCCATTTTATTTACAAATTGGCGGTTTAACGGTTTATCAACGGTGACAACGTATTCTTTTTCGTGATTATTACCCGCGCGCAAAATCTTGTTAACGATGTCACCTTCGTTAGTTAGAAATATTAACCCTTCGGATGGGCGATCTAAACGACCAATAGGAAAAATTCGCTCAGGATAGTTTACTGCTTTTACAATATTACTTTGAATTTTACGTTCTGTGGTACAAGTTATCCCCACAGGTTTGTTGTAAGCGATATAAACAAGTTTAGGCTTTACTTTGAGTGCTTTGCCATCGATAAGTACGTCGTCGGATTCACTGACTTTAACGCCCATTTCAGGTAAGTTACCGTTAACAGTTACGCGACCTTCTTCAATATATTTATCGGCCTCGCGACGTGAACAGAACCCTGTTTCACTGATAAATTTATTTAATCGCTTTAACTGTGTCATAACGTACTTCTATTGGAATGGTAAAGCCGCTAGTTTATACCAGAATGCTTAGGCAAACCAGACGCAATAAAGGCCGTCTAAAAAGCGGATTCATCAAAAGCCACATCGGCGTTTTTTTGCAGCAATAAGGAATGCAGCCGCTCAAAATCGAGCTGATAGGCAGTATTATTTGAACCGCTGAGCAAAAATGCGTCAAAGGGAACCGTAGACCAATCTTCAATGTCTCTTATCCAGTTGTAATCATTTACGTTTTGATTGGTGATCACACCTAATAAAAACTTTATAGAATTATTATTCGTCCAATATGAGTGACCATTGTGATGATCGACCAGACTTATTAATGCCCATGCCCCCATCATAAAATGCCCACCGGCACTTGCGGTTAATCGTCCTTGTTCAATCAGTCTTAAGTTATCATCAAGCCAGTCCATACCACCAATAAAGTACTGTTTATTATTTTTCTCTTTAACAGCATCCAGTGCGCCAAGCGCCATTAAGTCAGAAGCACACCAAATAACGTTTGTTTGAGGGTAGCGATGTAATAGCCTGCGCACTTTATCAGTGGCCTCAGTTTTGTTCCAATTAGCATAAACCACCTGCTCTAGCTCAACTTGCTGATTTTTTAAAAAGTGCTTTAAGCCGTTACTACGTGTGTCAGATTCGGTGCCATAGTGGCCATTAATAGCAACAAAATGCGCTGTTTGACCTGCTTTTTGAGCACTGTCTAGCAGGGCTTTGCCAAGTTGTTCACCGGCTTTAAAGTTGTCGTGATACACTTCGCCTAACCAATATTTAAAATGCTGCTTTGGCTCACCGACTTGGTCTCGCTCAGCCCCTAGAATAGTTTCTTCTAGGGTAATAAACTTAACTTTGTGTTTTTCTAACAAACTCATCGACTGCTCAGCGCCACCTGGATAGTTAATTAAGACAACATAATCAGGTGTCGCATTGTATTTGAGGTATTGCTTGAGTTCTTCCAGTTGAATATGGCGATTCGCCCCGCCATAGATAATATCCAAATCGACATTGGTTTGCTTTGCGGCCGCCTGCATTACGTCGGTCACTTTTTGCCAAAATGGTTCTTCTTTAATGGATGGATTTACAAATAACACATTAAATTGCTCGACTGCACAAAGTGGCATTGTGCATAACATTAGTAAGCTAATTATCCAAAACCGCATAACATCCCCGAACAATTTTCTTTAAGTTAAGTGTAGTACACACAGTGCGACTATGACGATAATTTACGCCATACATATTCACATGGACCATGCTTAAATAAACGTAAATATAAGGCACAAAAGCTCAGCTGAAGCACGGCAATAAAAACACTAAGTAGCCAATAATCAATCCGATTAAAGGTAAGTACCCACGAAGGAAATACAACTCGAAAGCACAACAAAAAGATGACTGTTTGCATCAAATATAAGGTCAATGACATACGACCTGCATTTTGTAAGACTGTAAATTTATTTTTATTATTTCCGACAAGCTTCACAATTAAATGAATATAAAGTAAAGCAGTGCTAAGGGCTGCAAACCAGTTAAATGGTTCAGCTAAAGCATATGTTAAAACGCTTGTGCTAGGCTCAACTATTAACCTTAAAAGCGTAAATCCAACGGCAGCTGGTAAAATAAAGTTAAGCTGCTTTGTTGTTAAACCGTTTACAAAAATGCCTTGTTTATAGAGTGCTACACCAATAAGCATAATACCCGCTGCCATCCATAATGTTATAAGCGGGAGCGCTATTAGCATCACAATAAACATAAGTATGTTACTCATAAACCCAGAAAAAAATGATGAATGCCAGTCTTGGTAAGCCTCTACAAAAGTATCTGATTCACGTGTTAAAGGGCTCATATCAGGTTCAATAAAAGCCAGTAAAAATGAAATGACTGCGCCAAGCGCTAAAAATCCAATGCCTTGTTTTAGTTGTTGATTATAGGGTTGGTCAATAAACTTTAACGTTAACCAACCTGCACACGCATAAATTAATAAAATATCGCCAGCCCAAAGTAGAAGGCCATGTGCTAGACCAATAAAGGCAAGTATTTTTAAACGGTTATATTGTTTATCATGTAACTGAGGGTGCTGCCGTTGAATAACTAAGCCTGCGCCAAATAACAGGCAAAAGAGTGTTCTGAATCGCCCATCAACAAAAATGAGATCGGCAGTATGAATTATATTATCAGATAAAGGTGGTTGTGTACTTGGCACGTATCCATATTCAAAAACACCGAAAAAATAGGCATTCATAAACATCAGGCCAAGTACCGCAATACCCCGTAAAACATCCATATTTATATTGCGCATAAATCACTTATAAGTTTTGCCGACAGCTGTCGCTCCAATTTACCGCATTTTCATAGATTTTGGGAAGATCTGCACTCTCAATATTAATATAAGCGACAGCTTGCTCTAATGCCCACCAACTGCCTGTTTCGTAAGCTTTAACAGTCTCAAGTATATAGTAAAGAATATTCTTTTCCTGCATCAATGCCGCATGGATATCATCAGGAAAAGGTAGTCTATCGAGCAGCTTTTCCATCGGTTGGTCAAGTATAGCATCCAGCAAAGAAAACAAGCCTGTTAGAAACGCTTCGCCAGTGTGTTCTTTAGCGACTTGCAAGGCTATTAACTCACAAAAGCGTGCCCTAACAACACAAAGCCGAGTTAACTCGGCTGGTTTTGATTGCGCACTATGGGCGGTAATTATAAGACTTACAAACTTTTTCAGTCGTTCATTGCCCAAATAAACAAGTGCCTGTTTCAAAGAACCTATCTTGCTTTTTATTGGAAATACGCCACTGTTAATCAGTCGCAACAGCTTATAGGCAAGCGCTGTATCAAGAGAAAACAAACCCGCCACTTCATTAATATCAGGTGAAGGTCGCATAACTTCAGCGTAAATCGACAACACTAAGGCGTAGTTATAGTTAATGTCACGCTGTTGGATCATGGTTGGTTTTGCAAAAAAGTAGCCTTGAAAAAAATCAAAGCCCATTTCATAGGCTTTTTTATAATCTTCTTCTGTTTCAAGCTTTTCAGCGAGTAGTTTTATTTTTTTGTGCTTTTTTAGCTTATTAACGACAGGAGAAATTTCTTCGAAAGGCGTTTGTTTTACATCAAACTTAATCAATCGTACTAATTTTAAAAAACGGTCCCATTCTGGTTGATAAACGAAATCATCCAGAGCAAGCTTGAAGTTATTATGAAAAAGTTCACGACAAAAAGCGTAGTTTTCGTCTGTTGGCTCCATGGTCTCCAACAGTTCGATAACAACATCCTTATTAGGCAAAAAAGCGCATAAATCCAGTTTCAAAGACTCTGGACCAATATTAATTAACGCTTTTTTCCCCGATGTAATATGACGTGTACCTAAGTTGAGCTGGTTTTCCATAATGAGTCGCGCTGTCGCAGTACTCTCAGCAACATTCGGAAAACAGTTTTTTTCACTATCACGAAATAGTAACTCATAGGCGACAACTTGTTGACGACGATTAAAGACAGCTTGCCTAGCAACAAATACAGCCACTTTACCTACTTTTTATTTATTATGTAACACTAAGTAATTAATAGCTGAAATTGAAACAAAAGTCACCCTATTCCCAATAATAGTCCACTTTTTATTGATATAAGTTCGATAAATAATCTGAGGCGACTTGCTGCCAAGTAAAACGAGCACTTTTCGCTCGCTCGCAAATTGTACACCATAATTCAGAGTCTGTTTCTCTTAACGCTAATACCTCACTAAAACGATTAATGAGTGCACTACTTTGCTCGCTAAGATTAGCACCTTCAAAACTAAAACCATTTTCTGAATCAACGACCGTATCTTTAAGCCCACCCACACTATGAACAAGGCATGGTTGGCCTGCTCGCATCGCTAGCATCTGGCTTATACCACATGGTTCAAACGAACTAGGCATTAAAAATAAATCGCCTAACTGGTATAGGTATTCGCCTGTTAAGTGTGCGTACCCTTTTAAATATAATAAGTTAGTATTTCGCGCCATCGCCGCGGTCATTAATTGCTCAAGCGAGTCATCACCCGAGCCCAATATAATCATATAGCCATGGTATGTGCTTAAACGAGCACACAATTCATCAATAACAGGATGTTGATTAAAAGGTTGGCGCAGCAGCAAGGCTTTTTGATCCGTTAAACGGCCGACACTGGTTACTAATGGGCCTGAAAAGGGACGTGTTTTAAACTGTAAAAGCCGTTGATGCGCAATGTAGTGGGTTGAGTCAAGTATCGGACTTTTTGCCATCCATTGAAACAATGCCAACTCGGCATGCTGATACAGGCTAGCCAGAGTACAATTATCTGGCTCTGCAACTGAGTATTCACAGCCATTGAGTATACCAACTACTCGCCCTTCTTTATTAGCTGCCTGTAAGTCTTGCTCTAATCCTTCGCCACCAAAAAAACCGTTGTCAGCATCGCTTGCTCTAAGGACCTCTTGGCAATAAGTTGGAGACACCAAGTGAACTTTATCAACTAAATTAATCGCTGTGCGCATCGGGTTAAAACAATCTGGGTAGCGAGGATCACACAATGTTTGACCATCGTAGCCTAAACTTGGAAACCATGCTTCTAAGCTCGAGCTATCCCCCTTGAATGGACGAATACCTTGTAGGGCTAAATTATGAACCGTGTAGGCTAAAAAGAGGTTTGAAAACCGATTAAATCGCTTATCTGTTTTTAGTAACAATGCAACACACGCACTATGCCAATCGTGTAGGTGCAAAACATCTGGGGTGTTAATAACTCCTTGTAATAAAGCCTCACAGACTGCCGCATTGAACAGAGCAAACTTACTGGCATCTGTTGCAAATGGGCGGCCTATTTCATCATTACAATACACAGCACCGTGATGTCGGCTAAATTCCCAATGCGAAATAACAAGTTGCTTTATGCCCTGTTCCGACTGAGCTAGCTGCCAAACTTCTAATTGCTCTATTTTGCCTGCAAATGAAACCGATATACTGCCTAGGTGATGACGCTCTAAATAATGAAAACCATAATCAGGTATAACAACATCAACCGTTAAGCCTTTTTCAATCAAAGCCTTTGGGCAATCTCTAACAACATCAGCTACACCACCTACTTTGGCATTGGGTAAAGCATCATTCTCTGCAGCCACCATCAACACATGCATGTTTGCAGTACTCCTTTTGAATATATTTAAATCATGCAGCCGCGGCAATACACGCTAACTGCATGAGCACGGCATTAAGCAAGACGTTTGTTATCCTGCTCTTGTTGCTTTAGTTTCTTTGCAAGTTCATGCAACATATCACGGGTAACAAGCACAATGCCTTTTTTGGATACCCTAAAGCCATTCTCTTTATCGACCTTATGATCGTAGCCAATTTCCAGCCCTGCCGGAATTTCACAGCTACGGTCAATAATTGCGCGTTTGATTCGACAATTACGCTGAATTTTTGCACCGGGTAGAATCACCGACTGTTCTATTTCACAATAAGAGTGTACATGTACATTCGAAAACAACAGTGACTTTCTCACTAACGAGCCCGAAATAATACACCCACCTGAAACAGTGGAATCCACTGCCATGCCGCGCCTCTCATCATTATCAAAAATAAATTTAGCAGGTGGAAGTTGCTCTTGGTATGTCCAAATTGGCCAACTTGGGTCATATAAATCTAGTTGCGGTTCAGGCATCACTAGCTCCATATTGGCTTCCCAAAACGAGTCAAGCGTGCCTACATCGCGCCAATACGGCTGACCTTCAAAGCCTGGATCTCTAAATGGGTAAGCATACACATTATGCTCTTCGATTATGGCAGGAATAATATCGTGGCCAAAGTCTCGGCCAGAGCCCTCTGTTTCAGCATCTTTTTTTAGCTGTTCAAACAAAAACTCAGTATTGAAAACATAATTTCCCATTGAGGCTAAGCAAGTGCCTGGTTTGCCAGGCACAGAACTCGGGTTTGCTGGCTTTTCATCAAAGCGGCGAACCCGTTTAGTATCATCAACTGTCATCACACCAAAAGTATTTGCGGCTTCTTCACAAGGCACTTCAATGCAGCATACTGTCATATCAGCCCCTGTTTCTACGTGCTTTGCCAACAGACCGCCATAGTCCATACGGTAAACATGATCCCCAGATAAAATCATTACATACTTAGGTAGTTCATGGCGAATAATATCCATATTCTGAAAAACAGCATCGGCAGTACCGCAATACCACTCATCACCATAACGCTGAGATGCTGGCAGTATTTCAACTGATTCTCCAAGCTCTTTCTTAAAGTGCCCCCAAGCACGATTCACATGACGAATTAATGAGTGTGATTTGTACTGAGTAGCAATCCCCACTCGACGAATTCCTGAGTTTATACAGTTGGACAATGGGAAGTCGATAATTCGATGCTTACCACCAAAGTACACAGCCGGTTTCGCTCGCCAATCTGTTAATTCGTGTAAACGTGAACCTCGCCCACCCGCTAAAATTAGGGCATACGTTTCTCTTGTTAAACTACTTATATATCGATTTGCATAACTTGGCATAACTCTCTCCGTCTTAAGTTAGCTACTTTTTTCTGTGTGTTGCTGTGTGCGAGTATCCAAAAGTGGTTCCAAATGCCATATGTCGTCACTGTATTGGCTTATGGTTCTATCGCTCGAAAACATACCACTGGCGGCCGTATTCAAAATGCTCATTTTGGTCCAATGTGATGTGTCTAAATAGGCTTGCTCAACATGTTCTTGCGCTTGTACAAAGCTGGCAAAATCATGGGCGACTAACCAAGGGTCGTGTGGACTTTTAATCGCGGCAATTATGTCGTCAAATAAATTGGGTTCAAAAAGATTAAAATGACCACTTTCAATGAGCTGCATCACTTTATATAAGCTGTCAGTTTGTTGGATAATTTGCTCAGGGTTATAGTGGGCTTTAATATCATCAATTTGTTCTGCTCGGGCACCAAATAAGAAAAAGTTGTCTGCACCAACCGCATCTCGAATCTCAATGTTTGCACCATCTAATGTGCCAATGGTCAGTGCACCATTCATCATGAACTTCATATTACCCGTGCCAGATGCTTCTTTACCTGCTGTTGAAATTTGCTCTGATAAATCCGTTGCAGGACAAATAGTTTCCATAGCAGTTACGTTATAATTAGGCAAAAACGCAACTCGTAAGTAGGGCTGAGCGAGTGGATCTTTATTGATAACCTCAGCGACGTTATTAATTAACTTAATGATCTTCTTCGCCATGTAATAACCAGGTGCTGCTTTGCCACCAAGTAACACACAGCGTGGCACGATATTGTCTGTGTGACCTTGACGAATTCGATCATATAAATGAATGATATGCAGTACATTTAAAAGCTGGCGTTTATATTCATGAATACGCTTAACTTGCACATCAAACATCATTGAAGAATCAAACTCAACACCACAGCGAGCTTTGACTAAGTCAACTAAACGCTGTTTATTAATGCATTTAACTGCTTGCCATTGTTTGTGGAAGGCTTCATCGTCGTAATAACGACGTAGCTGGCTAATTTTGCTGAAATCAGCAACCCAACCATCACCGATTTTGCTGGTAATTAATGTGCTTAACGCAGGGTTACAATGAGCAAGCCAACGACGAGGAGTCACACCATTTGTCTTGTTATTGAATTTGTTAGGCCATAATTGATAAAAGTCATTAAATAAGCCAGCTTTCAACAGCTCAGTATGCAGGGCTGCTACACCATTGACGGAGTAGCTACCAACAATCGCTAAATACGCCATACGAATTTGCGGTTCGCTACCTTCTTCAATCAACGACAAAGCTTGTTGCTTGCCAACATCCCCTGGCCACGCTTGTGCAACCTCAGCTAGAAAACGTGCATTAATCTCATAAATAATTTCTAAAATACGGGGGAGTAAACGAGAAAATAATGACACCGACCACTTTTCAAGTGCTTCAGGTAAAAGTGTATGGTTTGTGTATGCCATTGTTTTTGTGGTAATTAGCCACGCTTCATCCCAATCAAGCTCATAATCATCCACAAGTAGTCTCATTAGCTCTGCTACCGCAATACTAGGGTGAGTGTCGTTTAACTGAAATACATGATGATCGGCAAAGTCAGAGAAGTCTTCACCGTACTGATTAACCCAAATATCAATGATGTCTTGAATACTGGCCGATGATAAAAAATATTGTTGACGTAAACGCAGCTCTTTACCGTTTTCGCTACTATCGTTGGGATATAGCACCATGGTAATTTGCTCTGCTAAGTTCTTACGTGCCACTGCCTCAGAGTAACTACCTGCATTGAACTCACTTAAGTCAAACTCATCAGTGGCTTCTGACTTCCACAAACGCAAGGTGTTAACTATGTCATTTTTATAGCCAGGGATTGGCACATCATAAGGTACGGCGAGTACGTCTTGGGTATCAAGCCACTGACGATGTACTCGTCCTTGTTTATCTGTATAGCTTTCTAGGTGACCAAAAAATTTAACCCGTTTTGACTGCTCTGGTGCGCTTAATTCCCACGGATGCCCTTCTCGTAGCCAGTTATCTGGTTGCTCAACTTGATGACCATTTTCAAGTGCCTGATTAAACATACCGTATTCGTAACGGATACCATAACCAATAACAGGCAGAGCAAGGCTGGCACAGCTATCCAAAAAACACGCTGCAAGACGCCCTAAGCCGCCATTACCAAGCCCTGCATCGTGTTCAGCTTCTGCAACTTGTTCAAGTTCAGTACAATATTGCTGCAATGCTTTTTCAACTTGCTCATCTAAATCAAGATTCAAAATTGCATTACCAAGTGCTCGCCCCATTAAAAACTCCAGTGATAAATAGGCAGTTTTTCGACGCTTTTGCTCATGTATTTGCTGCTTAGTAACACGGCAGCGAGCCACCAGTCTGTCACGTATTGTTAATGCTAACGCATGATATAAATACAGCTGTGACTTGCCGACTTTGTCACGCCCTAAGGTGTAGTAAAAATGGCGTGATAAATCATCCTCTAAGGTGCTTTCATCAATAATTGGCGCGTCTTGCCACCCTTTTACAACACATGCTTGCTCAGCATTTTTAGTCATGACTTTAGTCCTCTGAATTGGCGGTAAAAACCCAGCTACTCATTGCAGCTATTTGTTGTTCCATATCTTCATTGGCGGATACTGGATGAATACTGCTAACAGCGAGCTGCCACTTCGCTTTTTCTAAATGAGGAAGTTGACAGCTAACAGCCTCAGATCCTGCATTTAGAATGATTAAGAGTGCTTGATGTGTATGTTTATCGGTTAAGCTATACATTAGGAACTGACGCTCAGCTTCATGCCAGTCGTCCTGTTGCATCGCGATACCTTCTTCGGTAAACCATGCTACGTCATACCGTGTGTCATCATCGTGCACAAAGAAACGGTGCTTAAAGACACTAAATTGTTTGCGTAAACGCAGCACATCGTCAATGAATCGAGTCAATGGATGGCTTAATTGAGAATCTTTCCAAGCAAGCCAACTGGTGCGGTTGTTTTGGCAATACGCATTATTATTACCGCCCTGTGAGTGAGCCATTTCACTGCCCGACGCAAGCATAGGCACGCCTTTGGAAAGCAATAACGTTAGCAACATATTTTTTTGTTGTTGTAATCGTAATGAGCTTACTTTTGCATCGTTAGTAAAGCCTTCAACTCCACAGTTAAATGAATAATTAGCACTATGACCATCACGATTTTGTTCACCATTAGCTTCATTATGCTTTTGTTCGTAACTGACTAAATCTGCAAGCGTAAATCCGTCATGGCTAGTAATAAAGTTAATGCTATTTAATGGGCCTCGTAAGTTATGCTCAAATAGATCGAAAGAACCATGCAAACGCTTTGCAAGTTCACCTATTAAGCCTGGCTCTTGTTGCCAAAAACGTCGAACGGTATCGCGGTATTGATCATTCCACTCACGCCAAGGCGCAGGGAAAGCACCAAGTTGATAGCCTCCTGGCCCAATATCCCAAGGCTCAGCAATTAACTTTACTTTATTAAGTACAGGGTCTTGGTTTATTGCCTGTAAAAATGAATGAGCTTGATTAAAACCATGTGGGTTGCGCCCTAAGATAGTCGCAAGATCAAATCGAAAACCATCTACGCCCATTATTTCAACCCAATAGCGTAAACTATCGAGTACCAATTGTAATGTGCGTGGAGAGTCGATGTTGAGCGTATTGCCACACCCCGTATCATTAATATAATGTGATGGTTTATCAGCCACTGTTCGGTAATAGCCTAGATTATCTAAGCCTCGCAGTGATAATAAAGGTCCATCCGTGCCAGCCTCGGCAGTGTGGTTGTAAACAACATCTAAAATAACTTCAATGTCTGCTTTATGAAGGGCTGCCACCATATCTTGAAATTCACTGACATCATCCTTAACCAAGTAATCTTTGTGGGGAGTAAAAAAGTTTAAGGTGTTATAACCCCAATAATTTTGTAACCCTTTGGCAGTAAGAAACTGTTCACTAATAAAAGCTTGTACAGGCAATAACTCCAAGCAAGTTACGCCCAACGTACGTAAATGCTCAATGAAACGAGGATGGCTCAACCCTAAAAACTTTCCCTGTAATGATTTGGGAATGTCTGGGTGTCTGCATGTTGCCCCTTTAACATGACACTCATAAATCACGGTTTTGCCCCAGCTGTGATTTGGCCTTTTACCCGAATATGGCGTAACTTCTCCGACACGCGATTTTGGCATATCAATGGCATTATTCACTTCACTTAAGGTGCCTACCGGCATTTGCCCATAGTGGCGTTCACTCCAAGTGAATTCACCGTAAAAGTCCTGCGCGTATGGATCTAACAGGAGTTTGTGTTTATTAAAAAACAGTCCTTTATCAGGTGCATATTCACCATCGGCACGAAAGCCATATAACGCCCCTTTTTTTAATGGGCTTACCAAAAGTGTCCACACACCCCCTTCGTTCATATTCATCGGTAGCGTTAATACTTCCGAGTGACCACTACTATCAAACAGGCACAGTGACATATGCTTTGCCTGTGGCGCGTACACGGCAAAGTTTACACCTTCTTCAACAACGGCTGACCCCAAAGGCTGCGTAGAGCCGACTTCCAATCGCACACTATGACTCATGATTCACCTTTTTAAGGTAAATTGTGGCAAGGCCAGGTAAAGAAATACTCAAACTTTGTTTAAAACCATGACTTAGCGTCATTTGCGTACTTATTGTTTGATTTACCTCGCCTGTCACCTCTACACCTGAGCCAAAGTAATCTTGCTTATCGGTGTTAAAAATAACCTGATAATCACCCGCTTTTGGTACGCCAACGATGAAGTCATGATAGACCTGCGGGGTTAAATTGCTGATCACGATTACAAAATCATCGGCTTGTTTTGCATAGCGAATGAAACTAAAAATACTTTGCTTTGCATTGTTGCTATCGAGCCAAGCAAATCCTGCAGGACTGGTGTCTTGTTCGTACAGTGCGGGCGTGTTGCGATAGAGCTCATTTAACTCTTTAATGGTTTGCTGCACACCACGGTGACTAATATGTTCAAGTAAGTGCCAATCTAACGATTGGTCGTGATTCCACTCGTTACGTTGCGCTATTTCAGCCCCCATAAAAAGGAGCTTTTTACCTGGGTGAGCCCACATAAAAGCATAATAGGCTCTTAAATTAGCGAACTTTTGCCAGTCATCGCCGGGCATTTTTTCAATAAGCGACCTTTTGCCATGTACAACCTCATCGTGACTGAGTGGCAAAATATAATTTTCACTATAGGCATAAACCATTGAGAAAGTCATTTCATGGTGGTGATGCGCACGGTATAGTGGGTCTCGCTGCATGTAGTGCAGACTGTCATTCATCCAGCCCATATTCCATTTGTAGCCAAATCCTAAGCCATCATGATCAACTTGGCGTGTAACACCAGGCCATGCTGTTGATTCTTCTGCCACCATCATGATGCCAGGATTATTTGCGTAGCAGCGCATATTCACTTGTTTTAAACACTCAATGGCCCCGAGATTTTCACGGCCGCCATATTGATTAGCAACCCACTGTCCTTCTTCACGGCTGTAATCTAAGTAAAGCATTGACGCCACAGCATCAACACGCAGGCCATCAATACCAAATTCATGCAGCCAATACATCGCATTCGCAATCAAAAAACTGCGCACTTCAGCCCGATCATAGTTGTAGATATAGGTATTCCAATCTGGGTGAAACCCTTGACGAATATCTGCATGCTCATAAAGGTGAGTGCCATCAAAACAATGCAAACCATGCGGGTCACTTGGAAAATGCCCAGGCACCCAATCTAATATAATTCCTAAGTTTGCTTGATGACATTGATTAACAAAATAAACAAAATCTTCAAAGCTACCATAACGGCTTGTTGGCGCAAATAAACCTACCGGTTGATAACCCCATGAACCATCAAATGGGTATTCACTAATTGGCATTAACTGTAAGTGGGAAAAACCAAGCTCTTTGGTGTAAGGGATCAGACAATCTGCAAGCTCTCGCCATGTTAGATATCGATTATTATCTTGACGCTGCCAAGAACCTACATGCACTTCATATATACTTATTGGCGCATCAATACTATTGCGCTTGGCACGATTAGCCAGTGCGTGCTTGTCAAGGTGCACCTCTGCTTTGATACACTGTAAAACAGAAGCAGTGCCTGGTGCCTGTTGCATTTTAAATGCAAATGGGTCCGCTTTTTCAAGTACTTCACCACTAAGAGTGGTAATCGCAAACTTGTAACATTGGTCTACTTTTAGTGCAGGAATAAATAACTCCCACACACCACTTGCAGGATGAAACCGCATAAAGTGGCGGCTGCGTTGCCAATAATTAAAATCCCCAATGACTGAGACACTCGCGGCGTTAGGTGCCCACACTACAAAACGGACCCCTTGTACACCCTGCTGATCTGTAAAATGAGCACCAAAGTGTTTATAAGCATGCTCAAGACTGCCCTCATTGAATAAATACATTGCCTG
>VAPB010041138.1_pt1 | contig 39283 bp, 31 predicted proteins | sample 3395101 | NCBI WGS metagenome assembly VAPB01 (sample SAMN08290433, study PRJNA428436) | hydrothermal vent metagenome | isolation source: Deep-sea hydrothermal vent chimney | place: Indian Ocean: Southwest Indian Ridge | reverse complement strand
GTGGAACAGAAGGGAATCTTCCAGGCAATCGGAGCGATGTCCTACCTGCTCGAAGCGGGAGCCATCTGGGTCGTTCTGGGTGAGGGGGATCCGTCGTACGAGCTGGAGATGGCCAGGCTCGCCACCAGTCATCCCGATCGGATTGCGATCCGGATCGGTTACGACAATCCTCTGGCCCATCGGATCGTGGCCGGCAGTGATTACCTGCTCATGCCCTCAATCTTCGAACCATGCGGCCTCAGCCAGATATATGCCATGCGTTACGGGACTATACCGGTGGTGCGGGGGGTGGGTGGACTCGTCGACACCGTCACCGATCTCACGAAGGACCCGGAGAACGGGACCGGCTTCGTCTTTCACAACACTACCCCGCAGGCCCTGATGTCCGCCGTGCATCGGGCCTTCTCGATCTATCGTCAGCCCAAAGTCTGGTCTGAGCTGCGCCGGCGGATCATGTCGCAGGACTTCTCATGGCGGCAGTCGGCAATCGAATACCTGGAAATCTACCGGGAGATACTTGCGAGACCGAGGACTCCGATCCGCCGTGCTCCCCGCCCCTGAATCACGACCCTGCTTCCGGGGTGCTACCTGCCGTTTCTCCGCCTCGGCCACCTGTACCCCTGAAAAATATCGTCCTGTCCCTCGCCGCAATCCATTCGTATCGGTGGTGCAACCCGCCAACACGTGGCAGAGAGACTGCTTGTACTTTATCACACGGCTTCGGCGTTACTGGCCGAACAACATCCGGCAGTTCGTGCGAACCAGCCGCACCGTCCACATACAGTCCGATAGCGCCTTCTTCCTCAAGAACAACGTCAGTCCTGCCGAAAGGCGACCACCGGGTTTCAATGATTTCCGTCCCGCTTCGATCGGTGGCTCTGATGCGATCTTTCAAGATCCGCTCCTGTCCTGCTGCAACGGAACTCCCTGGATAAGCAGTCCAGCCTCAACCACTTCCAGGAATGGATACACTCTGCGTGTCGACAGGCCCGGTTCCTGCACCGCTTCTTCGGCGGGGAATAATCGCCGGAATTTCCAGGCGATATGATTCATATGCCGCGCCAAAGAGCATCTGCATCTCTGCCTCCTCTTTTCTTGAAAGACTCACATATCGAATCAACAGAAGAGGAGCCATCAGAATGGACAGCAGGGTTGGCCACTGGATCAGCAGGCCGAGAATGAAGAGTCCAAGACCCAGATATTGTGGATGTCTGACCAAAGCATACGCTCCCTCAGTAACGAGACTTCCCTGCACCTCATGAATCTGACGCCATGAATTCCACATCAGGATGATCCCGTACATCGCGATAATGCCGCCGATGATACAGATCAGAATCTTGCCGACGAGGGGCAATCCCAGAACTGTTCCGAGAAGATGACCATTGAGATGAAAAAAGGGATCACTTCCCCCTAAAGCCGGCCAGACGGTAGCGGTCAAGATGTAGATCGTTAGCGGGAATCCATACATCTCAGCGAAGAGTGCCAGGATGAATCCCGCTACCAGACCGAAACTTCGCCACTCACGAGGCTTTCTCGGGCGAAGACCTCCCCAGACGAAGAATCCGAATATTATCACGTTGAGCAACACCATGCCCCAAAGGTCATAGTCCCATTCAGCACCACTGCCAGGATGCATATCCGATCCTCCCGTTCTGGCTGATCTCCATTGCACCGGGTGAAGTCGCCATATTGACCCGGCATAGTCGCAGGATAGAATACTCTGCGGTTCATGAAGAGAGTGTGAACAGGGGCTTAAAGGATAGACTCTCTCACTCTCAAATCCATCCCCGCCAGCCCGGATCCGGATATGACGTGTGCCCCTCGTGAATTTCATTGAGATTATCCGGGAAGGGGTACTGGAGTAGCTGAAACCGGCTGGTTGCAGATGAGTAACTGGTAGATTTCTGAACCTGAATTCAGAACATCAGTAAGCTCAACGCCATAACCAGCATTCCTGTGGCTATCCCGTAGATGGCGATATGACCGTTGCCGAATTTTTTAGCCATCGGCAGAAGCTCGTCTAACGAGATAAATATCATGATTCCGGCAATGAACGGCAGAAGAGCCGAGAAGAAAGGTGTCGATACAAGCGGCAGCAGGATGAGGAAACCGATGGCTGCCCCGACTGGTTCCGACAGGCCGGACAGGAAGGAATAAGTGAATGCTTTTCCCCTGTTGCCGGTAGCGTAATAAATGGGCACAGATACGGAAATGCCTTCGGGGATGTTATGGATGGCAATGGCCAGGGCGACCATCACTCCCATCTTCGGATTGTTGAGTGTTGTTCCGAAAGCGGCCAGGCCTTCGGGGAAATTGTGGATGCCGATGGCCAGTGCCGCGAGAACACCCGTCCTCATCAAAGTGCGATTATTTGTTTTATTGTTAATATTATTATCGGAGTATTCTTTATAATCATGTGGGTTTTCTGCTTCAGGAATAAATCTGTCAATAATGCCGATAAAAATAAAACCTATAAAGAAGGCAATGATGCCCCATATTTCTCCAATGTTGTTCATACCTTCTGGCAGAAGTTCCATAAAAGATATGTAGATCATTACACCGCCGGATAATCCCAGAGAAAAGGAGAGATAAACCATCTTTGGATTTCTGATAAAAAATGCGATAGTACTTCCAATACCGGTAGACAATCCTGCTACAGTTGTCAGCAGAAATGCCAGACCGATATTGTTCATATTTTCCATCAATTATTGTTCCATGTTTTTATGAATAAACCACTCGCGTTATGCGGGTTATCATCTGCTCAATAACGGATTACTACCTGGTTTCCGTCCGGAAATAAATAACCAAAAGAATAGCACTCAGCTATTCTACTTTAAAGGTGTAACGAAACTCAATTTCCAGCCTAAGTGCACAGCTTCGTTATAAACAGGTAAACACCGGCAATCAGGCCTTGTAGTTCGCCAATATTCCGTCCGGCCCCAAAGAACCTGCGTTTGCGGTAATTGAGAAGGACGTGCCTGCATTTGGACCGATATACACTCTTATCAGATGAGTCGACTGATCCAGAGATCTTCTGTTGCAAGTTAAACTGAGCGCTTCGACCTATATGAGGGATAAGTAATTCAATTCCTGTTATACTCCGTTAATTCTTTATCACTGTTTTATTATTCAGTACTTCAATGCAGTTTTGTTGAAGTAGATGCAGTTCCCGCCTGCTCCTTCCAGTTTTCCGAAGACGATATCGCCGCTTTCATCTCCGTTGAGGTCCCCGCATACGATACTCAGGACCCGAGTTCTGCCAAAGATCGCACCATGTGCGCTAAATGATCCGGAACCGTCATTGATCCAAAGTTGACAGGGGGTACAACGGATGGAATATTGGCGAACGACAACCTTCCGTTTCCCCACCTCGGCCACCTGAACTCCCGAAAAATATCGTCCTCCCTGAACCGATAGATTTTCCGCATTATCCAATTTCAGCAATATGATGCCAGGGGATCACATGGACTCCCTGCTGCTTCCGTCCTCGTGTACCTCCATAGACGAGGTAGGGATTACCGCCTGATGCTTCCGCCAGATTCAGCCAGCGTCTCAGACTCTGGAACCAATCTGAGGCGATTGTCTTCCCCGACTTGATTTCCAGGGGATCGATCCTCTCGCCTCGATCCAACAAGACATCAATCTCCAGGCCCGCACGGCTTCGCCAGTAATAGAGATTCGATCGCAATCCGATATTGTACCGGGATTTCAGAAGTTCACTGACGATGAAGGACTCAAAGACTGCTCCCCGCATGGCATGAGAATGTATCTGCTCCGTTTTCTCGATACCAAGGAGCCAGGCAACCAATCCCGGATCCAGAAAGTAGAGCTTTGGGGTTTTAACAATACGTTTGCGGAAGTTCTGATGATGGGCAGGAAGAAGATGGATGAGATAACTGGCCTCCAGAACTGATATCCAGGATTTGGCGGTATTGTGCGTCACTCCGGCATCAGAGCCCAGGGTAGACAGATTCAGAAGCTGGCCAGTCCGTCCCGCGCAGAGTCGCATGAAGCGCTGAAAACTTCCCAGGTCGCGAACATTCACCATCTGGCGAACATCTCGTTCCAGATAGGTTCTGATATAGTTCCCGTAATATGAGTATGGCTCCAGATCCATGTCATAGACCGCTGGATAAAGGCCTTTATACAGAATGCTCTCCATCTCGTCCGGCAGGATTTTTCCGGCGTTAAGTTCACCAGCGGCCAATGGCAGTAAATCTACTATCGCAGCGCGCCCAGCGAGACTCTGAGTGATCCCGGCAAGCAGTCCGAACTGCTGGGAACCCGTGAGTACGTACTGCCCCGGCCTTCTGTCTTTATCCACAACTCCCTGAATGTATGAAAGCAGACCTGGCACGCGCTGGACTTCATCCAGAACCGCCCCATCTGGATACTGAGCCAGGAAACCACGTGGATCCCCCTCAGCAAACTCACGCACATCCAGCTCTTCAAGGTTCGCATAAGGCCACTTCGAGAAGAGGGATTGGACCAACATTGTCTTCCCGGACTGCCTGGGCCCCGAAATGACGACTACCCTGTATTTCTTGATTAATCGGGCAATAACTTTCGATGCGGTTCTCTCAATAAACATGTGAGTAACCTCGAAGCAGCAGGCGGATTGTAATCAGTATTTACAATTAGCATTATGTCATTAACGGACAATTAGTCAAGCTAATTGTCAATTCATTTTACAATTAGCACATTACTGCCACCTGCAATTCGTCAATGATAACTCTCGTTGGCTGGAGTGGTTCGCCGGCTTGTGCCGCATGATTCCCTTGTGAAACAGATCGAATACGATCACAGTGTGAAACAGAAAGCGATGTTATTGGTCGGATGGATTTATTCGGGGGGACAAGGGGTATCGCGTGACTGTTGGATTGTATGATCCGATCCCCAACGCTCAAATTCTTTTCAGGTGATTATTGCGGGCTCAACCAGATGTATATCTTTTGCTCCACGTGAGTGCATGGTATCCCAGAGATCGACGGCCTGCTGTAAGTTCAGCCAGAATTCCGGTTCGGTATCCGTGAATCGAGCCAATCGGAGGGCAGTATCAGGAGTCACTGCCCTCTTCCCGTTAACGATCTCATTCATCCGCGGATAGGAGATGTGGAGTCGTATGGCTGCTTCCCGCTGGGTGATACCCAGGGGAATCAGGAATTCATCCAGAAATATCTCCCCAGGGTGAGCGGGACGGCGGTTTTTCGGCAAGCGAGTCATGGTCAGCTCCTTGTACATCACCGATCGGGCGCATACTCAGTGGTAGTCTAATATTTCGACGTCTTCAGCTCCAAGTTCTGTCAATCGGAAACAGATTCGGTACTGGTCGTTTATCCTGATTGAATGGAAACCGGCTCGATCTCCCTTTAGTTTCTCGAGTTTCAATCCTGGGAGTGAAAGAGATCTCAATGACACTGCTGAAGATAGCTGGTCGAGTTTCTTCCCAGCAACCCGGTGTAGTTCTCGCGGAAGTATTTTAAGTGCAGCCTTGGTATCCAAGCCATCATAGATATCTTTAGAACTCTTGTTCTTGAATGAAATGATCAATCGAAGTCTATCCCGACTGGATCTATTCGTACTTTCTTGTACATATTAATGCTTAACATTAAGCATGTCAATATCATTAGTGGGACTATCATCAGAATTCATCCAAAGCACTGATTATCTGTTCAATCGATGATCGTCCACACTATAGCTAAACCGCAATACCTTGAAACCGTACATCCTGGACCTGATTGCCTTTCCGAGTACGGTTAATAGAGCCAGGCAGGGTCGCAGGACAATGGTTGAACAACACGCTACCTGCCTGCAGTAGATATCTGAACTCAATAAGCCTGGCAGTTCGTCCATTCCCTTCTCCAATTGAATGCGTCTCATTGCGTCTGGCGCAGCACCTGCTGGCTCGATGGAAGAGGCAGTTGGAGGAGGATTCTGAGGCATTCCCTGGCAAAGGGTATCAGAGTCCGGAAAAGGAAGAGATCACCAGGCCACACGGCAGCTTAGAGCAAATCACACCGGCCGAGTTCAAGGCCGAATGGCAACTGACCGCGAACCCGAAAAAGCTGGCAAAATGGCTCTCGTAATGGACCAAGATTGGGGGCAAGAGCCGTCCCAACAAGCTACGCTGTGTGGCCTGCGGCTCACGACATGTAATCTGCCGGGGGCAGAGGGAGCGTACCTTCCGAGTTCCGCCGATGGGATCCAAACCCGTAGAGATCACCCTGGCCGTTCAACGGGTAGTGAAGGTAAACGGGTCAACAGGACCGACAAGGAGCAGTGGTTTGCCGGCATAGTCAGCAGCCGTGATGGAGTGGTATGAGAAGGGGCAACGGAGTCCATCGTCAAGAACACAGAATTCCCAAAGTTCATGCCGGCTTTTGACCAGATATTGGTGGATTCTGAAGGAAACGTTCTCATCCACGCCTACCGTGAGGGAGTGCAGGAGGAACGATTCCGATACCGCTTCTATGACACTTTCGATTCTGAGGGAACATACCTTGGAGAGATACAGATAGCAGGAGAAGGTTGGTTTCCTATCCTCGGAGCTCAGATCATCGATAGGTATTTCATTACCGGGGAATCAGCTGAAACCGGGGAGATCCGCCTTATCAAATATCGGATTGGCCGCTAGGACTGTCGTCGGACTGTGTCACTGTATAACCGCTCACTTTTCAGCGTCTCCAGATGTGATTACAGCCATCACCTCGATGAAGAGACCTTCCGGGAACCGGGTGATATTCGGCCGGACATGCCGCTCGAAGATCGCGGCCCCGCTGTCCTGCTCGGGATCGTTGCTCACTACGTCCTTCAGGATCGACAGGAACCCTTCCTCGAGATCGATCCGTGTCTGAGCCCGCGCGATCTGGATGCTGTCGCCCACGCACTTCGCCTCCGATAGGGCCAGGCAGAGGGATCGGTGAACGAGGACAGCCATACGTAGTGTGATCGCACAAATTGGCGCCATTCGCTAATTTATGAGACTGTATTGCACAGTAGCGGAGAGTCCCAGAGGATCGTTCGAGGAATATTTACTTTCATAAGTTAGCGTAATATGCTAACTTATGAAAGTGTTATACGCATGAATGTGTCAGGAGAACGATCCAGATGCCGTCGAGACCAGCCATGTCACATTGGGTAGAGCATCTCCAGTCACTGGGCTGCTACACCTTCACGCGGACCCAGGCGGAGTTCGAAACCGAACGATCCTTCGTCGCAGCGCAAACCGCCCTGCGCAGGATGAAGGAGCAAGGACGGATCGTATCTCCCAGGCGCGGATTTTATGTCATTGTTCCTCCGGAATATCGGGCGACTGCCTCGCCACCTGCCAGCTGGTTCATCGACGAGCTGATGCTCTATCTGGGTCAGCCCTACTACGTCGGGCTGCTCAGCGCGGCAGCGATCCACGGTGCCGCCCATCAGCAACCCATGGTGTTCCAGGTGATGACAAGCAAGCCGACTCGCGAAATGCGCGCTGGTAAGGTCGCCATCCAATTCTTCATGAGCAGCAAGGTCGATCAGATGCCGGTGACTGAAAAGCAAACCGAGACGGGAATCATGCGTGTCGCCACTCCCGAGACCACTGCGTTCGATCTGGTTCGCTACCAAGCTGGTGCAGGACACCTGAGCAACATAGCAACGGTACTCGCCGAGCTGGCTGAGAACATGGACGCACAGGCACTGGTCAGTACAGCGTGTCTTGTGCGGCTACCGGACGTCCAGCGCCTCGGATACCTCCTCGACACCGTCGGCGAAGGCAACCTCGCCGTACCGCTGGCCAGGTGGCTCGATACGCGGAGACCACGCACCATTCCTCTGCGGCCCGGAAAATCTGCGGACGTCGAGGTCGACCAGCGTTGGCATATTCTGCCGAATGAAGAGTTGGAAGTCGACCTTTGATTCCGCGCGCGAACATCACGGCGTGGCGTACAAACGCCCCCTGGCCGTCCAATGAGCAGGTCGAACAGGATCTGATACTATCCCGCGCGCTGGTCGCCATGTTCGGCCGACAGCTTGTAGCCGACCAGGCCCTCTTCCGTGGAGGCACCGCCCTGCACAAGCTGTTCTTCGGGACATCCGAACGCTACTCGGAGGATATCGATCTCGTTCAACGGGATGCCGGGCCGATCGGTGTGCTGATCGACGCCATCCGCGAGACCCTCGACCCCTGGCTTGGTAGCCCACGATGGAAGCACAGCAAGGGACGCTTCACGCTCAACTACCGCTTCGAGACGACCTTTGCCCCGGTAACGACCATGCGGCTGAAGATCGAGATCAACACGCGGGAGCATTTTTCCGTGCTGGGTACGATCCGGCAATCGTTCACCGTCGACAACCCCTGGTTCAAGGGGACGACCGAGATTCCCGTTTATCACCTCGACGAGATCCTCGGTACCAAAATGCGCGCACTTTACCAGCGCAAGAAAGGTCGCGATCTCTACGACCTCTGGATCGCGCTACGGTCCGGTGAGACCGACAGCGATCGGATTGTCGAGTGCTTTCAGCGCTACATGGACCACGATGGCGCGACCGCCTCCCGCGCCGAGTTCGAGGCGAATCTGGCCGCAAAGCTCCGAAGTGCTGTTTTCCTCGAGGACATCCGGCTGCTCATTCCTGTTGGTTTCGAGTACGATCCCGTGACCGCCTCGGAAATCGTACAGGACGTTCTGATCGCGAAGCTGCCTGGCGAGCCGTGGAAGGGGGCGGGAACATAGAGGACAAGTAATTCAATCGCGCGTGTGTATTCTTCGTTAATCCTTCAGGTGCTGCGGGGGAATTGAGACCGGACATGCCGCTCGAAGATCGCGGCCCCGCTGCCCCGGTCGGGATCGTTGCTCACCGCTTCCTTCAGGATCGACAGAAACCCTTCCTCGAGATCGATCCGTGTCTGAGCCCGCGCGATCTGGATGACCCGTCCCGCGTACCGGAGGATCTGCACCGTCTCGATGTCCCCGGGATCATCGAAGAACCAGCCGCAGCTAGTGTACATCAGCATGGCGTAACGCTGGAGTTCAAGGAGCGGCAGGACATTCCGGGTATCCTCCGGGGTGACTCCCAGGTGTGACTGCTCATCCAGAAACCGCGTGATCGTCCCCTCCGATGAGTCGAGGATGACATCGATATACGAGTTACGGGCCCGCCATGGATCCACGAGGTATCGTCCGGCCTCCTGCTCGAAGAGATGGGCGGCCGAGTCCCTCAGCCAGTCGAGCGCCTCCCTCAGGGGTGCCCGCCAGGCCTGGTTTCCATCGGGATTTCGCCCCCCCGAGCACCCGCAGTCGGAACGCCAGCGTTCCACCCCGTGCGGACAGCTCCAGGAGGTGTTTTCCTCGATCCGCGCTTCATGCGCTGGCGGGAACCGATCAAGGAACTCCGCGTAGATCGTCAGTTCCGCGTCCCCGCTGCTCTCGAGCCGGTCGAGGGTCCAGGCGAGGGTCTTCTCACCCCCCCTTACGTGATGGCCGAATGTCTCTCCGTCGGTCGCGAAGTGGATGAGCCGCGGCCGGTCGGGATCGGGGTCAGGACCGCCGTTTCCGAGCAACCGTTCCACGAACGCCTCGCGGTCGTTGAGGAGTCCGCCGAAGGAAACCGCCTTTGCGATATCATCATCATAGAAGAAGACGCTGATCTTACGGCCTGAAGGAAGATGGACGAGATACGGTATGGTAGTATCAAGCCCCTCCGACCGGGCGAAACCGCCAGCAACCTCCTCCTTTTCCGCCTGCTTCACTTCCGCCCGCTCTTCTTCCCTCAGCCATGTCCATTCGGTACTGCCGATCGGCCGGACGGCCCCGGCCTGGTGGGGCGCCAGGATCGTGAACCTTATGCCCTGTTCCGCCAACGATTCGAGGCTTCCGGTATCCACCGCCGTCTCTGGCAGCCAGAGCCCTTCCGGATCGCGATCGAACCGATGCCTGAAGTCTCCGATACCCCAGACGATCTGGGTCATCCTGTCACGCCTGCCGGCCAGGGGATGGATCACGTGATTGTAGGCCTGGGCCAGCGCGGGTCCGTGGCCACAGAATCGTTCGATCCCGAGCAGGTCTGCCTCCTTGATGGCATCAAGTATGTCCGGCCTTGATCGTTCGAGCCACGAGAGGAGGGTCGGGCCGACGTCGAAACTGATCCGGGAGTAGTTGTTGAGGGCGGCCGCGTTGGGAGCGTAGCATTCCTCGGCGATCCGTTCGTTCCAGTCGTGCCAGGGGGCGGCCGACAGCTGCTTTTCGATTTCCCCCAGCCATGGGTTCTCGCGCGGGGGCTGATAGAAGTGCCCGTGGATGCAGACGTACCGCCCCATCAGATGTACCTTCCCATCAACGGTAGAAATGGATCGATCTGGGAGGCAGAGTCACCCGGATGGTCCAGGAGAAGTGCCCGGTCTGTTCAGAAACCGCCTCGTACGACATTGATCCATCATCGCTCCCACCACCGAACCGGGCAGCGTCACTGTTGATGAGTTCCACCCATTCGCCCTCGTGCGGCACCCCGACCAGGTACTCCTCGTGCCGCCGGTCGGAGAAGTTGCAGACCACCGCGACCGGTGCCACTCCCTCGCCCCCGCTGCGCAGGAAGGCCAGCACGCATCGCTGGGAGTCGTCGGCGGTGATCCACTCGAACCCCGCGGGTTCACAATCGAGCCGGTGCAGGGCCGGCTCTTCCCGGTAGAGCCGGTTCAGGGCCGTCACCCACATCTTTATGCCGGCATGCGGAGTCTTATCGAGAAGCTCCCAGTGAAGCGGAAGGTCGTGGTTCCACTCCCCCTTCTGGGCGAACTCCCCTCCCATGAAGAGCAGTTTCTTGCCGTGCAGGGCGTACTGATAACCGAGCAGCAGACGCAGATCGGCGAACCGCTCCGCCCCGCGGCCGGGCATCCTGTTCAGGAGCGAGCCCTTCCCGTAGACCACCTCGTCATGCGAGAGGGGCAGGACGAAATTCTCGGAACCGGCGTAGAGCCCCCTGAAGGTCAGTTTGTCATGGATCTTCCCGCGCCGGGCCGGCTCGATGGAGAGATAGGCGAGCGTATCGTTCATCCAGCCCATGTCCCACTTGTAACCGAAGCCCAGTCCGCCGCCCGAGACGGGATGCGAGACACCCGCCCAGGCGGTGGATTCCTCGGCGAAGGTCTGTACGTCGGGATGTTCGGTGTAGATCGTTTCGTTGAGCGCGCGCAGGAAGTCCACCGCCTCGAGGTTCTCGTTCCCGCCGTACCGGTTGGGTATCCACTCCCCCGCAGCCCGCGAGTAATCGAGATAGAGCATCGAGGCGACGGCATCGACACGCAGCCCGTCGGCATGGAAGAGATCGAGCCAGTAGTGGGCACTGCTGAGCAGGAAGCTCCTGACTTCGGGACGTCCATAATCGAAGATCAGACTGGTCCAGTCGGGGTGATAGCCCCTGCGTGGATCGGCATGCTCATAGAGACAGGTGCCGTCGAACCGGCCCAGCGAGAAGTCATCAGAGGGGAAGTGGGAGGGCACCCAGTCGAGGATCACGCCGATCCCGGCCTGGTGAAGCGTATCGATGAGGTACATCAGGTCATCGGGCGTTCCGTACCGGCGGCTGGGCGCGAAGTAGCCGGTGCACTGGTACCCCCACGACCCGTAGAAGGGATGTTCCATGAGGGGAAGGAATTCAACGTGGGTGAAGCCCATCTCCCGCATGTATCCGACCAGCAGGGGAGCGAGTTCCCGGTGGGTGAAGAACCCGTTTTCCCCTCCGCCGGGGCGCTGCCACGAACCGGGATGGACCTCGTAGATTGAGATCGGCGCTCTGAGACTGTTCCTGTCCGCCCGATCATTCATCCATCCGGCGTCGCCCCACTCATGAGAGGGCTTCCAGATGATAGATGCGGTCTCCGGCGGCTCCTCGCCGGTACGTGCGAAGGGGTCGGCCTTGTTGAAGGTGCCGCTGCGCCGTTTCCCCTTGATGCGATACTTGTACCTGTCACCCGGAGAGGCACCGGGCACCCACCCTTCCCAGACACCCGATCCCCGGATACGGGAGAGCGGATGTGAGGCCGGATCCCACGAGTTGAAGTCCCCGATGACCGAGATCTTCCTGGCATTCGGAGCCCAGACAGCGAATCGGACACCTCCCGCACCACCCGGTCCATGACCGGGATGGGACCCGAGCACCTCGTGGAGCCGGTAGTGAGTTCCCGCACGGAACCGCCGGATGTCCTCCCGTGTCAGGAGGGATGAGCCCGATTCGGGTCCTGTCATCTCTGTCGTCCCTGCGGTCTCTGACGGGTTGGTCCGGCCCTGAGCCGATCGATCGCCTTCAGGGCTTCCACTACCGTTGCGGAATGCATCATCTCCTCCAGTGAGAGGGTGCTGCGGCGGCTCCAGTTCGGCTGTTCGCCGGTCGTTCCCGGTACGTTCTGCGGTCGGGTTTCGAGCCAGAGATCCTCGAGGGTGACCATCATCGCCGGGGCGCTGCCTGCCGCAAGCAGGGCGTGACAGGCCGAGACGATCTTCTCCAGGTCGGGCGCCCCCTCCTCCAGCAGCCCTTCTTTCATGAGGTATACCAGAAGAGCGTTCCTCCGGTCACCGCATTCCGAGTCGATCCGTCTGGCATCGTCGCGGTCGAGATGACCGAGCTGTCGCAGGAGTTCAGTGTCCTCGTCCTTCCAGAAGGCGGCAAAGAGGGGCATGTCGTGCGTGCCGAGCGAGGCCAGACAGTCAGGAGTCGCGGGCGTCACCGCATCCTCCGCGTCGCTCCGGAGTTCGCTCTGAAGTACGTACATCCGCCCGATTCCCTCCTTCTTCATTCTCGATCGAACACTTCCGGGAACGGTGCCGAGATCCTCTCCGATGAGTGTCGCTCCCGATCGGAAGGCCTCGATCCGCAGAACCGCGTAGCGTTCGGCCGCATTGGACCGCAGGTAAGCACCCTCTCCCGCCTCGAACCCGTCAGGTATCACGTAGATCCGGTGCAGTCCCATAATATGGTCGATGCGCAGCATTCCGGCGTAGCGCAGGTGATTTTGGAGCCCGGCGATGAAATAGTGGTATCCATGCACACGCTCCTGCCATGGATCGGTGGGGGGGAATCCCCAGTTCTGTCCCCTGCGGAAAAAGGTGTCGGGCGGAGCACCTACGGAGCATCCGGGCAGGAAGAGATCACGGAAGCGCCATACATCGAACGAGTCATGAGGTACGCCGACGGGATAATCCAGATAGAGATCAACATCGTTCGCTCTGCCCCGTGTCGCCAGATGTTCGAGCTGTTCGGCCATCAGCCACTGCACGTAAAGATGGTAGTGGAACACCTCCTCGGCGTAATCCCCAGGTCGAAGTTCACTCGATCGCTGTTGATCCGGCCACTGTGGCCACGGGATTTCCAACCGCTCATGGACCGCCATGAAGCGTGCGAATTCCACGGCGAACGGATGGGTCGAACGGAAGCGCTCGAAACACGCCCGGCGGGACTCCCCTCCCCCATCATTCGTGCTCCCGGCGAAGAAATGGCTGGAGAGAACCTCGAGTACGCTGCGCTTGAGCCGCATCACCTCCCGGTAGTCGACATGGTTCGACGAACGGCTCCGGGAGATCGCCTCCGAAAAGGAGGAATTGTCCATCAGGTCGGCAGCCTCCGGACACGTCACTGATTCCGGGATTGCCGCAAGATCCAGGTAGAGTTCGTTCCAGAAGAGACGGCTCGCCGGTGAATAGGGACTCGGAATCTCACCGGTGGTGTGGAAAGCCGACAGAAGCGGGAGAGTGCCCACGAAGGATCCGCCGAGTCCCGACACCCATTCCCGCAGCGCATCCATGTCTCCCAGGTTCCCCACCCCCCGGCTCTTCACCGTATGGAGTGCGTAGAGAGGGAGGAAGACACCCCATATACGTCGGTCGCCGAAGGCACTCAGGGCCGGGACTGGAGCGGGCGCTGACAGCACCGTTGTCCGGGCAGTTACCGTATCGGTTTCGATATCGAGCTGGTGGTACCCTGCGGGGAGATCGTCGGGAAGGAGGAAGGATGAGCATGGTATCTCCCACGTCCTGCTCTCACCGCTCTCAAGAGTGAGTTCAGCCCGCAGAAGCGCCCCTTCGAGATGCCCCGGTACCCGGAGGCTCACTTCCGATACTTCACCCTCCCTGGCTACCGTTACAGGCTGGCAGAAACGCTTTTCTAGGAGTTCCCGGCGCTCGCGCAGGACGTCGGGCACATCCTCGATCCCGTGGATCGGAGCTCCCAGCTTCCTGAGGATCTCGAGGACCGCGTCGACGGGGGTGGTGCGGGAGGCACCGAACACATCCCGGAATGATGTCTGCAGGCCGTAGAGGCGGGCGAGCACCCTGAGTTCCCTGCTCATCGAATCATTCATCCCGGTCGAATCCCGTGGTTTTCAGGTTGTCGAAGCGGGCCCGTAGTATCGTTCGATATACTCCATCAGCATCCGGCGGGAGCTGAAACCGGCCCCGGTCGTTCGGATGGCCTCCTTCATCACCTCTACCCATCCCCCGGGCACACCGCGTTCATTGCGGTCATAGTAGAGTGGTATGATCGTGGATTCGAGCGTCCGGTAGATCGATTCGGCGTCACCGGCATCCTGTTCCTCTTCACTCGCGGGCTCCGTGCCATCTTCCACGAAGGACCCGCCGTCCGATCCTATCGACCAGCCGTTGCCCCCGTTGAACGCCTCGAGCCACCATCCATCGAGCGTACTGAACTGGGGCACGCCGTTCACCGACGCCTTCTCACCACTCGTTCCGCTGGCCTCCATGGGCGGCCGGGGAGTGTTCATCCAGACATCAACGCCGCTGACCAGGAAATGTGCGAGGTGGAGGTTGTAGTCTTCGACGAAGGCGGTGCGGCCTCCGAGGGCCGGGTCGAGCGCCAGTTGATAGACCTGCTGGATGAGTTCCTGACCGTATGCGTCACGGGGGTGCGCCTTCCCGGCAAAGACGATCTGCATGGGACGATCGACGTCGAGGAGCAGGCGCTTGAGCCGATCGAGGTCACGGAAGATCAGGTTCGCCCGTTTGTAGGTGGCGAAACGGCGGGCAAATCCGATGGTCAGAACCTCCGGATCGAGAAGCAGGCCGGAGGCGACCACCTGGATCGTTTTCAGTTCACCTTCGACCCATGTTCGGCGTATCCGCTCGCGCAGCATCGTCTGCATCACCGTCTTCTGATCCAGATGCGCCCGCCAGAGTTCCTCTCCCGGAATATCGGCGACCAGGTTCCAGATCGTCTGCTCATGATGCCGGTCCAGCCATCCCGGACCGAGATGGAGGTCGAGTACCCTTCTCATCTCCCGGTTCAACCAGGTTGGGACGTGCACCCCGTTGGTGATGTGACTGATGGGAACGTCCTCCACGGGATTGTCCGGCCACAGTTTGTGCCACATGCGGCGCGCTACCTCCCCGTGCCGCCTGCTCACCCCGTTACACGATCCGGTCGTCCGTATCGCCAGCACCGCCATGCTCAGCATTCCAGCCGGATCATCCGGTTCAGACGCCAGCGTGAAAACGTCATCTGGCGTAAGACCCGCCCGATCCATGAAGTATCCGAGCGCACCGGTGGAGAGTTCACGTGAGAACCGGTCATGCCCCGCCGCGACCGGTGTGTGCGTGGTGAAGAGGGAGTTGCGGCGGATTTCCGCCATTCCGTCTTCAAACGACATCCCCCCTGTCATCTTTTCCCGGAGCCGTTCAAGGGAGAGGAAAGCGGTGTGCCCTTCGTTCAGGTGCCAGAACGATGGAGCGATCCCCAGCGCCCTGAGCACCCGCACCCCGCCGATCCCGAGGATCATCTCCTGCCTGATCCGCATCCGTTCATCACCGGAATAGAGCTGCGCGGTGAGTTCCCGGTCTTCCGGCGCATTTTCCGGAACATCGGTATCGAGCAGGTAAACGGAAATACAGCCGATATCGATCCGCCAGGCCGTGATCCGCACGAGGCGGTCCTCTACACGCACTTCCGCCAGATACTCGCCGTTACCTTCCGGCAGACGCCTGTGCAGCGGCAGACTGTCGGGATCGAACACCTCCGGCACAGCCTCCTGGGCCCCGTTTGCCCGAAGGCGCTGGCGGAAGTATCCCTTCTGGTAGAGCAGTCCGACACCGACGAAGGGAAGGCGCAGGTCGCTCGCCTCCTTGCAGTGGTCACCGGCCAGCACTCCGAGGCCGCCCGAGTAGATCGGGACCGAACTGTGCAGGCCGAACTCGGCACAGAAGTAGGCGATGGGCCGATCGGGCGTGATCCCGAACCTGTCCGTCCACTCACTCCGTGAGCCGTTCAGCTCATCCTCGAATCGCATGATGACATCGTCGAGTCGTCTCAGGAAGGATGCGTCGGCCGCCACCTCTTCCAGGCGGGCCGGGTCGATCTGTCGCAGGATGGCGACCGGGTTGAAGTGTGTCTTCCGCCACAGCGGGATATCGAGTTCCCGGAACAGTTTCCGTGCCTTCGGATGCCAGCTCCACCAGAGGTTATGGGCAAGATCCCATAGCGGATGAAGCCGTTCGGGCAGATGTTCGGGCGGGCGATTCAGCATGCGCTTTTTTCAGTCGTCTCTCTTCTTCAGGATCTCCAGATATTCCCGGTACCTGGAGCGGGCATTTACGAAGTCACGCTGACTCAGGTGAAGTTCGTCTGCGATCTTCCTCACCTCTGTACTCTCTTCGGAGGAGATCGATTCATCTGAAGCAGAAACGGCCATCAGGCAGTCGATCAGGGCCAGCTTCTGCTCGCGTGTGGCCATCCGGTCGAATTCCCTGGTGATGAGGAAGTTGTCGGTGTGGCCGAAGAGCTGGTTGTGAGTCCTGGCCATATGAACCACAATAACAGCCTGCTCCTTCGGTATGCCGCCGTACTCGACAACAATGCGCTCCATCTCCCGGGTCTCATCCCCGCTGATTTCCATATCTGCGTTGGCAACCCGTCCCAGGATATAAGCGAAGGAGGCTATGTAACGCGCACGCTCCTCTCCCAGATTTTCCAGTTCCTCGATGATTTTTCGAACCGTGTCTGTCTGATCACCGGCTTCAGAGGCCCTGTCGTCACCGCCCTCTACATAACTTTTTCCCATCCCGAACCATTCGAGTATCGACATCGGCATCTTCTCCTCGTGCCTTACAGCGAGGCGATAAGAAAGGTTACCGCCAGAGCGGTATTGGTCGCGTGTATCCACTGGACGTTACTGGCCAGAGCCGGGATCGGAACAGCTTCTTCAGAATCCTGGAAGGCCCACCTGAGAGGCTTTATCAGCAGGAGAGACGGGATCATCGCGGCCAGGGCTATTATCGGCAGAACATTGAGAATAACTGAAATCAGGATGGCAATCGGTGTGAGAAGTGCGGCCAGGGCATATATCAGAGCAGCTGATCTGCGACCGAAACGGATAACCAGGTGCCTGCGACCGCCCTCCCTGTCTGCCTCCTCATCGGGGAACTCGTTCAACAGGAGCAGATTGAATGTCATGAAGGTGGCGGGCAGGGAAGCTGCAATCGCCGCCGGACCGAGCGTTCCATTCTGCACAATAGCGGCGCCTGCCACAGCCAGCCCTCCCAGACCGAGACCTGCGGCCAGTTCTCCCAATCCTATGCGTGTTAGAATACTGTTGTAAAAGAGTACACAGACTGCTCCGAGTATCATGACAGGGAGAAGCAGCATTCCTACCCTCGTGAGGAACCATATACCGATAGCCAGCCCGACCGCCGCTGCACCCAGTCCGAAGATGAATGCCGATTTCGTTGTGATCGCACCCGAGGGCAGAGTGCCGCTCCCCCCCGAAAAGGGGGTCCGGACCGTATGCAGATCTATGCCGGTGCGCATGTCACTGACTTCATTGAGGACGTTCACGGCTATATGCAGGGCGACCAGCCCAATCAGTGCCAGAAGCGTGCGTCCCCAGCTGAAATGACCATCGTAGGCCGCGGCCCCCGCACCTGCTGCAACCAGGGTAACCGGCAGAGTCAGGAATGGCACTCGTGCCACTCCCGCGAATGCTTTCATGTTCATAATGTTCTCTCTTTCGAGACCAGCACTGTCCTGCAACTCCCTAACTATCCATCCGGGATGTTCACATGTAATAAGTTTTTTCTGGAATGCAAGAATAAATGTGAATTCAGTGGAACAGGTTCAGCCTGCTTCCACCTGTATCCTTGCGTCGATAGCCACAGCACCCTTTTCGAACGACACCAGAGGATTGATGTCCATTTCCATTATCTCCTCGTGCCGCTCTGCCAGCTGTGCCAGCTTGAGGATGGTCTCAGCCAGGGCATCGAGATCCCGCGGGGATTCGCCCCTGACACCTTCCAGGAGCTTATGCATCTTGACCTCGCCGATCATCTCTGTGGCATCGGTATCGAGTATGGGGCAGAGCCGCAGAACGACGTCTTTCATAACCTCTACATAGACGCCACCGAGGCCGAACATGACCATCGGACCTATATCAGGAACTCTTGTTATTCCGACAATCGTTTCCCTGCCGCTCTCTGCCATCTTCTGAACTACAAGGCCTTCAACAATTTCTGAGTGAACGGCAACCCTCCGGATAATCTCGTCAACAGCCGACCTGACCTCTTCTGCAGAATCGAGTCCCAGGACAACGCCGCCTACATCGGTCTTATGGACGATCTGGGGAGAGACGATCTTCAGCGCAACAGGAAAACCCAGCCCGGCCGCGGCCGTAAAAACCCTGCTTCCGAAATCATTGCCACCCTGGAATTCGACGAACTGCCAGGGACAGACAGGGATACCGTACGCCTCCAGGATCCTGAGTGCATCGGGTTCGTTTAACTTGTTTCGTGCTGCCTTCAGCGCGGCGCTTATTATGGCCGATACGGCATCATCATCGGTATCGTACGAGACGGAACTGCCCGCCGGCCGCACTTTCCTGACCGCATATCTCCACATCTCTCCCAGTGCCCTGGCGGCTGACTCGGGGAAAATGTAACCGGGAATCTTCGCCTCATGCAGTCTGTCCATGCCTGCAGGGAGCCCTTCACGTCCCATCAGAACGGCGATCATCGGTTTTCCCTGGTGCCGGTTGTTGACGCGCACTATCGCATCGGTAATGTCCTCCGTCTGGATTCCCAATGGCGGCACGAACGCGGCAATCACCGCGTCGACGCCCGGATCCTCCAGAATCGACTCGAGAGCGAACTCGTAGGTTTCGGAGGTAGCGCTGGCGATCAGATCGACCGGATTATTGACGCTGGCCTCTTCGGGCAGTTTTTCTCGAAGTCTCGCCCTGGTATCATCCTCCAGGGGGCCGACCTGCAGACCGTTTGCCTCGCATGTATCGGCTATGATGATACCCGGACCACCTGCGTTGGTGACAATCGCCACCCTGTTGCCGGCCGGAAGAGGCTGATTCGAAAAGGCCATGGCATAATCGAAGAGTTCGTTCACAGAACGGGCTCGCTTTGCGCCTGCCTGTGCGATAATCGCATCTGTGGCAAGTGCGGTCTGTGCAAGGGCTCCGGTATGAGAAGCTGCAGCTCTGGCACCCGCTCCCGTCCTGCCCGATTTGACGATGAATATCGGTTTCTCGGCCGTAACCGCCCTGCCCAGTTTCACGAAACGCTTCGGATCGCCGAAACTCTCTATATACATGAGTATCAGCCTGGTGTTCGGATCGTCCCGCCATAACTCGAGCAGGTCGTTCCCGGTTACATCCGCCTTGTTGCCCGATGAGAGGAACATCGAGAGTCCGATTCCCAGGCTTTTCGCATAATCGAGAATACTCACCCCCATAGCACCCGACTGACTTATGAAACCGACGGGACCGGGAGGCGGCATTACCGGAGCAAAAGTTGCGTTCAACCGTACTTCCGGGTCGGTGTTGGTCACTCCTATACAGTTCGGACCCACCATCCTGATACCGGTGCCCTCCAGAACCCGCAGGAGTTCCTCTTCACGTTCTATCCCCTTCCCACCCATTTCCCGGAATCCGGCCGAGATGACAACAAGACCCTTCACTTCCGCATCGACACACTCCCTGACGACACCGATGACGCTTTCGGCAGGCACGACAACCACTGCCAGATCCACCTGGTCGGGAACGTCTCCTATGGATGGATATGCTCTGATCGAGTGAATCGATGATGCCACCGGATTAACCGGATATACAGGACCACGAAAACCGTGCTCGAGCAGGTTATCTACAATCAGCCAGCCGATACTGTCGGGCCTGCGCGAAGCGCCGATAACCGCCACAGACTGTGGCCTGAGAATGCAATCCAGGTCAGCCATGGACGCTAATCACCCTGCTGCTGCCTGTTCCAGTTCTGCAGATCTGCAATTATTTCCTTTTTCTCTGCGTTTTCCAGCAGCGCCGCTTCAACCGAGTTGGTGGTCCACCTGAGGAGATCGTCTGTCGTGGCATCCCGCTCCGTCATAAGCCTGACGAATTCGTATGTGAGATCGATCCCGGTAAAAAGAGCATCATCGGAGCTGACCGTAACGGTTACCCCTTCCGATTCGAGATCGAAAATCGGATGCGCTGCATATGAATCCACGTTATCCAGTTTCTCATTCGAAGAGGGACACATCTCCACAACCGTTCCACGATCCCTGAGCAGCGCGACAACATCAGGATCTTCAATCGCAGTTGTCCCGTGTCCGATCTGTGTTGCGCCCAGATCTTCGACTGCTTCACGTATGTATTCGGGGCCCGCCATCTCACCGGCATGAACCTTCATCTTGAGGCCCGTTTCCAGAACGGGAGCAAAGGCTTTACTGAACATGGCAGGTGGCCAGCCATTCTCGGTCCCGTGCAGATCGAAACCACTTATTACCGGTTCGCGCACAAGCTGTTCAACCCATGATGAAGTAACTTCCACCCCTTCATCCCTGTTGAGGCCGGCGATCCAGCGGATGATTGTACCCACCTCTTCAGACCGTGCAGCGGCAGCGGCCAGCAGCGCGAGCACTTCTGCGGTGTCGGCGTTGACCCTGCCGATCACATTGGGACAGAAATTGACCTCTGCATATCTGATATTCTGGGCTATGACGGCATCGACTACTTCGTCGATCAATTCTGCATAGCCGGAGGGTGTTCTGAGCCAGGGAGAAATATAGTCACGCATCTGTTCCCTGAAGTGATCGAAATTTTCGTATCGGAACTCATGTTCATACCAGTACGGGAAATCGGGCAGATCGGTTACACCATGGTGGTTGAGGGCCTTCTGCAGGGAGGAGTAACGCGCCGATCCCTCCAGGTGAAGGTGGAGTTCGGCTTTTGGCATGGAAGCTAAATTCATTACGTAACAGACTATTTGGCGGAATGCCCGGTTCTCAAGTAAAAACTGCGTTCTGGCACTTTCAAGGCCCGATGTGCATAATTTGTACTCCACCGAAGATTGACCGGCCTCTGGTCTGCGGACTGTTCCAGAAAGCCATGATTGGACGGAGATAAATGGATCTGTCACTCTACCTTGTTACCGACCGGCGACTGGTCGGGGAAAGGCCGATCGAAGAGGTCGTCCGACAGGCCATATCCGGTGGCGTAACCACGGTTCAACTCAGGGAAAAGGAAATCCCTTCGGGGGAATTTTTCAGGATGGCTTCCTCCCTGCGTACGTTAACCCGCCGGACCGGCGTAACATTCATAGTCAATGACCGGCTCGACATTGCACTGGCCACCGGTGCCGACGGTGTTCACGTGGGGCAGAAGGACCTGCCGGCGGAAAGAGCGAGGGAACTCCTCGGAACCGATAGAATTCTGGGAGTTACCGCCGCCGATGAAGAAGAAGCCCGTGCTGCTGCAGCAGGCGGGGCAGACTACATCGGCTGCAATGCTGTTTACCCGACTCCGACAAAAACCGACACCGGTCCTGCAATAGGTCTCGACGGCCTTGAGAGGCTCGTGAATTGTGTGGATATTCCCGTGGTTGCGATCGGAGGGATCAATGCAGGCAACGCCGGTGATGTGCTGTCCACCGGGGTGGCAGGGATTGCAGTTGTATCTGCCATCGTTTCAGCCGATGATCCAGCACTTGCGGCCGGTGAATTAAGAAGTCTGATCAACCGAATGAAGCAGGAGTAGATATTCCGATGGATGCAAATGAACTGAAAGAGAGGGCAGCTGCCGATCTTGCATTAATCCGCGAGAAGAGACCGCTCGTCCACCAGTTGACCAACTACGTCGTGATGAACATTACCGCCAACATAACGCTCCTGGTCGGGGCTGCGCCGGTTATGGCACATGCCAGGGAGGAAGTGTCAGACATGGTCGGTTTCGCCGGTGCTCTGGTACTCAACCCCGGTACCCTGGAACCATCGTGGGTGGAAGCGATGACGATGGCAGGCCAGAAGGCAGGTGAGCTGGGCATACCTGTCGTTCTCGATCCCGTTGGCGCCGGGGCGACTCCCTACCGGACCGAAACGAACACCAGGTTTCTGGAAGAACTGGACATCTCCATCGTAAGGGGCAATTCGGGCGAGATCGGGGCACTCTCAGGTGCCGGTGGTCTGGTCGTCGGAGTAGACAGCGTAGAAGGAGTATCTGATCCGGCCGCCACAGCTGCCGCAGCTGCTCAGAGCTGGGGAAATGTCGTTGCCATAACAGGGAAGCGCGACTTCATCTCAAACGGCGAGATGACCGCGGCCGTCGACAATGGTCACGAATGGTTGACCAGCGTCACCGGAACAGGCTGTATGGCAACCTCGATGATAGCTTCATTCGCAGCAGTTGAGGAGGACCACCTGGTTGCCGCAGCCGCTGCTCTGGCCTGCTACGGTCTGGCCGCCGAAATCGGAGCCGGTAATTCGAGCGGTCCCGGTACTTTCCAGGCTGCCATGTTCGATGCCCTCTTCAATATGACGCCCGAAAAGCTCGAGGAGGGCGCAAAGATAAGTATGGTCTGACCGGTACTCGCTGCAGGCTTCGGGTCTATCGGTGACTCCCTATTGTCCTGAGTCGGATCGATAATCAGTTCCACCGGCTGTCTCTTCCACCCCCGGGACTCTTTCGTGCCACGCGGCCAGGACCTCGGCCTCCCGTTCGGCTGAGATGCCTGCACGCATCCTCGACCTCTCCTCTTCGGGCCGGGTCTTATGCCAGTCGATCGTATCGCGGGCCGTAACCGCCAGCGGCCTGAAGGTCAGGCCTTTCTCCAGTGCCCTGGCTGAGCTGAAGCGACTGAATCCTTCCATACCCGGCAGATCTGGAAACCAGACCGGCATGTGCGACCAGGGGCGGACACCCTGCTCCTGCAGGAATTCATGATCCACCCAGGTGAACCGGACATCGGCGGTGGTGGCCGCACGGATACCGTAGAGCATTTCATCCATACCTATCGGCCTGATCGGCCCGGTCGCATTGTAAACACCTGTGACACCATCCTCCACCATCCGGATCATCCATTCGGAGAGATCGCGGGCGTCGATGAACTGCACCGGATCATGGCCGTCACCCGGTGAAAGGACCTCTCCCCCCCTGTCGATCCGGACAGGCCAGTATGTGAACCTGTCTGAACGATCACCAGGTCCCACTATGAGTCCCGGCCTGATGACTGTGGCTCTGCCCGGGAATGCCTTCTCGGCCTCCTGCTCACACAGAGCCTTTAATGCCCCGTAGGTTTCTCCGGTAACCTCTTCAACGGTGGGATCCTCAATTGTGGCCACCGGGCCTGTTTCATCCTGATCGACAATGCTGTTGTCGGAATAGACTGAGAGAGTTGAGACGAAGACGTACTGTCGGGCCGCATCCTTCAGCAATCCTGCTGATTCTCTTACCCACCGCGGGATCCTGGCAGGATTATCTATGACGACATCCCACTCCCCGCCCTTCAGTGATTCCAGGTCATTGTCACGGTCACCTCTCAGCTGTTCGAGTTCGGTGAAGAGACCCGGGTTGGTTCTGCCGCGATTGAAGAGAGTGATCTGATGTCCCCTCTCCAATGCATAGCGCACCTGGTGAGGGCCGATGAATCCCGTTCCCCCGAGTATCAGGATCCGCAGAGGGTGTTCAGCTCTCTGAACCTGGCGTCTTTCCGGTACGTAGCGGTTCGCAAGGCCGAGTCGGAGCGCACCGCCTGCGACAGCTGATTGCTGAATGAATTCTCTGCGTGAAGTTGCCATCTTTTCCCTCTCCTTCAGCTTCTGTCTGTTTCCAGGATTTAAGGAAACCTACCTGTATACATGTTCTGGATTCACCTGTCCAGGATAATGGAGGTATACTGTTTCGGCTCAATGAAATCCGGCAAAAGGTCCTGTCCAATAATGATCTACCTCGACTACAACGCGACAACTCCTGTCGAAACCGATGTAGCCAGAGCCATGAGGCCGTATCTGGAAGGGATATTCGGCAATCCCTCCAGCGGTCATCAGCTGGGTGTCGAAGCCCGATTGGCAGTTGAACGGGCCCGCGGTCAGGTCGCCTCCCTGCTTGGATGCAACAGCGACGAGATCCTCTTTACCAGTGGCGGCAGTGAATCGAACAATGCCGCAATCAAGGGCACGGCCTTCGCATTGAGAGATGCGGGAAATCACATAATCACCTCGTCTATCGACCACCCTTCTGTGACCAGGGTCTGCCTCTTCCTGGAGGGTGAAGGATTCCGGGTCACCTACCTGCCGGTGGACGGCACCGGCATGGTGGATCCCGCCGAAGTGGAAAAGTCGATAACCGCTGAAACAATCCTCATCTCCGTCATACACGCCAATAATGAGGTGGGTACGATTCAACCTGTCGGGGAAATCGCCCGCATCGCGCGTGATAATGGAATCCGGTTCCATTCAGACGGAGCTCAGGCGGTCGGCAAGATCCCGATTGATTCAGAGATTCCGGGTGTGGACCTTTATACGGTTGCGGGCCATAAAATGTATGCCCCGAAAGGTGTTGGTGCCCTCTTCGTGCGAAGAGGCACGGTGCTGGAGAGTCTTATTCACGGTGCTCATCACGAGCAGAACCGTCGGGCCGGTACAGAGAACGTACTCGAGATTGTCGGGCTGGGTGCAGCCGCCGAACTTTCTGAACGCAATCTGGAAGAGAATGCGCGGCAGATGAGGAAAATGCGAGACCGGCTGCATGAAGCACTTGCAGAGATGGTCCCCGACGTTCACTTCAACGGCCATCCGGAACTGAGACTTCCCAATACACTCAGCCTCTCTTTCGCAGGCCTTCAGGCGAACACGATCCTGGACGAACTCGATGAAGTAGCGGCATCGGCCGGGGCGGCCTGCCATGCCGACCGGATAGATATTTCATACGTTCTGGATGCCATGGGGGTCGATCGAGCAATCGCGATGGGAACGATCCGCTTCTCTACAGGCAGGCACACTTCGATTGAAGAGATCGACTCTGCAGCGGCAGCCGTAGCACGTGTAGTTCACAATATGAGAGGTACGGATAAAACATATCCCTCAGCGGAGAACATATCATCCGGCAACGGGATAAAGCTGACTCAGTTCACTCACGGATTGGGCTGTGCCTGCAAAATCAGACCTCAGCAGCTCGAAGAGATACTGGCTCATCTGCCAGCAGCCAGCGACCCTGCTCTGCTGGTCGGAACGGATGATTCGGACGACGCCGCCGTCTATCAGATCTCGGAGGATACGGCTATTGTAACCTCTGTGGATTTCTTCACCCCGGTGGTCGACGATCCGTATCAATTCGGTGCGATAGCGTGCGCCAATGCTCTCAGCGACATATACGCAATGGGGGCCCGTCCCCTCTTCGCGCTCAACCTGGTTGGATTCCCGGTCAACCGGCTGCCCTATGAAGTATTGCAGATGATACTGAAGGGAGCTGCTGACAAGGCGGAGGAGGCGGGAATATCCATCATCGGCGGTCACTCGATCGATGATAGTGAGCCGAAATTCGGACTGGCTGTCACCGGAATTGTCGATCTGGACCGGGTGATTACAAACAGCGGAGCCAGGCCTGACGATGCACTGGTGTTGACGAAGCCGATCGGCTCCGGAATCCTCGCCACTGCGGCAAAACGTCGTGCCGTAGATGCCGGGGGGATGCAGCAGAGCATCGAGGTAATGAGTGAGCTGAATAAGGGTGGTGCTGAGGTCATGGCACTATTTCCGGTCAATGCCTGTACGGATGTAACAGGATTCGGTCTGCTGGGACACCTTCTGGAAATGACCTCTGCCAGCGGCGTGGAGGCGGAGGTGTGGCTGGAGGAGATCCCTTTCCTGAAGGAAGCTCTCAACATGGCCACCGCAGGATTCGTACCGGGCGGCACAAAGGATAATCTCGATCATGTCACTGCCAGAACTAAGTGGGAATCCGATATCGGCGACAGCGAACGGCTCCTGCTCTGCGACGCCCAGACTTCGGGAGGTCTACTGATCAGCCTTCCGGAGAAAGAGGCAGCCGCCCTGCTCGCCGAACTGCACAGAACCGGTATTGACAGTGCAGCGGTGATCGGTCGTGTCACCGGCGACGGCAAAGGGAACATTCACATTCAGAGAAACAGAGGATGACACGGTAACGATGCAGAAGGGGAAGCAGAACGATTCAATGTCATCCGCCCGGATCAATGAGATCATCTACTCTTTCCGGGAGAGTCGTATCCTGCTGACCGCCTGCGAACTCGGCGTATTCACGGCCATCGGCGATGAGTGTAGGAGTTCTGCCGAAGTCGCCGCTGCCATCGGTTGTGATGAAAGGGCAACCGACAGGTTGATGAATGCCCTCTGCGCTCTCGATCTCCTTCAGAAGGAATCGGGCCGCTTCTCCAATGCTCCCTCTGCCAGGCACTATCTGGTGGAGGGCACGCCCGACTACCTGGCGGGAATCATGCATTCGGTCAATCTGTGGGACAGCTGGAGCACTCTTACCCAGGCGGTGCGTCGGGGAGGCGCCATTTCGAGGCCGCATGTCAACGAACGTGGAGAGGAATGGCTGTCGGCATTCATCACCGCGATGCACGCACGCGCGATCGGTACCGCCGACGAGATAGTAGCATCACTCGATCTGAGCGGAGTTGACCGTGTGCTTGATGTTGGTGGCGGATCGGGCGCCTACTCGATGGCGTTTGTCCGGGCGGCAGACAATATCACGGCGACCGTATTCGACCTGCCCAACGTGATTCCCATCACCATGACTTTCATAGAGGCCGAGGGTCTCTCGGAAAGAATCGAAACAGTGATCGGTGACTATTCCACAGACAGCCTGGGCAGTGGTTACGACCTGGTCTTTCTCTCCGCCATAGTCCACAGCAACTCACCCGGATCGAACCGGGAACTGATCCGGAAATGCGCCGATGCCCTCAACGGGGGTGGTCAGGTAGTCGTACAGGATTTCATTATGGAGGAAGAGAGAACCAGCCCGCCCCACGGGGCGATCTTCGCTCTCAACATGCTCGTGGGGACTGAAGCGGGCGATACATATACCGAATTTGAAATCGGTGAATGGATGGAGGAAGCGGGCCTGTCCAATATCGTGAGACAGGACACAGATTTCAGAAGCACCCGGATCATCGGAAGAAAGCCGGCAAACAGGAGACGATCGAAGTGATCGTAGAATCGGCCTATCTGACCGCTCTCCTCATAGCCTCCATTGCCGGCACATGAAGAAATCGACTCCCGGCAGATTCCTGATATCGGTGCAGGCGGCTGCGGCCTGCATTTTCATCCTGTCGTGTACACCACCCCCTTCGCCCGAAGAACTGACCCGCTGGGTGGCTCCGAACATACCGGACGAAAGGTTCGATGAATTCAGGCTTACCGCCTATCTGGTACGTCCTTCATTCCGCCGTTCCATGTATACCTCAGATGATGTTGAAAGATGGCTCGATGACTACTGGCGTGACCTTGATCCAACCCCGGGCACATCGGAGAACGAGGCGCTGGAGGTCTACAGACAGAGGGCATCTTTCCTGCTGGAAAAATTCCCTTCGGTATCTTTCGGCGAATGGGAGGAACCGTGGGGACATATGCTCCTGTATGGTTTACCGGACAGCCAGGGTCCAGAACGCCCTCCATGGCAGGCTCTGAACATAGCCCGCCGATCGATCGGCAGATCGAGTCCGGTCTGGAGCCTCAATTACGGCACGCCGTGGGATTTCAGGATAACTCTGGGGCGTGGAAGGGAACCGAGCACATCGAGCTTTCGTCGCCCGCCGCGAAAACCTCCTTCCCTCGAAGAGGCATGGCAGGCTCTGGAGAATCGATCCTCCTCACCATCTGAAAAGAAGAGGGCGCTGACCAGTCTGACATGGTACGAGCTGCCGCAGATCGCCGAGCGGCTCCTTCAGATACCGATTGAGAATTTCGAGAGTATAATCGACCTGCGCCGGGAGGCCCTCCACAGGCTTGCCATAAGATGCTCCTACCTGCTCGATCCCCGTGGAACCAGAAGACTTGCCGCACTCATCGCCGCCGGAGGTTCCCCGGAAACTGTGCTGCGCCGTGCCGTTGCTGGTGATTATCCATCGAGCCTGTTCAAAGAGGATCTGGAGTTACTGGAGAATATGCACGCCCGGATTCAGTTCCTGGAAAGAATGCCCAACCGCAGCGTCAATATCGAACTATGGAATGATCCGGAGATGCTGCTGCAAACACTTCCGGCCAGATTCCCGTCTGAACGGAGCATAACCGGCTGGGACTGGAGAGGAGACCTCTATCTGGCCTACGGCAGTCCGGCATATCTGAACGAGAATAATCGCATCGCCTACTATACCTGGGGTTCTCCAGAGGTCATGGGTATCGGAAGTACAATGCTGGGCTGGGTGGAATCTGCTCGAATCGAGGATGTACTCACAGATTTCATCAAGATTGCGGCCGACGATGTGAAAACCCGACGGCAGAAAGGATCAAGTGCAGCTCTGACCCTCAGCCGCGCTCTACGAGGCGAAACGTCCGGACGGGGAACTCCTTCGCGTAGTGACATGCTGGAACAGATGCATGTTCTGGCACCGCCTCCAGTTTATCAGGTCGGTATGCCGCGCGGAGTCAGTTCACTGCCCATGACGATGGATGCGGTGGCATTTCCTGCACCGGGTGACTCGATGGAGATACAGGTTTCGTTCGGGATCCCCACCGAGGCGGTTCGGATTATGGAAGTTGAGGACGGCTTCACGATGAACCTGCGCACCAAGCTCTCACTGATCGATCACGATCTGAACCTGATCCATTGCACAACCCGTTACAAGGGATACCTGATTGAAGGATCTCCGGAGATCAAGGACAGGTTCTTCCTCGATACGGTCAGGTTCATGGCGCCGCCCGGATCGTACATCGTCTACCTCTCCGCAGAGGACCCCGACTCGGAAATTTCGGGTGGTGCCCTCTTCAGTCTCGATCTTTCTCCATATGGATCGAACCAGCTCCAGGTCTCCCCCATCCTGCTGGCCACCGATATCCAGCCGGCGCAGGGAAGCGGTAAATTCATCAGAGGAGAGAGCCGCATTCTGCCGGCCCCCTCCCGATACCTGCTCTACGGACATGACCTCTTCTTCTACTATGAGATCAGCAATCTGACAGAATCGCCGTTCAACGACTATGTCTGGAACGAATCGTATTACATCATCCCTCATTCACCGGATGAAGGGATCGTCACCATAACTCCCGATTACGACTACACCAGACTGACCTCTACGGTCAGCCGTGACATGCAGATAGATCTATCATCCCTCGAGGCAACTTATTCGGGCCGGATATCGCTCGTTGTGCTGGTAACCGACCTGACCTCAAAGCAGCAGGCAGTGGGAGTGACGCTGTTCAACCTGCGTACACCGCGTCAGTAAGCAGACTCATTCATGTCTGAGCGCACTGACCGGGTCCTGTCTCGATGCCCTCATACCGTTCCGCAATTACGGAGCGGTGCACCAGGCCGGCTGGTATCATGTTTCCGGAAGAGATGTCAACAAAATGATGGTACATTGGAGAGAATAACTGTAGAAATAGATATCCGGTTCATAAATGGAGCAGACCTCCACCAGCAGCCAGGAAAGGTCTGAAGAGATGGATCAAGCGACCCCGATTCACCCCCGTTTCCTGAATCCCACCTCCAGTACCTACCGCTGGGCCGTAATGGTCTCGGCCGGACTCATGCTGTTCGGCAGCTATTTCGCATACGACAGCATCGGTGCGCTGCAACCCCTGATCATGGATGGGCTGGGGATAGACGAGGGGGCTATCGGCCTGCTCTACTCCTTCTACAGCTGGCCGAACGTCGTCATGGTTCTTATTGGAGGAATCATGATAGACCGTTTCGGGACGCGCATCATGAGCCTGGTCTTCTCGAGCCTGATCGTTGCCGGCGCGGTACTGGTGGCTCTGGCACCCAGCCTGGCCGTTATGATTATCGGGCGTACGATTTTCGGAATCGGAGCCGAATCACTGATAGTCTGTCAGAGCGTTATCCTGGCAAAATGGTTCAAGGGTAAGGAGCTTGCCCTGGCCTTCGGATTCGCACTGACATTCATGCGCCTGGGTACCCTGGTGAGCTTCAATGTCGAGGCTACCGTCGCCGAACTGATGGGCGGCTGGCGAGCCGGGCTGTGGTTCGCAGCAGGACTCTGTGCACTATCCATGCTCTTCAACCTGTTCTACGTTTCAATGGAGCGGGCCGGGAAGGACCAGATCAAGCTTGCCGAGGCTCCGGCCGGTGACAAGATCGTCTTGTCCGACATCAAGAAATTCGGCTCCTCCTTCTGGTTCATAACACTGCTCTGTCTGACCTTCTACTCGGCGATATTCCCATTTACCTCCCAATCTTCGAACTTTTTTATAGAGAAATGGGGTGTAACGCTCCAGCAGGGAGGTCGGATAACCTCGATCATCATCTTCTTCTCAATGGTTCTGGCACCGATTATCGGGGGATTTGTGGATCGGATTGGCAGGCGCGGTACACTCCTCATGCTCGGTACCCTGCTCATGATCCCCAGTCATGCCATGATGGGATTGACGAACATTCACCCTGTGATTTCCATGGTCGCTCTGGGATTTTCATTCTCACTTGTATCAGCAGTCCTGTGGCCTGCGGTGCCTCTGATCGTGGAGGAGAGAGCCGTCGGAACTGCATTCGGATTGATCACGATGATACAGAACATCGGTCTGGCAGCATTCCCCTGGCTGAACGGACTGCTTCGGGTCGGCACCGAGAGCTATACATCGAGCCAGTTGATGTTCGCCTCACTGGGCCTTTTCGGGTTTATCTTCGCACTCCTGCTGCTGCGAGCGGACAGGAGGGCCGGCGGTATCCTGGAGAAGCTGAAAATCGGAAAAGAAACAGAAGAGGCACCTGCCGAAGCGGCAACCGGCAATCAATCTGAACCACAACAACCAGTCAGTTGATGGAAAACCGCGTAGTCGTAACCGGCCTGGGTGCGATCACTCCGATCGGTATTGGCCTGGAGGAATACTGGGAAGGATTGAAAACAGGCCGAAATGGTATCGCCCGGCTCACCCGCTTTGATCCGACTGAATTCCGATCACAGATGGCCGCGGAGGTCAATGACTTTGACCCGGAGGTATGGATAGATCGCAAATCGATAAGCCGGATGGACAGGTTTACCCAGTTCGCCGTTTCCACCTCTGAGATGGCCCTGGCCGATGCCGGTCTCGACTCTTTCGATTTCGACGGGAACCGGGCGGGAGTCATAATCGGCTCCGGCATCGGTGGCTCACAGACGATAGAGAATGGGAAGGAAAGCTTAACCGAGAAGGGACCGAAGTCTCTGACCCCCTTCATGGTATCGAAGTTTCTGGTGAACATGGCGGCCTGCATGGTTTCGATCCGCAACGGCCTGAAAGGTCCCCTCTCCGCCCCATCGGTGGCCTGTTCCACCGGAGCGAATGCCATTGCCGAGGCATTCCGGATTCTTCAGCGGGGAGATGCCGATATCATGTTCGCCGGCAGCAGCGAGGCCTGTATAACGCCACTGGCGTACGGAGGTTTCTGTGCAACGAGATCGATGTCGGTCAGAAACGATCTGCCGGAGAAAGCCAGCCGACCATTCGACAGGAACCGCGATGGCTTCGTAATGGGTGAAGGTGCAGGGATTGCGGTACTGGAGTGTCTGGGGCATGCGGCAGAACGTGATGCCAGGATCTATGCCGAACTCGTTGGATACGGGAATACCGCAGACGCCTACCATTATACCGCACCGGAACCTGAAGGAGACGGCATGAAACGGGCGATGCGGGCTGCGATGAAGGATGCCGGGATAGATCCTTCAGAGATTGCCTACATCAATGCCCACGGTACTTCGACTATCTTGAATGACAAGACCGAAAGCGCTGCTATATTGGAAGTTTTCGGCGAGCACTCAAACAGCTTGAAAGTCAGTTCTGTAAAGTCGATGATCGGTCACCTGCTGGCCGCTGCCGGCGCTGTGGAGTTTGTCTCAACTGTCATGAGCATCCATACCGGAGTGATCCCGCCGACGATTAACTATGAGGAGCCGGACCCTGACTGCCCGCTCGATTACGTTAGCGATGGAGCCGAAGTGGCGACCCCTGAGTTCGCTGTAAGCAATTCATTCGGATTTGGCGGGGGCAATTCCTGTCTGATCCTCAAGAGATACGAGCAATAGATTGGATATTACCAAGCTGCAGATTGGAAGTGTCACCGCTGAGATCCCGATCGTCCAGGGGGGTATGGGTGTCAAGGTTTCTCTCTCTTCACTCGCTTCCGCCGTGGCCAATGAGGGCGGAATAGGCACCATTTCGAGCATTGGCCTGGGAGATGTCGAAGCCTCGAAACGGGAATATGAGAGCCAGTCACGTGAGGCCCTTATCAGGGAGATCCACAAGGGCCAGAGCATGACAGACGGCATACTGGCGATCAACTTCATGGGCGTTCTGAGCAATGTGGAAGACCTGATCAAGACAGCCGTCGCCGAGGGCATTCAGGTGATCGTATTCGGTGCAGGCCTGCCCACCAAACTGCCGCTGCTGGTTGAGGATGGTGCATCGAACCTCGTCCCGATTATCAGCTCCGCCAGGGTAGCCGACCTGATCCTTCGTACCTGGCGGAAGCGTTACAACCGTACGGTGGACGCGCTGATCCTGGAAGGGCCCCTGGCAGGGGGTCACCTCGGCTTTACACCCGAGCAGCTCGAGGAGAAAGAGAATTATTCGCTGGAGAAGCTGCTGCCGGAGGTTCTGGAAGTTGTTAAACCGTACGAAGACACATATGGAAGAAAGATACCGATCATCACTGCAGGCGGGATCTTCGACGGCGACGACATCGGCAGGATGCTCTCCCTGGGTGCATCGGGAGTGCAGATGGCCACCCGATTCGTATGCACCGAGGAATGCGATGTTTCGGAGAATTTCAAGCAGGCATACCTCGACAGCACGGAAGAAGACATCGTGATCATCAAGAGCCCTGTCGGTATGCCGGGCAGGGCAATCCACAACAAATTCCTCGAAGATGTGGAGAAGGACGAGCGCGAACGCTTCAAGTGTTATTACCGCTGTCTGTCGGCATGCAAGATAGAAGAGGCCAGGTACTGTATCGCTCTGGCGCTGATCAATGCCTACCATGGCGATCTGGACAGAGGACTCATCTTCTGCGGGCAGAACGCGCACCGGATCAACGAGATCACTACGGTCAAAGCGCTGATCGCGGAGCTGATGGCCGGGCTGAGAGCAGCCTGATACGGATTCCGGCCGATGGATCTCGATATCCACACAGGAATCCCGCTCAATAATGAAACATCCATCCCGATACTCGGGCTCGGTGTCTTCCAGACCCCCCGCGGGCAGGTAGCGGAAGACGCCGTCACCATCGCCCTCGATGCCGGTTACAGGCATATCGATACTGCCAGCATGTACGGCAACGAGGAATCGGTCGGCAGGGCCATTTTAAACAGTGGAATCTCCAGACGGGATATATGGGTCACAACAAAACTGTGGAACTCAGATCAGGGATATGAGAGGAGCATCGAGGCCTTCAAAGAGAGCCTGGAGAGACTCAATCTCGACTATATCGACCTCTTCCTGATCCACTGGCCGGTAAAGGAACTCAGAGCAGAATCGTGGAAGGCCCTGGAACATCTGTATGACCAGGATGTCTGCCGGGCCATCGGTGTCAGCAACTACATGATCCGGCATCTTGAGGAACTGCTCGATTCGTGCGAGGTGGTGCCTGCCGTCAACCAGGTTGAGTTCAGTCCGTTTCTCTACCAGAGGGATCTCCTCGATTTCTGCAACGAGAAAGGGATTCAGCTCGAGGCATACAGTCCCCTGACAAAGGGGGAGCGGCTGAACGACGACACACTGAAGGCGATCGCCTCCGAGTACGAACGCACCGCGGCTCAGATCCTGATCAGATGGGCCCTGCAGCACAATCTGGTGGTGATCCCGAAATCGGCGGATCCCGGTCGCATTAGAGAGAACGCAGAAGTATTCGGCTTCGCTATCGCCGATGAACATATGGAACTGCTCGACGATCTGAACGAAGACCTGCGCACAAGCTGGGATCCCTCCACACAGGACTGACCCTACCCTTCTTTAATCATTCAGCTTCATTCTATCACAATCCCTCTGCCCCGTTTTTTCCGGATACCTTATGAAACCTATTATTAATCGGGAACGTATACATTGTAGGCATTCAAGGAGGTAACATGGGAAACGCGACTATTCTGGGTGAGTTCGAGCAGCTCGTTCTGCTGGCCGTCCTCCGGCTGTCGAAGGACGCCTATGCCGTTACCATCAGGCGTGAGATTGAAAATCAGACAGGTCGTGCCGTCTCGCGTGGAGCGGTTTATACCACGCTGGATCGTCTGGAGAACAAGGGATTGATCCATTCGTGGATGGGGCAACCTCAACCGACCAGGAGTGGGAAGGCAAAACGGTACTACCATCTTGAACCGGACGGTATCGACGCTCTGAACGAGGCAAGGGATGCTCTGAGGAACATGTGGACCGGCCTGGAACCAGTGTGAAATGAGTAAAAGTCAGATACCGGGAATAATCACCGTTCTATTGAGGGTCGTTCTGCCCAGGAATGAGTGCAGCAGGATTACAGGTGAACTGTAGGCCGAATATCTCGAAGAGATAAGTCAGAGGGGTCGACCTTGAGGCAGGTCCCTCTGGTACTGGAAAGAAGGTTTTTCACTCCTGGCCGCATACGGGAGGGCGAAACTCAGTAAAAGTGGCGAGAGAGATATATCAGTGGTTCTGGACGCACGACGTTATCGTAAACACTCGGGGCGATCGGGGAGAGAAGATAAAAGTGGCATGATGATAGATACGATATGGCAGACATTTCGTTATTCTCTGAGATGCCTTTTACGGGATCCGAAGTATCTTCTTACAGCAGCACTAACCATTGCGATAGGTATCGGCGCCAACACAGGTATTTCCACTAAAGACTCGAATCACTGCCGGGAATAAATGCAGCCGGAGCCGTTTCCCGGTTACCCGTAACCGGTGAGTATCACAGCTGGGGATACGCAATAAACAGTGCGTCTGAAGAAGCCGGGCAATCCGGTGACATTTGTGCTAGGAGCCTGTCCAATCGAAAACGGCCTCCCGATCTTCAGACCGGGAGGCCGTTAATAGTCCGATTATAATGCCGAATTATGCTTTGCGGACGTTCTGAGCCGAGGGCCCCTTATCACCGTCCACGAGTTCGAACTCGACATTATCACCTTCACTCAATGAGCGGAATCCTTCCATCTCGATCGAGGACTGGTGGACAAACACGTCGTCGCCGCCATCCATCGCGATGAAACCGTAACCCTTCTGATCATTGAACCACTTTACTGTTCCTTGAGGCATTACAGGTACTTCCTTTTACTGCGGAGCGGATACGCTCCAATTAAAGCCAGCTGTTACGACTGGCACCTTTACGAGGCTGCTCATACATCGTCCCGACATAAAAAAAGGCACCCGGGTCGCAACAAAACCCATGGTGCCTGCATTTATCGGGTCGGGTACTGCTGCATCGTCGTTCCACGGGTATTTTACGCCTCCGCTTCCATTCTGCAAGTATAAACAGGATTTCAGGTCCGATTGCCGTCGGTAATGGGTGGCGCCGGAGAAACCCATACTGTTCCTTGAATATGTCATCTGGCAGCACATGGAATGGATAGCATCACGACAGCCTGGGAGGCATTACCATGATTATCGGCGTTCCTGGAGAGACTCACCGTCACGAACATCGGGTCGGGTTGACCCCTCTGGCAATCTCCCGTTTGATCAGGTTCGGCAATACCGTTCTGGTCGAGAGGAGTGCCGGTGCGGCAGCCCGTTTCTCAGATGGGCATTTCGAGGAGGTCGGCGCACAGATCGTCTACAGCGCGGATGAAGTCTATAAGAGAGCCGATATGGTCTGCAGGGTGGGAGTGATATCCACCGAAGAATTGGACAAGCTGAAGAGAGGCTCTGTTGTATGCGCTTTCCATCACCTGGCGGTTCAACCCCGGGAAAAAGTAGAGCGACTCATGGAGCTCGAGGCCACTCTGATCGGTTATGAGCTTATCAGGGATTCCAAAGGGGATCTTCCCGTTCTGGTGCCCTTCAGCGAAATGGCAGGGCAGATGGTGATCCCCCTCGCAGCGCATTTCCTGCAGACCGAAAATGGAGGGCGGGGAATCCTGATGGGCAATGTCCCGGGTGTACCTCCGCCAACGGTGCTTATACTCGGTGCCGGTCATGTAGGACGCGCCGCCGCCAGGCACGCTCTTCTGACAGGTGTTCATGTGGTAGTCCTTGACGATCACCTCGAAAACCTTCGGGCGATCAACAGAGAATTTTCCGGCCGGATCGTTACGGCGGTTTCGAATGCAAAACGTCTCAGCGATTACACGGCAATTGCAGATGTTGTTATCGGAGCGATCCTGATCCCGGGTGAGCGGTCCCCATATCTGATCACCGAAGAGATGGTGAAGAAGATGAGAAAGGGGAGCGTGATCATCGATGTTTCCATCGACCAGGGCGGTTGCGTGGAAACCAGCAGGCCGACCAGCATCGAACATCCGACATATATCATGCATGACGTTGTTCACTACTGCGTGCCGAATATGACCGCCAGCATTGCCAGAACAGCCTCCAGGGCGCTCGCTGATGTCGCCCTCCCCTACATCATGGAGATGGCTGATAAGGGTATTGAAGCCGCCCTCCTGGATGATCCCGGACTGAGCGAAGGTGTCTTCCTCTATAAGGGCAGGATGGTCAATCCCGGCGCCGGTGAAGTGTTCAATATCCCTGCCGCAACGCTACAGCATCTGGTGGAGGGAGATGGACTGTCGTGAACTGGCTTGACGACTACAAATCGAAACTGATGAGTGCCGCCGACGCCGTTCAGATGATCAGGAGCGGTGACAGGGTGTACTATGGAGGGAATGCAGCGATCCCGCAGTCACTGGTCCGGGCACTTGCGGAGCGCAGGGACGAGCTTGAGAACGTGCAGTTGAATCATGTTCTTCTCATAGGTGAGGATCCACTCTCAACACCGGAAATGGAGGGACACTTCAGGCACAACTCTCTATTTGTGGGTCCGGCCGATCGCAAGGCGGTCAACGACGGTCGCGCAGACTACGTTCCTATATTCCTCTATATGATTCCGCGCCTTTTCACAGATCGGATCGTACCGCTCGATATCTCGATGGTAATGGTATCGCCCCCGGACGAACATGGATTCATGAGTCTGGGAGTGGAAACTCTGGCCACCAGAGCCGCCTGTCAGTCTTCCAGGCTGGTGATCGCGCAGATCAATGACAGGATGCCGCGAGTACTGGGTGATTCCTTCCTGCATGTGAACCGGGTCCAGGCAATCGTGGAGCACTCCGAACCTCTGCCGACACTTGAGGTCAATCCCGCCACAGAAGTTGAAACCACGATCGGCAGGCAGATAGCAGAGCTGATCGAACCCGGCATGACCATTCAGATGGGGATCGGTGGGATCCCCGATGCAGTCTTCGCAGCCCTCGACGGTCCTCTTGAACTGGGCATACATACCGAGATGATCTCCGACGGAGCGATGAAGGCGATAGAGAGAGGCCTGGTTACAGGTATCCGGAAGACCCTCCATCCGGGAAAGGTGATCATCACTTTCGCTCTGGGCAGCGAGAAGCTGTACGAGTTCCTCGACAACAATCCATTGATTGAGGCACACCCGGTAGACTATGTGAACGATCCATTCATTATCAGTCAGAATGAGAACCTGGCCGCGATCAACTCTGCCATAGAGGTTGACCTTACCGGTCAGGTATGTTCCGATTCGATAGGTCAGGTCATCTATTCCGGCTTTGGAGGACAGGTCGACTTCATTCGGGGAGCTGCACGCTCCAAGGGCGGAAAACCGATAATCGCCATCCCGGCAACGGCCAAGGGGGGCGCGACCTCCCGCATAGTTTCCATCCTGAAGCCGGGAGCGGGGGTCGTCACAAGCCGGGCCGACGTTCACTACGTGGTTACCGAGTTCGGAGTGGCGAACATTTTCGGCAAGAACCTGGTTGAACGGGCCGAGGCTCTCATATCGATCGCGCACCCTGATTTCCAGCAGGAGCTCGTTGAGGCTGCAAAGGAGAGGAAGCTGTTGCATTAGTGCCCTGAATCATAAATCCGTCGTAATTCATCCTCCGCTGCACCTGCACCTGCTGCGTTGCGTTACCCAGCAACCGCCTTCCGAAAGAAGATGGAGATCAGAGATATCAGGTAGAGCACACCGGCGGCCAGGACGATGGCCGACTCGGGTGAAATTTCTGAACCGTAGACAGCTATCCTGGGAAGGGTGGTCAGCAACAGGCTGAGAGCTGTTGCCACGACCATCATGGTACCCAAACGCTTCACATGGTGCCCGGCAGTCGCGGCCGGGAGCGTCAGCAGGGCGATTACCAGTATCAAACCCACTATCTGCATCAGACTGACCACAGTCAGGGCAACCAGTATCAACAGAAGCAGGTTCGTTCTGAGAGCGTTAACACCCTGCAGCGCAGCGAATTCCTCATCGAGGCAGAGAGCCAGCAACCGCTTGAAGTAGAGTGACACCAGAGCCACGATTACAACAACTATGAAGAGAATCCTCACAACATCTCCCCATTCGACAATCGCGATGTTGCCGAAGAGATAACTCATCAATTCTACATAGTAGCCGGGTGTGTGCTTCACTAGAAGGATACCGGTGGCCATCCCGACAGCCCACATGGCACCGATCAGGGTATCGATGCGCTCGCGGGCACGGTCGTGAACGATACCGATCAGCACCGCTCCGGCAACTGCCGCTACCACCGCACCGTGAAAGGGATCGAGACCTCCGGCAAGGTCGGGGAAATGCCAGCGGAGGAATATCGCAGCACCGATCCCTCCGACGGCCATATGAGCAATCGCTCCGGTCAGGAATACAATGCGCCTGGTCACGACCAGCGGCCCCATAATTCCGCACGCAACACCGGAGAGCAGTCCGGCC
>VAPB010200309.1_pt1 | contig 40282 bp, 42 predicted proteins | sample 3395101 | NCBI WGS metagenome assembly VAPB01 (sample SAMN08290433, study PRJNA428436) | hydrothermal vent metagenome | isolation source: Deep-sea hydrothermal vent chimney | place: Indian Ocean: Southwest Indian Ridge | reverse complement strand
GATAGTAATCTAATGCATTCATCGGATGGTATTATGTGGGATGATCTGACTGTGCCTGGACCAGCACCACTCCTTCGGTCTAGAGCACCCTATCTTGGGGATATTCTCTTCATAGATGATGAGGGGTGGATTGTTGGTGAAGAAACTCCCGTCATGCACACTGTAGACAATGGATTGAAGTGGTATGAACAGAGCGTTCCGGAAAGCATCAATCGACGTTTATTGGCGGTGGATTTCCTGAATCAGACACATGGATGGGCAGCGGGTGGTGGTGGTGCAATAATAAAAACCACGAATGGAAACAACTTAGGGAGTCCATTTGACAATGTCTTTCTACCAATCCTCAGCATATCCGCGGGGTTTATTCTATTAGTTTGCAGCATACTATTTGTTGTCTATAGAATGAGAAAGAAAAAAACCGCTCCACTTGGTAATGGTGACCAAATCGTCCACATATATCAATTCGTTTCTTCTCAATGATCGGTATCTCAAACAACCGGAGTGCTGTACACCTCAATGACATTCCAACATTTTATCAACATCTCAAACAGATAATAGATGTATAATATGAGAACGTGGCAATGAATGATAATTATTATATTGGTCCTACTGCTCGTTTGGGGATCAATCAGACGCTTTGGAAAGCAGTATTCACTTGCCATCTTTCTCATTGCTACAGTCATAACCTCATTTATCGTCATGACCGATGTAAGAACTGCTGGAGTGTTTCGTGAGAGTATCACACCAGATTATGATATTGTTCACCACAACAGCCTCGCATTGTTCCCTTTTGTTGTTCAGAAGCATCACAATTGGACAGCTCAGGAGTACTTCCATCGAGTTCTCCTATTAGGTCAGGATGGGGGTGTGGTGTATGAAGAGGCTCCGAATGATGACCAGAGCGAGTTCATGCATTGGTCCCTCTTTAGAATATCCGCAACTTTCTGTATACTAGGATTCATTCTTGCTGGATTGATGATTTACGTTGCTGAATTGGGTTGGTGGTATCGGTTACGTGAGAGAGGATGAAATATGTTACATACTTGAATAAAACTCTCAACTCTGTATCAATTCCGAGTGATGACTTCGACAAGTACCCTTTACACTTCTTTCCTGAGTATGCAGTCCATTGTAAGAACTTACTATCTGCAAGATTAAACGGGCATAAGAGTAAGGATGCGTTTGTGAAATTCCTCCACTCTTGAACGGTCATAGTCCGCGGGAAGCTGAACCTGTTTCCAGAGACTTATAGCCTTCTCAAAGTAACTGACAACCGGTCTATCCTTTTTGGATATGATCTTATCCATTTCCCACAAATAGACGAAGACTTTCACCGTTCCAGACTTCACCTTAACAGATGTAGGCAGGTCAAACTTGAAGAAGTATGGTCCATAGAAGGTCCGTTCCTTCTCAACAATGTACTCAGTATCATACTTCGCTTGAATCTTATCCTTCTTCAACTCAATCTTTTCCATCCGATCAAGATACACAAAATCCACTGTGGACAGATAGGGCTCTCTCAAATCGCCATAGAAGAGCCTGTGCCATTTGCTACCAAAGCCCTCGAAGAATCCTCCGACAGCGACAATCCTTCGATTCGTCAGTATGACTAGTCCTGTACGTCCAACGTCCTTTTTCTGGACACCAAGCACGCCGTTGTCATGATACAGGACTTCTTCACCGGACTCGAAAACACCAGCAATGTGAAGAAGGTCGATGGCGATATCGTTGGGATTGGTACATCCATCCTTCAAGTATGGATATAGTGTCAACAATGTGTCAGTGGCCTCCCTCTGGCTCCGAGTTCCAGTGTAGGCGAGGATGTCACAGAGAATAAGAAATTGGCTCTTGTCCCCCATTTGAAGGTGTTCAAGGGCTGCTTCCCTAACCCAATCAACCTCCTGTGTCGTAAGAGAGATATCCTCAATGAAAGCCTCGCATCTCAACTCGCGCAATGCCCTCATGTACTTCACATACTTTAGTACATCGTCACTAGCTCCCTTAAGCCCATCTAGCTGACTTTCTAGCCGCTGAAAGAAGGTTTCACCCATTGCATCATCATCCATACACTTGTGCCGCAACTGTGGCAAACTGTAGACCAACAGCAGCGAAATTCAGAGCTTTAAGCATTCTGACTGATTGCTGTAGCTTTGGATTGCCCCAGTCCTCATAGATTGACCATGACTCCTTGAACTCATATAGTTTTCTTCCTACTTTCTACTAAGATTTGCTTCTACAGAGATTTGTATTGCTTGGTCAAATCAATGAAAATGGGCACAAGTAATACACCAGTCAAAATGGACGCTCTAGATCATTTGTTCAGGTGCATTTGGTGAACTCGGAACTACGCTGTATGAGAACCATAGGGTAGCGGCGGCCATAGTGTTCCATCCCAACCAAGATAGGTTTTCGTTATACGTGCTTACAAACCATAGGGCAATCACCACAATAATCAGAACTACAGTCAAGACGAATCTCTCTCTGGGAGTACCTTCCCATAGTGGCCGCATTGCAGCTGACCATCCATCACCCCCGTTTCTGTCATAAATCACAAATATGTTCATACCCAGAAGTGATAGTAAGAAAGGAACATAGAGCAATACGTTTCCTAAATCTGAAAGAAAAGCGTCTGAAAGAAAAGCGAGTGGCCATGCCATAAGCCAGAGTACTAAGTTTGGTCCAACAAAAATTCTATCTCTCATCTGTATAACCTTAGGTGTAGGAATACTAGCCATACGTATGTATATTGGCTGTGCTGCCATAAGTATTTTCATCGACCACTAGTTACACAAGCCGGGGACTATGGGGTTGAGGTCTACGTCAACGACACCTTTGGAAATGTGTTGAGTGGAGCCTTCAATGTGGAAGTAGTACCATTACCGACCAATACCACGACGCCCACTGGTACAAGGACTGGACCCAGTCCGCTTGATCCATTGGTGATATCGTTGTTTGGGGTGGTTGGAGTTGTGTGGCTTGTTGCGGTCATTTTCATCATCCGCGATTACAGAAAGCGGAGAAATGCTTGAAAGAGTTGAATGAGTCAATATCACTATCTGCGGCACCAGCAGTATCAGACTACCATATCTAGAACAAATACTACTCCCACAGAGTACCATGAGGGATATATCCAACAACCAAACCTGTTATGACTGCCAGAACTGCAAGGACAGGGACGGCGTCAATCACGGATTCTGTAGTGTGTCCTCTGAGTGGTGATTTCAACATGGCTCAAGCTATTATGATTCGTGGTTCAAATCCTGTGTTTGTGAAAGAAGAAGAAAGGAACAGATTGGTCGAGAACATGGTTCGTATCATGCTTCTTGACCCTAAGGCTTCCAACGTTCCTATAGCTGTTAAAGCGGGTCCTTTTGTGGGACAGACTTCGATGTTCTATGCTTGGAGAGATAGCAAGAGCCTCTCTGATAGTCTTCTGAGTAGTTTTGCTGACAATGTCGGTGCGTATATGGTTACTAAGTTTGTAAAACAGGGAGTAGTCAATTTCTGTATTGAGTGGTGTTAAATAGACTGAGGCTATTATCAGAAAAGAACAAGCAAGGGTGAATGCATTGACAGAAGGAACCTGGCCACTAGATAATTCCAGACTGGTCTACGGAGTGAATCGAAATGATCTTCACTTTCTTGATATCACGGATGAAGGTGAGCTCTGTATCCAAATTCGAAACCAGCGAATAACTTTCAATGAGATTATCACCAAGATTAAACTGATGAAAGGAGAAGCTCCAGGGTACGCAGCATCTTTCACTCTCAGAGTTCCTCAACTTATCACATATCAGGTAAAGAAGTTGAAAGCAGCTTTTGAGAAAGCAATCAATGAAACTCAATACGCTGGAAAGTTCGTCGGAATATACCCGGTGAAAGTCAACCAACGTAAAGATTGTGTCACTGCTGTAATGCGTTCAGACCCTGACTATGGCCTTGAGGCTGGATCCAAGGCTGAGTTATTTCTGATAAAAAGAGTTCTCGAGAGCGAAAAGCACAGACACATAGTCTGTAACGGAGCAAAAGATCCCGAATATTTGAATTTGATAAACGAATGTATCGATGAGGGGTATAACATCGCAATATCAGTTGAGTCTCCACATGAGGCACAATTGATTGTTGAGATGTTCGATCCAAGCAAGACCAATCTTGTACTCAGAATCAAACCCTATCTCAAAGTTGAAGGACATTGGTCACATTCAACAGGTCGAGACTCAAAATTCGGACTAAGTATCCATGATCTCAATAGGGTTATCGATCTATTAGATGAAACAGGGTTTGTAGGTTCTGTTCAGACGATTCTCGCCCATGCAGGTTCTCAGATAACCGAAATATCAGCCTTCAAGAACTTTGGAAGTCTTATGACAAAGATCTATAGTGAACTCCGTGATAGAGGATTGTCTAACCTGAAGAACATAGACTTTGGTGGCGGACTTGCAATAGATTACATAAGCGCTAGACCTCCAGACTTGATGTATCAATATGCGCGATTGTTGATTGAGGGAGTAAAGTCACAATTGGAAAAGGAATCTGATGGATATCCTTCTCCAAACATCATGATTGAGTCAGGTAGGGGATTGACAGCCCTTGCATCAATGATCATTGTTGAGGCATTAGAAGTCAGATCTATTTTCCCAGAATCGAGTGGTAAGTTAGTTTCAGAAACAACTCTTGAAGATGAAGAGAAATTGATTAAAAAAATCCGTGAAGCTGTTACACTCTCTGAGATAGCTGAGATTTGGAATGACTTCCATACAAGATATAGTGGAATGACACTCGCTGGTTTAGACTTCATCCTTGAGCAGGAGTTGATTACTGGGAAACTTGAAACTGCTGTGAGAAAGAGATTGGTAGAACTCGATCTGAAATCCTATGAAATTGAGGGATTAGTCAGGAGTTTCTGGAAGCCGGAGCACATTGTAATAGGCAACTTCAGTGTTTTCAATAGCATAGCAGATCATGTCCTTGTGAAACAACATTTTCCTGTCATTCCAATCAAAGACCTCCATGTGCGACCTGAAACTACTGTTAGATTAGCAGACATAAGCTGTGACTCAGATGGTGAGATCGCTCAATTCTACAGACAAAGCACCGAAAAAATTTGGTTCACGATGGACAACAGACAATTGACGATACCTGGAGGAAAAATGGGACAGGGTATACCTGTCGGAATTCTTGAGAATCTACCAGGTTCGTGTTTCGTACTTGCTCTGGCAGGAGCATATCAAGATACCATTGAAATGGACCACAACCTACTCGGAGACCTCCCTGATGTTGAACTCATACTGAAGGAAGATAATTCATGGGCACTTTCATGGGTAACTGGCGCTGAGTCAATTGAGAATCTCCTCAAAGAGGTTGGTTATGCCGATATTGATGTGGACTATGACCCATACATGAATTGAAAGCGAATCTAATTGATGCATATCAATTCTCTTTGTGGATTTGAGAGGAATTCACAACCAGCTCGTGTAATGAGAATATCCTCTTCAAGACTGATTTGACCATAGCTCTTTGTTGTCACATAGAACTCGAGAGTGAATACATTTCCAACCTCAACAATCCCCATAGGACTATCTCCATATCTCTCCCATTTTGGTCCCAGAAGAGAACCTCCATCATGGGCCAGTCTACCAAGCTGATGACCAAGGGCGTGTTGGTATTCCTCATATCCGGCATCTTTAACAAAATCTCTCGCAACAGCATCCACTTCGTATCCCACTGCACCGGGTCTTACGAACTTACCTGCAGCTTGAATACCATCCCTCACCGTCTCAAAGGCATCCTGCATTTCTGAGGGAATATCCTTCTTCTCTCCAAAGAAGAACATGCGTTGGATGTCCGAGCAATAGTCATTGTATCGAACCCCAAAGTCGAAGTGAAGAAGATGCCCCTTCTTGGTCTTATTCTCTGTAGGACCTGCATGTCCAAATTGCTTGTTTGGTCCAGCATCTACCGCAGGATTGTGATCCTCATTCCAAGCGCTTGTGACTCCTCGTTCTCTCATGGATTTATGGAAAAAGTCGTAAATCTCGAGTTCGGTCATATCGGCTTTTACAAAACTCTTAACCTGCTCAAAGATATCCTCGGTGATTTTTACTGCTTTTCGTATTCTTGAAACCTCTTCAGGTGTTTTTCGCCCACGTAGTTTTTGCACTAGATTCTCTGCAGACACCAGACGATTGGAATAGGGTGTACCCTGTAAATAATCCTTGAGAAGCATGTGCATCCCTACACTGAGACCGTCTGCTGCAACATCGTTGGTGCTGAAATTGATGGCAATCTTCTGAGGGTCTAATCTTGATAGCTGTTTCACAAGTTCTTCTTTGATACCCTTAGTGTACGGAATGATCTCGTCGTAGATACCCTTGGCTTTCACACCGTCAGTGTCAAAATTTCCAATGATACCAAGTTTCTTGCCCTTCCTCGTAAAGATGAGGGCAGATTGCCACACTAAATCTCCACTAAGGACTAATTCGAGTACTGGGTCAGCCATTTGTGAGGTCTCTCGGACCCACACAAGCCAAGCGTCTATCCCTATTTCTTTGAGGATTTCGCATGCCTGTTCTGCCTTGGCTTTCTGTATCTCATGACTCATGTTAATCACCATGTGGTTGAATGACCGCCTTAAGTGAGACTTGTTTCTCCTGAGCTTCAAGAGCTTTCTGAGCATCCTCAAGAGAAAACCTGTGAGTGACTAAATCCTCGAAGGGGAATCTATCGTAATTATCTGCAACTGTCTTAATTCCTCGATACACATGAAGGGTCTCTGAACCCCAGACAGTCTTGATATCAAGATGCTTCTTGTTCATCAGGTGTGTGTTTATTTCAACAGCTCCATGGTCTGTGTATTGACCACAGATTGTGTAGCTTCCGCCCTCTCTGACAAGCTCTATTCCTTCTGGAATTGCTTGAGGACTCCCAGTCGCTTCGTAGACAATATCTGGACCGTGACCTCCACCAATCTCGATGAGCTTTGCTTTCCGCTGTTCCAGCGTGGTTTCTCCGATATTCAGTGTATCAGTCACGCCAAACTTCTTTGCAATCTCAAGGCGGTTCTTTGCTTTGTCCAACATTGTCACGGTTGAAGCTCCACTCACAAGAGCAAGGACAGCTATCATCAGACCAACTGGACCGGCTCCCTGAATTGCCACGTTCATTCCCCAACGAAGAGGACTACGGAGTACTGTGTGAACTGCAGTTGGCATGGCGCATCCTACTGCGCTGGCTCCGTCAAAGCTCATATGATCTGGTATCTTAATGATATGAGTTCCAGGAGAGAGGTACAAGTATTCACTGAAACCTCCTATCAGTCGTGGAAATTGTGTAGAATCCATAGTGATCCCGTAGACCTTTCGATTCGGACACTTCGTTGGAGCTTTGGCAATCAAACAGTAATAACAGGAGAAGCATGTTTGAGTGACATCATGGAACCCTACGCGGTCTCCAACCTTCAGTTCATTTCCATCAAGATCTTTTACGGATGTAGGACCAATGGATTCAATCGTTCCAACTACTTCGTGACCGAGAATCAAGGGGTAAGGGACACCAGCAAGTTTTCCGTGCCATAGATGGACATCAGTTCCGCAGACTCCAGCATTGGCGACCTTCATCAAGGCCGCTCCAGGCTGTAATTCCGGAAGGTCATACTCTTCGATAATTAGGTCTTCACCGGGTTTTGGTACAACAGCAGCTCGACTTGTCTTTGCCATGACTTCACAATCCAGTGTCTACTGATTGCTCACTGTACAAACTTAGATTTAAACGAGCCCGAATAGGAGAGGTTTGTAGAATTTCGGATGCTACTTCATATCCTAAGATATGTTGGCGGGAATGATGTCAACCATCATCAAGGGTCAGGACCATCGTATATGACTCTGAGAGTCAAATTTTGGAATCGCCTTTTGAAACCGCTTCCAATTTGGTATCCAACAAGTTCGACTTGGGAATCAATTGATCTTGCATGCATAACGAGGATGAGGTATTTTGACAAGATAGGAATCGCAAATGCCGCAAAACCACCAGCCATCAAAAAGATACCAAGGTCGCTCAGGAACTTACTTGTGGGTGGGCCATAGATGAGCATGTCCAAGGTCCAGATCGCTTGAATTGGTAACAACAAAAGAGGCGCCCAGAAAAGAAGAGCAATATACATTCTTTGTGTGATTCCAGTTTCTCCCTCCTTTCTTACGACATCAAGTTTCGTTGTAACAAAGCGAGATAGATACAGACCAAGCACCATTCCAATAATACCTGAACTGAAGACTGCTATCCGTGTTAAGTCCGAACCTAGTAGTGCCAAGACGGATTGATCGATTGGTGAAGATGTCCCCCTAAGATAGTTGTACTGTTCGAATAACCTAAGTAACTGAGTCAGTATGAGGACACCCACGATGCTCAAAAATGTGGGGAAAAACACAAAGATAAGACCGGGAGTGTGGACCCTCTTCATTTCATCAACCTTTTGCTCTGGCCCTTCCTTACGAAGCATACTATCCCCAAGTTCATACTCATTTCTGATAATATCATTCTATCGGCTCTGAGTAGTCTTTCCATTTCTGTGTTCTTTTCAGGTAGGAAGTGAGCTTCTTCAATACCAGTGGAGTGAGAATGTCTGTCTTGATGTCATCATGAAACACATCCAAGATTGTACATACACTGATACCCGAATAACCAAGGTTTAGATAATCAAATTTATAAGATTGAATTAACAATCGTTAGGTGTGAATTCCATGTCAGATATGGAACCAGTTGAGAGCCTGGACTGTGTAGGACTATTCTGTCCGCAGCCACTCTTCCAGACCAGAGAAGCAATAGATGGGATTAATCCCGGTGAAATACTTGAGATGCTATCAGATGATCCTGCCGCAGAGGAGGACATCAAACGATTTGCAAAACGAACCGGGAACATCCTGTTGGTTTTCGAACGTCTTGAGGATGGAGTGCAGAGGTTTCTCATTAAGAAGAAGGAGAAATAAACATGAGCAGTATACTTTATGTACAGACGAGTGACGACCCCGAACGCCAGTATTCTCCATTCATACTTGCGCAAAGCGCAAAGGCAATGGATATAGAAGCTAAGGTTTACTTCCTAGGACAATCGTTGAGGGTCCTAAAACCTGGAGCAGCGGAAAAGATCAAGGTGGGAAGCTTTCCGAGTCTTCATGAAACAATGAAGAAGACAATCGAGATGGGAATTCCCGTCTACGTTTGTGAGGCGTCCAAGCAAATGTTGGGTTGGGACAAAGTCGAACTTGATCCTGACTTGAAGATTGTTGGAGCAGCAACACTTAACGACCTTGTTCTAGAAGCAGACGCTACGATGTGGTTCTAGTTCGAGGTTGATGGTGATATGAAACAGGTGTACCTAGACTACCAGAGCGCAAAGCCAGTCGACCCTAGAGTCATTGAGGGAATGACTAAGTATTTCCACGAAGCTTTTGGAAATCCTTCAGCGCTACATCAAGTTGGAGATACAGCTACTGATGCTTTAGATGAAAGTCGTAAAACCATTGCGAAGTTCATCAATGCTGATGAGGATGAAATTATCTTCACGTCAGGAGCTACAGAAGCAATCAATCTGGGAATCATTGGGTATGCCCTAAAGAACAAGAAGAAGGGCAATCATATCATCATGTCTGAGATAGAACACATTTCAATTCACAACATTGCCAAACATCTTGAGAGACTGGGATTCGAGATATCGAAAGTACCAGTTGGACAATATGGTAAAGTGAATCTACGTAAGCTTGAACGCCGCATCACAGAAAAAACGATATTGATCACCATAGGAATGGCTAGCAACGAAATTGGAACAATCCAACCGACCAATGAGATTGGCAAACTAGCTTCTGAGAAAGGAATTACTTTCCACACAGATGCCGTTGCTGCACAAGGACTTCATCCAATTGATGTAAGGAAAGACAACATCAATCTCATGGCACTATCCTCAAACGACTTCTATGGGCCAAGAGGCGTGGGAGTTTTGTACATGCAAAAGAAGTACAGGGTCAATCCATTAATCATTGGCGGCGGGCAAGAGCGGGGTCTGAGGTCAGGAAGTGAAGATATCCCAGGAATAGTAGGCATGAAACTTGCAGTAGACATCATGAAGAAAGAGATGAATACCGAAGTGAAGCGATTCCAAGGATATAGGGATCGAATGATAAAACAGGTTCTCGATGATGTACAGGATAGTTATCTCAACGGACATCCAACTGACCGACTTGCGAGTAATGCCCACTTCAGATTTGATGGCATAGAGGGCGAGTCAATTCTACTCTCGTTCAAAGACTTGGGTATATCAGTTTCGACAGGTTCAGCTTGCACCTCTAAGACCTTGGAACCATCACATACTCTGATAGCAACAGGACTCTTGCATGAAGAGGCTCATGGATCATTACAGCTCACTACTGGAAGATTCAATACTGATGAAGATATAGAGAGTGTGTTGGAAGTAGTACCCCAAGTGGTATCACGACTACGAGACCTCTCTCCAATTTACAAGAAGAAGTGAATGAAAACATGAAATCAACAAAATACACCGAAAAGGTTCTTGACCACTTTAGAAATCCCAGGAATGTTGGGACCCTAGAGGGAGATGATGTCGCCGTAGGCAAAGTAGGCAATCCCACATGTGGAGACATCATGGAAGTCTACATACGCATTGACGGTGAGAAGATCACTGATGCTAAATTCCGGACCTTTGGATGCGGTTCAGCTATTGCTACAACGAGCATGACAACAGAGATGGTCGTGGGAATGACCCTTGATGAGGCAATGGAAGTTACTAGAGGGGATGTTGCGGATGAGCTAGATGGTCTACCGCCAATCAAGATGCATTGTTCAAACTTGGCAGCTGATGCGCTTCATGAAGCAATCACAAGCTATCGCAAAGGAAGAGGAGAGATTATCGAGGAAGTGGAGAAGTTAGCGGCACCTGAGCCAGGATGTGTCATAGGTCAGGATGAGTACCTCGACAAGGGTGTTTGGCTCGCTGTCGATGATCCGCCAGCGTTCAAGGATCTTCGTACTTTGATTATCCATTCCGGTGATGAGTCTGTACTAGCTGCATTAGAACTCACTGAATTTACTGATCGGGTAATACTTCTGACGCCTGAGAAGTTAGTGGTGACGACACCTGAAATTCAAGAACAGCTTGTATACTCGAGTGTCAAGGTTCTTACAGAATCCAGACTACTTGAGATTCGTGGAGAATTCGAGGTTGAGAAAGTTCTCATATTCAACATTGATGAAGATGAGGAATACGAACTCTTTGTTGATGCTGTGATAATCATCGAGTAGTTCATCTTTATCCCAAGGACTGATAAGAGACCTCTGTTCCTTAGCCTCAGAGGGTTCTTTGTGAAGAATAAACAAGACATGCCTCTCATCTATCAGGGAAAAACACCTCGGGAAGATATTATTTCTTCAGATAGCTCAGAGTTCAAAACATCACTTCAGTACGGAGCAACTGAACTAGATAAGTGGGCGAATAGAATCTTCTGGGGGGACAATCTAGTCGCTCTCAAGCAGTTGGTGAATAACCAAGCTTTGCAGAATGCGATAGATGATGTGGGAGGGGTCAAGCTTGTATACACAGACCCACCCTTTGGAACTGGGGATAGTTATTATTCGCAGGGTCAACTCGCATACTCTGCAAAGCTGCAGGGATCTGAATATATTGAGTTTGTAAGGAAGCGATTGATCCTTCTTCATGAACTACTCGAAGATGATGGAAGTATCTTTCTTCGGATTGACTATCACTTTGGCCACTATATCAAAGTCATAATGGACGAGGTCTTTGGACAGAAAAACTTCCGAAACGAGATCGTCATCAATAGAAGAAGGAAGAGTGCTCAGGAAACTAAGCGATACAATGTTGCTAATGATATTCTCCTCTTCTATTCCAAAACTGATGATTTCTACTTGGACAAGAAGATGAGGAAAAGACTCTGCACATTCTGTAGTCAAGAGAAGAATCCAGAATGGCACGCAATGATTTCTTCAGGAGTCAGAAACCCTCCAGAACGGATTATCATCGGTGAACGAAGACTCCCTCCGAATAAGATGCATTGGACCTACCGGCAAGAGAAGATTGACATCTTGGAATCAGAAGGCAGACTTAGAATCAATGAGAAGGCAACATATGTCAATCTGGAAGGAGAGCGTATCAAAGGGATGCCAGAGTATCTTCAGGCAGAAAATGTTCCTGTTGACTCTCTGTGGATTGATTTGAAAGGCTATACGCATCGTTGGAAATATCCATCTGAGAATTCTGAAGAACTCCTTGAACGCGTCATTACCTCCTCCTCTAAAGAGAACGATCTCATCGTAGATGCATTCGCGGGTTCTGGAACAACAGGAGTAGTTTCAGAGAAAATGAAGAGAAAGTGGATAATGATGGACTCTTCAGAACTTGCGATTCAAACTATCATAAAGAGATTACTCAACCTGAAGAGGGGTATCGGAAATCGTGGACGAAAAATCTCGGCGAACCCGTTTATTCTTCAAGAACTCCAGTTGCCATTGAAGGAGAAAATACAATGAGTTCATCCATTGGGACCTTAAAGGAACGGTCACTGCATGCAAGCATCAAGGAGCTATACATGACAGGCAATGCTGAGGCCGAGGTTGCGATGGAAGGTTATGTGATTGATGTTGTTCAGAATGGGATATTGATTGAAGTCCAGACAAGGAATTTTTCAAAAATCAAGTCTAAATTGTTTTCTCTGTTCAAGAATCATCCAGTGCGTTTAGTGTATCCCATACCAAGCGAGAAGTGGATCATTCGTCAGAGCACAGATGGGATGAAGGAGCTAAGTCGACGAAGGTCACCAAAACGAATGGGGTTTGTAGACATATTTAATGAATTGATTCGATTTCCAAATTTCATCGCTCACAACAATTTCTCACTAGAAGTACTATTGATAAAAGAAGAAGAAATCCGTCAACAAGACGGAAAGGGTAGTTGGAGAAGAAGAGGGTGGAGTATTGTTGACCGAAGATTGATTGAGGTTCTAGACAAGCGGCTTTATGAAAAACCATCAGATTTCTATCAATTCATTCCAGACACATTGCAGCAGCCATTCAGGAACTCAGACCTTGTGGAGGCATTGGGAATTCCACTTCGAATTGCACAACGAATGACGTATTGTCTACGCAAGATGGATGCGATCAAGGTTGTTGGAAAAAAAGGAAATGCAATTCTCTATGAAACCTGAGGAAGTTCTCACTTGTTTTCCCGGGTAGGCCCACCAGGGTGGTTTCACAATGTAGGATTCTCTGAGCTAGGCATTATTACGCGGTTGTCAGTCTTTATATTGAGTGTTTGACGAAATCAACCTGTGGATTGATGGCAAATTATCGGTGATTTTTTGCCAAGAAGCCACCAACAATTGGTGGAAAGAATGAACCTATCAATAAACCTGACAAAGAGCACATTGCTCGTTCTAGACAAGCTAGACAGAGACGGACCAATGAGTCCTCAAGACCTGGCAAAGTCGTCAGGTCTAGCTATGAGAACAGTTACTCTGGCTCTAAAGACCCTACTTACCGGGAAATTTTGCCGGAGAATTCCAAACTTGTCGGACATGCGGAAACCTCTCTATCATGCTGATCCAAAAAGGATTCTCGAACTAAAACGAGATACGGATGTCTGGAGATCCATCGCACATCTTCGTGTAATGAGATAGACCATCATATTTTGACCGCGGTTATCCTGCGGTCAAGTACTTCATTTTCGTTTCCATGGATTCGGTAAATTTTTTACGGTTTCAATTTTATACGAGCTAATCTTAAATGGTTGCAGAAATGTAACTACAAAGTTTCAGTTTTTAAGGAGTCGACAACTTTTGATTTCAAGAAAAAGATTACACTTTATACTAGTCTTCTTCGCCGCCTTTTTCTTAGCCTCATCCATGTTTGTGGGAACAGCTTTGATTAATCCACTATTCCATGAGGTCAATGGAAACGAAAGAATGACCAACTTCACACCGTCTTCAATCCTGATAGATGGAACCCTATCATCTGGAGAATGGAGTGCTGCAGAACACAAGATACGGTGGTACATGGATGCAGACCCTGAGAACTCCGATGGGTACAACTACATGTACATCGATGAGGACCAAGACTATCTCTACATTGCTTTGGACCTTTGTAGTGATCAAACCAATGATGAAACTGGTGAATGGATTGGCCTCTGGCTCAACACAAATGAGACCTTCACAAACTCTAGTTTGATTGCACCTTGGGAAGCAGCTCTAAATGATGGACTCGAATCTCTGGTGTTTGATGTTGATAATGGCATAGAGATGCCTTTCTTTAACCCCAATGGCAATTTGGTAGGAGAACAATTTCAATTACAATCCGTTGATGTTCTGACTCCAAAGAATGGCTCATTAACAGGAACTCTTGCTGATCTATTGGGTTACATGGACGGTCTTTCTGTAAATATGACATCCGAGTTCAATGGCACTCATTACATCTACAGATTAGACGTAGAGATTGATATTGCTGAATACCACTACGACTTTGGAGAGGTACGTGCACCTTTCACAACATCGGTCGATTTGGATGGAAGGACTCAGAGCAACGTGACATTGGATGAACACTACTTGAGCATCAGGGACAGTTTAGGAAATCTGAATCTGACAGATCCAAGTCGGACTATTTCGATCAATACTGGAACGACTTGGATTGATGAACATCTAAAAGCATTGTCTGGTAATTTCACAGTTGACGACATAGCCCTGTTTTCTTTTGTAGGAATTAATAGTGCGCCTTTCAAGACATCGTTTGATAGGATAAGAATTAGTACTATGTTTTCGAATGCCACAAATACGCCAGGGACCAATTGGGTGATAGACCGACCGTACACATCATTAGCATCCTACGAGATTGATTGGTCATTCGGTCCATCAGAGAACAATGCATCTGACCATCGCTCATTCGAGATAAAGATACCAAAGAGCGAGCTCGAGGGATATAAATCAGATAATGACCTTGGGGTTCTAGTTGGTGGATATGGCACGCTTATTGCATGGCCTAATACACACAACTGGGTCCTTCAGGACGGAACTCACACAGGAATTCTATACCAGAACACAACCGCGTACTACTATTACTCAATGTCATCGCAGGGAACCACTACAACAACAACTATTACTTCAACAACTAACTACTACTTCATCAACTACTACTACTTCAACAACAGGAACTACGACACCCCCTCCGAGCTATGAGGATATAACGCAAATTCTGTTGATAGCTGGTGGTGTAGGCGCTGTTGTGGTCATTATCATAGCGATATTTGCATTAAAGAAGAGATGACCTTTGATGTTGTAGATAATGAAGTGCTCTCTTCTGAGCACTTCTCTTGGTTTTTTTGGTTCTCCTTATCTCCGAAAAATCATTCCAGACTGTAAGTAAGACGCGGTAACTTAGATCTATGTACATCCGTCTGAGAAACAATTCCTCAGAACAGCATGCATGACTGCCCCTCGAGCGACATCGATGTCTGGAAGTCCAGTGATGAACTCCTCACATACTCTCATTGCTGGTAGGCCAAGAGGAGCAGGGAGTCCACAACCATCATCATCCTCGGAGTCAACATCAACAATCCGGATAGTTTCAGGTGGTAAACCAAAATCGGAAATGACACTGTACAGGGTTTCAAGCGCAGCATCGCACAGTACACAGTGTTCGGATGTGTATAAAATAATACACGAGCATCTACCGCAATCTGTTGGAATTGACTTGTAAGTCTGAAGTGCTGATTCCTGTCGAAGTGTCATGAGATAAAGTTAGCAAAATCTGAATATAACCAGTCTGAGCAAACAGACCCGCAATAAAATGAACTCTCTCGGCGAATAGGTCTGTTCTAGAGAGGATTGATTGCTTGATGTGTAAATTTTGATTGAGGATAATCCATGGGCATTCTAGGCGGGTTTCTTAGCTAAGTCACACCTTTACAAATGGCCATATCACGTGGATATTACTAGGACAATATGCATACTTTCGATTTCAATTGCAGACTAGGTCAAGTGCGGATGTGAGGTCTCCAAGTAAGTCCTCAGTATCTTCAATTCCAACTGACAACCTCACCGTTGATTCCGAGATGTTCATCTCAGCCAGAGCCTGCTGGTCCAACCCATAGTGAGTGGTCAATACAGGAATGCTAGCCAGGCTCTCAACACCACCAAGAGAAACTGCGTTCAGGAATATCTCTAGTGAGTCTACGAACGTGCTTGTTCCAGCTAGATCAGATTCAATTTCAATTGCCAACATCCCACCAAACCCATCCATTTGTTTTCGAGCCACATCATGTTGTGGATGACTTGGGAGACCGGGATAATGCACTTGTCTGATTCGCGAGTCCTTTTCGAGTTTCTCAGCTAGGTATTGTGCATTGAAGTTGTGCCGTTCCATTCGGACGCCCAGTGTCTTTATCCCTCGGTCAAGTAAGAATGATGCAAACGGGTCCATTGTTCCTCCAAGAAGCTTGGCAGCACCCCGAACATCCGCCATTATTTTGGTTGGTCCAGAAATGGTACCAGCAATGATGTCACTGTGTCCTCCAAGATATTTGGTAGCACTATGCATCACTAGATCCACACCTAACTTGTGCGGCCTCTGATTTATTGGAGAACCAAATGTACTATCAATCATGCTGGTTGTTCCCGATGCACAAGCTGCATCAGCTACTTTCTTGATGTCAACGACCTTTAGAGTTGGATTAGTTGGAGTTTCAAAGAAAATCAATTTGTATGTGCCACCGGAATCAGAGATTCGATCTTCTAGCTCATCAGTATCAACATAATCTACTCGAATTCCGCTGTGAGGAAGTATCTTGTTGAATAACTGAACTGTCCCTCCGTATATCGAATCACTAGACAGGATTCTTTCACCACCTTTTACGAGACCCATCACGGCAGAAGATATTGCAGCCATACCTGAAGCCAAAACATGAGTGTCCTCTGTCCCTTCAAGCGCACTAATTTTCTCCTCGACATTCTCGGTAGTTGGATTGCTCCATCGAGTGTATACGTGTCCACTTGATTTACCTTGTACTGAGTCCAACATTTGTTGTTGATTCTCAAATACAAAGGTAGAGGTCTGTGTAATCGGGACAACAGCGGGTCCTGATGTTTGTGCGTGTGTACCTTGAACGCAGAGCGTAGAAGGTTGTCTCTCCTTATTCTTCATCAGTAAAACTCCAAATAGCCTTAGAGGAATAAATTGAGATTCCTCATTTGATACTTATAGATTAGCATACACGGGTACATTTTGAGAATTAATCTCTGGATGATACCAGGATCTACTCAGCATCATTAGTACGTGCTATATAGGCAGTCTTAGAAAACAAGTTGCAATCACAGGCTGTACATTCAACACTTCTATCTTCATGGTTTTCTCTGTTATGGCCACATATACACTCATCCAGTGCACGCAAATCTATTGGGGGTTGAATAGGCGGTTCTGTCATTTACAATCTCAAAAACATAGGAAAATAACTATATTAAACTTTCAGTAAGCGCAATTTCCTTCTAAAAAGGTCCAAAGTAACCATTGACAATGAAAAGTAGACACCTACTTAACAAGACGATAGAAGCACCAACAATAATGAACATCGCTGAAGCAATCAAAGCACTCCCAAAGGTTGAACTCCATGTCCATATCTTAGGTTCATTGCTACCATCCAGACTCCTCTCCATCATTGATGAAGAGGGGATAGACTCACCCTACAGAACAATTGAGGATATCATTCAAAGATTTCAGTTTACAGAGTTTACTCAGTTCATAGAGGTATATGCAGAGATAGTTGGATACATATCCGACGAGAAGCACTTCGAGCCCATCATTTTCGACATGCTCAAGAAATGTTCTGAGTGCAACACACATTATGTTGAAGCGAGCTTCTCTCCAAGAGACCACCTCCAACACAATCTAGAATTCTCAAGAATGGTTGATGCCATCAACAAAGGCATAGATCGTGCTCGCGAAACTTTTGGTATAGAAACAAATATCCGAATAGATCTAGTCCGCAATTCTACTCAAGACGAAGCAATGGAAATACTGGATTACATAGCAAAGAACCCACACAACATCGTATCAGTTGACATTGGAGGTAATGAAGGCAAGTTTCCACCAAAGCCATTTGCTGAAGTATACGAACGAGCACACAAGATGGGACTTCATCTTGTTGCACACGCTGGTGAAGCAGCAGGACCTCAATCAATCTGGGATGCCATTCAATTCCTCAAAGTGGAACGTATCGGGCATGGTGTGACCGCTCGAAATGACCCGAAGTTGATAGAGTATCTTAAGGAGAAACAGATTTGTCTTGAGATGTCCCCCATTGGCAATCTTAGAACGGGAGTGGTCAAATCAATCCAGGACCATCCCATCCGAGAATTCTATGACAAAGGTCTCTTGGTCACAGTCAATAGTGATGATCCATCACTCTTCCATACGGACCTGAACAACGAGTATATTCAGATTCATGAGCATCTTGGATTTTCAATTCCGGAGCTATTCCAACTATCAATGAATGGGATAGAAACCTCATTTATCGACGAAGTTTCGAAGAAGGATCTGAGAGAATCTTTCTCCACAAAATTTAGACAGATTTTGGATCAACTAGAATAATAGATTCACTCATCAAGCGCACGCCATGCAAGGTATGAGCCAACGGTTTCTAAAGGGTACCAGGCCTCAGCTAGTTTCTCAACCTCTTTCTGTGTAGGCATCGAATCAAGCCCATAGAGAATCATTACGCCTTTTCTAACACCTAGGTCTCCAGAGGCTAGGACATCTAACCGCCCCATAGAGAATAATAGATACATCTGGACTGTCCACTCACCCACACCTTTGATTTGAACAAACAGGTCAGTTATCTCCTTGGAAGAGAGGTCTGAGAGGGATTCTAGCTTCCGATACTTTTTGAGAAATCCACCAGTATTAAACGCTTCAGCCACATTATGCAGGTAAGATGCTTTTTGACGAGAGAGACCTACACTTCGAAGTTCTTCTTGGGTCGTTGAGAGGATTGATTTTGGGGTTAATTTTCGCACGAGTGAAAGCATTCTATCATGAATAGTTTTTGCGGCCTTTCCCGAAAGTTGTTGATAGACTATTGATTTGATGAGCATGTCAAAAGGTGGGGTCATTGTTGGTTCCAATTTCATTTTAGCGTGTCCTAATGCATCACTGAGTTCTGGAACCTGTGAAACGAATTTATTGAGTACCCTCTTTGTGAATATATTTGTCATAGCACATTCTATGAGTGCAGTATCCTCAAAAAGCCTGTCACTCAAGCGAGTCAGAAAATTTAGAGTGAGTTTTCTATTGTTTCCTCATTCGTACAAGGACAATGACTCCTATTACAACCACTACTCCTACAATGCCAATTGCGATTATCTCCATTGGGACGGGAGTTGGAGTAGGAGTTGTAGCAGTGAGTCTTGATATTGTGAATGAATCAATTACTGTGTCATCTGTCTTCAGGACATCTATCTTGACATGCGTTGAGTTTACAATAACATCACAATAGTGATACTGACCAGCTGCAACATCTCCAGTCTGCCAGATGGGCGCAGAAGAATCGGGTCCATAGAGTAGTGCGCCGCCTCCACCGGTGATCACATAGTAGATATCATCTCGTAGAGTCCGATAATAATAATGATCGTGACCGTTGAAGACCAGGTCCACGTCATTTTGAACGAAGATAGAATGAAATTCCGCACGCACAGACTCAGCCTGTGCCCAGCGGTCAGGTCTATCTTCGCGGATTGACCAGGCAGGTCGATGGAATACAACTACAATGAAATCGTCGGGTTCAGTACCTGATAGGTCTCCTAGCAACCATGTCATCTGAGCCTCAGAACAGTTGAACACATCAGTACCCGACTTGCCGAACTGGATTTAGCAGACCGAGAATCTATTTTAATTGAAATTCTAAAGGTAATAACATATCATACAAAGGAATCTGGACCCTGTGAGAATTTGGAATCTGCATTTGTACGATTAGCTGATGGAATTAACTGTACAATACTTCGATGTGGAAAAAGCGGTGAATACGACCCTCAAAACCTCATAGAGAGAGGACAACTATCTCATATTTATGATAAAGCGGGTATTGACGAAGTTGAAATAATCGATGAACCAGGGCAAAATAGGATAAATGTGGTATTCGCACTTGATCCAAATATCAACCCCGATATAACTAATTATGTAGGGCCAAGTTTTAGAGAGATTGAACAACTAAGAACTGGAAAGCTTCGGAGTCTTGAGCCAGATTATGCAAGATTCTTCAATATTGATCATAGAAGCTCTGCGCCTTAAGGTTAGCCTGTTTATGATTGTATTCAATTCAATTTGTATCAATCGTTACTATCAAAATGATACTTTATAGAACGTCTATGGGCACAAAAGGCACTATCCAGACTTCGAAGTGAAAACTTTCGGAGGAACTGTGAGTGTCAGGTGGGAGTTCTAAACCAGATCCATATCATCAGAAGGACCCACCAAAGAGGAGAAAGGCAAAGGAACTTCCCAAGTCTTATAGAAACGCTGTCAAACCAAAGAGGATTGAAGTTCTACCCAATGGGCGAAAGAAGTTCGTCTATGACTGCAGGCATTGTGGAAAAGAAAAGACGTTCGATAAGAGGAAGACAAAAAAGAATGCGTTTTGTGATCGGAAATGTTCTCACGAATGGCAGAAGTATGGAAGACCGCCACCTATATTTTCACAAGCAGCTAGACAGAAGATTTCTGATACACATAAAGAACTCTGGGCAGACTCCAAGCATAGAGCAAAACGAATGGAGGCTCATAGAAAAGCCACTCAGACCCCAGAGTATCGTGCCAAGCACAAGAAAGCTGCTAAAGAAGTCGCTTCTAGACCAGAATGGAAAAAGAAACAATCAGAAGCTCATAGAGGAAAGAAGCGACCGTCAGAAGTAGGTAGAAAAATATCAGCTGTAAAAATGGGTCATCCTGTTTCTGATGAAACACGCAAGAAACTTTCAGAGGCGAACAAAGGTGAGAACAACCCGTCGTACAAAGATGGTCGTTCTTCTGAGCGCCAACTATTCTACAGGAGTTGGATTTGGCGCAAACAGAGAGAGAGGATTCTAGAACGAGATAAGCACACTTGTCAAGGTTGTGGATGGACTGAGAATGAAGTCAAGAGGTTAGAAGGTCACCACGTTGATCCTTTAGCAGAAACTGAACATGACTGGAATAATTATCCTGATGATTTAGTTGTACCGTTGTGTGATGTATGCCATCCAAAAGCAGATTCACAGGATGAGAGAATGAAGTGGCCATTAAATGGCAGAGGTGACTCTGCAAAGCCTGAACGTCTCAATAATCCCAAGAATAGGCAGTTGAAACTTGATGGCTTGCCATGATACACTCAAAGCTTGCAGAGTGCCTGAATGATGTTATCAAAGGTTGTACCGGTGTCTATCAAGGAACTCCTGTTTCTTTGAAGGGTTCCAACTTGACAAGGCCTGTAAATAGCCTGTTACGCGACTGAACACCTCAACACCAACAAATCCACATTTTGGACAGGGAATTCTTGATAGATCATCAATGGATGCAAACCTTGCACTGCGCCAGTCGATACCTGTCTGATAGGTGCAAGATGGGCACTGTAGCACGTCTTTGGTGAAGCTCCAGTAGCTGCTCAAGGTGGATGTTGCAATCTTCTTTGTCAATTCCCATAGTGCATCCGGATCTGGATTAGCCTCACCAAGATAGATGTGAGTCAAAGCACCTCCATCCATGAATGGATGAAACATACCTTCTTTCTTGATGCGTTGGGTCAATGGAAGATTGGCGTTGACATCCAGCGTCGTGCTGTTAGTGTAGTAGACATGAGGTGCATCGCCCTTGAGATATTTTCTCATCCCGGGGTATGCCTTGTAGTCCTTGACTGCTAGTCGACCTGCCGCACTCTCAGCTGGTGTACGAGTCACTCCAAAGTGAAGACCAGTTTCCTCCTCGAACTCAGCAGCCTTCTGCTTCATATGTTTGAGTACTTTGATTCCAAATCGTGTACCCTCCGCTTCGTGGAGATGGTGATCTGTCATCACCATGGCCATTTCATCAAAGCCCACGGTCCCTAGTAAGAACTCTCGTTTGTTCATGTCAATCAATGGGTCACCATTTGGTTTTGGCTGGGTATAGAAGGGAACACTCCCACTGGCAATCAAACGATCCATGAGCCGCTTCTTCTCTAGAATGACTTCCTTGGAAATCTCAACGAAGGCATCAATCTTCTCAAAGAAACGGTCCTCATCGGTTCTGCCGAGCCATGCGGCACGACCAAAGTTGGGCGTGACCATCTGAGAGGCTCCAAATACCATATTGCCGCTCAGAAACTCTTCAAGCTCCTCATCTGTGCTTGCAGTCCAGAGGTGTGAGCAGCAACTACTGCATCCAGCTTCTATCGAGGACCTCCAGTTCAGATAGTTCTCAAAGTAGGGAGAACCGTGTTTAGCGGTTAGTTCAGCCACAAGTCTCCACGACTCGTCAAACTCAGAACCCATGAACTCCTTTCTGAGAACAATATTCGGCTTGGGAAACCCAAAGCCCTTACCTTTTGTATCACCTTTCAGCATTACTTCCATAAAAGCGTTGAAGAAAAGTTGGGCTTCGTCCTCGTAGTCTCCGTAGGTCACCTCAGTTTCTTTTCCTCCGGGAAGAACTGCTGGAACATCCTTCATTATTTTCGGAATTCCAGGAGTGAGGTCAACACTTGAGAAGATGACCTGACCGCCACGAGCCACATATTGCTGAGTGAGTGTGAAGATGAGTTGTTGCGCGGACTGCTTGATTTTCTTATACGATAATCCCTTCATGAAGGGGGCAAGGAAGGTGTTGAAATAGAAATACCCTTGGCCGCCAGCAAAGGAGCTTTGAGCGGCTGCTAGCCAGATCGCTGCATGATTCATTGCCACGGAGAGGTGTTGAGCAGGACCAGCCGCACTAGAGTGCATACCACCTAGGCCGTCAGGAGCGATTCCCAGCTTGAGAACCTGCCTCATATCCCACGTGGCGCAATAATCACGAGTGGAAAAATATTCCCTGTCTTTGATATACACATCACCTCTTAGATGCGCGTCTGCGAGATGAGGAGGTATTGACAGGTAGGTGTGTTGTTCCATTACCTGATCGTGGACTAATTTGGCAATGGTTTCAGGATTACGCATAAGATTAGCATTAGATGTGTGTTCACCGGGATTATGTATTAGCAGACCAAGATCATACATGGGAATACCAACACGAGTATAGAGGATTCTCTCACGTTCAAAACCCGTTTCAGCCAAGATACTATTACACATCTCGCGAATGAGTGGACCAGATAGGAACTTGATTCCTGATGCAACTATTCGGTCCATGACTTTGACGGCTACAAGCTGAGCATCCACACGAAGAAGACCAGCTTCTAAGATTAAACTATCAATGATCATGTTTGCGTCGAACTTTTCCATAGCGCTACTAGTCGTTCGAACCCTTGGCATTTTCTTCTCTCTGGTTTGGAGGTCCTCAATAGAGGTAATTGTACTACCTATGTCAGTCATGCGTACTTCTGAACCTCCTCACGAATTGCCTTAACATCAGGTACTTCTCCACTATAGAGAAGTTTTAGTTTGCCACCATTCTCAATCATAATCGAAGGGGTACTTGCAATGAACAACTGATGGTCCAAGAGTTTGAATTCAAAGTCAGGATCCATCCTCTGCAAATCGATTGTCTTTATCTCAACACTAGTTGATTCGTCAAAAGCTTCTTTGATTACTTCTTTCGCGGCAGGACAATTAGCGCAATCGTCCTGTGTGAATAAGTATAGAGTTGGTGTCGTAGCTAGTCCTCCCGGCGTCTGCATCAAACACACCCTCCCGGTAAGAAGGGGTAAAACAAAATGTGCCATTCTGATAATAAAAGCGTAACGCCGCTAGGAGTCGGCTTGTACTCTTGTTCTATGCCATTCGTGGGAATCCATAAGTCATACATCTTATCGAGAGTTATGGTTCGGGTCTACTTCTTAAGGTCATACAAAATCTGTTGAGCCCAATATCATTCAGAAGTAGTGTTCTGCAGTTCTTAAAGGGTAAATTAGTACAAGTTTCCAGTGAAGGTTACAAACTATTCAAAAAAATGGGTTATCGAATTTGGCGCGGTTCACGTACACGATATGCAATAGAAATGTCAAACTCAAATTTAGTAGGAAAACTAGAATAGGTGAACGTATATTTTAGATTGAAAAAGGAGTAAACAAAGTGCCAATATATCTGAGAGCAAAGACTCCTCTGGATGGATGGATACGTATCGTCAGGAAAATCATGGAAACTGGAATGTTACGTGTGGATGAGAGGAATAGTGAAACTCGATGGCACGAGAATGTAATGATTAACATAGTCGACCCATACACAGACCGAGTCAGTGACAAATACCCGTTTAGTGCAGAAGTTCTCCGTGACAAATATGCGACTCAACTACTCAATCCCGACCGAATGGACTTTGATTACACATATGGAGAAAGACTCAATGCGTGGGGTGAAGAAATCCTCAATCAGATTGACTATGTGATTAAGAAACTAAAAGAGAGTCCGCATTCCAGAAGAGCCGTGGCTACGACTTGGGACCCGAGAAAGGACATGATTGTTGATGAGGTGCCCTGCTTGAACCACTTTGTATTCATGATGCGGGATGGTTTCCTTGACCTGTCTGTCATGATACGGTCAAATGATATGTTTGGAGCCTGGCCAGCCAATGTATATGCGTTGGGTGAGCTTCTGCTTTACATTTCTGAGAGGGCTAAACTCAATCTTGGGACTATTACTACTCTCTCAGTGAATGCTCATATATACAAGCACGATTGGGAAAAAGCAGAGAAAATCTGACCCGTTTAATTTAGATAGACCTTTAACCTGAATCGCCCTTCAAGTTTCAATTAGTACCTATGAACTGCAAAATACCAATGGAGTGAAACTGAATGGATGATATCGACAAGAATCTAATCTCAATACTGCAGAAGAATGGTAGAACCAGTCTCTCAGATATGGGAAAAAAATTAGGGATGTCCCATGTTGCTGTAAGTAAAAGACTTGACAAACTTGTGGGATCAAATCTTGTACAAATCACTGCAGGTGTAAATACAGAGTCTCTTGATACCAAGATATTCTTCATGGGGCTTGAAACCGAAAATATGGAAGTGGCAGAACGCATCAAAGAAGTTTACAAGAACTGCCCAAGGTTGGTGATGTTTGCGCCAGTCACAGGAAGATACAACATTTTTGCAGTAATGATTGCAGAAGATACGTGGAGCTTGGAATCAATAATCGGTACATGCAGCATAAGAACAGACCCGGGAGTGAGAAGGTCGGAGAGCTGGTTTGGTAATGCTCCAATTTATCCTCAATTCATTCCATTGAATTTGGCTCCTGAACCAACTGGATCTCCTATTTCACCTTGTGGAAGGAATTGTGGAACCTGTAAGAGGTATCTTGCTGAAAAATGTATGGGCTGCCCTCCAACGAGTGTCTATAGAGGCACACTGTGGGCATCACCTGTAAAAGTCAAGAAACGACGAAAGAGCAAGAGTTAACTCTAACCACGGCGTGGACTGCCACGTGAGACCAATGAGCGACCTCTTCATTCACCCACTTGCTGTTGTTGATGAAGGAGCAAAGATAGGAGAAGGAACTAGAATCTGGCACTTTGCACACGTCAGAGGAACAGCTTCAATTGGGAAGAACTGCAACATTGGGAAAGACGTCTACATTGATGCTGATGTCGTCATTGGGAGTAACGTCAAAATTCAGAATGGTGTTTCAGTCTACAAAGGAGTTACCATCGAGGATGATGTTTTCTGTGGCCCACATATGACCTTCACAAATGATCTCTATCCTAGAGCGGTTGGTGACACATTTGAGATCATTGACACACGGGTAAAGAAAGGTGCGTCTATTGGAGCTAATGCAACCATAATATGCAATACCAATCTTGGTGAATACTGCATGATCGGGAGCGGAGCTGTGGTCACAAAGGATGTCCCGGCTCATGGTCTGGTAGTTGGCAACCCTGCTAGGTTAGTGGGTTATGTCTGCATGTGCGGCCAACCACTCAGTGATGAGGTTTCAAAGGACAACGAATCCATAACAATGAGATGTTCGGCTTGCGATTCGAAGATTAAGATATCGAGGAACTAAGAAACCAAGAGAGGTAGGTCTCCATTGTCATCGTTGTACAAGAAGTTCGTGAAGGAGCGAGTGACAGACCTAGTTGGTCAGAAGAAGAACATCCGAAATGTAACCATCATCGCACACATTGACCATGGCAAAACTACACTTAGTGACTCACTGATTGCAGCCTCAGGACTCCTTTCAAAAGATGTTGCCGCGGCCGCAAGACTTCTGGATTACGACCTCATTGAGCAACAGCGAGGTATTACGATTAAAGCTTCGGGCATTTCTCTTGTTCATTCATTCCATGAGTCTGACTACTTGATTAATTTAATCGATACTCCGGGGCATATCGACTTTTCGAGTCATGTCACTAGGGGTTTGAGACTGACTGATGGTGCAGTGATAGTCATTGATGCCATTGAAGGAATAATGGTTCAAACAGAAACCGTGACCAGACAAGCTATGATGGAACTTGTAAGACCGGTTCTCTTTGTGAATAAAGTTGACAGATTAATGAGAGAACGAAAGCTCACAGGACGAAAGACTGCTGAGGAGATCAATAAAGTAGTTCGCGAATTCAATGCGATGCTTGGAAAATATCTAGATGACGATTTGTTAGAGCAATGGGAAGTTTCGTTCAGTAATGGATCACTATCAGTGGGCTCAGCTCTGGATAAATGGGGACTAGACATAGTCTCTCTAAAGGATAAGACTGGGGGAAGTGAAGATCCACCAGATTTAGCAAATGCATTTCTTGAGATTTTGGAAGCAATCGAGGAAACATACAGAGTTGATAAACGTAAAGAGCTTACAGAGAAATATCCAATAGCAAGAGTCATACTAGATTCAGTGGTCAGAGTAATTCCAAATCCAGAAGTAGCTCAGACCTATCGAATTCCTTCATTCTGGGAGGGAGACCCAACTTCAAAGATTGGCAAGAATCTCCTAAGTTGCAGTGATGATGGACCTTGTATCTGCATGGTTGGCGATGTACAACCAGACAGACACGCATCTTCTGTTGCTGCCGTTAGAGTATTTTCAGGAGTTCTTACTCGTGCTGAACCATTGATAAATCTGAGAACGGATGAGGAACGAAAATCTCTGCAGATTGGACTGCATATGTCAAAGACCAGGGTAGAACTTCCGAATGTTCCTGCTGGAAATTTAGCATTCATTACTGGATTGAGGAATATTGCAGTTGGCGATACATTGGTTAGTAAAAGAATAGAGAACATGAAACCGATGAGTAGTCTACAATATCCAACTGAACTAGTTGTCACTTACACAATTGAACCAAAGAAACTCTCTGAACTGGGAAATATCCAAGAACCTATCGAAGAGTATGTCAGAACTGATCCCGCGCTGGAGTTTGAAGTTAACAGTGAAACTGGCGAGATGCTCTTGTCAGGGGCAGGAGAACTCCACATCGAAATAACCGTTGAGAAATTGACTAGGCAGGGAGTAGAGGTGCGGCTTGGGAGACCAATGGTTCTTCTCAGGGAGCAAATAACAAAAGATGGAAATCAATGTACTGGAGGAAATGAGGGTACAAGCTCATTCACAGCTAGAGTAGTGTTGACATCGGAGGACAGGGCTCCGGAGAGTTTGGGAACCGTTCTGGAAACAGATCCAGGGTCAGCTAGTTGGATGGTGGATGCAACTTCCAAAATCAACCCATTTGGTGATGAAACTGAGTGGGTCAAAGATGCCTTCAGAACCATAATCCGAAGTGGTACGAAAAGTGGAGAGCGAATGCGGAGGGTGGGAATAATCATAGAGAAAGCTGATATCAACTCTGAAGCACCCGAAACATCATGGAGAGATATAACACAACCATTACTTGATGCTTTACGAAAAAGCATTCTCACAGGAGAGCCTGTTGTTATCGAACCTTGGATTCATCTTGACATAAGTTCCCCAGAGGAACACGTTGGAACTCTTACATCAATCCTATCAAAAAGAAAAGGACAAGTTCTTGAAATTAACTCAGAGAGGTCTCTCTATCGAATTGAAGCCGAGATTCCTGTAAGAGAATCCTTTGGTCTTGCAAATGAGATTCGTAAATCGACTTCTGGTTGGGCAACTTGGGGAGCTGAAGCAGGGGGATTTCGTGATATAAAGAATCCAGATATTAGGTATGAGTGAAGAGCCACTACTTTCTCAAATAGATTCGTCTATTCATTGCTGTACCTAGCAAAGATAGCACTCGACGATCTACTAGCGAGATGCCGTCCATCATTCTCAAAAACCGTGTCATGTTGGAGAAAACTGCATTGAGATAGGGCTGCGCCTCGACCATCTCCGATTGTTCAACCATTTGGAGATGGGCATTAGCGATTTTGATTAGACCAAGCCAATCCTCAGCAAGGAGGTAGCTGTATTGACTCTCATCAATCACAGGAGGTGTCCCTTGGAATCGATTTCTGTCAATGTATGCAGCATATTGATTCTCTAGGGCTAAGGAGAATCTCCTTAACACTTGTGATAAGGAAGCGCAAGTTGCTTTGATAAACTCCGCAGATTCGGACATATCAGTTTCTGTTGTAATAACTTCACTAAATGTGATTGCGGCCCAATAAAATCCAGTCGCTAGCTCGGAATAGTCCTTGTTATCATAGAATGCTTTGGTAGTTTGAACAAGGTAGGTTTGCCCCAACCAATATCGTGCAAGGAGAGCATCAGTGTGGAGAACTGCATCATCTACTGGCGGTTGTATGCGTCCACCAACCTCGAGATTCATAGCATCTAGATTAATCTTCGCAGTTGATAACGCAGCACATAGACCAGCCACACTGGCAAGTTGAGAATCACTCTGGCTCATCCGTTTTGATCTCTCGAGAAGAACAGACCAGGATTGTCCCAGATATGGCACTACAATTGAAACTCCATGGATGAACAGAGAATCATCATTCACTACCACATCTTCAAGCATCCTATCTACATCATCTAGAAGACCTAACAATTTGGGTGAAATGTTCCCACCATGTCGAGTGATTAACCAGACAACATCGTATGTGGCAATTGCCATTTCAACGATAGCGCGTGAGTCAGTTGGAAATAATGGGATATATTGGAATAAAATCTGCCGAAGCTGATTCTGCGATTCTTCGTCAGAGCAGTCAGCATTTCTCATTTGTGATAATGCAAGTCCCATTTGAGATCCGAGGAACTCTAGTTCAGATATTCTACCTTTCTTGAACATTGTTTCTCTCAGAGATACAGCACGTTTGAAAGCATCTAATCCAAGTGGCCAAAACTCATCACACTCGGTACTCAAACAGATCCAGCCAATCGTATTCTCAGTTCGAGCTAGCTCAATGTCTATTTCAGGATGCAATCCTTCAATCTCTTTCAGGAGAATTATTGCCCTATTTAGATACTCAAGGCACTTTGTCATATTTTCATGGTCACCGAGGAGGCCATATGCAAACCCAAGACCAGCTAAGGTCCTAAAGATGTGTATTTGTTGTTCGGGTGTTTTTTTCTCTAAACGCTCATAAATTCTTAGCCCCAGCTGAAGTCGCTCTACTGCTTGTGGAACACTTTCTCGCCAACCATTGACGAGAAGACTTGAGCCTATTGTGACGTGAGCCAGACTCACTTCATCCAAGGTAACTAACCCCGATTTGTATCCCATATCATATAGTTCTGCAGCTATGTCACCAGTTTCCCGGGCTTTCTCATTTGCCACGGAATCGTCTCTGGCATCATTCACCGCTAATTGGAGGTTGACTGAGGCAAGTCCCACCTGATCACCATTTCCACGTGCAATCTTTTCCAGATTTTTGAGGATTTTTCGCGACTGTTCGTACAAACCAAGCTCTGTCAGTACACACGTATAGTCAAAAGTGACTTCAAATGAGAAGTTATTCATATTTGCTTCTTGGCTTATCTCCATTAGGCGGTTAAGTAGAAGCTCAGCACCTTCATAGAATCCTACTTCAATGAGCACCCAACTTAGATTATGAACCTCGTAGGAAGCAAGGTGAGTTGTTTCATCATGTTGTCGGTCGCAGATTGCATTGAGGGTCATGAGGACCTCATCAGCTAAGAATGGAAATAGAGGTCGAAGATTCAAACGAATGGCGGAGCTTAAAGCTTGAGAAAGCTCACCGAGAATATCCACAAGATTAGCGATTGCTTCGAGATCAGGACTAATCTCACATTCTGAGCGACGATGGCTATTGTTATACCTTGTATCAAGTAACATGAGCATCTCAGGTATTGTCCTTTCTTGGTGGAAGGACATGCGTATTGTAAGTTCTGTAAGTTTTGCACTCGCAAGTCCAGGTCTGCGAAGGATTATTTCTTCTATGGAACGAGCGATATCGAACAGAATATTGGATTCATCATTATTAGTGAATGGAATGTTCTGCACGGCTGAAAGTCCATCATCAAGAGACAGATTTGCACAAAGTATGTCTCTAAGTGTGACTATCAGACGTGATTGCAAAGGCGATTCTCCTCTCAAAGGACTTGCGAGGGCAAGGTGCTTTAAAAGTTTCACCGAAAATCGATATCACTCTAGCACAAAATTATGCCATTCTCTGGAGGTGTCGGTACCTCTCATTCGCTCCATCCTGAGCTGATGAACGGGTAACTGACCTCGATCATCAATTCTGAATCTGAGAACTGCATCTGCGAGATACGAGAATGTAGCATATGCTTTATCGTCATGTACTCCTTCTTCTAAAACATACATGATGCTGTGTGAGCTCTGAGTGACTCGGCCGCTCAGTCGTTGTACAGCACTTGGCATTGTCACAGGATTCGAATGAAGGATAAGAGTGGAGAGACTGTCAATTACAACACGTGCAACAACTAGATCCTCCAGAACTTCTGAAAGAACAATTCCAAGCTCACTAATGTCATCGACTTTGGCTAAAGAACGAGCACCACCAGTCTTGGGTGCACCCATTCGTTCAGAGTACCCATCAATAAAGACGAAATGACCTGATGCCTCTTGTTCCTCGATTGTCCATCCATGTCGACTCATATCATTTCGAATAACTCGTGGTGAAACATCTGTGGTAACGAAAATTGCTGGAAAGCCCAACGCAATTCCTTCAGCGAGAAAGGCTTCAGCGTACGTTGTTTTTCCCGATCCGAGTGGTCCAACTAGCATATAGGACACTTGTGTGAGTTGCCCGAACTTGACAAGTTCACTAATCATAGGACTAGCTTTGGCAGGTTGTATTCTTGCAGAGTCCTGTTTCTCGACCAATTTTCGCCCCACATTTTCCGCTTAATGTCCCGGACTTATTTCTCCAGGCCAAACTCGGATACCTTCGTCTGTGATCCTCATGGAATGTATCCTTGAGCTATGTTTTGAGCCTCTCAATTTAAGAACCTCGATTGAACGAGAACGTGATGTATCCGATATCTTCTCATTATAGAGCACAATTACGCCAGACGCTAAGAAAGCTTCGATATCAAAAACACCCAAGCCCTGATGGTGAGCTTGAATCTCACTAGTCAGAAGAAGCGTACATCCGGTTCTTGTAATACTTGCTGTTAGTTTGAAAAACTCCTCTCTAAGAATATCACGGCTTTTGAATCTGTACGCCATAATCGAGAGTGTGTCAAGCACAACTCGTTTTGCGTTAAGCTTCTTCACATGGTTGAGAATAATTGCTTCCAAGCCTGATAGATCAAAACTTGGATACTCGCCGATAGTGACTGGGGTCACTGCCTTAGAGGGGGATAGATCAACTAATGCGATTTTCTTGTCTTTCACAAGTTTTTCTAAATCCATTCCAAATTGAAACATGTTTCTCTTTATGAGATGTGGGGGTTCCTCTAAGGTGACAAACACACCTGGTTCATTATAATCGGTAGCCCCCTTGTAGATGAATTGAGTAGCGAGAATACTCTTTCCAGTACCAGCCTTCCCTGCAATGAGGATTGTATCTCCTCGGGGAAATCCCCCTTCAATCAGTTCATCTAGGCCGGGAATACCTGTCTTTACTCGGTCTATTACATGGTCGCTCATTTTGACTCAACCTTCTTCTTTAACATAACTCTGGTTCCGAGAACCATTTTCATCAGCATATCCTTTTCAGGAATTCCTGTCACTGACAAACCTCCAATCATTACCGTTGGTAAGGCGAATATACCATACTCCTCTGCGGCTTCTGGATTTTCAGTGACATTGATGATCTTCAATTCAAAAACTGTAGAACCAAAGTCTTCAATCGTTTCTCGAATTACTTCCTCAGCTCGTGGACAGAATGCACATGTATCGGATTTGAAGAGAACGATTTCTATTAAATCATTATCTTGTTTTGATGAATTTCGATTCTGTTTTTTATCCACCAAATGGTCGCACTCCTAGTTTTGAGAAACGGCAAGTTTCATGGCGTTGTTAATCACTTGAATGTTTTGAGGGTGTTAAGTATTTAGAAAAATGTACAAAACGCAAATACCCAGAAAATATCACATGCGGAGTAGCCGTCCAATCTTAGTAGCAGCTTTTCCTATTGGGCGGGAATGGTACCGAACACCTTTTGGCATCACTGCAGCTAGAATTAATGCACTAGTTCCCTTGCCAATTTTCTTGAATACAGCTTTGCCTTCAGTGCACCGTAAACTGATATCTCGAATCTCTCCAAGCATGAGCTCTTTTCTAACACGTTCCGCAGAGTCAGTGATGAAACTTGATACAGCCGCGACGACCTCCTTGTCAGTACCAGCAGAAACCACAGAGGCAATAGAAAAACCGTCGTTTCTTACAAGGGAAGACAGTGTGAATTTACCCTCCCTGTTCATAGTTTCGAGAATCTTTGGGAGCGCGGTATAATCAGGACGTTGCATCGTGGTTCCCTCCAATGACTCAGTTGTCAACACTCGTGTTATTCGTTTCCCTATTAAATCATCTGAGACTGTTATTGAATAAGTGACAAAATCGGATTGTAACGATATAGTAGACAAGACGGTTATGACAATACACTTCACTCAAAACTTCTTATGATTTAGATCACAAACGATTTCTAACACTTATTTTCTAGGAGCCCCTTTGAGTATACCAAGTGCTCGTTTACATTGCCAAATGACGTAGAAGACCTTCTTAGTCTGGAGTGTTTCCTCATCATATCTTGAACAGAAATCCTCAAACTTCTGTATGAAGGCATCTCTGTTTTCATGCGTTAAATCTGATTGAATCTCATTGAGTAGGTTTTGAAATGGAGTCAAGGTTTCTTCGAGATCAGTGACATCCCAACGAATGAGGGCACCAGTTCCATCTGAAGTGATAAAGGTCGATTCTTTTGGATACCATTCAATTCCATCTATCTCTCCCATAGTGGAGGCTTCACCTTGAATCGAGAGGGTTTCAGTATCCCAGAGATATAGTACTTTATCACTAGACCCGGAAGCTAGATGATTTCCATCTCCACTGAATGATAGGGCGCGGACCTCACTTGAATGACCTTGAAGAACAGGACCCATCTTCATGGGAGTATCAACTGAATTCCAGAGTATCATATGAGTATCAGAGGAACCTGAAACTAGCTGTGTACCATCACGACTGAAACGAACTTTATGAACAGCCGCCCGATGCTCACTGTGTCGCATGATCATTTTTCCAGTATTCGAGTCCCACTCGCAGATATTTGCATCAACAGATCCTGATACGATTCGGTTATCTTTTGGGTCCCAATCGCTGGTAACAACGTAAAATCCATGCCCCTTCATTTGATGTAGCTGAGAACGGTTCTCAACATCCCAGATTATCAGGGTTGTATCACCACTCCCGGAAACTAGTTTATTACCATCAGGTGAAAATGACAATGAGAGAACTGGATATGTATGACCTTCAAGGGTCGCCAAGCAATCACCAGTTCGAATATCCCAGAGTTTCACAACTCGCTCGACGCTCCCTGCCGCAAGAAGATCACCTTTTGGACTGAAAGCAAGTGATGTGCAGAGGAACTCGTCCTGCAATCTTTGCATCTCTTTGCCATCATCGGCCAAAAACAACCGGATGCTGCGATCTTGCATTGCAGCCGCAAACATCCTTCCAACTTTGTTCATAGCAAATCGTCGCGTGATCTCAGATCCATGCTCTGCTTGAGACTTAAGGATTGTAGGTTTCAAGAAAATTGAGAATTCCTGACTCTTCATGGGCATCACACGCAGAACCGTTTCTAAATGCGCAGGGCGCGATTTTGCGTAAAAGTGTTATTAATCCGACAATGATCAATCGTTCTTGTTAGTTCGATCTATATTCAACCAACCCAGAAACTTCTTGTCACATCACAATAACCATTATCTAGTGTTATAAAAGCAACAACAGGAGGGTGACTATTGAGCCGAAAAGACGACCGGACATTGTCTTCAGCATTAGGCGGTGGTGAGTCTGTCGGTCGCCTGAAGAAAGCAATGAGAAGTGTCATGAAGAAGTCCAATGACGTTGTTGGAAAGATGCTTGACCAACTCACGAGCATTCAAGCGTGTAAAGACGCTGCACTGACAGGTGATGATGATATCCGTCTTCTGGCAATATGTCGGCTTGGTGAATATGGTGCAGATGCCTTCGAGGCATTAGACATTGCTCTGAATGATGATAATCCATCAGTTCGTTCCATCGCTGCAGGAATGCTAGCATCATCTGAGGATAAAGGAGCAATTGAGATTCTGAAACCTTATCTCTCTGACAACAATGAAACTGTTAGAGATGCAGTGAAATTCTCGTTAAATTGGTTAGAAGAGCGTGCAACAGAAAAGAATCATGGAACGCCAATCCCAGAAAAATGGGAGAATCCTGCACAGATACTTCTCGATACTGATGCGATTCCACTAAAGACATCCGATACTGTTGTAGTCGTCAGTACTTACAACGCCACTCCTGAAAGCCTTGAATTTGGAATAACTGTTGAAAACCAAAGCGAAGAGCTAATTCATGAGGTTTCCATCAAAGTGTTGCTTTATCCAAATGAAGGTCTGAAACCGGTGGAACCACTCGCTCAGATGATTGAAACAATAGAACCGGGTGGTAGTGAATCTATAATTTTTGGGTTCGATGTGATCAATGAATGTGTGGAAGGAGAGTTTGTTTCATCTGTTCACTTCATTGACTCTAAGGGTGAAGATATAGCTGCAATATCCGGCAATATCTTCGTGAGGTCAGTCTTTGAGCAATTTGAACCCCTGGAAATAACACCTGAAGAAATTCTGAGCCTGAAATCAGAGTTGAAAAAATGGAATAGAGAACACTCACTCGCTGTAGAAGCAAAGGAACTCTTTGACATCTTAAAGGACCTCTTCCTAAACTGGAATCTGTATACAATTCAATCTGAATGTACAGAAAAAGAGAACATGTTCATGGGAGTTGTGTCAGGAATGGCTAAGGGCAGGATAACTGACATGAAGCTAGCAGTAACTCTGACAGTTGTTGGCAGAATCGATGATGACCTCTTAAAACTTCGAATTGATGTTCTTTGTGAAGATCCTGAAATCCTTCATACTGTAGCAAGCGTACTATTTGAAAAAATTCAGGAAGAACTTGGTGTCATCGAGATTGACTGATATCTACGCCAAACCACCAGCTTCAAGAATTTTGATTGCTAATTCCAAGAATGAAGATTCCACATTGAGGCCTGTTTTAGCAGAGGTTTCAAGGAATGATGTAATGACTCCATGACTAGCAATCTTGTTCGCAAGCTCTTGCCCCTCTTCTGTGGTCACCAATGTCTGAGCCATGACTGGATTATCTTTGAACTGGTCACGTAGGTCGGTCTTGTTACCAATCAAAACAACGGGTATCTTCTTTCCTGCATTGGTCCAGGCCTCGTCAATCCAATTCATGATATTGTCAAAGGATTTTCTCTCTACGGTGGAATAAACAGCCAAGGCACCCTGTGCACCTCTATAGAAGGTTGAACGAACACTTTTGAAGTGTTCCTGACCCGCCAAGTCCCAGATTTGTATGCTGACGTCATGGCCACCCTCGAGCTGCATCTTCTTGACTGCAAAGTCAGCTCCAATTGTGATCATGTAGTTTGCACGAAAACTTTCACCCATAAAATTTTTCCTTAGACTTGTCTTTCCAACGGAGCCATCACCCATCAATACAACCTTAAACAAAGCTGTGACCATAATCTGCACCTGAATGGTAGAATGTCCACAAGACATTAAGGCGCTATTTGAGATTTCCGCTATTTTAAGTCTATGCCGATTGAACAGAGCTCTCCCTATACACTTTCTTGGTTATAGGAATAGTCCTTGTGGAGGAAAGTTACTTAGACCTCTGGCCTGTCCAGCCAATCATCCATGCGTGAACTCGGAAAGCCACTATTAAACATCGCGTCTCGTATTAACCTAATCTGATAACCAAACAAGTATACTATATTCGGCAATAATTCCAATTTCTAGAAGCGGGTCTGGATTGAGTGGGTCAGTGCTGTATGTGACTCGGTCAAGAAATTGCGAGCGAAATGTCCATCCTATATTTGACTGAATGAACATTGGTTCCTTGAAGGTTGCCTTTCTATTTAGACCATCAACGAGGTCTGTGCTAAGTTAGACATAGTCAGCCAGTCCATCAACTCCGACACGTACTTCCATCACATTTTCAGAAAACACCATGTCTTCAGTGAAACTTAGAGCAACGAAGGACCCGGTGGCCGAGTAGTCAAGACTTGCATCACTTCCCACCGCGCCGTTTCCATAGGTGAATGTCGCATTCACATTCGTACATGAGGAGGGTATGACAATCTTGTAAGGCACTCCCGAACCTAGAACAACTTGAAGGCTCTTGATACTCAGTAATCCTCCAAATCCTACCTGCACCCAGCCGCTCTGTACTCGATAGTCATTGACAGTTAGCTCAAAAGCAGAGGCCGCTGGATAGGATCCGTACAGCTCCACGTCTATGCTGAATAAGAGCGCGGGGTCATCCACAAAGGAAACGTTCAGAGTACAATCCTGAATACTTGTCAACAATAAATAGACAGGACTCAGATTACCCTCTGGATACGCAGACTCGATATGAAAGGTGTACAAGGTTGGCGGGAGCAATAACAAAGCAGTGCCTGCCCCCACAATAATGAGAGCAAGCACAGCTGCAGCTATTTTCCGATTCATCGTACTCATTTGTTTCTCCATCACCAAGTCATTTATGCTTATACCCCCTCACTTGCCAGAAGAACGGGTGACCGCGCGACAGCCTGTGCAATGGATAAACCGACACCCACACCTGGACTTAATGAGCTGTTTACTTTCGGGAACCTGTCCCCCTTAATCTTGTCCCTTTGGACGGACAGAAAGACCCCAAAAAACCCACAATCCGCGAGGACATAGTGCACTGGCCAGACCAGTCAGGAGACCGTTCCCTGATGCAGTGAGGTAATACGAAAGAGGATGAGGCCAGTGGGACGAACAGTCCGTACGTACAGAGATGCAATTAGAATTGAAGAAGCGCGTTGGAAAGAGTTCAGGCGCACCCTTAGACCGTCCCAGAGGGAACGGTTCGACCGCATATTTGACTATGCGAGAGGGTTTGCGGACGCAGGTACCATGATGGTGACACCTCGTATCATCGAGGTGATTCTGCTGTCTTCAATCCTTGAGATGCTTGGGGAGATTGATGAAATCAAAAGGAGGGTTTGCACCAGCTGTAAAAACTTGGACGAAGTTGGACACTCCTTAGATAGTTGTTTGAGAGAATTTGTATGAGTTTATATACCACGATTCTGTTTCTCTATTCTGAGGTTGACCTGACACAATTCTGACCTCACAGAGTCGTTCCCAGTGCCGCTCTTGGGAGGACTTCACTCTGGTGTCCAAGATTGTCCAACTAACAATGAACGGTTCAGGGCTTGGAAGAAAAGATCGAGGAGAACCCCCCTGATGAGTAAAGGATGGCTCCTAGACTGCAGTATCGACTGGGAGAAGCAAGCACTGACCCTCTGGATCAAGACAAATGGAAAGACCAGAGGATACACCTACCGGGGGTTCTACCCTTCTGTGTTTGTCAGCACGGATCTGATCAAGAGCAGGGACTGGAGTGAAACAGATATTCTACGTGCGGTCCACGAACATCCGAAAGTTGTGGATGTGGAGATCGTGTACAAGTATGCCAGTGTCTATGATGACGAGAAGACGCCGGTCCTGCAAGTATACACCACACCGGACGCGTTGCAAGAGGTGGCAGAGAGTCTAGAGAGACTGCCAGGAGCCACTGTGTTCCACGCAGACATAGATCCAGTTCAGCAGTTCTTTGTGGATAGAACGCTGTTTGCCTTTGGACGTGTCGAGTTTGAATTGAAGGGGGGCGAGATTGTCAAAATCACTTGTCTTGATGAGCGAGAGAATCCAGAGTATGACATTCCAGAGCTTGAAGAGATAGGTTTCGAGGTGTTTGTTGACACGGACCAGATATTCCCCAAGATGGAAGACCGAATACATCACATCGAGATATACTATAGAAACGAGACTATTCACATTGAGGACTATGATGAAGAAGCAATCCTGGTCCGTTTTCAGAGTGCAATCGACAGGATTGACCCGGATGTGATTGTCACAGGAAGGGGAGATGAGAGTCTCTTCAGGTATCTCAGTCTACGTGCGAAGGTCAACGGGATGCAGCTGAGACTCTCTAGGGATGGATCACCGCTGAAGGTCGTTCACAGAGAGGCACAGTCATTCTGGCAATACAACAGGATTGTGTTCAAGTCAGGGACACAGGTCACACTGAATGGAAGAGTTCACATTGATAGAGGAAAGATGGGCATGCATTTCTTCTCCCCCACAGGACTAGAGGGAGTTGTGGAGAGCTGCCGACTCGCCTTAGGTCGCCCGCAGAGAGTTTCGCGAATGACAATCGGCGGAGTGAACGCAGCTGTGCAATACTACAATGCATACAAGATGGACATCCTGATACCGCCAGTCAAACGGAATCCTGAGTTTCTCAAGTCGATCACTGAACTGACAGCCATTGACAGAGGGGGGCTGATCCTTCAACCACGACCAGGCATCTACGAGAACATTGCAGAGTGCGATTTCTCGTCAATGTACCCAACACTGATGGTCAAGCAGAACATCAGTCCAGAAACTATCTGTACGCTGACAAGCTGTCCGTACGGTTATGAACACTGCATCGAAATTCCTCAGCAGAGTTTCAAAATCTGTACGCGTAAGAGGGGTATAGTATCAAAGTCACTAGAAATGTTGGTCAACCGCCGAATGGGCTTCAAGAAACTGATAGAGAAAGGACAAGATGCAAAGAAGTACGAGTACATACAAAACACCCTGAAGGGAGTTCTTGTTTCTTGTTTTGGCTATCTGGGATTCAAGAACGCAAAGTTTGGAAGAGTTGAAGCACACACTGCTGTAACTGCACTATCAAGAGAGGTCATGCTCAAGACTCAGGATATTGGAGAAACAATGGGCCTTGAGATGATTCATGGCATTGTGGACTCCGTCTGGCTAAAGTCGCAGGGAGAGATTGACCATGAAACCATCACGGAATTCTGTGAGCGAGTGACCAAGGAGGTTGATATTAAGATGTCACCCAAAGGAGTCTACAGATGGATGGTCATCCCATCCTCGCGATTGCACCCCTCGGTTGCACCACTGAACCGGTATTATGGAGTCTATAAGAACGGAGGAATAAAGACACGGGGAATTGAAACCAGACGACGCGACACCTGTCTCTATGTAGGTGACTGTCAGAAAGAGATGATCAAGACCCTTGCAAGAGGATACGACAAAGAGAGATTCCTGAAGCAAATACCTGCGGCATATGCAGTTTGTCAAGAGTACATAAGTAGACTCAGTGATGGTGATGTTGACCTCAGAGACCTGATTCTTAATTCCACGCTCACGAGAGACCCTCACGCGTATCGTGTCACATCACGGGCCGCAGTGGTTGCTCAACAGCTGGTCAAGGCGGGTAGAGAACTACATGCGGGACAGAAGGTCCGCTATATCATGACTAGCGCAGACTCAGATAATCCACTGCGAAGAGTGCTTGCCCCAGAGCTGTTTAATGAATCAACAAGATACGACCCCAGTGCCTATGCTAAACTCTGCGAGCGCGCTTTTGAGAGTCTCATACCCGTTCAATATCTGGATAACCTATT
>VAPB010539169.1_pt1 | contig 40980 bp, 30 predicted proteins | sample 3395101 | NCBI WGS metagenome assembly VAPB01 (sample SAMN08290433, study PRJNA428436) | hydrothermal vent metagenome | isolation source: Deep-sea hydrothermal vent chimney | place: Indian Ocean: Southwest Indian Ridge | reverse complement strand
TTTTTAAGATGTTAAAAGAAAGTCGTAACTATGTTGTGAAGGAGGAACTAAAGGAGGCTGCTTAATAATTTTTGCTTGAATTTTTAAATGGGAAGTTCAGGCCTGCCTATTAACATTTAAAATGAAGAAAGCACTAACTATTTTTATCGGTTTCATCCACGACTTTGCCGCAGGCTGCTGGGCAGCAACAGTATTAGCAATATACTGGCTCGACAGGATTGCTGATGAACCGGTACAACTTTATATGCACGGACTTAAGCAAAACTTCTTTTACATAGGTCTTGGTTGTATAGCTCTGGTTTTTCTCGCTGGAGCAGGCAGGACATTTACCTATGCGCACATCGGAGATGTGTACGGTGCAGATGCTGAGAAGATGAGAAGGAAAATGCTCATTATAAAGCATACAGTGCTGATCCTCGTCTTTGGAACAGGAACTTACTGGCAATACTCAATGACCTTTTAAAAACAGGGTCAGGCTTGTCTATTGACTTGTCATCTAACCCCTACATATCATATTGTATGGCCAGAAAGCCACGAATAGAATTTGAAGGAGCATTTTATCATGTTCTAACACGTGGTAACCAGAAGCAAAAGATATTTAAGGATACGCAGGATTATATCAAGTATCTAAACATCCTCTCTGAGTACAAGAAGAAATATCCCTATTATCTCTATGCATATGTATTGATGCGTAACCATGTACACTTGTTGGTTGAGTCAAAGAAAACACCCTTATCAAGGATCATGCAAGGGATAAACCAGAGGTACACAGTTTATTTCAACAAAAAATACAATACTGTGGGGCATGTTTTCCAGGGTAGATATAAGTCAATCCTATGCGACCGAGATGCATATTTATTGTCATTAGTCAGGTATATTCATTTAAACCCTGTAAGGGGGAAAACAGTTGATATGCCTGATGAATATAAGTGGAGTAGCCATCATATGTATATAAAGAGGACGCACGAAAAAGATTTAGTAGATATTGATCTGGTGTTAAGAATGTTCTCAGGAAAAAAGACACGGGCAAGAAGGCTCTACAGAACATTTATTAAAGATCAGGTGACAGATAAGAGGAATGATATCTACAATACAATGGATCAGCGAATACTTGGCAATGAACAATTTATTGATAGGGTAATGGAAAAATATGATGTAGAGATTGAAAAAGTGAAAAGAAAAAAAATATATTCATTGAGTGAAATAGCAAAAGGCATTAAGCTTACATATGGAATCTCTCTTAAGCAGGTTCGTGGCAAGAGCAAACAGCGTTCAATTTTTTTATGTAAAAAAATATTTGCTTTTGTAGCTCACTTATATGGATATTCTGGAAAGGAAATAGCTTTTTATATGCAAAAAGATCCATCTGTGGTGTCAAGGTATTTAAAGGAGCGGAGCGATATAAGCAAAGAGATAATTAAACTGGAAAGCGTGCTGAGCAAAAGGCAATAAACAAGCCTGACCCCATGTTTTTGATTTTAAAATTGCTAACTCTAATGGTATTTACAATGGATTACATGCTAAAATATTAAGAATGAAAAAGATAAAGAAAATACTTTTAATTACACCGCCTTATCATTCGGGAGTTGTTGAATCCGCCGGTGTCTGGCTGAATGTAGGTTTTGTTTATATAGCAGGAAGCCTTAAGCAAGCTGGATATGACCCGGTTATTTATGATGCCATGAGCTACTGGCATGACTATGATGAGATAGAAAAACGGATTAGAGATGAGAAGCCTGATGTTGTCGCGACAACTGCATTTACTGCAGAAATAGTTGAGGCTCTTAAGCTTCTCAGGCTTGTCAAAGATATAAACCTTGATTTCATTACTGTCATAGGTAATGTCCATCCAACATTTCTATACGAAGATGTACTTGGTGAAAATCCTCATGTAGATTATGTTGTCAGAGGAGAGGGTGAAAAGACGATGGTGGAGCTTATGGATGTTATCTCTTCCTCAGGTGACCTTTCACAGGTCAAGGGGATTGCATACAGGGATAACGGCAAGGTTTCTGCAACCCCGCAGAGGCCGTACATCCATGACCTTGACACTCTGCCGACCGCATGGGACCTTATAGACTGGTCCATATACAAATACAAGGCTATGGAGGATTCTGTCCTTGCTATTGTAAGCTCATCAAGAGGGTGCAACCAGCAGTGCAGTTTCTGCTCTCAACAGCTCTTCTGGGAGCGTAAATGGAGGGGCAGGAGCGCAGAGCACTTTGTTGCCGAACTTGAACACCTCAGGGACACCTACGGCGTAAATGTGGTGATGCTTGCTGATGAAACACCCACGCTTTCACGATCAAGGTGGGAGAAGATACTCGATCTTCTCATTGAGAGAAAGGTCGGAACCAAGCTCCTTCTTGAGACACGTGTTAATGATATAATTCGTGACGAAGATATCATGTGGAAGTACAGGGATGCGCTTGTCGACCATATATATCTGGGAGTGGAGTCAACCTCACAAGAAGTGCTTGACACGTTCAAGAAGAATATAAAAGTTGAGGAATCAAAGCGTGCGCTTGACCTGATCAATGAACAGGATATTGTAACCGAGACTTCTTTTGTCCTTGGCATGCCGGGTGACACGGTTGAGAGCATGAGAGAAACTGTGGAGCTTGCCAAGTTCTATAACCCTGACCTTGCCTTTTTTCTTGCCATAGCGCCATGGCCTTATTCAGAGATTTATCCTGATCTTAAGGACTATGTTGTGACTAAAGACTACAGCAAATATAACCTTGTCGAGCCTATAGTGAAACCTGAGAATATGACCATTAAGGAAGTAACTGATGAACTTGGGAAGGCGTCCAGAGACTATTACATGCACAAGCTCGAAACACTTGACTCCATGACACCCAAGAAGCGGGAGTTCATGATAAAGGTTATCCATATCATTTCAACAAGCTCCTACCTCGCGGAAACGATGAAGGGGACTTCAATGCCTGAGGATGTCAAGAAATTGCTTGAGAAGCTGAAACTTCAGTATAAACACTAGAGTAATTATTCAAAAGTCAATAGACAAGCCTGACCCCGTATTCTGTATTGGGGAGCATTACCCGGAGATTTCATAAGACTTATAGGCAGAAATTCTTATATTGGCTCTAACAGTACAAATGCCGATCAGAACTTTGATGGGCAGATAGACCGGGTAACATGGAAGCCTTACGCAGACTATACTGGTGTTGATGAACAGCCTCACTGAATTATGTTTTTTTTACATTTTCTCCTCTTTCAGAAACAGCTTGAAAAGCCTCATTAATGGGTTATATCTAGCAGTCTGCTAAATTATATATTCTTACTTATCATAAGATTACCAGTTAAAACCGGTTTTCCCCCTCTTTCCCCCAGAAAATCATGGCACTAAAATTGCTACTTATATATTAAGGATTTTAATGAGGTTTTATTTGCATTGTAAAGTCGTTAATTTATTTAGTAAAATTAATATTTAAGGCGACAATGAGAGTGAAAACCATAAAATCTTTTGTATCAGTACTGATATTTATAACAGCAATTGTGCTGTTTTCAACTGCTGCTTTTTCTGCAGAGCGTGATTTCCCTCATTACTACAGATGCGCATACTGTCATTATATTAATCTTTATTCTCTGCTTGATATGGTACCCCAGAACCCGGATGAAACAGATTACAACAACCTTTGTAACAGCTGTCATATCGGAGGCCCGGGTTTTGCCCCTCTTGCAAGAACACATTCCAGCGCTAAGCTGGGCACCACCTACGGTAACTGGACAATGGAGTGCCGGGTCTGTCATGACCCTCACCAGCAGAGACAGATGCGTACATACCCGAGTCAATATCCTGCCGGAAGCTATCTTTTTTCCGGCAACTCGGATAATCCCGGAGGTATCAGCGGTGACCTTAGAACTCTTACTGACAGCGGAGCTAACTTTGACCGTGATCTGACGGGCATGATCCTTATCCCGGACACAGGAGATCAGACCAGCAATTACGAGATTACAGTCAATACCGCAACGTCAATAACTGTAGGAATGGATATGGATCTGGCCGGAGACGGTGATCCCTATGCTGTTGTATACGGAAACCTCTTAAAAGAGACAATAGATATTTCGGAAATAATTATATCTGTACACACCTCAGTGTCTACAAGCCTGCCTGATTCCTTTACTCTGTTTGATGATCAGGCAGACTGGACAACTGACCAGTATGCAGGTTATGAGATTGTGCCTGATGCATCAGTGCCCTTATTAAAATATACGATCGCTTCAAACACCCATAACACCATAACTGCTTCAACCGCAATGAGCAGTGACATACAGGCTCCAAGAGTATATCAGATAACAACTCCCAAATCCGGGAATATGACCGTAAGATTTTTTAATAACACCGGCGCCAACTCATTTTCAGACGGAGACTCTACATATGACGGAATATGCGAAGTATGTCATACGCAGACAAACCATTTCAGGAATGACGGTAATGCCCCTGACCAGTTGCACTCAACTGTAGGCGGAATGAGCGGTCAGGGAGGCGCAGGAGGCACAAACTGCATAAACTGCCACATGCATGTGGAGGGTTTTGGCCATGGGGCAGGGGACGACACGGGATGTGAGGAGTGCCACGGTCATGATCCTGGCTATGGAGGGGTTACAGGCGGTGCAGGAACATTTTTAGCCCATTCAACTCATACAGAGAATGACAGTGATGATTTGAGAGGCCCTAACATAGAGTGTTCCGGCTGTCACGATATAAACAATTACCCGCTCTTTTCAGACGGGAATATTCTTTCAGCAACAACTGTCTGTGATACATGCCATAGTCCGAATGGAACGTATGACGGTGTCAATGATTCTGTTACAGGAGCTAAGAACAACTGGGTAAACGGTGTTTATGAGACTGACGGCGCATTAACAGCCGGCAAAGAGAAATGGTGCGCAACCTGTCATGATGAATTGCCGTCTCAGATACAGAGTGTAAACGCTCCCAATGTAACAGGTGATGAAAACGGGGCATATACATATGGAACCGGGTGGGGTTTTTATAAAACCGGTCACGGCCTGCCTTCCGGTCAGAGCTATCCGGCAAGCGGAGGAGTTACTGCCGGAGCAGATAAGACCTGTCTTGACTGCCATGACTCAACCGCAAGTCATATCGATGGAAGTGCCAGGACGTTTGATGACGGCGACAGCAGTACTCTTGACCCCGGTTTTTATCGTCTGGGTTACAGACTTAAACAGGTGGGCGGAAACGAGCCCATGCTGATACCCTGGCCAAGCACAACTGCTAACGCGGCGGCTAATTACAGGTTATGCATAAGCTGTCATGTTGAGGGCCCGTTTACTGATTCCGGGAATATGAACACCAATCTTGTAACCAATAGTGTAAACCGTCATGAGTACCACTTAAACCTCTTTGATACTTACTATGCTTCTGACTGGAGCGGAGGCAGTAACAGCAGAATTACATGTGTGTCCTGTCACAATGTGCACGGTTCAACAAGACTGGCAATGGTGAGAGACGGCAAGCTTACCGGTCAGGAACCGGGATTGATGATATGGTATAACAATGATGCCCTTGTCAGTTATGATATAACCAATACAGATCCGCCAACACCAGAAAATCTGCCTCTATCCGCCAGCACAGGCACGGTCTGGAGGGGATTGACCGCCGGGAATTTGTGCGAGCACTGTCATGACAATGATAATACATTGCCTGAGTACAGGACTCCTTTCCAGAACATTGACCAGTCTCCGACTCTTGACTGGACAGGGGAAATCGGTTATGTATCCGATGGCGTAAACCCTGACACCGGACCCGGCGGAACTGTTTTTGAGTTCCGGGTAGAGTATACGGATTCAAATAACGATGCTCCGGCCACAATCGAAGTATGGGTCGATGAAAATGACAATGAAACAGATGAACCGGGCGAGTATTACGCAATGACCGGGGCAGACAGCGCAGATACCCAGTATACAGACGGTAAACTGTATACCAGAAGCCTGACGATAAATAAGGGAAATGACAATAGCATTGATTATCGTTTTTCAGCTTCTGACGGGACTAACAGCGCTGCAGGCGCTCCCACAAGTAACAGCGCTTTCACAGTTACAAATAATGCACCGGCACTTTCATGGACTGGTGAACAATATTTTGTGACTGACGGCGTCAACCCTGATACCGGGGGAGACGGAAGCAGTTTTACATTCAGGGTAATGTATACTGACACGGATAATGAAGGGCCCTCTACCCCGGTTCAGGTATGGGTGGATACTAATGGTGATATAGATTATGACGATCCCGGTGAAAAGCAGGATATGACTGTAGACGGAGGTGACGGCAACTATTCAAATGGTGAGAATTATACCAAAACAATGACACTGAGCTATGTTGCAGCTACAGGCGGTGTTCTTAACTACACATTCAGGGCATCGGACGGTACAGATAATGCAACAGGCGGCCCTGTAGCCGATAATACTGTAACAGTGCTCGTAACAGCCGGCACACCGCCGTTCATGGACTGGGTCTCTGATAACTGCCGTATTGACGGTGTAAAACCGGGCACAGGTTTTATGACTGCGGATTTTGAGTTCAAGGTCCAGTATACTGATCCGGGGAATACAGCGCCCTCAACTATCGAGGTCTGGGTTGATGTTAATGGTGATAATGATAATTATGAAGACCCAGGTGAAAAGCTTGCCATGACCATACAGGGCGGCGACGGTGATTATACAAACGGTGAGATTTACACTGCAACTGTGGCTCTGAATACCGCGGGAACCATTAAATACAGATTCTATGCCACTAACGGAACCGATGATGCTATCGGTGATCCGGCAGCTATTGAGAAGAATGTTACTGTCAGAAGCAACTCAGATACAAGAGGTGTGCGTACCGGCACAGGTGACAGCGGGCCAGACTGGTATAACTCTATTCAGTCTGCAATAGATGCTGTTAACGGCGCTCATACTGTTCTTGTATATGAAGGCACTTATAATGAATCTATCGCTTTAGACGGTATTAATGACGATTCTACCACTGTTCAGTCAGTATGCGGACGTGACACCGCCACAATCAACGGTTCAGGAGATGTAGTGGATTTCCAGTGGGACAACTCCGGTTCTGTGATAGATGGATTCACAATTACAGGCGGAACCCGCGGTGTTTCTCTAAACGGTTCAACACCTACAGTGCAAAACTGCAAAATTCACAGCAACAGTAATGCCTCAGGCAATGGAGGAGGTATTTATTCTACTCACGACTCATCGGGAATAACTATTTCAAACTGTGAAATATATTCCAATTCTGCCCTGAACGGTGCCGGTATATTTTTTAATAACGGTACACACACTATCACAGATTCCATCATCCGTAATAACACAGCTTCAAATACCGGGGGAGGGGTATTGTTCAGCTGGACCTCAAGCGGCACTGCCATTACCGGCACAACTGTGAAGGACAACACGTCCACAGGCTCAGGCGGCGGACTTTATATAATCAACGGCAATGCTGATTTTTACAAATGCACCTTAACAGGAAACAGTTCTTCAGCAGACAAGGGCGGCGCACTGTATATTACAGGCGCAAACCCGACATTTGAGAACTGTATTATCGCTGGCAACCAGGCTGCTGACGGCGGAGGCGTAAACGTAAGTTCAGGCTCGTCTTCATTTATCAACACTACTTTTGCCGGAAACCAGGCTGTTTCAGGCGATGGCGGGGCTTTGCGCATCTGCGGCAGTACAAATAACACAATCAGAAACACTATCTTCTGGAATAATACCGCAACCGGCTCAGGTCACAATATATTCAAGGATTGCGCTGTAGAAAATGCCGGCACACTGACTGATTCAGATGTGACCACAGGCGCAGGTTATATTGACGGCGGCACATTTACAACTGGCAGCAACATTGATCCTGCGCAGGACCCTCAGTTTACAGGCACAGGTGATTATCATCTCAAGTCCAGTTCGCCAGCAATTGACCAGGCTAATGCTGTTTATGCCCCTGCTGAGGACATTGACGGTGACATCAGGCCTGCTGGAAGCGCTGATGATATGGGTGCTGATGAGTACGTACCGTAGACACCACGCTATTAAACACGGACTGCCGGTAACTGTTATTTACTCTTCCATTTTACTTGCGTAAAAACACGCACGTTCAGTCATATAAAGCATATATAGAAACTACCTGTGAATATTTTATAATCAGTTAATGCTGAAACACCTCTAAAAATTAATTTTTTCTGTCTCTAAAATCTAAAATTATGTGGCACTAAAATTGCTTCTTATATAATAAGTATTTTTGTGTAATCTGTTTTTACATGTAAAACAAGGCCAATTCTTTTTATTGAATTTGAAATTTCTAATTTAAAACAGTGATGAAATTCAGAATAAAAAAAATATTGCTTTTAGCATTTATTGCTCTAATGGTGTTTATGCCTGCAGACTCTTCCGCTGTTGAGCGTGATTATCCCCATTACAGCAGATGTGAGTATTGTCATTATTTCAATCTTTATACTTTACTCAATCTGATACCTCAGGACATTGACGATACCCAATATAATACCCTGTGCAGGAGCTGTCACATTGGAGGCCCAGGCGCTGCCCCTCTGGCAAGGACGCACTCAAGCGTCAAAACTGACACTGACTATGGTGACTGGACAATGGAGTGCAGGGTCTGCCACGACCCTCATCAGCAGAGGCAGTTCAGGGTTTACGGAAGCGAAAGCTACCTTTTTTCGGGAAATTCGGACAATCCCGGCGGTATAACTGCCACGACTCTGACAGACAGCGGTGCCGGCATTAGCCAGAACCTCACAGGGATGGTGCTCATTCCAAACATTAATAACCAGACTTATAATTATGAGATAACAGGCAATACCGCTACCACAATAACTGTTGAAAAGGACATGGATTTAGCCTTTATAAGTGATGGAGACCCTTACGCTGTGGTTTACGGTAATCTTTTAAGAGAAGATATAAACCTTGATGATATTATGATGGTAATATATACAGGCGTATCTACCGATATACAGGAATATTCTTCTCTGGTTGAGCAGGGCGCAAACTGGACAACTGATCAGTATGCGGGTTTAGTACTTTTACCGGATGTTTCAAAACCTGAATTCAGATACAACATCTCCCGAAATACCCACAACACCATAATTGTTACCAGTCTTTTTAGCACTCAGATACAACCTGGAAAAATGTTTGAGATAATAACCCCGAACACAGGGATTAAGCCGGTAAAATTCTTCAGGAGCACAGGAGCTAAATCTTTTGCTGACGGTGATGTGATATATGATGGAATATGTGAGGTTTGTCATACTCAAACCACACATTTCAACAATGACGGAACTGCAATCGACCAGCTCCACTCAAGCGTTGGCTATGCATCAGGGACTTACTGTATAGACTGTCACAAGCATTATGAGGGCTTTAAGGGCGCCTGGGGCATTGGCGGGTCTCATCCGACCCATCTGGCAGATGACAGCGGTCCAAAACTGTTGTGTCTAGCCTGTCACGGCACATGCAGTCCTCCTGAATTCCGCAATCTGGCTGATACTGCCTGTGAAGACCTTGCCGCTACAGATGTCTGCGATAACTGCCATTCAAATAATGGTGTATCATTGGCCAAGAGCTACTGGAGCGTTCCGGGTTCTTCAACCGGCACATCGGGAAGCTGGAGCATCACAGAGGGAGAGGAGAGCTTCTGCGGCAGTTGTCATGATGCTACGCCGGGTAATACAGCAAAGGACGGAAGCGGCAGCTCCTCATACAATACAATGGGTGATAATACGAATTACGGATTTTACAGGACAGGGCATGGACTTGAAACAGGCAATTATCCGAGACTTGCGTGGCAGGATACTTCAGCAGCGGGTAACCCTGCGGGCGAATTTCAGACATGCGGCGATTGTCACGGCACTCCGCCTCTTGATGAATTCGGCGGTATTATGATACCCATTCCCCCGGATTATCCACCTGTTACCCCGTGCAGTTTCTGTCATGACATAACTTCACTCCATTTTGGAAGTTCAAACAAAAGACTTCGCACAGACGGTTTTTTTGACAATGATCAGAATAATACAATCTGCAAAACATGTCATTCTTATGATCTGTCAGAGGGGTGGGCTGCTGCTGCACAGCCCCATTTTTATACAAACTCTGTTGATTATGAAAATTCAGCTCACAGCGGTTTGCTCTGTACAGAGTGTCATGAGGTGCACGGCGCATCAGGGCCGTTTATAGCTATGACTAAAGCGGACAAGGAGGCACTATGTTATCAATGCCATACTGAGGGGGGTGTTGTGAATAATTCGATCTCAGTATGGAGTATTGAGGGTATTCAATATGATCCGCCGTCTTTTGGTGATAACCAGGCCATACTGACTGATGAAGACAAGAACTGGGTTGCAGACAGCCTCATCGGAAAGACAATAAGAAATATCACTGACGGCAGTTCCGGTACAATCACAGACAATACTACCACTACAGTCACTGTCAGCCTGAGCGGGGGCGCTGAGAACGACTGGGATAACAGTGACAGATACGGCATTTTAGCCTCGGATGATATTCAGGAAGCATTCAGTCAGCCAAATAAACACGATCTTGGTTCTGCATTTACATTAGGCGGAAAGAACTACGCACTAGGGTGCACTACCTGCCACAACGTTCATATAGTGACAGGCAGATTTCAGGATGCGGATCAGGGTAATATAAGTCCTGTTACAAGGGTAAGCTCACCGTCCAATCCTTCAGGTAATCTCGGAGTATGGGGCGATGAGTCCGGAGAAAAGATGAATGATTACGCTTCTTCAGGAAGCGGAACTGGCGGGTGGTTTTATAATATAGCACGCGGTTATCCTCTCGGTTCAACCAGTATGACTTCTGATCAGTCTGCTGTTTACAGGGCTCCCAGATCGGGCAGCGGCTATTCATCTGAATTTACCGGAAGCCTGCTTCCTGATTATTCAACATTCTGTCAGGACTGTCATGCGCAGGATATGGGAGGCGATACTCAGGGCGCTATTGACTGGACAGCTGAGAAGCACGGCCTGTCCCCCTCCAATATGCCTGCACAGGGAGATGACTATTATTTACATGATAATAATACCCCGGGCATTCCCGGTGATGATTACTGGACATGGGCAGAGGGCGGCCTGTGGGGCGATGCTGAAAACCCTGATCCGCTGTTTAAGATGAATTATGTCTCAAGCGGAAGAGGAGCAGGTCACTTTATGAGATGGCCGTATGATACAGCTGACAAGAGCGCCGGTGTTAATTTTGTCATGGCTTGCACTGACTGCCACGAGGCGCATGGAGCAGACCGTGGTGGTTTTGTGCGGGAGCGCTTTAATGTTAATGCTGACGGTGATTGCGGAACCGGCACAAACATTCCGGATGTTTCCCGCACATACGGTGAAAACTGCACTGACGCGAGCGACTGGACAGGCAACTGTAATGCGTGTCACAATTCATCCGGCTTTAATCATGAGGGCCAGAGCTGCGGCACTGCCGCAAGCTGTCACGGTTCTGTAGATTCACCACACCGTATTAATGATACCCTTAGCAGCGGGACACAGCTTCAGCTTACTGCTGATGCCCTGCCTGATGATCCTGAGCCGCATACAAGCTGGGATGACTATTACACAGCCCCTGACTTTACCCCTGAGCTACTGACGGTTTTTGGTGACATCGGCAGTGCTGATCTTAGGATCACATTCAGATCCAGCGCTTACTGGGCTGGTAATCCCGGAATATTTACCAATGATGACCTTAGCGGATCCGTAGTGCCCGAAGATTTCTGGCTCCTGGATAAGAACGCCAATAATGCAGGCAGAACATTCAGCGTCACACATACAGCCGGTGAGACAACAGCGATCATTACAATGAGCCAGCCTTTGACTGAATCAGATCTGAACACGGATCTGCTCGCAGTAAGACCGGCTTCTGTATGGTCATGGTACGATTCAGGAGCCGGAGTCCCGCCGAATTATAACGGCACTCCTGTATCCGGAGCTGTCTCAGCAGGGCCATGGCCTGTTCAAATAACAGCAGATTTTGTAATCACAAAAGTCGAAGGCACTATTGGTTCTGATCAGCTTCTGGTTGAGTTCTCAAAAAGCGCCTATGCAAACCCCGGCTTAACAGGTGATTTACAGATAAGTGATTTTAATTATATTGATGCAAGCATTGGAGGAGCCGCTTCGATTTCAGGTGTGGCTCATACTGCAGGCGCTTCTACGGCAGCTATTACATTGGACACAGCCCTTACTGCTGGTGATATGGACACTGATACACTCTCTGCTGTAGCAAGCTCTGTCTATAATGCAAATAGTTTCTCCATGCCGACATCTGCTGTAATTGTAACGGCTGCGCCGTAGGCATAAAGATTCAACCAGTCTTTAATTTCTCCCTGCTGTTGTGCCTGGACAGACCCGAAAGGAAGCATATATTTCTCAGGCTATACATTAGGGAAAATGGGCAAAGTTCCTTTAGGGGATTCAGATGAAGATTTCTTTACTTATAAGGATTGGGGTTAACTTAGAAGCTGCTACAAAATAAACACTTGGATATAAAGCGTTGCAGTATGTTGTTTAATAAGTCACTTTAACTCCCTATTGCTTCCTTTTTTTGTAACTCTTTTGATTTTTCAGAACTGCCTGAGCTGCGGCAAAGCGTGCTATCGGCACTCTGAATGGGGAACAGCTGACATAATCGAGTCCTATTTTATGGCAGAACTCAACTGACTTCGGCTCACCGCCATGCTCACCGCAAATACCAAGCTTCAGGTTCTTTTTGACCTTCCTGCCTTTATCAACTGCGATCTTCATGAAAGAACCGACTCCGCTGATATCAATAGAGATAAACGGGTCTTCATTGAGTATTCCCTCTTCAATATAGAATGGCAGGAACCTTCCGGCATCATCCCTTGAAAGACCGTATACAGTCTGTGTAAGGTCGTTTGTGCCGAATGAGTAGAAATCAGCTATGCCCGCTATTTCATCGGATGTTACACACGCACGTGGAAGTTCTATCATGGTTCCTACTGTGTAGGGAACTCTAACCCCGGTCTTTTTTTGCACTTCTTTCGCAGTTCTGATAACTACCTCTTTCATTGCCTTAAGTTCTTTAACATGAGCTACAAGAGGGATCATAATTTCGGGGATAACCTTTATCTTTTTCTTTGTCAGCTGGCTGGCAGCCTCCATGATCGCCTGCGCCTGCATTGCGTAGATTTCAGGGTATGTAACACCGAGACGGCATCCGCGGTGACCGAGCATAGGGTTGAATTCATGAAGTGATTTGTTCTTTGCATCAAGCTGGTCAAATGGAACTTTCATACTCCTGGCAAGGCTTTTCAAATCTTTGACTGTATGGGGCAGAAATTCGTGCAGTGGCGGATCAAGTAGCCTGACTGTAACAGGAAGACCCTTCATAGCCCTGAAAATGCCGAGGAAGTCCTTTTTCTGGAAGGGCAGCAGTTTAGCAAGGGCTTTTTGTCTGCCTTCAAGGGTTTCAGAAAGTATCATCTGTCTTACAGCCTTTATTCTGTCCGGACCGAAAAACATATGCTCTGTCCTGCAAAGACCGATTCCCTCAGCACCGAACTTTAAGGCTGTTTTTGAATCTTCGTAAGACTCTGCATTTGTCCTTACCTTCAGAGTCCTTACCTGATCAGCCCATGTCATGAGTTCCTTATACCATTTATTATGATCAGGATTAGCAGGCAGAAGACTGAGCTGACCCTGATAAAACGTCCCCTTTGTTCCGTTAAGCGTTATCCAGTCACCCTGTTTTAATGCTTTTCCGTTTACACTGATCGTTTTATTCTTCAGGTTTATGTTAAGGTCTGAACACCCGACTATACAGCATTTACCCCATCCCCTGGCAACAAGAGCCGCATGGCTTGTCATACCGCCTTTTGCAGTAAGTATGGCTTCGGCAGCATGCATTCCGTGAACGTCTTCAGGTGAGGTCTCATTCCTTACTAAAATAACTGTTTCGCCTTTTTTTGCCCATGCTTCAGCATCATCTGCAGTAAGCACGATCCTTCCTTTTGCTCCGCCCGGTCCTGCCGGCAGTCCTTTTGCAAGAAGTACGGCTTTTTTCTCGGCTGCGGGGTCCACGCTGGGATGCAGAAGCTCGTCAATCTGGTCCGGTTTGACACGGAGAATGGCAGTTTCTTTTGAAATGAGTCTCTGTTTTGCCATCTCAACAGCCATGCGTATAGCAGACTGACCGTTACGTTTTCCAACTCTTGTCTGGAGCATCCAGAGACGACCTTCTTCAATTGTAAACTCTATATCCTGCATATCAGTATAATGTGTCTCAAGCCTCTTCTGATATCCATAGAGCTGTTTGTAGAGCCTGGGCATGCTTTCTTCAAGTGAATGAAGGTGTTTAGTGTCAGCTGTCTTTCCTGCCTTGTTCACAGGGTTCGGTGTCCTGAGTCCGGCTACAACATCTTCACCCTGTGCATTGGGCAGCCACTCTCCAAAGAACATGTTTTCTCCTGTTGCCGGATTACGGGTGAAGGCAACGCCTGTTGCAGAGTTATTCCCGGTATTTCCGAAAACCATAGTTTGAACGTTAACAGCTGTTCCCCAGTGGGCGGGAAGGCCTTCTATCCTTCTGTATGACACGGCACGCTTGCCCATCCATGACTGAAAAACAGCTCCGATTCCGCCCCAAAGCTGTGCCTCGGGAGTATCAGGGAAAGATTTCTTTAAAGTTGCTTTAATGATTTTTTTAAACTGATCACAGAGCTTTTTAAGATCATCAACTGTAAGGTCAGTATCATTTTTATATCTTTTTTTCTTTTTAATTCCTTCAAGGGCGTGTTCAAGTTTATAGCGGATCCCGTCATGGTCAGTCTTAGGCTCAATACCTGCAGCTTTTTCCATAACAACGTCTGAATACATCATCATCAAACGGCGGTATGCATCATATACAAAGCGGGGGTTATTGGTCTTTTTGATAAGTCCGGGAATGGTTTTTGATGTGAGTCCGCAGTTTAGTACTGTTTCCATCATACCCGGCATTGAACTGCGTGCGCCGGAACGCACTGACAAAAGGAGGGGATCATCCGGATCACCGAATTTCTTGCCCATAATTTTTTCAACTTTTATCGTTGCAGCGTCAACCTGTTTTTTCAGTTCTTTTGGATATCTGCGGTTGTTTTTATAGAATTCTGTACAGACTTCAGTTGTAATCGTATATCCAGGGGGGACGGGCAGCCGCAGCTTTTTATGTCCCGCCATTTCAGCAAGATTTGCTCCCTTACCGCCAAGGAGATTTTTCATTTTTGCATTTCCGTCTGCCTTACCATTGCCAAATGAATATACATATTTTTTTGCCATTATAATCCTCCAGGTTTAGATTTAATATTTAAAAAAAACAAGGGATAAGTAAAATGATGATTCAAATTCCAAGATAAATATTTTACACAAACCAGGTGAATAAATCCAAGAACAAAATTTTATAACTATATAAGACAAATTCAGCGAACAGGGGGTCCACTTTTTTATGACTTCAATACTATAATCGAGGAACAGAAAGGATGTTCTGCTTTTGGGGGTTTTATCCGGGACACAGTCTATTCAATGACTTTAGAAAAATCACCGAGCTGATCAAAAATATTTTTGACGGACAATAGCAGTGCCAGCCGGTTTTCTCTTATCTCCGGTTTTTTATCCATTACCATAACAGTGTTAAAAAAGGTATTTATCGGGTCTTTCAGATCAAACAGCGACCTGTATTCCGACTTTATCAGTTTACTCTTTACCGCCCCGGCAGTATCAAACAGCACTTTTTCAGAATCATCGGTCAGCAGGTTTCTCCTGACCTCAGTATGCCTGACGCCGTTAAGAATATTACATACCCTTTTTGCAGCAAGCAGAAATTCCGTGAAATCAGGAGATTTTTTCATTTGAGAAAGGATTTCAAGCCTGTTCTTAATGTTTTTTATTGTCTGCTTTCCCGCATCTGGCAATGCCTGGCGGTCAGGCTGATCCGGCGCAGTTTCCTTGATTGACAGTACAGCGCTAATGACGTCATGACTGAACCCCTCACTTGAAAATATTGCTTCCATCCTTTGATAAAAAAAGCTCAATATGTCGGTGCTCAGGGTTTTTCTGGCAGGGAGATAGCTTTCAAGCCCCTGAAGCGCCTTGTTTATCAGTGCATCCAGAGAAAAAGGATAGTCCCTGTTCACAAGTATATTAATTATTCCAATAGCCTGTCTTCTGAGAGCAAAAGGATCTTCTGAACCGGAAGGGATCATATCTACAACAAAGAATGAGGCGATATTGTCTATCTTGTCAGCAAGAGATATAATGGCGCCTATTTTATTTGACGGAAGCTCATCAGATGAAAACCTTGGTTTATAGTGCTCATTAATAGCTGTTGCTATGTCGCTATCCTCACCCGAGTTTTCGGCGTAAATCATGCCGATATATCCCTGTAATTCAGGAAATTCCCTGACTATGCCCGTTACCAGATCAGCTTTTGAGAGCATTACCGCCCTGAGAATTTTTTCTTTATCAGGCAGTTTCAATTCCTCTGCAAGAAAAGAACAGATGAATGCGACACGATCTAATTTTTCATAAACACTGCCGAGTTTTTCCTGAAAAGTAACATGTTTTAACTTTTCAATACAGTCCCATAATGGTCTTTTCCTGTCCTCGTCAAAGTAGAACCTGGCATCCTCAAGCCTCGCCCTGAATACGCGCTCTGCACCCTTTTTAACCATATCGTTGTTTTCGGGTGATGAATTGCTAATTAAAACAAAATGGGGCAAAAGGTCCCCGTTTTTGTCTTCAACAGAGAAAAATTTTTGATGGTTTTTCATGACTGTCACAAGCAGTTCTTTGGGAAGCGATAAATATTCAGCATCGAAATTACCAAGGATTACAACCGGATATTCAACAAGAAACATTACGGTCTCAAACAGTTCCTTATCATCATGTACTATGCAGTTTGAAGCAGTTTCAATTTTTTTTATTTCCTCTGTAATTATTTTTTTTCTTTCTGAAGGGTCAGCTATTACATGATTGTTCAATAAAATCTGAGAATAAGCCGCCGGATCATTTATCCTGACTTCATCGGGAGAAATAAACCGGTGGCCCCGTGTCGTATCGCCGCTTTTTAATCCTTCTATTTCAAAGGGAATGATGGTGTTGCCAAAAAGTGCTGTTATCCATCTTATAGGTCTTACAAACTTTAGATTGCCGGTACCCCAGCGCATTGATTTTGGGAACTGTAGTGATGTTATCAGCTTTGGCAATGCCTCCGACAGAACATCCAGGGTTACCCTGTTTGTTTCTTCGATAGTTGCTGCTACATACTTACCACGGTCGGTTTTGACTACATACAGGGCTTTAACATCTATATTCTGGGACCTGGCAAAACCAGCCGCTGCAGGGGTGGGGTTCCCTTCTGCATCAAAAGCAGCTTTTTCAGGGGGACCGAGTACTTCCATTTTTCTGTCTCCCTGCTTTTCTGAAACATTTTCAATCAGAACTGCCAGTCTTCTCGGTGTCGCAAATACGGATGTCTGCTTAAATTCAATGGAGGTTTCTGTCAGAAGAGATATCAGCTTTGCTTTTAAGGAATTAATCCCGTCTGCAATAAACCTGGCCGGGATTTCTTCTGTACCGATTTCTATTAATAAAGGTTTCATATTTCAATGATTTGGTTCAAGCAGTTCAAGCCGTTTAAACGGTTTAAACAGTTTGAACGGTTTTTACTTTTTATTTAAAAGTGGGAACCCCTGGGTTTCCCGCAGATTAAGGTATCCGGCTGCGCACTGTTTTGAAAGGTTTCGTACTTTAGCGATATAGGCTGCTCTTTCTGTCACGCTTAAGGCGCCGCGTGCATCGAGTATATTAAATGTATGAGAACATTTTAAGCAAAAATCATAGGCAGGAAACACCAGGGCAAGTTTTAAAAGACGAACAGCCTCTTTTTCATACTGGTCAAAAAGTTTTAAATATAAATCTATGTCTGCCTCGTCAAAGTTGTAGGTTGAGAACTCCACTTCTGTTTCATGGTGAATGTCTCCATAATTGATCCCTTTAGTCCATTGAAGATCAAATACATTGTCAACCTCCTGCAGGTACATTGCTATACGTTCCAGCCCGTATGTAAGTTCAACAGAAACCGGTTTCAACTCTAAACTTCCTACCTGCTGGAAATATGTAAACTGTGTAATTTCCATTGCGTCAAGCCAGACTTCCCAGCCAAGTCCCCATGCACCGAGAGTAGGGGATTCCCAATCGTCTTCAACAAATCTGATATCATGTTTGAGCAGGTCAATATTTATTTCAGTAAGACTCTTGAGGTAAATATCCTGAATATCAGGGGGAGAGGGTTTTAATACTACCTGATATTGATAGTAATGCTGAAGTCTGTTGGGGTTTTTTCCGTACCTGCCGTCTGCAGGACGCCTGGAAGATTCAACATAAGCTGCTTTCCATGGTTCAGGCCCGAGAACCCTGAAAAAAGTAGCCGGGTTAAACGTGCCCGCCCCTACTTCTATATCATAAGGCTGGTGAATTGCGCATCCATATTCAGACCAGAATGCATGAAGTTTTATTATCAGGTCCTGTAAATACAATTTATTTTCTAAATATGAGGGGTTAGAAAAAGTGTTTAGATTAATCCTTAAAATAAATATATAAGGTAGCCGTTCGCTTTGTCAAACAAAAAATAAACGGGAAAACGGAACTGTTAAACCTTTATGATTAAAATCATAGACTAATCTATAGCAAAATTATATGATAATTAAAACAAAACTAAAAAGGAGGATCAATGCTTAAGGAAAAGGTTAATGAGGTTTTAGACAAGATAAGGCCGATGCTCCAGAGAGACGGCGGAGATGTTGAGCTGGTTGATGTTCAGGACGACGGTATTGTAAAGGTAAAATTAGTCGGCGCCTGTTCAGGATGCCCGATGTCAACAATGACCCTTAAAAACGCTATTGAAGCTACAATCAAAAAAGAAATTCCTGAAATCAAGACAGTAGAGTCTGTATAAAATAAGACAGCTGCCAGTCTAAAAATAAAAGCAGACAACTAAAAACCAAGGAGTGATTTATGGAACTCATAATAGTATGGTATCTGAGAATGAGTGTAATTTACTTTGTTATTGGAGCGTTCTTAGGCGTAGTTATGGTCTTATGGCCTTCTGAGACAGGCTATTATGTGTCTGCTCATGTTCATTTAAACCTTCTGGGGTTTATGGCGATGATGATTTACGGGGTCGGTTATCATATATTGCCGAGGTTTAGCGGAAGACATCTGTATAGTTCAAAACTTGTAAGTGTGCAGTTCTGGTTTGCAAATGCAGGCATTGTTGGTATGTTTGCCAGCTGGCCTTTCATACTGCGTGACACACTTTTATACTTATTTAATCCGCTATTTACCATATCAGCTGTTTGTTCTTTTATCGCTGCTGCTATTTTCAGTGTAAACATTCTTAAGACTATTAAACCAGCCTGATCTTTTTAACTTAAGTAGAGAACCCCATTAGAAATTGTAAATTTCTATGCAACGGGGTAAACAGAGAGCAACGAGATAAAAATGATGGAGGGAGATTAAAATGGAAGTAACAAAAGACTCTATTATAGGAGAAGTTATAAAAGAGGTTCCGGGAGCAGAAAAGATAATTCGGAAATATTTTGGTACCGGTTGTTTTACATGCCCCGGTATCAATATGGAGTCAATCTCTTTTGGTTCGGCAATGCATAATATGGACCCTGAGAAGATTGTTGAAGAGATTAAGAACCTTAACAGTTAAAATATTGTGGTCTTAATTTCTATAAGGCAGATGAGTCCCGTCCATTTTTTTGTGAATAATGTGCTGCTAATGCTGTAATGACTTGAAAACAATGATAGAAAAAGGTTTAACTTTAACATTATAATTCCTCACTATATCCTGCAAATCACCACAGAATTAACAATATTTAAAACCTGTTTGTTTTATATTATCATTTAAGGTCATATCCTGTGTGTAAAGATACTTGACAAAAATATTTTTTTTTGTTATATAAATAATAGTAAGAAATGTATTAAACTGTATTGATCTTTAAATATATTCTTTTTAAGGAGTTCAATTATGCCAAGGATAGATGTGCGGTGCAAAGTTGATTTGCCTGTAAACGTTGTATATGGCGGCGGACAGAATGCAAAGGAGAAAGAAGCGAGATTTTCAGTAATCAGCCTTAACGGAGCTTATGTTGATTGCGATCATTCTACCTCCGATGAAAAAATAGTAGGGCTTAGGTATGAGCTGCCCAAACATGGAGAGTTTGAGATGCTGGGCGAAGTTGTGCGTAGAGATAACAATGGTATGGCCATTAAATTTCATAGTATTAACAGGGACACCAAGATAAAGCTATGGGACTTCATTAAAGACAATATAGTTGAGGAAACTATATGTCCATACTGTAAAGCACAAAATGGTCATAAAGTCAGACAATGCAATGTGTGCGGCTGGGATTTGAATTTTATCGCCCCTGATTATCTGGTCAAGCATGAAAAAGAATCATTCATCAGCAGGCTTGCCTCAAAGAGCACTGAATTTAATATCGAGGAAATATATAAAATACTTAATTATGTAGACGTAGAGATTCTTGGTATCGGCAAAAGCTGGGAGATTAATGAGGAGTTTGTAGGCTCCAGCAAGGCGATGCTGGAAGTATTTTCCAGCATAAGAAAAGTGGCGCCATCAGACCTCCCGGTCTTTATCACGGGAGAAAATGGAACCGGCAAGGAAATGACTGCAAGAGCGATTCATGAAAGAAGCTCAAGGAAAGAGAAGGTTTTTTCCTGTGTCAACTGCTCGGTGCTTTCTGAAGATCTTTTAGACAGAGATCTGTTTGGTTATGAAAAAGGAGCTTTTCCCGGTGCTGACAGCGCAAGGATCGGCAAACTGGAGTATTCAGATGGCGGAACTGTATTTCTGGCCGAAGTAACAGCACTGTCTCCGAATTTACAGTCAAAGCTTATGAAATTCCTTGACGATGGAATTGTTGAAAGCCTCGGAAGTAAAAACGGCAAAAAAGTGGATGTAAGAATTATAGCCGGAGCAACTAAAAGACCGAAATCATTTGATGCCCATAAATCTGTCAATAAAGCCTTTTTCGATAAAATAAATGTATTTAGCATCGGCCTTATTCCTGTAAGAGAACGTGGAGAGGATAAACTGATTCTCGCAAGATACTTTCTTAACCGGTTTTCCAAAGAGATGAATGTAAAGAAAACTTTTGCCAGGGATTCTCTCGAATTAATAAAGAATTATGATTGGCCAGGAAATGTCAGGGAAATTATAAACAGAATAAGAAGATCTGCTTTAATGTCTGCAGATGGTGTTGTTAGAATAGCTGATATGGGACTGACAAAGCCGATATTAGATGTAGATGCAATCACAACACTCAGGGACGTTAAGAGCACCCTTGAAAAGCAAAAGCTTGTAGAAGCACTGGATATCTGTAAAAATAATATTTCAAAAACTGCCAAGGTTTTAGGTATCAGCAGACCGTCCGTATACAGTCTCAAGAGAAAATACGGTATTTAAATATTACGTTTACCGGGAGTAGAAATGAGAGATTCTATAATAATTTTCTGGGATGAAATAATATAGTCCGGGATAGTTGTTTTACCTTTGTGAGTTTCAAATTCTCCTTCAGATGTACTTTTAATCACTCCTGAATTGATATCTGAATGAACTCCTAAATCTCCTGTTTTGCCTTTATAGAAACCTGTTAAGTGTTGACATTTTCAGCATTTTATTTAAAAATACTATATGAGAAAGGCTCTATTTGTGCCTTTAGCAATAGTCCTGTTCTGTACGGTCTATGTAGAGGCGTCGAAAGAGATTACTGTTAAAGGTTTTCGATACTGGTCAAGTGAAAGATATACAAGAGTTGTAATTGATGTAGATGGCCCTGTCAAATTTACCCGGAACCGCCTTTCAAATCCAGATCGTCTCTATTTTGACTTAAAAGATTCCCGTCTATCCAGAAAAGCAAAACCTGCTTTACCTGTAAGTGATGGAATATTAAAAAAAGTAAGAGCTGGCCAGTTTAAGAAAGGAATTGTCAGGGTAGTTCTTGACCTGCAGGGATTTAATAGCTACAACACTTTTGTTCTTAAAGACCCATACAGGGTTGTTATAGATATTTTTGGTAAGAAGAATTCCAAAACTGTTCCTTATAAGAAAGACGCGAAAAGATTTACCAGAATTGAAAGAGTAGTTATTGATCCCGGCCATGGCGGCCATGACCCGGGTGCGATTGGCCCCAGAGGGCTTAAAGAAAAAGATGTAGTCCTTTCGGTTGCTAAAAAACTCGGAGGAATACTTAAAGAAAAATATAATATGGAGGTTGTCTATACACGCAAAAAAGATGTATTTGTACCCCTTGAGGAAAGGACAGCTATTGCAAACTCTAAAAAAGCGGATTTATTTGTATCCATACATGCGAACGCAAGTCCAAGGAAAAAAATAAGGGGCATTGAGACATATATTCTGAACTGGACAACCGACAAAGAGGCTATGAGAGTAGCCGCAAGAGAAAATGCTATTTCCTATAAAAATATGCAGAGTGCTCAAAGCGATCTGCAGATTATTTTGCAGGACCTGGCCAGGGATAATAAAAAAGACGAGTCAATGAAACTTGCCGGTAATGTGCAGACTTCCATGTTTGATACATTAAAGAGGGATTACACCAATATAGTAAACCTTGGCGTTAAACAGGCTCTTTTTTATGTGCTTCTTGGAGCTCAAATGCCCTCAATCCTTGTTGAAATATCTTTTATAAGCAATTATGATGAAGAGAAGCGGCTTTCAAAAAACAGCTACAGAGGAAAAATAGCCGAGGCAATAGCAAAAGGAGTGGGATATTATGCTGCTCCACAAAAACTTGTGAAAAAAACCAGTGATAATATTTAGCCCCACGGCTAAAATAATTCTTTACGTACTACTTGTTGTAGTACTATTTTTGATAGATTCTTTATGGTTCAACGCAGGTCTTTTAATAATAGTTCTTGCCATTTGCTCAAAAATCCCATTGTCAAACCTTTTACGCGGAGTAATTCCTATAACCTGTTTTATGCTGTTTACTTTTCTCAGTAATGTCCTGTTTCAGCCCGGAAGATCAGTTTATGAATTATGGGGACTTGCTGTAACTGAAGAGGGCCTTATGACCGGGGGACATTTGACATTAAGGCTTTTTATTATGATACTCGGGGCAAAAATACTTACAGCAACGACATCTACAGAGGAACTGGTAAAAGCCATGACCGGACTTTTGGGTCCTGCTGCTAAATTGAAGCCTGTCAGAGAATTTATGTTTACCATGTCTCTTACTCTTCGCTTTTTGCCTATAATCTATGATGAAGCCCAAATTCTCTATGAAAATACTATCAAAAATTCATCTGACAGCACATTGCTGAACAAAATCAGGCTGTCTGCCTCACTCATCTCTCCGCTATTTGAGAGGAGTTTTAAAAGAGCCGGAGAATTACAGTGTAAAATATTTGATGGCACAGATTAAAGAAAACAAATATCATACAATATCGGGAGAAAGATTTTGAGTCTTGATTTCCTGCTCAAGGGTGGCTTTATTATTGACGGCAGAAGTGGCAATAGTTTTCCTGTAAAGGGTGATATCGGCATTAAAAGTGATCTGATATCTGTTATCGGCAACAATACAGTTGTTGATGCGGAAAAGGTAGTTGATGTCAGCGGCCTATGTATTTGCCCGGGTTTTATAGATGCTCACTCCCATTCTGATTTTACATTAATGGCAGACGGCCGGGCTGAAGCAAAAATTGCTCAGGGAATAACGACTGAAATAAACGGGAACTGCGGATTTTCTGCAGCGCCTCTTTATAATTCCGCACTAGAACAGAGAATTCCGGAGCTGAAAGATCTCGATATCAGTGAGAGGTGGAATACTCTCTCAGAATATTCAATTATAATGAAAAGGAGGCGTTTTGCCACCAATTTTTTCACTCTTGTGGGTCACGGCAACCTGAGGGCATCTGTTGTCGGCTACTCGGATAAAGCACTTACTCTGAAAGACAGGGAAAAAATGTTTCATCTTCTCAGAGATTCGATTAATGCAGGCGCTTCCGGGTTATCTACCGGCTTGATATACCCGCCTGGAATTTATACGGGGACCCCGGAAATTGTAGAAGTTACCCGTGAAACAGCAAGGATCGGGGGCACTGTTTACACAACACATATGAGAAGCGAAGATGCTGAATTATTAAATGCAGTTGATGAAGCTATTAAAATCGGTTTTGATTCCGGGATACATGTGCATATATCACATCTTAAAACCAGCGGCAAAAGAAACTGGCACAAACTGGATGATGTTTTCAAGCGTATTGCCCTGGCTCAACAGAAAGGCCTGGTCTTAACCTGTGACAGGTATCCATATACTGCATCAGCTACAGGCCTTGATGCCGTACTGCCGCATTGGGCTTTTGAAGGAGGCCGTGAGGATGAACTGGGAAGAATAAAGAACGAACGCGAACGTCTTACAAATGATATGCTCAGGAAATACCCTGAAGAATCCTGTTGGGAGGATATCAAAATAGCCTCTGTAAATACTGGTAAAAACAGATGGATGGAAGGCAAAAGCCTTTCAGAGATAGGCAGGCTGCAGAAGAAATCGCCTTTAGCCAGCATTTTTGATATCCTTATTGAAGAGGATTTAAGAGTTGATGCGATTTATTTCACAATGAGTGAAGATAATTTGCAATCCATCTTACAGCGTCCTTATACCGCGATAGGCTCTGACAGTTCTGCAAGGAGTTTCAATGGTGTTACCTGCAGTGGAAAGCCTCATCCCAGGGGTTTCGGCAGTTTCCCCAGGGTGCTGGGCAAATATGTCCGCGAAACGGGTATTATTCCCATCAAAGAAGCTGTTTATAAGATGACAGGCCTGCCCGCCGGTATTTTTGGACTAAAGGATCGCGGATTTATAGCTGATAAATATTTCGCTGATATTACAGTATTTGATCCTGAGAGAATTTCTGACACTTCAAGTTTTGATAATCCTTTTAAAAAACCGGACGGCATACATTATGTTTTTGTTAACGGGACGCCGGTACTATGGGAAGGAAGGCAGACAGACGCATTACCTGGAAGGATACTTAAATAAAAACAGGATTCAGGTAAATAAGGTTATATATCAAAAATCAAAATATAAAATGACAACAAAAATTAAAAATAAAGACAAAAAATTATATTTATATTTTAATCTGTCATTTTGACTTTTTATCTTTTACTTTCAATTCTAACTTTAACCCCGGGACACTGGAATCCCCGGAACCTGTTTTAGAGATGTTATGACTATACCTATAGTAGGAATTACAGGAGAAGAGAAAAATGGTAAGTATACATTAAGGATGGAATATGCAGATGCCATTGAAAAATCAGGTGCATGTCCTGTTTTTCTTTCTCCATCTTCTAAAAAAAACAGTATAGCAAAAATCGCTGTTACGATCGATGCGCTTATAATCTCCGGCGGTGGAAATTTCTGTCCGTCTTTTTATGGCGAAAAACATAAAAAAACATTAAATCCTGTGTCAGATAAAAGATTTTATTTTGAGACCTGTCTGCTCAGGAAGATAATGCTTTTAAAAAAACCTGTTCTTGGGATATGTTATGGAATGCAGTTCTTAAATGTTTTTCTGGGAGGATCTCTTTATCACAGGATACCTGCTAAAAAACCCGGGCAGGTCCGTCACAGATCAGGACATTTGGTAGAGATCAACAGCAAAAGCAGATTATATAGTATATTGAGGAAGGAAAAAATCATGGTAAACAGCTCTCACTGTCAAGGGGTAAAAGAGCTCGGGAAAGCTCTGGTCCCATCAGCACGCTCTCAGGACAAACTTATAGAGGCAGTAGAGCTGAAAAACTACCCCTTTTTTCTAGGGCTTCAATGGCATCCCGAAAAACTCTCTGATAAGAACTCAATTAATTTGTTTAAATCTTTTATAAAATCTGTCCTGCAGGCGAAGTTGTCAGGGAATTAAAGTGGAGAGTAATAGTATTGAAGAATCATAAAGAGATGAGAAAAGAGTAATTACGGAAATAAAAGTGACCCAATCAGTATAAGATCATAAACAGAGCAGAAACTTTATGATCCTTCTGCTATCCTTTCTTCTTCTTCCTGCCGGGTTTTACAGTCAATGCAATATGTTGTAACAGGTCTTGCCTCGAGACGCTTTATCCCGATTTCATTACTGCAGCTTTCACAAATACCGAATGTATTACTATCAATTCTTTCTACCGCTTCATCAATTTTTTTCAAAAGCATACGTTCCCTGTCTCTTAGCCTTAACATAAAATCTCTGTCAGCTTCCGCAGTTGCCTGGTCTCCCATATCCGGAAAATTTATCTCTCCGGGCAGCATATTTAAAGCTGTTTCAGCTTCCCTCAAAAGTAATTCTTTCTGGCTCAAAAGGTTTTTCTTGATTCCCAGAACTTTTTTTCCTCTGGATGAAAATATGGTTTTTTTTGCAGATTTTTTGGTTTTTTTGACGCTCTTTCCTGTGGTTTTACGCTTTACGGTCTTTTTAGCAATTTTATGTTTTATTTTCCTGGTTTTTTTAACGGTCTTCTTTTTTGCGGTTTGCTTTTTAGATGTCTTCTTTTTAACCGTCTTCTTTGACCTTTTCAGCGGCTTCGCGGTTTTAGCCCTGGATTTCTGCTTTGTTTTTACTTTTTTCCGTACTGTTTTTTTTGTCTTTTTCTTTGCCATATTAAGTCCTCTTTCCGTTTTAAGTAAAAGTTAAACTAACAGATTTTCAGCAAACAAGTCAAATGTTTTATGAAGAGTATATTTCCGGTCTGAAAATTATATGATCTTTCTGTTCTTTACAGAACAGGTATATGAATGCATTAAAAAGTGTTTTATTCCTCTCTTGACAAAGATAAGTTTTATTCCATAAACTTATCAATCAAAAGAAATTTTATATATAAAAATACTTTATTCACTGTGTATTTTTACTCAATAGTATAGAATGAATCAAATGAATACTTCAACTATGCGATAGCCGATGCATCAAAATCTACTTTCCGCAGAGAACCTGAAAATATCCTTCTCAAGCAGCAAATCCCTTAAAATAGTGGATAATGTCAGTTTTAATATAGCCCGCGAGGAAATCCATGGACTGGTGGGTGAAAGCGGCTGTGGTAAGACCCTTACTGCTCTATCAATAATGAGACTTTTGCCTGCAAACGCGTTTTATACGGGCAAAATGCTTTTTAACGGCAAAGATATTTTTAATAAAACAGATCTGGAACTGAAAAGCCTGAGGGGGAAAGATATATCCATGGTTTTTCAGGAACCGATGACCTCTCTTAACCCTGTTTTTACTATCGGCAATCAGATAGCGGAAGCATTGTCAGCTCACGAAAATATTAGCAGAAAGCAGGCCGTTAATAAAGCTATAAGCCTTCTTGAAGTTGTGGGAATTCCATCACCGGAAATCAGGATAAAAGAATACCCTCATCAAATGAGCGGGGGGATGAGGCAAAGGATTATGATTGCGATGGCTATAGCATGTTCCCCATCTCTTTTAATTGCGGATGAACCTACAACTGCCCTTGACGTTACAATACAGGCACAGATAATTGAACTGCTCGACAACCTGAAGAAAAAGAACAGGATGTCTCTTTTATTAATCACACATGACCTTGGTATTGTCGCAGAATGGGTGCAGAAGGTCGAGATAATGTATGCCGGCAGAGTTGTTGAAAAAGCTGAGGTCAAAGATATATTTACAAATCCCAGACATCCATATACAAAAGGCCTTCTGGAATCTCTCCCTAAAAAACGTGGTAAGAGATTAATCCCTGTTCAAGGACAGGTTCCGAAGATAAATGAACTGCCCGATGGATGCAAGTTTAGCACAAGGTGCCGCTATGTCATCAAAGATTGCCATGAAAAAGAGCCTGAGCTTTCTCCTGTTGCAAACAAAGAATCAGGCGGTTTGCAACCACATTACAGCCGGTGCATCAGGGCTATGGAATTATGAAAGAGATATTAAGACTAGAATCAGTAAAAAAATATTTTCCCGTAAAAAACGGCTCTTACCTTAAAGCTGTTGATGATATAAGCTTTTCCGTCATGGAGTCGCAGGTTTTTGGTATTGTTGGTGAAAGCGGATGCGGCAAATCAACACTTGCAAAATTAATACTCAGGCTGATAGAACCCACTGAAGGAAGAATTTTCTTTGATAATATAGATGTCCTGAGTGCAAGAGGAAAAACTCTTTCTCAAGTCAGAAAAGGTCTTCAGATTGTATTTCAGGACCCGCTTGCAGCTTTAAACCCGAGAAAATGTGTTTTAGACGCTATCGGCGAGGCACTTTACGTAAACAAAATTGTCAGGGGGAAAAAGGAACTGAAGGATCACGTAGTTCAGCTTCTTCAGAAAGTAAAGCTCGACGCCGATGCATTATATAAATATCCCCATGAGTTCAGCGGCGGACAGAGGCAAAGGATATGTATAGCCAGGGCACTGGCTGTGAACCCCAGGGTAATAGTTGCTGATGAGCCGCTCTCCGCGCTTGACGTGTCAATTCAGGCGCAGATAATTAATCTGCTCGAGGATTTGCAGCAAAGCTTCAATCTCGCATATGTTTTAATAACTCATAATCTGCACGTAATAGAGTATTTTAGCGTGATAGTTGCTGTAATGTACCTGGGAAAAATAGTGGAAATGTCTGATACTGAAAAAATATTTGAAAGTCCCTTACACCCGTATACAGAAGCCCTTCTGTCAGCTGTACCGAGTCCTGAAGTAAAAGAGAAAACCATGAGGATTGTTCTTGACGGAGATGTACCGAGTCCTTTAAATATTCCGCCTGGATGCCCTTTCCATCCAAGATGTCACAAAAGGTTTGATCTCTGTGATACTATAATACCGGAATACAGGGAAGTGGAAAAAGACAGATGGGTTTCATGCCACCTGTGGAAATAATAAATACTAAATTCGAAATCCAAAATTCGAAACAAATTCTAAATGCAAATGTTTGAATGTCAAAAACTACTTGTTTTAAATTTTGTATTTTGGTTATTAGAAATTGTTTCGGGTTTCGTGCTTCGGATTTCGAATTTTAGGAGGTCGTATGTTTCTTGGTGTTAATGTTGACCATGTAGCGACTGTAAGAGAGGCGAGGGGCGGGATGGAGCCTGACCCTGTTGTTGCGGCTGCTCTTGCAATGCTGGGCGGTGCTGACGGGATTACCGTACACCTGAGGGAGGACAGAAGGCATATACACGACAGGGACCTTAAGGTTTTAAGGCGTGCTATACCGATCGAACTTAACCTTGAGATGGCTGCTATAAATGAAATGGTAGAAATTGCATTGAAAATCAGACCTGAGCTGGTCACTCTGGTACCTGAAAAGAGGGCAGAACTCACGACCGAGGGCGGGCTGAATTTAAAAAACAAAAATAACAGGATAAAAAGAGCCATCAGCATTATTCAGGGAAAAGGGATCCCTGTAAGTCTCTTTATAGACCCTTCAGCAAGAGATGTTGATATGTCGAAAGAATTGGGCGCTCAAATGGTAGAAATACATACAGGGCTTTATTCAGATGCTAAAACCGGGAAAAGCACAGAAGAGCTGAAAAAGGTAAGGAAAGCCGTGAAAAGGGCTCAGGACATCGGTTTAGGAGTCAATGCAGGCCACGGACTGAATTATACGAACGTAAAGAGAATTGCAGCAATAAAAGGGCTTAGAGGCTTATATATAGGGCACAGCATAGTTTCAAGGGCTGTTTTTGTAGGAATGGAAAAAGCAGTCAGGGAAATGAAGAAGCTTATTTAAAGCAGTAACGGGTTACGCGTCACGGGTTACGAGTTTAAAAAAACAAAAAAACAGAAATAAAACCCGCAACACGCAACTCGATACCCGCAGCACTTTTAAAGCACATGATATACGGTATAGGCATAGATCTTGTAAAAATAGAGCGAATGCGAACAGTCGCGGACAAGTGGGGGGGGAAGTTTTTAAAAAGAGTTTTCACAGAAAGCGAAATCTCTTATTGTTATGAGAGGAAAGAACCTTATCTCTCTCTTGCTGTAAGATTTGCGGCAAAAGAAGCTCTTATAAAGGCTATCGGGTCAGAAGTTTTTGTGCCCATGACTGATATAGAAGTCATTAATTTTGATAACGGGAAACCATTAATTAAAGCCAGAGGACGGCTTAAAGAATTTTTTAAAGAAAAGACAATTAAAAACTGTTTCTTATCCTTGAGCCATGAAAAAGAATTCGGAATAGCTTGTGTGATTCTGGAGAATTAATTAGATGCTGTTTCATAAACCCTTACGTCGACGCAGCACAAAAATACTCGCTTCCTGAGGCGGCAGCCAGCGGCGAAAGCGGTACTGACTGAGAATCTCATATCTTCTTACAGGCCCCATAGTTATAAGATACGTATCATCCTGAACCCACCACCAGCTTTTCCCTGCAACATGTGAATATTCAGGATCATACATTTGCCATCCGTTAAACTCAAAACCTCCATCAATCATGGATGGTGGGATATTCTTTTTCTCGGTTAAGATCTGCAGAGCATGCCATCTGGTTCTGTTCCATGTAAGATAATCCCGTGTTGCTGCTACACTGAACATAAAAAAAAGAATAATTAACAGCGATGCCAATGACAAAAGAAAAGGCTGTCTGCGCGATAAATGGGGCTTGAAAGATACAGCTAAGAGAATGCATAGCAGTGGTATTAACGGAAGCAGGTACCGATCCAGGGAAAAAGCACCGGCTCTTACTATTGTTATAGCTGAAAAATAAACCACACATAATAAAAGCATAAAGAGTGCTGCGGTTTTATCAATACTTTTTGCAAAATCACTGCGATTATCAAATAAATTTTTCAGAATACAAAAAATATAAACAAGCAGAAACCCTCCGCTTATTACTCCGATCGCTGTAATAAATATCCAGAACGCAGGGGCAATATCCGTCATATGCGGTAGTCCCTGAACAAAGACATCGTGAAGTGTCACAGGGCCGATCCCGCTTTTAGTCAGTGTATTTCCCGCTAAAGGCATGTAACGTCCCTCAGCATACATTGCAAGCGCAGAACTGAGAATAAATCCAGTGAAAATCACTATACTATACGGCGCAGCTTTCTTCCCTATTAAATTGAAAGGATTGGGGAAAAGCAGCAAAAAAGGAGACAGGAATAACCCTAGATACACAGTTGCAGTAAAAGTAGTCCAGAAAAATTTCCATATCATAACTTCAGGGTTAATTATTGTTTTTAATATGTCTACATATTCTTTAGAACCATACAGCGCTGGAAGGCCGACAGTTGCAGAGAGCCATTTTTCAAAAATTAATAGTGATCCTATCCCCGCAATCAGCGGTAATCCCGCCCGTATAATTGTACGCGGCGACAACCTGTTCCGGATAAGATAAACCGGTGCAAAAGCCAGCGGGATAAACAGCCCTGTCTGCCGGCATAATACAGAGATGCATACCATGAAAATTCCGGCTATTAAAGACCAATCAGACTCTGATTGTATGCTTTTGAGCAGGAACAATATTGCCAGTACTGAAAAAGCCGTGAATGGAACATCAGGCATAAAACTGTTAGAAAGCGCAAAATAAATGGGGTTGGCAGCTACAATCAACGCAGCAATTAAGCTTATGTAACGCGGAAGCTTTAACTGTTTAAGTATTAAATAAGTGGCTAATACACAAAGTAAAGAGAGTGAAAGCGTTGAAAATCTAAGCGCTGTAAAGGAAAAACCAAAAGGAATGCAGAACATGGCTCCCCACAAAGCCTGACTGAACAGTGAGCTTGTTGACCATCCTGTCGGACTGTACACCCCGTCTTCAACCAGATGTTTTACTGCCTTTCCGTATGACCAGTCATCATTAAGAGGAAAGTCTCCTGATGGATTTACAGTAATAATTGCCAGAACGCATAAAAATATCAATGCGAGTATATCAACAGCTGATTTATGGCCCTCAATAAATTGGAATATTTTTTTATTTATTGAATTGATAATATTTCCATCACGTACTAATCTAAATTTAAAATGGTTTTATACAGATGAGATGCTAATTAATGCTCAGATTAGCTGTCTGCATATATATAAATTAACACCGCAATGATTAAATATCAATCAGTCAGCAAAACCAATATCTATACCATTATATTCTTGATAATTGCTTTAGAATTAATTTAAGCTAAAAATGAAAATACCTGAAAAGGAGACTGAAAAACTGTGCCATGATAAATATTGCAAATGCTAAAGAAATGCAGCTGATTGACACTGTTGCCATTAAAAAATATGGCATAGACGGCACTCTTTTAATGGAGAGGGCCGGGCTTTCTGTTGTGTCTAAAATAAATGAAATATTTTCCATTGCAACCCCCGGCTCCCGAATCTCAACAGTCATTATTTTGTGCGGGGGAGGCAATAACGGAGGTGATGGATTTGTCATAGGGAGGATTCTGCATAATCAGGGGCATCGTGTAAAAATATTCATTACTGTAAAGCCCGAAGCATTAAGAGGCGATGCAAAATTAAATTATAGTATCGCAAAAAAGTTCGGTGTTGAGATCCTTGACATGAAGGGTTTTATTTCCGGCAAATCAACACGTTTAAACAGCCACTGTCTGATAGTTGATGCCATTTTCGGCACAGGATTGAGTAAGGACATAAGAACTCCTGTTTCACAAATAATAAAGAAAATCAACAACTCATCAGCCAGAGTTTTCTCCGTAGATATCCCTTCCGGCATTTCATCAGACACAGGCCAAATCATGGGATGCGCTGTAAAGGCTGAATATACCGTTACTTTTGGTCTTGCAAAAAGGGGGCATTTCCTTTACCCGGGAGCTGACTATACGGGTAAGCTGTTTATTGAAGACATCGGCTTCCCCCGCACGCTCCTTGAATCCGGACGTATAAAAGTCAGACTGCCAGAAAAAAAAGATGTGCTTGCCCTTCTTCCCGAAAGGCTTAAGAATACTCATAAAGGTTCTTACGGCCATGTTCTTCTTATAGCCGGTTCAAGGGGTAAAACAGGGGCGGCATTGATGGCAGCAAGGGCCTGTCTTAGAACGGGAGCCGGACTTGTAACTATAGGTGTCCCGGAATCGCTTGTTGACACTTTTCAATCAAGAGTTACGGAAGAGATGATATTACCCCTTTCAGACAAGGGAAACGGCACACTTTCAATCAAGGCTTTCAATAAAATTCAGGATTTTCTCGCTAAAAGCGGAGACGTCCTTGCGATAGGGCCGGGGCTTTCGGTTGACAATGAAATATCTGCCCTTCTATGCAAACTTATTACTAAATCGAAGGCCCCTTTGGTAATTGATGCTGACGGTTTAAACGCATTAAGAAATAATACCATGGTCTTAAAAAAAAGCAGAACCCCGATTATTCTTACTCCTCATCCGGGTGAAATGGCTCAACTTCTAAAAAAGAAGTTGGAAATCCGAAATCCGAAATCCGAAATCCGAAACCTGATATATGAGATCGAAAAGGACAGGATTACGACAGCAGCTTCTTTTACCAAAAACACAGGCGCATATTTGGTGCTTAAAGGCGTACCGACCATAACGGCTGTTCCTGAAGGCACTGTATATATAAACCCGACCGGTAATCCGGGTATGGCCACCGCCGGTACCGGTGATGTGCTTACAGGGATAATCTCAGGCTTACTCTCTCAGGGACTTGATCCTGAAAACGCGTCTTTTTCCGGTGCATATATACACGGTTTGATTGGTGATATAACCGCAACAAAGAGAGGGGAACGCTCTTTAATGGCATCTGACATCATTAATGCGATCCCGTCCGTTTTTAAATCATTAAAGACCTTTTAGTTTTAAATCTGTTAATATTTTATCTAATGGATGATGTAAAGACTAACGATATTATTAAACCCCGGATTTTTAACCATTCTGGTCTTAAAGCATTTTTCAGTACTGCTTCTTTTAAAACTGAAATCGACAATATTGCCGGATATGCGGGAATTTCCAGAAATAATGTTTATTTGCCCGTTCAAAAACATTCGGGCAAAATCTATGTTCTTGAATCTGATATGGAACCGGCCGCCGCGGATGCTGTGTTGACTGAAAGAAAAGGGGTATTGATCGGTATACGTGTTGCTGATTGTGTTCCAATCCTTTTATATGACAGAAAAAAACATCTTATAGGAGCTGTGCACGCAGGATGGAGGGGAACTTCCAAACAGATTTTAAAAAATACAATTATGACTATGCAGGAGAAGTTTTCATCATCCGCCCCGGACATACTTATTGCAATCGGTCCCAGTATAAGAAAGTGTTGTTATATTGTAGGAAATGAGGTTAAAGAGGAGATTGAAAAGGTTGCTGAAGGGGACGGGTATTACAGCAAAAAGGACGGTCGGCACTATATCGACCTTTCATCTGTAAATGTTTTACAGTCTTTGTCTGCCGGAGTGCCTCACCAAAATATATGGCAGTCTGACGAGTGTACTTTCTGCAATCCCGAAAAATTTTTTTCGTATAGATATTCAAATGAGTCTGCCGGAAGGCAGGGAGGCTTTATAATTATGATGTAGTTCCTTTCTGACGGTCTATAACTTCGGGGCGGCTTTATCTGAATATGATAGAATAAAGATATCAGCAATCATGTAATATGCAATAAATCCTTGATCATCAGTTTGTTTTTCAGGAGGTAATATGATAAAAACAAAAGATTTTATGACAACAGATGTTATTACCATACATCCGGATGCAACGGTTGAAGAACTCGCCAGATTACTGATAGAACGTAGAATTAGCGGAGTTCCGGTTGTTGATAAGGATAAAAACCTTGTCGGCATTGTCACTGAAAACGACCTTATCAGACAGAACAAAAGGCTCCATATACCTACGGTCATAAGGCTTTTTGATGCATTTATTGTTCTTGGCTCCGGGAAGATTGAGGAAGAAATAAAAAATATGGCAGCGACAAAAGTGCACGAGATATGCAATAAAGATGTTATATCCATAACTGAAGAAACTCCATTTGAAGAAGTTGCTACAATCATGTCCGAGAAAAAAATACATTTACTCCCGGTTCTTAAGGACAGAGCCATTGCAGGTATTGTAGGCAAGACTGATATATTAAGAGTTATGACGCGTGATGCTTCAAAGTAATAACGAAGCTGAAACAAAGAGAATCGGCCGGGAACTCGGGAGCAGGCTCAAGCCCGGTGATGTTGTCTGTCTGTACGGTGAACTCGGCTCAGGCAAGACAACCATGGTTAAAGGCATAGCGTCTGTAATCGGAATTGATGAAAGGGACATAACAAGTGCCAGCTTTACTATTATTGTAGAATATAAGGGACGTGTACCATTTTATCATATCGATTTATATAGAACTGTCCTGGAAAAGACATTTGAACTTGGTCTCCGGGAGTATTTATACAGCGACGGTATATCAGTCATTGAATGGGCAGAAAAAGCAGAAGAGGAAATACCTGCCAATAGCATAAAAGTCTATATCAAACACAAAGAGGATGATTCAAGGGAAATTAAGATAGAAGGTGTCCGTATATAAAAAAGGGGGGGGGATTTTAAAGGAACAGACAAAAAATAGTTAATGGGTTATGGTTAGGAAGCCCGTATCGTTTAGCGTTAGACGGTTACGGTAAAGACAAGGCCGAATAACACCTGCATACCTGCGGCACGTAACCTTTTTACACGAAACGGGCATCGTTGCCTTTACCGTAATCAGGATTTTAAATAACCACTTTAAACTTATGAAAAAGATCGGAATATTCACCAAGAGAAACGCGCCTGAGGCTCTTGACGCTGCAAAAGAACTCCTGGAAAGTCTTGATAAAGAGAAAGTAGAGGTTTTACCTGAGAAGGACCTCGCTCTCTCCTTAAAAATAAAGGGATATCCAGGAAATAAAATACCGTCCATGTCTGACATCATTATAGTCTTCGGTGGAGACGGAACGCTTTTAAGTGTCGCAAGACTTGTTGGAAACCAGGGGGCCCCTATACTGGGAGTAAACTTTGGAGGTCTCGGTTTTATAACAGAAGTGACAAGAAATGAAATTAAAAAAGGAATAATTGAAAAGATATTCAGTAAAAAATATCATATTGATGAGAGACTGGTTCTATCTACCGATATATACCGCAGTGGGAAAAAAGTCGTTAATAACACAGCGCTTAATGATGTTGTAATTAGTAAAAGTGCTCTTGCAAGAATGATTGATCTGGATATGCATGTTAATAAAAATTATGTATCTTCATTCAAGGCTGACGGACTGATTATATCTACCCCGACCGGCTCTACTGCTCATTCGTTAAGTGCAGGCGGACCCATTTTATATCCTTCTCTTGAATCATTTGTAATAACACCTATATGTCCGCATACTCTCGCCAACAGACCTATAGTTCTTCCAGATAATTTCATGATTGAAGTCAGCATTAAAAATGGAGAAGATGTTTATCTAACCCTTGACGGTCAGGTCGGTTTTCCTCTTGATGTCAAAGACAGGATAAGAATAAGCAAGGCTGATTTTAAAACAAAATTTATTCGTCTCTATGACAGGGATTACTTCCAGATTTTAAGAACAAAATTAAAATGGGGGGAATAGAGACGACAGTTAACAGTTGTCGGTTATCAGTTAAAGACCCAGGACAAAAGATGAATAGAACTGAAACAATAAAAGAACTCAGGAAAGCTATGGAGTTTTATCAGGAGCTCGGGTTTGAACATCTCCCGTTAACAAAAGAGGTTCTGTCAGAAATCATCACTGAGTTTGGCAGAGATAAAAACAGTAAAAATACAGCCGGCACAGGACAGGATAAAATAAAAATGCTGAATGACCTGCAAAGAGAAATAGGAGGGTGCCAGCAGTGCAGGCTTGCCAAAGGACGCAAAAATATTGTCTTTGGTGAAGGCAATCCTGATGCCCAGCTTATGTTCATAGGAGAAGGGCCGGGAAGAGAAGAAGACATTCAGGCAAGACCCTTTGTCGGAGATGCAGGGAAAGTGCTAACCAGCCTCATAAATAAGATGGGCTTAAGGCGGGAAGATGTATATATAGGTAATATTGTAAAATGCAGACCTCCTTCCAACAGGGACCCTGAAGATGATGAAAAAAAAATATGCAGTTCCTTTATTGATAAGCAGATAAATATAATACAGCCAAAGGTTATTCTGGCATTAGGCAGAATTGCTGCTCAGACACTTGTTGAAACAAAAATCCCCATCAGCAAGCTAAGGGGAAAGTTTTATGACTATAAAGGAATACCTGTTATGCCGACATTTCATCCTGCTTATCTTATGAGAAACCCTAAAGACAAATGGCTTACCTGGGAAGACGTTCAGCAAGTATTAGAGAAATTAAAAGGTTAAGGTTATGGGTACGGTTACGATGCCCGTTTCGTGTAAAAAGGTTACGTGCTACAGGTATGCAGGCTTTATTCGGCATTGTCTTTACCGTAACCGTCTAACGCTAAACGATACGGGTTTCTCAACCTTAACCCTCTAACCATTTATATGGGGGTATCATGAAAAGATTATGGGCACCGTGGAGAATGGAATATATACTCGATGAAAACAAGCATAAAACCTGTCTGTTCTGCGATATTTCCGGAGAAAGCAGTACCGGAGATAAAAAAAATCTTATATTATACAGAAGCAAATACTGTTTTGTAGTATTAAACCGCTATCCTTATAATAGCGGCCATATAATGGTTGTACCTTATTTTCACACATCTTCTTTTGAAGGCCTGTCAGACAGGGCCCTCCTTGATTTCATAAAAACCATTGATAAGTCAGTTAACATATTAAAAAAAGCGCTTACGCCGGATGGTTTTAATATGGGGTTGAATTTCGGCAAGGTTGCAGGCGCCGGGATGGAGCAGCATATGCATTTTCATATCGTCCCCAGATGGACAGGAGATACTGACAGCATGCCGATCATCTCTGAGTTAAGGGTCATGCCCGAACATTTAATGAAAACCTACACTAAAATAAAGAGATTTTTTAAGGAAAATAAACTTGGCAAGAAAGGTAAAAAACACCGGAAAAATTAAGCCGATTATTTGCCATTAGTTACTGGTCTAAGCGGTAACTTTCCTGAATATTTATAGTCCGTCCAGTGAGTTTCAGACAAAAACATAAAACGACACAGCCATTGAAGCCCTTTTTTCTGTATTACTTTTATATCACTTAATCATTATGTTATAGTTTTAAGTCCCACAGAGTATTGAAATATGTCAGAGATAACTCCTTTAATGCGCCAGTATAATAATATTAAACGTAATTACCCGGATTGCATAGTTTTTTTCCGTCTAGGTGATTTTTATGAAATGTTTGGTCAAGACGCTGTAACCGCATCAAAAATACTGCAGATAACCCTGACATCCAGAGACAAAGCAAAAGATTCGCCGATCCCAATGTGCGGTATCCCATATTTTGCATCAGACACCTATATCTCAAAGTTAATAAAAGCAAATCATAAGGTTGCGATATGCGAGCAGGTTGAAGACCCAAAGGAAGCAAAGGGGATTGTTAAAAGAGAAGTTGTAAAAGTTGTAACACCTGGAACATTTATGCATGACAACCCTAAGGAAAACAATTATATTCTGGCGTTTTCACAGAAAGAGAATATAATCGGTCTGGCTGTAGCTGATATCACAACAGGAGAGTTTTTGATCTATCAGTCGCATCAGAACCTTGAAGATGAGATAAGCAGGTTTGAGCCGAGGGAGATACTATATCCTAACAGCCTCAAAAATAACCCATCTATAATTAACAGTCTGAACGGTTTTCACCTCACCGGTTATGATGACTGGTATTTTGACTATCTTGAGGCCTACGGCAAACTCTTAAAACATTTCAAAGTAACTTCGCTCGACGGGTATGGATGTGAAGGTATGGTAGTGGCTATTTCAACTGCGGGAGCATTGCTCAATTATCTGGAAGAGACTCAAAAACAAACATCTGTATTCAAAAAAATCAGGGTTCTCAGGCATGTGTCGCACATGCTGCTGGACACAGCGACAAAGAAAAACCTTGAGATTACAAAAAATATGAAGGACGGAGATAAAAAGGGCAGTCTTCTCTGGGTTATTGATGAAACGCTTACTCCGATGGGCGGACGTCTGCTCAGATCATGGCTTCTGAATCCGCTGCTTGATGAACAGGGAATCAGGCTGAGACAGGGCGCTGTAAAAGCTTTGATCGACAATACCACATCACTTGCAAAAATACAGGGTGTCCTGAAAAACATTTCAGACATAGAGCGTCAAACATCAAAAACAAACAGCGGAACTGCCAACGCAAGAGATTTATTGTCGATCAAGACATCATTAAACATTCTGCCTGACCTTAAGGAACTGCTTAATGGTTATACTGATGAAAGAATTGTTTTCCTGAAAAACAGGATCGATCTGCTGTCAAATGTAAAGTCACGCATTGAGCAGGTTATAACTGACGATCCTCCTTTGGGCCTCAGGGAAGGCGGCATAATAAAGAAAGGGTTTAATTCCGAAGTTGATGAGTTAAGAGATATCAGCGGCAGCGGAAAGGATTTTATTGCCTCTCTGCAGTCAGGAGAGAGAGAAAAGACCGGGATAACTTCATTAAAAGTAGGGTATAACAGGATTTTTGGTTATTACATTGATGTCACAAAACCTAATCTTCCCCAAGTCCCTGATTACTATATCAGAAAACAGACTCTTGTAAACAGTGAGAGATATATAACGCCTGAACTCAAGGAACATGAGTCAAAAATTCTGGGTGCCGAGGAAAGGCTTAAAAGCCTTGAGTACGATATCTTTGTGAGTTTGAGAGAAGATATTTCAAAAGAGACAGAAAGACTACAAATGACTTCTTCGGCTGTTGCGGAATTAGACTCCCTTCTCAGTCTGGCCTTTGTCGCGAAAAAGTACAATTATGAGTGTCCGGTTTTACATGACGCAGATTTAATCCAAATATCAGCAGGCCGGCATCCTGTTATCGAAAGACTGTCTCTAGGGGAGAAATTTGTCCCTAACGATACATTAATCGATACAGACTCTAATAATATTTTGATTATAACAGGCCCGAATATGGCTGGTAAATCCACTTATATGAGACAGGTGGCATTGATAGTCCTTCTTTCCCATATAGGCAGTTTTGTCCCTGCCAAAGAGGCCACGATCAGTATTGTCGACAGAATATTTACGAGAATAGGCGCTTCGGACGTAATAACAAAGGGTCAGAGTACTTTTATGGTAGAAATGATCGAAACTGCCAATATTCTGAATAATGCCACTAAAAAGAGCCTTATTCTTCTGGATGAAGTTGGAAGGGGGACCAGCACTTTTGACGGTATAAGCATAGCATGGGCAGTAGCCGAATATATATCAAATAAATTAAAGACGAGGACTCTTTTTGCAACACATTATCATGAGCTTACGGAACTCGCGCTCTGTCTTAACGGAATAAGAAATCTGAATGTAGCAGTAAAAGAGTGGGGAGACGAGATAATTTTTCTCAGGAAAATTGAGGAAGGCCCAGCTGATAAAAGCTACGGGATTCAGGTTGCAAGACTTGCCGGACTTCCTGATGACGCGATTAAAAGAGCTAAAGAAGTGCTGTCAAATCTTGAAAAAGCAGAACTTAACGAACTGGGCACGCCTAAACTTGCTTATACTTCTGACACTGATTCCGCTGAAAACAAAAAATCCGGACAGCTGGATCTTTTTACAACTCAGGCTGATCCTATCATAAAGGAGATCATTGGTCTCGATATTATGGATATGACACCAATTGAGGCCCTTAACAAACTGTATGAAATGAGGAGAAAACTTTCTGAAGAAAAAAAAGGTGAAAAAGAACAGGGCGCAACTTCTGTAATACCAAAATGATAATGTCCTAAATAGCCAAAATAGAAATGTCCTAAATTGGGAATGCTATACTGCCTCTTTTATTTAAGGAGGTAAGATGGCAAG
>VAPB010883447.1_pt1 | contig 41473 bp, 38 predicted proteins | sample 3395101 | NCBI WGS metagenome assembly VAPB01 (sample SAMN08290433, study PRJNA428436) | hydrothermal vent metagenome | isolation source: Deep-sea hydrothermal vent chimney | place: Indian Ocean: Southwest Indian Ridge | reverse complement strand
GAGCAATGTATTTTCCTCGCTCGTGCTGCTTCTTGATTCGTTCTTTCCCACCACCAAATTTCGCCTCTTCTCTGAGCTTTGTATGTTCTTAGAAAGTTTCATCATGACTAGTCACTTGTAAAACACTCCTTTCGTCCAAGCCAATGAGTCAGAGACATGACTAGTGATGTTGCATTTCTAATTCTTAGTGTCCTACTTTGAATAAGAAAAGTCTGTGAAATCTCTCTTCAAGTTGTATCAAACTTTGCTTTCTTTGGTCATCCATCGACGCTTTGGACATCTTTTTTCCAATTCTTCCCCAATCACTAGATTCGACTGCAACTTCTGTTAGACCCCCAATACCTTTACTGATGGTATCTATACCTACCTTTGATGAAGCACTAGCAAGAGCCCACTTCTCTGTTTCATACTGTTTGATTAGAGTTTCAACCTTAAGATTGTGATTGTTAATTCGTTCCTTGATTTCCTTGTACATGCCAATACTCGTTAGAGATTCATACCAAATAAATAAGACTCTCTTTTTCTCGGAGTAAGACAATTCATTCAATCCTTGTTTCCTCGATAATGGTCCGAGCATTACAAGGAAAGATTTCTCATGTGTAGAAGAATGGATTTAGACCTTTTTCATTAAACAATTATCTGAAGCGTGTACATGTTTCTCGTAAGTACTGAATACCCACGCTGTATCACAGTTGTACTAACCTAAAATGAAAGGGAGTATTGGAATCAAGGGCAGTAATAATAGAGTTCCAACAGTTACCGTTGTTGAAGCTGTTTCAACATCTAAACCAAATCTTGAAGCGTATACGACAGTCAAAATGGCTGGAGGCATCAAAGATTCTAGAAGAAGAACCTGAAATGGAATCTGAGAGAGACCTGAAACAATGAGAATCGGTAGGGTGATGAGGGGAATGAACAACTGCCTTGTTGCAATGACATTCAAGGCAACACGGATATCGGCTAAGGAGAACCTTATTCCAACACCCAGACCAACCGACAACAATGCAAGATATATAGTGAGTGGTGAGTTGTACGATAGAACTGTAGAAATTATACCTGGGAGTCCTATTCCTGCGGCAAGAAAGACCATGGCAAAGATTGCGGCTAGAAATGGGGGAAACAATAATGCATCCCTGGCTTTTTTTTTCCATCCGGCATCCTTCTCGCTGAAGCTTGCACCCATAACAGATCCCACCGTAACGTAGAGAATCATCTGAGTTAAAGAGAAGAGAATTACAAAGGGCACAGCAGCAGGACCCAAGAACATCAGAACTAGAGGAAGCGGGACGAATATGGCGTTATTGAAAGTAGAGCAGATATAGAGTGACCCTTTAGTTTGATTTTTCATTTCACTCTTCCTCAACCTCAGGAAAATCAGAGCAGGACCCAGAAGATGAATTATCACAGTAATGAGAAGGTAGACTGGAATCTCTGCTAATGAAGAAGGAGCCGAAGTAAGAAGGACATAAAAAATGAGTAATGGGACAAGGACGTTAATGAGAAAGAAATTGAGATGTTTGTTCACAAGCTGACCCTTTCCGGAAAGACGCGCAATCAGGTATCCAAATAAAATGAACCCATAGAAGAGTGCAATCTGAATAACCAGAGCGTCTACCGTTTGTATTGGAAACACCTACTTTGGATGCTGCGAGTACTTCGAATTAAGGTAACGGATGATGAACGAATTATTGGAGATCAGTCATATCAAGCTCTTGAAGAGATTTTTCTGTGGGGCTGCCGGTGTCTCGATTCCATTGACGATATTCATAGTATTCTTTCAGTTGAGCATCAACATCAGGAACAAAGTCATCAGTGACACCTTTGGCATGAGGTTTGAGGAGAGGTGTTGGGAGTCTTTCATCTGAGGTTTTGAGGCCGCAACGCAGGTTGAACAGTCTCTTCATTGTGACTGCGCGTGCTCCAATGGTCATGAGGTCCTCAAGGTTGTAGGAGGTCCCCATAGCATAGTTTAGCATGTCTATAATTTTCTTTGGCGGAACGATTGCAAAATGGCACATGATGACGCAGTCAAAGAAAGCTCGAAACTCCTGGGCTCTCGCTGCAGTCTTTCCCTTACCATCATTCTCCAAGCGGTCACCAGCAATAATTCCAAGCTCCTGTACGTCAGATCCCATATCTACTGCGTAAAGGTCTCCCTCCATATGACTTGCTCCACGTGATGCTGTTGTATAGATTGTTGTCATACCAGAGAATGCTCGAGGATCGTGATTTGGAATCTCCAATCCTCTGACGTGAAGGACAATATCCTCTGCGGAATGTTTCTGAGCAATAGAAACAGATCCTTCCGCTAATTCATTGCCAATGCCTTCCCTCTTTGCAATTGCATGAATCAGATCAATAACTCTGTCTGGGTCATTCCAAGTCAATCCGTAGTCAGCCTTTCCGATATCACTCAAGTGAGTGGCAAAGGCAATTGTACTCCCACAGCTGATTGTATCCATCCCATACTCATTGCAGAGGCTGTTCATCAGAGCAATCTTGTTCAAATCAGAAATCATTAGATTTGAACCAAATGCTGCAAGTGTTTGAAACTCTGGTCCTGCAACATTTACTAAATCATACTCCGGTACAGATACTTTTCTTCCACAACCAATGGGACAGGAGTAACATGCGATTCGACCAGTCAAAATATTTTCCATCGATTTGGCATTTATCAAATCAACATCATCGAACTCAATCTCTTGAAAGTACTTGATAGGCATGTCATTGAACATCATACCAATGTCAACGTACATTGCTGTTCCTTGGTCCGTAAGCATTGACATGCCCTCGCCCAGAATCTTCTTGGATGATTGTGCTAATTCCTTGAATTCATCAGGTGAATAAAGAGGGACCTTGTGCTTGCCACCTACTGCGATGGCTTTCAGATGTTTCGAACCCATCACTGCACCGAATCCACATCTTGCAGCTACACGTTCTGCGTTGACTATACTAGCAAACTTGACGAGATTCTCCCCTGCGGGACCTATGCACGCCACTCGAACTCTTCCAAGATCCTTCTTCAGAGCTTCCTGAGTAGAGTCAGTCGTTTTACCCCACAGATTTTCAGCCGGGATTATCTTAGCCTGATTGTTCTCAATATGTAGTGCGACCGGTTTCTCTGCACGACCTTTGACTAAAATGCCATCATATCCTGAAAACTTCAGAAACGTCCCAAAATGACCACCAGCATGTGATTCACCCCATAAATTTGTGATAGGGGATTTACCACACACAACATGACGTCCTGTACAAGGAGCAAGAGTTCCTGTAAGTGGTCCAGTCATGAAAAGCAACATATTCTCTGGGGAGAGAGGGTCAATGGTTGGATCCAAGAGATCGTATAGGATTCTAGCGGCATAACCACTCCCGCCAAGAAATTTGGCGGCTTTTTCATTGTCAATCTCTAGGTCGGTAATCTGGTTCTTTGTGAGGTCAGCAACAAGAATCTGACCCATGTATCCCGTCACTGAAACACCTCAGTAGGAACTTAGCATTTCCCACAAATCCTGCTCATCTTCCACAACTTCCTCTGGGAGTTCATTGACTTTGCCAGCACACTTTGCAGTCATGTAGATTTTGCATGCACGTTCAAGAATTATGGATAAGAAGAGTGCCTCCTTCAATGTTTTCGCATAACAGACTGCTCCATGATTGGCTATGAGTGCCGCACTCCTACTCTCTAGAACCTCAACAACATTCTTTGCCAAATCTTTCGTCCCAGGCATTGCATACGCGCTGACTCGGATGGTTGCACCAAGCTTGGGAATTATCTCATCGAGTATTGGAGGTAATGGCTCTTGTATAACCGCCATGGCTGAAGCGTAGATACTGTGTGTATGAACTATTGCAAGAGCTTTATCGCGCGCCGCATATATCTCAACGTGCATGGGCATCTCGACACTCGGGTTCCGTGTCCCCTCAATGACGTCCCCGTTCATATCTACTACAACCATATCTTCGATTGACATCTCAGTATAATGTACTGAACTTGGGGAGATTACTACATGCTCATCAACACGAAGACTAGCGTTTCCAGAGGATCCAATGACCAAGTCATTCTCAACCATTTGTAGGCATAAATCTAGCAGTTCTTTCTTTTGGTCTTCATACATTTCTATTCACCTTCATGCCATATCTTTGACCATCGAGAGTAGTACCCTTTGTACAAATTAGCTCGCTCATCTGGTTCATAGGTTGTTCTCCATTTGACCATTGACTTGGATGCTTCCTCAATAGAGGAATAATGACCAGCACCTACTGCAGCACATATTGCGGCTCCTAGGAGACTTCCTTCGAATTGCACCGGAGTGTGTACAAGTCTGTTGAGGACATTAGCCAAGAGTTGAGGCCATGTTTCAGATTGACTCATTCCGCCGATTGTCTTGATAGTTGTTGATTCTCGGTAAGTATCAAGCTGTTCAATATTACCTTTGATGGCATACGCTACATTCTCGATTACTGCGTGAATGAAGTGGGATGCATCAAGGGGAACAATTTGTGGTAATGCGGGTTGAGGGAAAATCATCTTGGCTTGTTTCAGATCAGTGATTTTTTGACAATCCATGACACTGGGACCGATAGCTGCATAGGTTTCGTTACTACCAGGCGGTATTCCTTTGACGATATTATCGAGCTCACCGAAAGTTCGTTGAATACATTTCTCAGGATTCTCTGACCGTTCACATAGAAGATTGACAGCCCACTCAAGATTTGCTCCAGTAAGGGTCGCGTTACTTTCGATGACCCATTTTCCTTTGACCATGTGACTGCCAGTCCAGATTTTCTGATCTGCAGCACACATACAGTCATTGATAATCATCATCACAGGAGCAGTACTTCCCACAATTGCAGTAATCTCTCCTACCTTGGAATCACTGGCTAGGAGTGCGCAATGTGTGTCAGCTCCTCCTTGCACAACAGAAAGTCCCTTTGGAAGACCACATTCTTTTGCGGCGTTGTCTGTCACTGAGCCTACAACTTCACCAGCATTGCGAATCTCTGGAAGTATACTCAAGTCGATGTTAATTGCAGATGCAACTTCTTCACTCCATTTTCCGGTTCGAATGTCAAGAAAACCAGTACTCCCTGCAGATGAAAGATCGGTAACATACTCACCTGATAGCTTGAATGTGATCCAGTCACAAATTGGGAGAAAGTGAGCAACAGACTCGAAGATCTCTGGTTCTTCTTCCTCAAACCAACTAATTCGTGAGGGCGCGAACATCAGGGGCGGCCAACATCCCGTTATCTCATGATACTTTTCTCCAAGGGATTCCTCTATGATGTATTGTGTCATTGCGCCTCGAGCATCAATATTTGGACCACCGTGTAGTTCCTTGCCTTCCGCATCTAATAGAACAATGCCATGTCGTTGACTCGTTGTGGCAACAGCTTCCAAATCCGATGTTTTAATCTTGGAGTCCTTTATTGCGCCTTTGACCACAGTGCAAACATATTTCCAGAAGTCTGTAGGGTCGAATTCCTTGGCTATCTCCAAATCGAGAGGGGTTGTGTATCCCCACGATTTCCTTGAGACACCCAGGACTCTACCTGTTTTGTTGAAGATCATACACCGAACGCCAGTTGTTCCAGCGTCAATAGCAGCTATCGCCAAGAGTTCCACCTCTATTCAAAGACTTCAGGATTGAGTATGTGTGTAAGTTTCTCACCTTTGAGAAAGGCTTTGATATTAAATACAATTGCTGTTGATTGTCGGTGTATAGTTTCCTTTGTATTACCTCCCAAATGTGGGAGAACTATGACATTGTCTAGCTCTAGGAATTCATTATCACTGTCAACAGGTTCCATGGAGAAAACATCGAGGCCAGCTCCTGCTATCTTTCCAGTTTTCAGAGCATCAAATAGAGCACTTTCGTCAGTGATTGAGGCTCTTGCAGTGTTGATGAAGATAGCAGTCTTCTTCATCAGCCCAAACTCTCTTGCTCCTAACATTCCACGAGTTTCTTCTGTTGGGGCACAATGGACCGATACAATATCGGATTGTTTCAATAGCTCATCCAACTCGACAACAGTGCCATTGACATCTTTGACCCGTGAAGTGTCAGCATATGGATCTGTTACTAGAATCTCAACACCAAAAGCTTGGAGCCGCTTAGCGACTTCAAATCCAATCTGCCCGAGACCTATGATACCCACAGTCCGTCCCCTGATTTCAAAACCGGTTAAGTCGTTGTACATTTTTCCAAAGTCTTTGAAATCATCAACAAAGAATTCGCTTTTCAGAAGTCGCTCTGCAGAGATGATGTTTCGAGCTTGAGCAAGGATTAGTGCAATTGTCAGCTCTGTAACTGCATTCGTGTTTCGTCCAGGTACTGAAATAACTGGTATCTTCTTTGCTGTCGCTGCAGGAATTGAGATATTATTTGGACTCCCTCGAACTGACCCTATGAGCTTCAGTTCACAGCTTTCTATTACATCTTCTTTGATTTCATCACCTTCGACAATAACGATGTCATAGTTTCCATCTTTGATAACTGAAAGCAACGAATCACCAAGGTATAGTTTGCCAGTTTCAAGCCAACTCTGATAGTCTACCTCTAGACTCTCTGATTGTAATTCTTCTAACGCTTCTTCAGAAAGCGGTGCAGTGATGAGAACTCGCAATCAATTAACCTCCAACTTCAGAAGAATCCAGATTTGATCCGTCCATTTCATACAATTATTGTTATCTTGTGAAACACGTGAGTTTGCCGCGCAAACCACGATGTAGTTCAAAGATTGTCAACACCTTATATTCATTCTATGTGTGGTCATACTCGTGAATTGCAATGTCTGAATATGCAATCACAGTAACAGATCTAACAAAACGGTTCGAATGCGTGAACTTGTATCAAGGGTTATTGATAAGGAAACTAAATTAGAGTAAGAGTTTCTGCAACTTTAACAGGTCTGGAACCTCTCCCTTGGTCTTGAGTTTTCCAGCAGAATACGCAGCCATTGGGCTCTCGGTCTTTTCTATGATTGCAATAAATACTGACGAGTCCATTGTGACTTGTAGCTCAGATTCAATTTCCCCCTCAGCTACCTCCAGAAGTTCCGCATCCCCGATCTTCATGAACACCTTTGTATCAATGTCTGGGAAGATGAATTGTAGCGACTTGTTGTACGCCTTGAATCTACGCTGGATCTTCGGATTCTCAAACTTTTCCCCAAGAGTCTGAAGCATTGCCAGTATCTTCTCTTTGGTCATATAGACACCGATTATAGGAGTTACAAAGCCCGAGTTATATCTTATTGCAGTCAACCGTTAGGTCTAACAACTATAGTTTATTTTTTGGCGTATTAGTTTTAGCGAGAAACTAGATATCTCCAAGTGTGGAGAAAGAAGTCTGGATACGGGTTAGAGATTAATTGTTATCTCCACACACATAACACCGGATTTACTGCAATATTCATATATCTTCGATTAATTCAAACCCGCTTGAGGGAATTGATATTGAAAATTAAGGCAGTGAAAGTCATCAGTTTTTCACCCACAGGGGGCTCAAAGAAGGTTGCTGAAGCCATCGCCAAAGGAATTCAAGCCCCTATAGACTACGTCGACCTTACACCACCAAGTGCACGAACCCAGCAATTTCCAGAATTCACTGATGAGTTAGCCATTATCTCCGTGCCCGTCTATGCAGGACGTATACCCACCGAAGCCGCATACAGGATACGCAGGCTAACAAGTAGAAGGGAACCATACGGAACCAAACGCGCACACAAAATCCCTGCCGTCGTTGTCGTAACCTACGGCAACCGAGCCTATGAGGACGCACTCCACGAACTAGGCGACATTGTTTCAGAGGTTGGATTTCAACCCATCGCCGCAGGGGTCTTCATCTGCGAACACTCGTTTAGTGTCCCCGAAACTCCTACCGCTCATGGACGACCCGACGCAAAAGATCTCGCTAATGCCGAAGCCTTTGGCCAACAGATACGGGACAAGTATCGGAAGGTAGATACCATCGAGAACCTCTCCCCCGTACATCCTCCTGGCACAACTCCGTACTCGTTGTCGATGCGTGCTAATCTCACCTGGTACGACTATGGCGAATTAGCCACGCCCTACACCAATGAGGACCAATGCACTAAATGTGGGACCTGTGTGGATGCCTGTCCTACCGCGGCAATTCGGATCCAACATGTTGCATCGAATCCTTCGCCAATGATCGGTTACAATCTTCGTTTGATTTCTACAGATCATAATGCGTGTATATGGTGTTGCGCCTGCGTCAAAAACTGTCCAACTGGCGCACGAGTCATGAGCCGCCGCATTCAACAATCACAAGAAAGCCTGAACAAAAACTACCCAGACAGAGAGGAACCAGAAACATACCTCTAACCCCATGTGCACGCAAATTAGTCTGATGATTGGGGGGTTCTTCCCCTAATTCTTCGGTTTTCGTTTTCTCTGAAATGTAACCGTTTAATCATTTCTTGGAACACGTGTTCCAAACAATTTAGTTAACACTATGAAGGCTATGACAGAAAGATTATATCGCCTGTTCCAATGGTGCCGATGTCCCTACTGCGGTTTGGAGAAGACTCCTATGGTCAGTGAATCGGTCAAAAAATCGGAACAGACGACTAAACCTACTGATGTCCTTGTTATTGGAGGCGGTATGGCGGGAATCAATGCGGCACTTGGACTTGCTAACGGTGGTCATCACGCCCATATGATCGAAAGATCAGTGAACATTGGCGGGAATTATGTAGCTATCTACAAGATATTTCCAGCCTTGGAATGCTCGGCATGTGTCATGACACCACTCACTTCATTCGTGGGCAAGCACCAAAACATCACCATTCATCCATTATCGACAGTAGAGAAGGTGACTGGAAAAGAAGGTGACTTCACAGTTACAATTCGGAAGAAGGCTCGCTACGTTGATGAAGACAAATGCACTGGTTGTCAGCTCTGTATTCGCTCATGCCCGGTAGAGGTGCAAAATGAGTACGACCATGGTCTCTCATTACGTAAGGCAATTTATTTGAATTTTCCACAGCAAATCCCACTCATTGTAACAATCGACAAAGACTCTTGTATTGGCTGTGCCACCTGTGCTTCAGTTTGCCCTCAAGATTGCATCATGTATGATGATGAGGATAAAGTGTACGAGCTCAACGTTGGCTCGATAATCATGGCTACGGGTTTTGAAGAATACAAGCCGCTAGACTACAGTGAATATGGGTACGGGGTCTTCCCCAATGTCGTCACCACTATGGAGTACGATAGACAGTCCCATCCAACAGGCCCAACAGACTCACACATGATCAGACCCTCGGATGGAAAAGAACCTGAACGGATTTTGTTCGTGAATTGTGTAGGAAGTCGAGACGTTAGAGAGAATATCAGCGGATACAGCGAGCACTGTAATAGGGTGTGCTGTTCATTTGGTCTCAAGCTTGCACAGGTCACGAGAATGCACTATCCAGAGGATCATTGCAAGATAATTTACACTTACATGGACATGCGAACTGCAGGAAAATCTCTTGAGGAATTCCTTTGGGATACTGAAAAGAATCGGGGTATCGATTTCATTCGCGGAAGGGTTTCTGAGATTCAGGAAGACCCAGACACCCATGATCTGTTTGTCAAAATGGAGAATACAGAAACAGGCGAGATAATTGAATTAGATAAAATCTCCATGGTGGTTTTAAATGCGAGTTTCAGGCCCAGTGAGGGTTCTAATGAACTCGCAAAGACTCTCAAGATAGACCTTGATGAAACAGGCTGGGTCAAAGAGAAACACCCCAATGCTTCAGCTCTTGAGACCAATCGTTCGGGAATATTCGTGGCAGGTTGTGCTCATGGTCCTAGAGACGGAACCGATTCCGTGAACGAGGGCAAGGGAGCTGCAATGGCGGCTCATTCTAGTCTACCTGTTCCCACGCCTGAACCTGTACCCGAGATTCCTCCAGCAGAGCTCGGTGATGAACCTCGCGTAGGCGTCTTCATCTGCCATTGTGGTGGTATTATTAGTAAAGAGATAGACTCACCAGGTCTAGCAGACTGGGCTAAGGATTTGCCAAATGTGGCTTACAGTACGGACTATATTTTCATGTGTAGCAGTCCTGGACAAGAACTAGTTACGGAATCTATCAAGGAACACAAGCTCAATCGAGTAGTTGTTGGTTCCTGTTCTCCATTGCAGCACGAGGAAACATTTCGAAAGGCCCTTGAAGCAGCAGGCCTCTCAGGTTACTACTTGGTAGGACCTGTCGGTCTTCGAGAGCATCTAGCCCTGGTTCACGCGAATGATGATCCAGAGGTACGTCAAGAAAAAGCTCAGGATATGATTAGGAGCGCTGTGGCCAAGGCCATCAACAATGAAGATGTGCCACTGAAGAGTGTTGAAGTCACACTTGTGTCAATGATTGTGGGTGGTGGTGTTTCAGGAATGACCGCTGCTCTTGACATTGCACGGAAAGGGTTTGATGTAATACTCGTAGAGAAGCAGGATAAGCTTGGCGGAAGACTAAACGAACTCTATCATGTCTTCCCAGCAATGGAATCAGCACAGGATATCGTGGATGACTTGGTTGCCAAGATTGAGAAGAATAAGCGTGTACAGGTACTTCTGAATTCGAAAGTGGTTGCTAGAGATGGTTCCTACGGAAATTATGACATCTCTCTAGAGAACACTGAAACGGGTGAGCAGTCAGTTCATCGAATTGGATCAATGGTAGTGACTGTTGGATCAGACGTATATGATCCAAAGCAAGGTGAATACGGATGGGGTGAAGTTCCAGGAGTGATATCAACTCTTGAACTCGAACGAAGACTGAAGAATGGAGAGATTAAGAAACCCCCAAAGAATCCAATTTTCATTCACTGTGTTGGCTCAAGACAAAATCCTGGTGAGGGCAACAGATACTGCTCAAGGGTGTGTTGTTCAGCCACAATTGCCATGCAGAATGAGCTAAAAGATATGTTTCCTGACATCAAGATATTCTCAGCTTACAAAGAACACATCCGTCCATTTGCGAAAGGAATGGAGGAGATGTGGCGTGAGAACAGACAGAAAGGTGTTTCATATCTCAGGTGGGACCGTGAACAACCGGTGACTGTTGAGAAAGATCCTAATGGTGACTCAGCCATTGTTACTGTATACGATACCCTTTCGCAGGAAACCTTTCAGATTAAATCAGAACTTGTGGTATTAGCACTCGGACTTGAAGCACCCCACGATATTGACGAGTTCGTTAAAGCCATGGGGATCACACGTGGTCAGGACGGATTTCTCGCAGAGATGCACATGAAATACAAGCCTGTTGAAACCACCGTCCCTGGTGTGTTCCTTGGCGTAACCTATGCTAAGAACATTGGTGACTCAGTCAATCAAGCTCGTGGAGCAGCGAGTGAAGCATGTATCCCATTGAACTTGGGTACTGTGAATATTGAGCTTCTCACAGCTGATGTTGATCTAGACCTCTGCGTTGGTTGTGACCTATGTCACTATTCTGAGATCTGTCCATACGATGCTGTTTCGATGATTGAGATTGAGCCAGGCGTCAAGAAAAGCGTCACCGATGAGATGCGTTGCGAGGGATGCGGTGCTTGCTGTGCTATATGTCCCACTGGAGCGCGGGACCTTAGATGGTGGCGTGAACAGAGCATCCTTGAACAGACAGCAGAAATGTTGAGGGAGTGAGACCTTGGTCTCATTGGATAATCTCCTCGCAGGGTGGATTGTTCTGAATGACATACTGGGCGCTCTAAGAGAGAAAGAGGTATTCATCCCTGATTTGACGTATGCAGACCTCAGAAACTCAAAGATGAGTCTCGAATATCTCCGTTCTTTTGAGAGTGAAATAAGATCTGGGAATCAACACGACGCTGACACTCAACTTCAGGTGACAATGGAAATCACGATACAACGCCTTAGAGACACACTGATGATTTGGGCAGAGGAAAACAGTGGAGTCGAATACCGAAATTCCTGGGATGAACGGTTTGAAGCAGCAATTCGGGGCGAGAGTGAGGAGTACAAACCAGAACCTCAAGTGCACATCTCAGACATTCCTCGGGAGAAGGATGTTGGATTCTTCCGAATTAAACTCCCTGACGAAATCCCGGTGGAGGTCATTTCTGAAATCGCAGAGGATTGTATGGTAAATATCTCTCTTGACGGAGAACGTCACCTCCAAGTTAGTGGGAAGAAAGACTGTGTCCGGAATGCGATGCAACGAATTGGTCAGCTCTTCTATGGTGACAGTAAGTTGGAAACTCATTGATTGCCGACACTAGAGTCCGAAAATATCGTTGATTGGATCAAGAGATACTCTGTTGAGTTCAAACCCTAGTGGTTCCGGGTCAATACCCATAGCTGCACCCAAGATTTGTGTCACAAACAATGCTGGTAGTTCAAGCGAGTTTCCTTCCTCGTCTTTGAGACCAAGTTGTTGAATATCGAACTGGGTATGACACGCTGGACAATTTGTGACAACACAGTTTGCACCTGCACCATTGGCGGAGATCATTTTTTCTTGAAGTATCTTGACGGCAACATCTTCACTTGCAATGAGAAGGGGGGAACCACAACATCGCAATTTCATGTCCCAATGAACACTCTTCGCACCAGTCAGCTCGATTAACTCATCTACCTTGAAAGGTAGCTCTGGATCATCAAAACCTAAAACGTTAGAAGGACGTATTAAATGACAACCAGGATGAAACGCAACTCTAAGGCCATCAAGGCGTTTGACGATCTTCTTCTCGATTTCGTCTTTCATTTCATATAGAACTTCAACAAAATGACGAATCTTCGTCTTACCAGTGTACTCTAGACCAAGCGGCTTCAATGCTGCATTGACCTTCTTTCGATAAGCCTCATCTTCGTGAAGTACATGATTTGTATCTTTGAGAGAACTAAAGCAACCATTGCATGGTGTTACTATATCGTGTCCTCTCTTCTCTGCCAGTGCAATGTTCCGACCTGACATAGACAACCAGCTATTTTCATCAATTGACTTGAGAACTACTGTTCCGCAGCACGATGCACCTTCAAAGTCAATTAGCTCGACACCTAGCTCCTTTGCTACTGCTCGCATTGAAGACTCGTAATTGTTGAATCTGCTAGGGATTGCACACCCAAGGAAAACTTCGTAGCTTTGAGTCATCTTATTCACCCTCCTCCAAATTCATGAGCTTTGTCTTATCCAGCATCTTCTTTGTGTCTGCGATATTAAACTCAGGAACTGGGTCAAGTTCAAGATCATCACGTTCCCACTCTGTGGGTTCATAGAGTTTACCAGTATCATATAGCGACTTCCGGGCTCCAATATAGCCCTGAGGAGTGATTCCTTTCTTGAATCCCATATTCTTTAGACCGAAGAGGATGTCAGTGATATCAATCCCCTGTGGACAACGTTCTTGACATGTAAAGCAGGTCATACAAAGCCAGACCATATCGGTTTCGAGGACTTCTTTCAATCCAAAGAGCAACATCCTCATGACCTCGTGAATTTGAATGTTCACCTTGTCAGCAACCGGGCAACCAGCACTGCATTTTGCGCATTGGAAACAGGTGGTAAGGTCTTTCCCACCAAGTAGGTTGGAAACCTCCTTCGTGAACTCCGCATCGAGTGCTTTGAACTTCTTTCCTTCAAATGATTTGAATTTGCCCCAAGACTCTGTCACTTTTAGCGCCTCCTCTGTCTCAACGGACTTGGTCCAAGTTTGTCAGCGAGTTTCGCAAACGTTTTGACCGTTTCTGCCCAGATTGACCCCTCACTTGCACTGATGTGTGTGAACTGGAGTCTATCGGGTTCGAGTCCAGCTTTCTCAATAATCTTCTTCGCAATGGCGTATCTACGTTCAAAGGATATGTTCCCATCAACGTAATGGCAATCGCCTACGTGACAGCCTGAGATCCAGACCATATCCGCACCGAGTCTGAATGCCTCTAGGATGTGTTGCACACTCACTCGACCGGTACACATCACTCGTATATCCCTCACGTTCGTAGGTTGTTGGAATCTTGAAACGCCGGCGTTATCAGCCCCTGCGTACGAACACCAATTGCAGAGTATTGTAAGGATACGTGAATCATTAGCAGGCATGTTCTCCAGAGCTGTCCGAATCTGAGTAATGATCTGGTCATCAGTGAAGTGTTTCATAGTGATGGCCCCGGCTGGGCAACCAGCACCACACTTTCCACAGCCTTGACAGAGAACAGGATTTGTCACCGCATAATCATGACTCCCGTCACCTGGAATAACCTCAATTGCATTGTACGCACAGTTAATCTCACATGTCCCGCAACCTACACATACCTCGGGGTCAACAACTGAAACAATGGCCTCTGCCTTTCGTATTCCCCTGATGAGTGGAATCAATGCTCTTGATGCAGCTGCTTGACCTTGAGCAATGGATTCACCAATGTTCTTGGGTGCTGTTGCAGTACCAGCAACAAATACACCATCAGTCTGAAAGTCAACAGGCCGAAGTTTTGGATGCGCTTCCATGAAGAATCCCGACATATTCAATGGAACTTTGAACAGTTCTGAAATCGCTTTATTAGGACTTGGAACCATTGCGGTGGCTAGTATAGTGTGGTCAACATCGATACTCAGTTCAGCCCCAAGCACTTGGTCCATTACAGTGACGCTGAGTGCTTTATCCTTGCCTTTTTTGACCTTCGGAGGTGAGTCCTGATCGAATCTAACGAAGACCACTCCCTTCTTTCGAGCTTCTCTGTATTTGTCCTCAGCGTCAAAGAAGACACGTAAATCTCTGTAAAAATGGAATACTCGAGAGTTAGGATATTTCTCAAGCAGCTCAAGGGAATGTTCTAGAGCCACCATGCAACATATTCCTGAACACCAAGTTCTGGAACCCCCTAATGATGCATCCTCACGAGATCCTGCACAATGTATGACCGCAAAGGTTTCACCATCGTTGAATCCCTCATCAGAAGCAAGTCGGCTGTTGAATTCTACCTCGGTCATTACCTCAGGAAGCTTTTTGAGACCATAGAGACCCTTCTCTTCAAGAGCCACAGCACCTGTGGCAACAATGACCACACCTACTGTGAGTGTGTCCTTCTTTTTGCCACTCTTCACAACGACTTCGAACTCGCCAATCGCCCCCTTTGCCTCGATGACCTCTGAGTTCAACATGATCTGGAGGTTTTCTTTATCTTTCAGACGATTCTCATAATCAGCGATAATTTCTGAGGCGAATCTATTATCAAAATTCACAGTGTTGAGTTCGTTGAGAAATCCTCCCACTTTATCTTGCTTCTCAACTAGATAGACCTTGAATCCTTTTTGAGAGATAACATCTGCAGCAGCCATCCCTGCAACACCAGCTCCGATGACGAGGACTGTGGGATCAATCTGAGTTACTGCTTCCTCTTGAGCCTCAAGCAGTTTTGCTCGAGCCACTGACATGCGTACGAGATCCATCGCCTTTGATGTAGCTTCATCTTTGTCAGCTTGATGAACCCAGGAACAGTGTTCGCGTATATTGGCAAACTCGAATAGATACTTGTTCAACCCAGCCTCCTCGATGGTTGCTCTAAATAGTGGTTCGTGTGTACGAGGAGTGCAAGCGGCGACTACAACCCTGTTAAGATTGTGTTCTTCAATTGCATCTTTAATGACAACCTGGGCATCTGAGGAACATGAGTAGAGAAGATTCTCTGAGTACACAACATTGGGTAGCTCGCCTGCATATCTGGTGACCTCTGCTACATCCACAGTACCTGCAATGTTTATCCCACAAGAACAAATAACGACTCCAATTCGTGGTTCTGCGGCAGCAAGCTCTAAATCAGCCTCTGTGAGTGCCGCAGTTTCTTCCTCGGGCAAAATTGTGATGTCAAGCGCGGCTAGAGCGGCTGCAGCACTCCCTTGCGCAACTGAATCAGGAATATCTTTTGGCATATGAACTGCGCCGCACATATGAACTCCTGGAACACCAGTTTCAGAGATCATCAAAGAATTCGTCATTGGTTGCACAAAACCAGATTCGCTCGTCTTTATCCCAAGCTGCTCGAACAATCCATTGTCCGATGAGGGAATCATCGCTGGACAAAGCACTACTAGGTCATACTTATCTAGAATTACGTCGTGACCTCTTGCATCACTGTGACGGACAAGAAGATTTCCTGAACCGTACTCCTCCTGTATCTCACTGGGAATTCCCTTCATGTAATTGATACCGTATTCTGTTTCACCCCGAACAAGAAACTCTTCAAATCCTTTACCAAATACTCGTAGGTCATTGTAGAGGATATCTATGTGCACATCAGGAGTATGCTCTTTGGTGATGATTGCCTCTTTTGTGGCATAGGTGCAGCATATCTTTGAGCAATAAGAACAGTGATTGACATCTCTGGAACCAACACACTGGATGAATGCAATCTTGTGAGGTTCGCGACCATCAGAGGGCCGCATGACAACTCCGTTCGTAGGTCCACTAGCGGAAACCATACGTTCGTACTCCAAAGCAGTGACTACGTTTGCAAATCGACCATAACCATATTCTGGAACTGTGGCTGGGTCGAGGAGTTCAAATCCAGTGGCCATGATGATTGAACCTGCATTGATCATAAAGGTTTCATCAGCAATATCGAAAATGATAGCCTCAGCCTTGCAAGTCTTCACACATACCATACACTCAATGCAGTTCTCCATGTCTATTGTTGCAACATTGGGTACTGCCTGCGGAAAGGGAATGTAGGCGGCCTTTCTCATCTTAAGGCCTAAATCATACTCATTTCTTACTTCTATCGGACATACTCTCTGACAATCCCCACAGCCCGTACATTTCTCAGCATCGACACGACGAGTATGTTTCAGGATCTCCACCTGAAAGTCACCCTGGTTACCGGAGATTTCAGTGACCTCGGAGTAACTTAGAATCTCAATATTCGGATGACGAGAACAATCCACCATCCAAGGTCCTTGAATACACATGCTACAGTCCATAGTTGGGAATGTTTTATCCAGTTGAGCCATGTGACCCCCGATAGATGGATTCTTCTCAACAAGAAACACTTTCACACCCATCTCTGCGAGGTCAAGGGCCGCACGCATGCCTGCAATTCCTGCTCCAATGATGACAACCGGCTTCGAAATTGGCTCTGCCATTATTCTGTCACTCCGAAGAGATGTTCGGGGGGTTTAACTTGCATGATAAAATGTTTCCCATCGGACAGTGAACGAAAATTCAGCGGTTGTAGTAATCGAATGGCGCCAAACTTTAGGATTTACTATTACTAATGGTACACTTAATATTGCGCAGACAATGTTTTGAGAGTATGAAGGCAACTAGGCTCTATACTCGAGCTTACCTTTCGCGAATCAAATGGCGGGAGAAAGCGCAAGGCGTGGATGACCTAAGTAAAATTGAAGTTGTTGACTTTTCGCCACCTGTGAAAATCCATTCGAGCTAAACTTTCGTTCTCCGCCTCTCATTTTTCTCGTCGATCTAAACGCAGGTCAAAAAAAATTGTGAATTGTTCTGAAGTGTCTTAAAGTGTCAATGGATAAAAGAAGCATTATGGGCTCCTTTTCAGTTGTGGTTCAGTAGGTTCTTCAATGGTCATTATATATAGAAAAAAGAAGCAATGTGTTGGTGAATTATTAGTTGAAAAAGAAAGCTCTGTTTGGAAAAGCTCTGCTATTTGCCATGCTTTTCTTACTCGTTTCATCTGTCGCATCAGTTAACGCTTTCAACCTGAGCGAAGAAGATGACGAGAGCACGCACACAGAAGTTGAGGACCATGACGAAGATAGTCATGAGCCTGAAGAACTCCGTGACGATGATGGAAGAGCTTGGATACAGACTGACATCATGACTGTGATGTTGGATCCAGAATTACCATCGTTTCATTACTGGTACACTACTGATGTTAATGGGAGCCTCGCGAGATTCAGGGTTAACTTCATGATGATTGTGGAGTTCGAGGACACCAATGGGGATGGTGTATATCAACCCAATGAAACCCTTGGGTTTGCACCCCTAGATGCTTTTGAGTGGAGTCTTCAGACTGGCTCCATCACAAATGAGCTTGGTCAGAACACAGAGGTCTACGCATCATATACAAAGGGTGGTCTCAGCGATGATTGGGAAGATGATTGGTTCGAGCACTGGGTTCCGGGCTATGGTGATGATGGTCCAGGAGAAGAACCAGATATCAACTTCACTCAGTTTTCTGAATTGACTTTACAATTCTATGCTCACATCTACATGGATGATTACAATGGTACTGTAACTGATGATGAAGGAATCAAAGCCAACTACATAATTGCAGGTGGTGTCGAACTCAAGATTGACATTGAGATTGGTAATTTCCCATTCACTTCGAACACCTCCAAAGTAGCGGTCCTGAACTATCTTAGGGAAGATGAGGCCTCCACTGACGAGTCTGATCACCACTTTAGGCTTCACGAGGACAGTGGTGACGAGGACCATGACTCTGAAGATGTGATGGAACACCTCGGAGAGAAGTTCGAGGACCATGACGAAGACGATGATGGGAATGAGGATGATGTCCAAGAGATTTCATTCGTCGATGCATCTACTGATGTAACTCGTGGTTTCTATCGTTGGCTTGACAAGGCAGTCATCACTCATCTGAATGGGTCACAGGAAGCAGTTGACGTAGATGCGTCTTACTGGACGGATGGTAGTGGATTACTTCTATTCCTTGCGTATCCGTACTTTGATGGCGGCTCAATTCTTCATGATCCTTCAGTAAGGCTCATCGAGAGTGCATCGCCATATGTTCCAACTAATACACTAGACTTACCTCTTGTGTCGTTTGCAGTGATTGGGGCGGTCGTATTGATTGCAGGTGTTGGCCTAGCAATCAGACGTCGCTGATAAATATCGGAGGGGGTTGCTTCCCTCCACTGATTTTCTTGTTGATAACCGGAGTATTCATAGAGCTAAACAATCATTTGCGGAAATGGTCCAAATGAACAGGAACAAGCATTCGATAATCTTATTTGGGATTTTGCTTGCGATGATGCTTTCTATTGGACCCGCTGCACAGGTCACTGGTCAAGCGAACTCTCAAGACATACTCATGATGAACATGGATGTTCGAGTTACTCTAGGGACTGATTATGCAACATCAATTGTCATCAAAACTGAGGTGACTAACATTGGTTCAACAACTCTTGATTTCTTTGATTTGAGAATTGACATGAGAGGCTTCATCGTTTCAAATGCTAGTCTTAACGGAACATCTACCTCAAGTACGATTATTCCTGAAAGCAATTACAATCTCATCAGAGTTGAATCAAACTCTCCTATGACCGTAGGTTCAACACTATTGCTCTATCTCAATCTCACAACTGATTCCCTTCAAGAGCGGATAAGACTCAACGAAGATGAAACCATGCACATCAACCAGCTAATCTACTACATCCGTCCCCTATACGAAGTGAGGAACCTGACATTTACCGCAATATTACCAACATTTGCAATTCTCCAGTCTGATTCAGCTGCACCATTATTCCCAAATCCAACAATGAATTACACAGATGGTTTCCGCCCCATCTATGTTTGGTATAGAACCCAGATATTACCTGGTCAAGAGGTAGCATTCATTATCAATTACCAACTTCCAGCTGCAATCCCGCAAGACCCATCTTCACAGATCAATTCGATTGCTCTTGGAATTCTGTATTTAATTGTTGGAGCTGTTGCAGTACTCTTCATTGAACGAATGCCTCTGATTTTCAACAAGCTAAAGACAAGAACGGTGATTTCACCAATCAGACTCTCAAAACAGGAAGAACAGGTCCTTAACTTCCTATCAAAGAAAGGTGGATTGAGTCCTCAGAGAGAAATCTATGAAGACCTAGATATGTCGCAGTCATTGGCAAGCACAGTTCTGACCACCCTTGAGGAGAGAGGTCTAATCAAACGACTCAGAACTGGAAGAGAGAATATTGTACATCTAATGGAAGAGTAATGTTAGATCTTGACCTCGATGCCAAGTCTTTCCCAATTAGGGGTATTCTTTCTCTGCATGTACTGCAAATGAGTCGAAAATCCAAACTCTTCGGGTGCATGTCCAAATGCAAGAGCTAGGAGTTCAACCATGTGGAGGACATCAAAGTGGTATTCTGCTTCGAAGTGTTTCTGAATCTCGACTTGTCCCATGTCTAGCTGAAGTTCACAGAATGGACAAGGTGTGACAATGATATCAGCTCCTCCAGCAACAGCTAAACTGTCGAATTTCTGCTTCGTAAACTCTAGAGCAAGCTTCACGTCTGCAGTCCGGACAGCTCCTCCCGCACCACAACAAATCAGCTCATCCTTGTAGGGAACATATTCAGCACCGGATGTTTCACAAAGGTCTCTGAAAATATGAGGGCGCTCAGAATCATCTTTCTTCTTGATCTGCTTGGGGCGCATCCAATGGCATCCTGGGTGTAGAGCCATTCGAACACCGGTAAGTGGACGGGTTACGCGTTTTCGAATCTTTTCAAGACCAACTTTAGAGTAAAGAGTATCAACATAATGCCAAACCTCAGTCGTTCCCTTGAACTCGCGGTCAATCTCCGCGAGATTCTCGTTCACGGCATCGCGGAGTTCATCATCGTGTTTCATTTCATGGTTGGCATCCCAGAGACTAGCGAAGCAACCGTTGCATCCGGTTGTAATCGGATGACCTCCAGCCTCAGCGATTGTCAGATTTCTGGCTGCAAAAGTTGCCCAAGTCACTCGATCAAACGAGCCAAAAACACCTGGTGCTGGACAACAAGTTGCTCCCTCCATATCAAGAAGACCCACACCTAGATCTTTGAACACTAACTTTGCGGCACTCTCAATACTTGGATATCTGTGAGGAATTATACAACCGAGAAAATGATAGAATGATTGCTGTGCCATGATTACTCCTCCTTTTTCTCTTCCTTTTCTTCGACAAGTTTGTCAAAACCCGTCTTCTTCGCGATCTTCCTGAGTTCTTCAATTGCTTCAGGATATCTACTGGCATTGGGTGGGACTCGCTCAAGACCGACCTTTTCACGTAGGTTCTCCCACATTTCCTTTTCCAATGGGACTGCATGACCAGCCTCAAGGACTTTCAGTGCTGTCTTTTGATGTGGAACTAACATGTATCCCTCATCGACTGCAACATTTCTGATGGCCTTGATGACGTCTGTTGGCATCACATCTTGAGGGCATCTATCCGTACAAGTATAGCAAGTAGTGCAGTACCAGAGCTCTGGAGAGGAGATGCATTGTTCCTTCAAACCCAATAGTGCCTTACGAATGATCCCGCGAACTAAGTAGTTTGTGCGAGCTCCTGCTGGACAGCTGCCGCTGCAGGTACCGCATTGGTAGCAATTCTGAATATTTGGACCACCCGTCTTCTTAATCATCCGAACGAATTCATCGTCAGGGATATCAATTTCGATTACAGGTTTTTCCTCGGCACTAGTCAAGATTACACACCTGCTGTTCGGTGAATTTGATTTTCTAACTTAAATCCATTGCCGAATGGTCGTAAAGTTCATTCACTCTAATGTCATAAGAGATAGTGATGTTATGCCCATTTCATGAGAATGAAGGAAGAATCATTTCTCACTCAATAGGTGTCTGTTCACAATGTGTCAAGAGTGATTCTCTGGAGATGGCAATGCAGACTCATGAGAGATTAAGGCGTCGTGATGGTCTAGTTCCAGTTATTCCATCGACTGGTGAAATCGTATGTAGTGAATGCGGAAACCACTGTAGAATGAATGAAGGTGAAGTGGGTTTTTGTAACATCCGTAAAGTAGAAGGACAAAACGTGGTTGACATCCATTCCGAGAACGCAGTGGTCTCCGGGTACTTTGATCCCTTGCCCACGAATTGTGTTGCAGACTGGGTATGTCCAGTCACAACAGAACGAGAGATAGGAATTGGAAAAAAACGCCTCAAGAATCTTGCAGTCTTCTATGGTTCATGTAACTCGGATTGCTTGTTTTGTCAGAATGCAAGTTATAGAACGATGATGGTCAAAGGAAGTCCATTGATGACAGCGCAAGAACTTGCGGATGTTGCTGATGATTATACTGCTTGTGTCTGTTATTTTGGTGGAGACAGCGCGTGCAATTCAGAACACTCGGTGAAAACATCACAGCTACTGAATGAAGTAAGACCCGTAAGAGTTTGTTATGAGACAAACGGAAACATCTCGAAGAAGTGGCTAAATTCAATCGCAGGAGTTGTAGAAACAACTGGCGGCACATTCAAGTTTGATCTCAAAGCGGTCACTCCTCAGATCTATCAAGCTCTTACGGGAGTATCGAACACTGTTGTTCTAAGAAACTTCAAAGAACTCGCAACATCGAAGAGAGATAGAGATGGGGAGTTCTTAATTGCCAGTATTCTGCTTGTTCCAGGATACATTGACATTCCTGAAGTGAAAGAAATTTGTGCGTTCATAGCAGAGAATGACTCAACGATTCCTACAGCTCTTCTTGGCTTTAGTCCGCATCATGCCATGAGTGATTTACCAAGAACGAGTATGACCCATGCTAAAGCTGCTCTTACTGCTGCGAAAGATGAAGGATTAAAAAATGTGAGAATTGGTAATCAAGGATTACTAGGACACAACAAATACAGATCCGATTAATCAGATATCTCAAGCCTTATTTTGTCAATTGTGTGACTCGATTAGTGAAGGCAGAGGATTCTCAATGACTGATGGTATCTCACCTGGAATCATTAGCAACGAAGACATTGATCCAGACTTCGTTGATAAGATAGTTGAAGCAGGTGCAGGCAGAATTAGGACATGTATACAATGCGGTACATGTTCAGCGGTCTGTCCGAGCGGTCGACGAACTGCCTTCAGAACTCGTGAAGTGATTCGTAAAGCACTCCTCGGTCTCAAGGATGAAGTACTCGCAAGTCCTGACCTCTGGCTCTGTACTACTTGTTATTCATGTCTGGAAACATGCCCCAGGCAAATCAAGGTGACAGATGCAATATTGATAATGAGGAATATGGCAGTTGACCATGGATCCATGTTACCAGAGCATCGGAACGCATCTCAGAAACTTCTAGCCACTGGACATGCAGTCCCAATTGATCTTGCTAACCGTAAGATTCGAAAGAAATTGGGTCTCAAAGAGATGCCGCCTACAACTCATTCTGATGATAAAGCCCTCAACGATGTAAAAGAGATAATGAAGAGAACCGGGTTCAAAGAACTGATTGAAGGTAAAAAGAGGAGGGGTAAATGAGATGACGACTGAAACGCAAGTTTACTCATTCTTCTTAGGGTGCGTGATGCCGAACCGGTTCCCGAATCTGGAAGTAAGTATTCGGGTAGTACTTCCCAAACTGGGGATAGATCTTAAAGATTTAGAAGGAGCAAGTTGCTGTCCAGCACCTGGCGTAATCCGTTCGTTTGATGAGCCCACTTGGTTAGCTCTTGCAGCAAGAAACTTGGCACTCGCTGAGATGTCTGGTCATGATCTCATTACGGGATGTAATGGCTGTTATGCGACCTTCAAAGAAGCTCTGACCGAAGTCCGTGAACATCCTCGTAGATTGAAGGAAGTCAAGAAAGTCTTCAAGGGAATGGGTATCAAATTCAGTGGAAAAGTTAAGGCTAAACACATCATCGAGGTGATATCTGATCTTGGTCCTGATAAGATTCGAGAAGTCGTCACTCGAAAATTGGAGGGTATCAAGGTGGGTGTTCATTACGGATGTCATTTACTAAAACCTAGTAAGAACAGACCGTGGAAGCAGACTCAGAGGCACACATTTCTTGATGAGTTAGTGGAAGCAACCGGTGCCGAGAGTATCAAATACAAAGACAAGAATCTGTGTTGTGGAGCTGGCGGCGGAGTTCGAGGAAGTCAAGTAGAAGTCAGTATCGATATCGCAAAGGAAAAACTTGACAACCTTGTTGAAGCAGGGGTTGATTGCATTGTGGATGTCTGTTCGTTCTGTCATCTACAGTATGAAACTGCACAGGCACAACTAAACACGGAACTCGGAGAGAAGAAGTACAATATTCCTGTGATATACTATACACAGTTACTCGGTCTCGCAATGGAACTTAATGCCACAGAGTTGGGACTTGACAAGCATGTGGTTGACACAAAACCTCTACTAGATAAGATACTGGGTTAGAACCATTTCCTGGCGGCATAGTAAACAACTAGAGCCATAATTCCACTAGAAACTAGCAGGATTACAACGAAAGCCACGATTCGTGGTTCAATCGTGGTAACGTTCGTCGGTGTCGTCGGTGTTGTTGTTGTTGTTGTTGTTGTTGGGGTTGTGGTGACAGTGGTGGGGGTTACTATTGAGCCTGCAGAGAATTGGGCATCAGAGAGGTCTGAAGTGAAGTAGATACCATCAGTTGCTTGCACCTTTACAATATACGTATCTTTTTGATTCAAACTCGAAAAATCCCATTCAAACCATGTCTGGTTGGTTGACTTGGTGAGAATATCAAAGGATGCTCCTGAATCATCAGAAAACAGTACATCATAGAGAAGAGTGTCGTCATTATTCACATCAGAAGCGGTCCATGTGATATTATGTATAGAAGTCCAAGTTTCACCCCCGTTTGGAGAAACTACTCGAACTACAGGTGAAAAAAAGTTACCAATGTATACATCTGTAAATTCCACACTCAACATCGTTCCATTTGGTAACAATGTTGTTGCGAGAATGGTACAAGTCGCATTGTTTCCAAGGTTACGGGTGTCAATCTCCAGAGTTGTTTGATTTTCTTCAGCACTGAGAGTCGAAGGAATTGCAGGGGCATGGATCTCCAGTCGTGAGTTATTCACATCAGGTGTCCACGTGGCTTTCAAAATTACATGATCTCCTGCAATTGTATCACCAGAATTCACAGGTGTGTCGGTTAGAAGCGTACGTGAGGTGTAGGTCAAGTTGACGTGGGGGATGTCAGCAGAAATTATACTTTGATTTGAAGGAGTGTGGAGTTGATCATTTGTAAGTAGGGTTGTACTTTTCATTGTCAAGGCAAATGGTGAAATAACGAGTAGGACTAAAGCAAATCCGATAAGTGCCCGACAATCAAGCTGATAGACTAGTTTCAGTCTTTCATTTATTCTCAGTAAATTCGTCTTGGGTTTCAATCTCTTTCACTCTCCGGGAATGGTTGTTCTCTCCAGACTTTCAATGCTTCATACCAGAGTACAACGCACACTGATACAAGCAATGTCAGAAGAATCGTTGAATACCAATCCATGGTCAACCAGAGTAAGATTCCTAGAGCTGCTGTTAGAGATGTATAGAAAGTGGCATAGAAGAGGAATCGAGGGACCATAAGTCGTCCGCGTCCCATGAATTGGGTGAGAATTCCAACCCTCACATCTCGTATCACTGTATATTGTCCATGGACATCCTTCTCAACAAGTCCAAATTGTCGGAGCCTCTCCAGATGATGCATTGAGAGCGACGGACTAGAGAGCTCTGCACCTCGTTGAATCTCACGCGCAGTCAGTGGTTCAGTGTGCCTAAGCATGTACCAGTAAACATTCAGAGTCTTACCTTTTACGAGTTCAACCAACTCCTCATCAGTTGGATTATCTCTGGTCAAGACTCACACCTCCGAACTTCTGGGGTTTGTTTAAGCTCTAAGACTCTTAAAACCTGTTGATTGTATTGCCGAAGATATAGTCCCTCAAGGTAAGGCTAAAATAGCTTGACCGTGGGCCAAGATTCAAGCCTGAATATGAATCTGTTTGAGGAGACAACGTAGATGTCAGCGGCTCGGAAACCGATAACACCGAAACCTCCACGGACCAGAGAGAAGGTGCTCGTGATTCTCCAAGAACAGTGTAAACAATGCGGGCTTTGTATCGAATTCTGTCCAAAGAACGTGCTCTGCTATACAGATATCTACAATCGTAAGGGGTACCATCCTGTCACTGCTTGTGATATCGACGCATGCGTCAATTGCGAGTTCTGTGAGCGAATATGCCCAGACATGGCCATCTTCCTGGCTGAGCGCGATGAGGCAAAGAAGGCGTATGAAGCAGGTGCACTCGAAAAAGGTACTGTGATTCCTGAATTCGACGCGGACTCCAAGGAGGAATCAAAATAGATGCCTGAACGAGTCGTGTTCACGATGGGTGATATCGCCTGTGCGGAAGGTGCGTTAAGTGCGGGTTCAAGGTATTTTGCGGGGTACCCAATCACTCCTGCGACAGAGATTGCGGAATGGATGTCAATTCGGATGCCACAGGTCGGAGGAGCATATGTCCAATACGAGGATGAGATTGCAGCCATTACGAGTGTGATTGGAGCATCATGGACTGGAGTGAAATCAATGACTGCTACCTCAGGTCCAGGTGTGAGTCTGATGCTTGAGGCAGTCGGGCTTGCAGTTATGACGGAAACTCCACTAGTGATTGTCAACATCATGCGAGGAGGACCGAGTACAGGACAACCAACAAAAGGTCAGCAAGGAGACATCATGCAGGCAAAATGGGGAAGTCATGGTGATTACCAGATAATCGCATTGACTCCAGCTTCTGTCCAAGAGATGTTCGATCAGACAGTACAAGCGTTCAATTTGTCTGAGAAGTATAGAACCCCGGTTTTTGTTCTTGCTGATGAAACCGTGGGACACATGCGAGAACGATTGGTCATTCCCGATGAGAAGGATCTCAAGATAGAGTACCGTAAGACTCCCACTGTGGTACCTGAGGAGTATTTGCCATTCAAAGCTGATGATGACCTTGTCCCTCCTATGGCACTATTAGGATCCAAGTATCAATTCTATGCAACTGGATTGACACACGATGACCGAGGATATCCAAGTGACAAAGAGAATATTCAGATTGAACTCGTGACTAGACTCAATAATAAAATTCTACATAACGCTGACAAGATCATTGATGTGGAGAGATTCATGTTAGATGATGCAAAAATAGGCATTATCACATATGGAACACCATCAAGAAGCGCAAAGAAAGCCATCAAAGACGCAAGGGATGAAGGTATCAAAGCAGGAATGCTTCGATTGAAGACTGTATGGCCATTCCCTGAGGAGCACGTTGCACAGCTTGCTTCTGAGGTGGATCATATCATTGTAGCTGAACAAAATCTAGGGCAGGTCTACGTTATGGTGAAAGCCGAGGCATCACCAACTCCTGTTCATCTTATGGCTAAACCAGCTGGAATGCCTCAATTACCACATGAGATACTAGATAAAATCAGAGAAGTAAACTCAATCTAGTAGGAATTAATTTCGTGCGTGGGTTGCAGAATATATTCTCAAAGATTCGCCATAGTATGCAGAAGATGATGGTTGAAAAAGTGTTATGGGAAAGACTCGCAAATTCTTGTGGAGATCATTTCAAAAGCTTCATTCACATTCTTATCAAGCTTAACAGAAACCTCAATGTAATCCATTCCAAGTTTTTTAGCCATCTCCTTTCCCTCATCAGTGGAGATGACTCTCTCATCAACAAGATCAATCTTGTTTGCAACTAGTAGAGCCTGATATTCGTCTACATTTCGTTCGACTTCGTTCTTCCAGTCCATTACGTTGTTCAATGACTCCCAAGAAGTTACATCAAACATGAACATAACACCTTGAGTTCCAATATAGTAGTTGGCTCGAACTCGCTCCAAAAAATCCTGGGAACCCAAGTCCCATATCTGAAGGTTCACAAAGTTGTCACCCAGGTTCATCTTCTTGTAGGCAAATCCTGTTCCAAGCGTGGGTGAATAATGTTCGCGGAATTTTTGCGTCGAGTAGCGGACGATGATACTTGTTTTCCCTACGGATGCCGCTCCAACTGTGCATATTTTGAGAAGATACGTGGGACTCATATTATCATCCCTAAAGTCACTTAACAAGGTGAGAGTCATCAGATAATAATTACTCAGACAGATAAATGAGTAACATTAGATACTAATTGTTTTAGGGAGACCTAATCCTCGCTGCCTTAACAAAATTAAGATAGTCAACTTGGCGGCATTACCTAACCTCGAATATTCCGTTAGAAACTTCTGTTGACTTTCTTCCTTTTGCCAACCCGTCCAAAAATCAGGTGGGATATCCATCAGTGGGACACCAGATGCTGCACAGACCCTTGTAATGCGCTCGGGCCCATATATTGCTTGACCCCTTGTTACAAGAATAAAGACTATCTCTTCGGTAGGATCATCACCGGTTGGCTTCAACGATCCTGTTTTGATTGTTCTGACTCGCATAGATTCATGTCTACTCAATTGCTCTAACCATAATGGATACTCTTCAAATCCTCTCAAATCAAAAGGAGTAAAGCGAGTGAGTATTCGTTCAGAGATTGCCTTTGTCAGATTGATAATAAATTGGTCAAGATTCTTTGGATCCAGTAAGGCTGCAAACTGTGCAAGCAGCTTCATCCATTCTCCGAAGAGCAACATGAGTCTTCGATTGTTAAGATCTTCAAGTATTTTGAAGTCAAAATCTACAGACCAGTGGTTATCAGTAACTCGTAATTGACCCAAAGTTTCAGGGGTATCACTTCTATTCATTACTTCCGTCAAAGCCTTTGTTGCTTCACCTTCGGGGTAGAATTCTTCAGCTACTCGTAAAGAGTTCTCAAGGACTTCCTTGAGAAAAAGGATACGTCTTTTCTCAGGAGATAATGCTTCAATGACTTCTTGCTCAAGTAGATAATCCAGAACCCGTAAAATCTCTCTTTCATCATACGACTCTCCAAGCTCGACAAGTACCTCTCTGACTGTTCGGCGACCATCCATAAGTCCGCCAAGGCGAGGTATGATACCAACCATCTCGGGATAATGACTTCGCATTGTTTCTGTTTCTCTGGATGTTGCTTGGAGGTATTTCAAAAATTGTGTTTTCGATGCCACAAAATCGTCGAAACTAAGCATGTTACGAAAGCGAATAACCCTATGCGCCCACATCCTAGAGATTTCAAGAAGCAAATCCCTCTTTGCTAAACCACTTACTTCTAGTATCTCTTTGACGTTTCTGGACCCAGTGATGAAGGGCTCTAACGTACCACTAGTGTCGACAATTGTGCTTGGGTCTACAGTAAAGTATGGTACCCAAGAATCCGGAATATCGTCAAAGGAGAGTTTTTCCATAATCCGCTCTCCAAAGGGTTCCAGATATACGTCTGAGAATGAAGCATCAATACCAAGAAGTTCTGTTACAAGCATCCATTTCTCTTCGAATTCTGTAAGCAGTGAATTCAGAATACCAATAATCTCAGTATTCATACGTTGAACACTCACTGCAATCATGTGAGTCGCTTCCCCATTAAGAACAGTAAAAACATGAGCTCCATAATCTACATGGAAGACACGTGCACTCTGTTGAAACACTTCTTTCGAAAACATATCGATTGCTGCAAAGAAACTTGACGCAAGAACAGGGTCCATACCAAAAGCCCGTGGGTCAAGTTGCATATAGAATCTGGGACTACCACTCAAATCAGTAATCAAGACAGCTTCGATACTATGACCAGTCATTGTGACCCACTGCATAATACTCGAAATAGAATCAATATTAGTCAATCTTGCACCTAACGAAGGTGATGTTTTCAAATTTGTGTGAACAGTGTTAAGAATGGTGACTGTCACACCCACAAGCCTTTAATCCATTCTCCACTTGGGCGGGTTGCGAATAGGAGAGTCCCTCAATGGCCGATTCGACACCCGTCTTGAAGCACCCTATGGTCAAATACATACGTGATGACCGTCTTCCGTGGATCTACTGCCCCGGTTGTTCTATAGGCATAGTTACGGGTATGGTGGCAAGAGCCATAGAAAGTCTAGAATTGGATATTACCAAGACGGTCATTGTTTCGGGGATTGGGTGTACGGGAAGAACTTCAGGGTACTTTAAGACTGGTACTTTTCACACAACGCATGGTAGGGCTATTGCATTTGCAGAGGGGGTCAAAATAGCCAATTCTGAGTTGGAAGTTATTGTTATTAGCGGGGATGGAGATTTGGCGGCGATAGGCGGTAACCATTTCATACACGCGTGCCGCAGGAATATTGACATGACGGTAATTTGTGTGAACAACTTCACTTATTCCATGACTGGGGGTCAATTCGGACCAACTACCGAGCATGGCAAATATTCACAAACTAGTCAAAGACCAGTAGGTAACATGGAACATCCGTTCAACTTGGTCAAGCTCGCAGCATCATCAGGTGCAAGCTTTGTTGCCAGATGGACCGCAGTACAGGTTCGTAGAACAACAAAATCCATTGAGAAAGGAATTCAGAAAAAAGGATTCTCATTTATTGAAGTGATAGGAGCCTGTCCCATAGAATATGGTAGAATGAATCGACTTGGTGATGGAGTCGAAATGCACAAACACCTGCTAGAGGTGGCTGAGATTCAAAATGGTTTGCCACCACATGAGGCTGAGCTCGATTACGAGAAGAGAATAGTCTGTGGCGAATTTGTAAACATCGATAAACCAGAGTACACAGATGTATTGGCCCAAGCACGACAGAAACTCAAGGAGTGATATTGATGTCACGCTATGAGATTAGATTCGGCGGTTTCGGAGGACAGGGTATAGTCACTATGGCTGTCGTTTTGGGTGAAGCACTCTCGCTTGTGGAGAAAAAAGAGTGTGTGCAGACGCAAAGCTACGGACCAGAAGCGAGGGGCGGATCCACGAAAAGCGAACTTGTGATAGATGACGTAGAAGTTGATTATCCCAAGGTGCAGGAGCCAGATGTGTTTGTTGCCATGAGCCGGGCTGCATATCTCGATTATGTTGATGGCCTCAAGGATGACGGGATTCTTATTATTGACGAAGACTTGGTTGAGATAGAAGGCGATTTGCCTGATAGTGTAAAGATCTACAAAATACCAGCTACAAGAATTGCAGATGTCGAGGTTGGAACGAAACAAGCCACTAATGTTGTGATGCTAGGTGCCCTGACTGCGATAACTGGAGTTGTCACACTTAAGGGATTAAAGAAGCAGATTATTGATAGATGGCCTAGATTCAAGGAAACAAATCTGAAGGCATTGAATCTTGGTGTGAAAGCAGGGAAAGAAGCGATTCCATTTAGTGCTTAGGTATTCAACATCTTTATGTGACTTAGCCGATTGAGCTGGTCATGAGTTCTGAAACACCACTAAGTGACTGGCATTTTCTGATTGGTAAATGGCGAGGTCAATCAAAGGACCAGTTTGGCGGAGATGGAATAATAGAAACCTCAGATGTCTTCACGCTTGAGATGAATGGTGTCTACATCATGGGAAGACATGAGGCTGTCAAAGAGGGGAAAATTGAGAATCAGAGCATCAGTATGATGTTCTATGACAAACGTAACAAGAAAGTTTTGAGGAAGTCGTTTTTTAGTTATGGTTTCGTCAATAACGAAGTGGAGTATGAGCGTACCGAGAATGCAATTCGTTTTGAAGTCGTATTAGAACCCAGTCCACAATCTTTTGATGGAATGAGGTGGAGATCGTATATCAAAAAGATATCCGAAACGGAGATCCGTGATGGTTTGGAGGTCGCAAAGAGCGGAGAGAATTTCACTAGTTACGGAGAGTCTGTGTCAAAGAAGGTCACATGATTCAATTTTCTTTGCCTTTCTTCCCCAAAGCGATGACTGCTGCTCCCAAAGCACCTGTGAGCTGTGGGTCTTCAGGAACCCATATCTCTACACCGAGTTGGTCAGACAGGTAATGTATGAATGCAGGATTCAGAGCTACTCCTCCTGTGGCACATACAGGTTCTTTGACTCCTACACGTTTAGAGAGAGAGCTGATCTTAGAAACCATGGATACATGCACTCCTGCTGCAATGTTTGCAGCTGATTCCCCAGCACCAATATGACCAATTACTTCGCTCTCTGCAAAAACCGTGCATGTACTACTTATCGAACTAGGCGTTTGAGATTGGAGTGCGAGAGGTCCCAAATCGTCTAGGGAAACCTCAAGGACACGTGCCATGACCTCAAGAAATCGACCAGTTCCAGCAGAGCACTTGTCATTCAATTCAAAGTCCTCGGGCCTTCCAGAGGGGCCTATTCGAATGACCTTCGCATCTTGTCCGCCGACGTCAATGAGTAAGCGAATGTCTGGATTGATATAATGCACTCCAACACTATGACAAGTAATCTCAGTAACTGATTTTTCAGCTAACTCAACACGAGCACGACCATAACCTGTACTGATCACAGGAATGGAATTCAAGTCAATTTCTGATAACGATGAGATTTTCTGAAGTGTCTTTTCTACAGCCTGAACTGCTGAGGCACCAGTTGGCATCAATGACTTGGCCACAATCGTACCTGAAGAGTCTAACAAGACGCCCTTTGTCGTTGTTGACCCAACATCAATACCGACACCCATGTCCACCAATTATCTCTCCTCACATTAGCATCTCAAGGAGTGCATCTACTCGGGTTTCAATTTGGGCTTCATTGTATACATTTGAGTCCACCATGTCACCTTCAATTATGACTCCTGGGATACCTGTCCTTTCTGTTACTAGCTCTTTTGACACAAGTTGACCGAGAGAGTAGCGCTTGCATGAGCGAACAGAGAACATAACGAATCCATCAAGGTCATAATCAGTGATCAGCTTACACATCTTATCCACCTTAGCATCTAGTCCCATGTTCAAATAAACTTTGGAATATGTTTCAACTACTTCATCAATGATTGAAGGTGTATCTGTACCTACCATATTGCCAGTCCATGCATGGGTATATGTGTCAGCAGGGAAAACGACGCCTCTGCTTGCCAGTATGTTGAAGAATCTTAGATGATGCCATGGTGGAATATTGTCCCAAAGCAACCGAACCTTTTCATCTCGAATTGCACCGATTCCATTCTTTACTCGTTCTTCTACCTCTGTTACGACGGATTCGTAGAACTCAACGCAATGTTCAGTCCCTCGACTTGAAACTACAGGAGCCATCATCAAGAATCTATCAGCACAGTTCAATGGACTCGGCTTGTTCTTGCAAGTCTCAAGAACACGTATCCAGAGTTTTGTTGCTCTACTTGAAAGCTCAGCCACTTCCTTAATTCTGTCCTCCTCAATGGTTCGATTGAAACGTGACCCAATGAACTCAATCAGACGTTCAACACCACGACGCACGTACTCCTGATTATGAGGGAGCTGCTGATTTTCTATAGGTGGAGTGTCTAAGAGAAATACTGGAGCCCCTGTCATTTCAGAAATAGCATCATACCATTTCAGAACAGTCCCACAGATATTGTTTCCAGCAAGGAGAATCTGAGGTGTTGGAAGTGCACCCATTGGGACCTTATCTGGCTTTTCTGTAGAACCGATACTAACGCGAGCATACGAACACAGCTCCTGTGAGTACCCGAGATCTTCTGCATAGCCTGAGACTTCAGGACCTATTTTCTGAGCTCCGATGATAGCCCCAGCTTGTTCAGGATAGACTACACCTAGATTCATGGCAATTGGAATCTCCACTGGGAAGCCTGACGTCACCCAAGCGAGGGTACCGTTCTCACTTGCTTCCAGAGCCTCCAGCCCGGTACGAAATGCAATCTGCTGCAAGAGTCCTTGTGTTTCAAGTCGTCTGTAAGGTTTCTCTTCACTTGGTCTTTCTTGAGTCATTTTATTGCTCACTCCAGCGTTTCTAAGAAAGTCTGTATCCGTGTTTCAACTCGACCACGGTCGCTCAGTTCGGGGTCTAAGGGGACGCGAACTGTTTTAATGCCCAATTCTGAGGCGGCTCTTTCGATAGATGGTGCCTCAAATTGGTCAGGATCACAGAATGACTGCTCACAAACTATGAGTCCCTGAATTGAGAGGTTTGAGAGAATTCCTTTCATTGCATCCATGCGGTATGAGAGTCCTTCATGGGTTGGGTCACCGGGAGCAGTCAAGACAGATTGTGCCATAGCCAGATAGGGATTGTCAGACTTGGAAGGAGACTCAGTGAACACAGTCTTGAATCCAAATGAGAGGAGGTCCAATACAAGGACAGAGTCGTTGACATCAGGCATATCATTGATTAGCGTGGCCATAGCTTGAGGTTCAACCATCCCTCCTGCAATTACTATTCGAGGTGTTTCTAGACCTTCTGGAAGTTTTACTCCAGAATAGTCACCACTTTTTATTGCCTGTCTTACAGCTTCGATACTATCTGATAGTCCTACCTCATTTGCTTTGTTTCGGACCGTTTCTGCGGCTTCCTTGACTGATGACACCGATGAGGTGGTGGTACTCGTCAGAAAGGTTCTAACAAGGCCAACAACTTCAGCATAGGAGATTATCTTTGGATTGACAACTCTAGCGGAATACAGGAATTGTGCACTATTACGGAAGTCTTGGACAAGTTCGACTGCGTGATTATAACTCTCTGAAAGAAACGGCCGGTTGAGTGTCTTTGAGATGGTTTCACTCAGATGTTTTAGCTCTTCGGTGAGAAACTTCGTAGTTGACTCGTCCTGACTGTATCTAGTGACAGGGTATGTCAATCGAAACACTCTATCATCAGGAAAACGAATACGCCAAATATCACCTAGATTCTGAAGAGCGTCACATGTGTTTCCAGGGAATACCAATCCTGCTAGAGTCAAAAAATGACCATTTGCACGTTGACTATAGAGATTCCGGATGTATGAACATGCAAAGGTCTGAAGACTTTCTTCAAATCCACTTGCAGTCCCAGGCAGTGCTCTGATGAGGGAGGGCGTAAACCCATGTGCCATAAAGAGCTCCAATGGGACATGAGGATAGATGTAACCAATTATCTCCTCACGTGAATCCATCAATTCTTTCAATCCCATTGTTGATTGTTCGATAACTCCTTCATAGTTCAAATTGGATTCCTCTCTCTATGGTTGTGTGTCTGATAGGATTACTGAACTTTTGACAAGCAGTATCTTAATTGTTCCGTTGAAACAAACCAGGTCAACATCCTTCCTTGTTTTCAATCAAAAACTACTTGTGGAAGGTATTATCAATAGGAATTGCAATCGTTGTTATTGTCCTCTGGTCAAATTTCTGACTATAGATTATAGACGAGAGATATGGAGAACGAATATTATGGAAGAAATGCTTTGGCATACCAAGAGATGGCCAGAACATGTTAAGAAGTCATTGGACTATCCTGATGAGCCACTCTTTGCATTACTAGACAATATAGCTGCTAAACACCCGGATTCACCATCAACGGTTTATTCTGGGGTATCACATTCCTTTGCAGAAGTCAAGGATCACGCTGATAGGATAGCTAATTTCCTGTCGAGCAAGGGTATTGGAAAAGGCGATAAAGTTGCGATTTTCATGCCGAATGTTCCAATGTACCCACCCGTGTTCTTTGGGATTCTGAAAACAGGAGCGACTGCAGTCACCTGCAATCCATCGTATAAGGCAAATGAGTTGAATTTCCAACTCAAGGATTCCGGAGCGAAGGTAGTGTTTGTCTTTGACCACCAAGTCTTCACACCGACATCATATGAAGCGGTAAAAGGTACTGATATTGAAACCCATGTGTTATGTAGTATAAAGAGCTTCTTACCTAAGGCGAAGGCAATTCTAGGAGGTCTTCTCGGTAAGATACCCAAGGGTGAGTCATACGAGGAAGGAACGGTCTTCTATGATGATATCATTGAACAATTCGAGCCAAAGGCTCCTGATGTGTCAATCAATCCAAAAGAAGATCTAGCGCTTATTCTCTATACAGGCGGTACCACAGGAACGCCTAAGGGAGCCATGCTTACGCATCACAATCTATACAGTAATGTCGTTCAGATTGATGAGTGGACCCAACTTGAACCTGAAGGAGGAGGACCTCCTGAAAAGCTCACCTCAGAAGAAGTGTATGTTGGAGCTCTACCTTGGTACCACAGCTACGGTCTGACTCTCACTATGGTTGCATCCTATTATTTAGGAAGCGCTTTGATATGTATACCTGACCCAAGAGCTGGAAAACCTCCAATGAGTGAGCTACTGAGTGAAATCCAGAAGAACAAAGGGACTATCCTACATTGCGTACCAGCACTTTATGCGGGTATCATAGGCAATCCGGATATTGCAAAGTACGACCTTTCTTCCCTCAAAGCCTGTGGTTCAGGAGCTGCACCATTGCCTCCTGAGCTTGCGAAGAACTTTGAGAGTGTGACTGGTGCAACCCTGTTCGAGGGATATGGTCTAACCGAAACCTCTCCACTAGCCACTGCAAACCCATCTCTGAAGAGCATGCGAAAATTCGGGTCAATTGGTGTTCCAATCTCAGACACGTATGTCACAATTCTCGACATGGAAACTGGCAAGAAAGAACTCAAGCAGGGTGAAACTGGTGAGATCGCTATAAGTGGACCACAAGTGATGGCTGGTTATTGGAATAGACCTGAAGAAACAGCCGAAGTCATGCGAGATATCAAAGGAAAGCGTTACTTCCTTACCGGAGATATTGGTCATATGGATGAGGAAGGGTTCTTCGTAGTTTCGGACCGAAAGAAGGACATGATTAACGTTGGTGGTCTGAAGGCGTATCCAAGAGAGATTGAGGATATCTTCTTTGAGCATCCAAAGGTAGCAATGGCAGCTGTCATTGGTCTACCAAGGCCGGATGAACCGACTAATGAGTTTGTCAGAGCATATCTCGTTCTGAAAGAGGGCGAAACTGGCACCGAAGAAGAGTTCATTGCATGGGCAAAAGACCACATGGTTGGCTACAAGCGACCTAAGGAAATCGTGTTTGTCGGCTCGCTGCCTTTGACCGCTGTCGGGAAAGTGCTGAGGAGAGTTCTCAAGGAAGCCGAACTCGCTAAGAAATAGTGTATCTGACTCAGGGGATGGGAAAACCCTCCCCTCATTCTTCTTTTTTATCATCCTCAACAAATATCAGGGACTGTTACAGTAAGGGACAGCTATGCAATCTTGTTTCACTACGTTAGATTATGGAGTTGATAGAGATGGACGAGCTATATTGGCAAAAGAAAGAAACTTGGCCTGAAACAGCAGCCACGACAATAGATTATCCAGAAGAACCATTGTTCGAAATGCTGGACAGGTCAGCACGGAAAAGTGGAGACCTCCCATACACCGTGTTTATGGGAAAGTCGCAGACATTCAAGGAGGTCAAAGAGCATTCAGACAGAATAGCTAACTTCTTAGCTAGCAAAGGTATCAAGGAAGGTGATAGTGTCGCGATTTTCTTACCTAATGTACCTCACTTCCCAGCAATCTTCTTTGGTATTCTGAAAACTGGAGCAAAGGTTGTGACCTGTAATCCAATGTACAAAGCTGGTGAACTAAACTACCAGTTGAACGATACTGATTCAAAGATAGTCTTTGTTCTGGACCATCCCACTTTTACTCCCACAAGCTATGAAGCCATCAAGGGAACTTCAGTCAATACTGTCATAATCTGTAGCATCAAACCCTTCCTATCCAAAGCAAAAGCGGTCATTGGAGGTCTTCTTGGAAAGGTTCCCAAGAGTCCGTATTATGAAGAGGACAAGACGCTATTCTACGAGGATATTCTTACCGAATACGAACCAACACCACCACAGGTCAACATCGATCCCAAGAGCACTGCAGTTTTGATCTATACAGGCGGAACGACAGGTACTCCGAAGGGAGCGGAACTATCTCATCATAATCTGACGACAAATGTGCTTCAGATTGCAGAATGGGTCTACTTGAAAGAAGAGGATGTAGGAAGGGAAGGTGGTGTCAGGTATGGAGAAGAAGTGTATGTTGGAGCCATACCATGGTATCACAGCTATGGACTAACACTCAGTATGCTTACTGCGACCTGGTTTGCAGGTCAACTTGTCGCTATCCCAGACCCGAGGTCTGGGAAACCACCACTCTCAGACCTATTAGAAGAGCTGGAGAAGACCAAGTGCACTGTGTTTAATTGTGTGCCTGCTCTCTATGCAGGACTCGCTAATCATCCGAATGTCAGTAATTATGATCTGTCTGAAATTAGCATCTGTGGCTCAGGAGCAGCTCCATTACCTCCTGAGGTAGCAAAGGCCTTTGAGGCTCAAACGAGCGCGATACTGTTCGAGGGATATGGTCTCACTGAAACCTCGCCAGTGACACACATCAACCCAACGAATAAGAAGTACAGGAAATTTGGCTCAATAGGGCTTCCAGTTTCCGACACAATATGCAAGATTGTTGATATAGATACTGGCACAAAGGAGATGCCTATGGGTGAGGTTGGTGAGATTGCGATTCATGGGCCGCAGGTATTCTCAGGTTATTGGAGAAAGCCTGAAGAAACTGCGAATGTGATGCGCCAGTTCGGAGGTAAACGATTCTTCCTCACCGGAGATGTAGGTCATATGGACGAAAATGGCTACACCTTCATCAGCGATAGGAAGAAACAGATGATCAATGTAGGGGGTATGAAAGCGTATCCTCGAGAGATTGAAGACATCTTTTTCACTCATCCAAAAGTGCAGATGGCTGCTGCAGTGGGAATTCCGAGAGAGGAAGATCCTAGCAACGAATTCGTGAAGGCATTTATTGTACTGAAGGAGGGTGAAACTGCTACACCTGAGGAGTTCATCGAATGGGCGAGAGACAAGATGGCAGGCTACAAGCGACCCAAAGAGGTCAAATTGGTGGAGTCATTGCCAATGAGTAGCGTAGGTAAAGTGCTAAGACGAGTGCTTCTGGAAGAGGAACTAAAGAAAAGAGAAGAGTAGAATATGGCAGAATTTTGGAAACAACTGGGAGCATGGGGTGGTATTTTTTCAGGTATTCAGTTTGCGATTATAACTTTAGGGATAATGTTGTTCTATCCTGAAGGGTATGATTTCTTGAACAACACGTTCAGCTCCCTAGGATTAACAGTGACTAATGGTTATGCGACACCGATCAATCATGCACTATTTGCAATCGCGGGTACTGTAGCAGCTGGGGCGTCAGTTCCCTTTTGGCTTTCGATACGTACTGTCTTCACAGAATCAACTCCACAGAAAGTGATCAGCTGGATTGGAACAATTCTGGGTCTTGCGGCAGCACCATTTCTTGCATCCTTGACAATCTTTGCAGGAGATGTATTTCCGTTAGAACACGGATTGTCTACAATTCTATTCTTTATTCTGTTTGCGTTGGCAATTGGAGTCTACTCATTTGGTATTCTTCTCAATAAGGAGTACGATAACAAGTTCGCATTAGTTGGATTTGTGGTGGCAATCCTCGATATCGTCTACATCTTTTTCATTGGAACAGCATGGATGCAAAAGGTCGCAGTCTACGGTATGATTCTGTATTCGGTATTTCAAGGGTATAGACTACGACAAGTCTTTGCAGAATAGAATGAAACGGGGAGGTCAGCCTCCCCAATAACAGGAAATTAGATCTATCACCAGACCCACTTTTCATCATATATCATTAGAAGACTAGCTAGATATTTAACAATCAGAAACAATAGTTGAATGGGAGTGGGATAATGTCTTCAACCAATCATAGATTGGAATGTCCCGGTTGTGGAGCAAACTACTTGTATTCCTCTGACAAGATTGACGAGTCAAATTCTGTCGAGTGTCAAAACTGTACAATGCGTTTTTCCACGCAGATGGGTTCTGAAGGAATTTCATCTATACCCTTGGATGATACAGATGTAATCAAACCATCAATACATTTCTTGAGTGAAACTGTTGAGGGTGTCAGAATAAAATGCCCTAACTGCGGTTCAAAATATATCTACACGGATGAACACAAACTCCAAGACGGAAGGGTGAACTGTCAAAATTGTGGTTCAGCTATCGACTATGTTGGTGAGGGTGTTTTCCTTGTTAAGGAGCCTGGACCAGCTAGAACTGAATCTCAGGATATTATGCTATGCGTCATTATCATTATCTTCATATTATTTGTACCATTGATAATTGCGATACCCGTGATCTTATGCACTGTAGCATGGAAAGAAATGCAATCCAGAGAACCATCAGATCTAGATACCAAGGTAGTCAGACGAGATACAGAGGAACCAGGTCCCTGGTAGGTGTACTAGTCGTCTATTCGGGTTTTCCCGAATCAGAAGACTTGTGTTGCTTAGATAGCTCAACATAGAGCTCTGCTCCAGCCGTAAATGCCTCTTTCATCATGTCAGAGACTTCCTTGACGACCTTGCCAGGTATACCGAGCACCAGACTTCCATCAGGTATCACTGTACCTTCAGTGACAACGGAACCAGCTCCAATGACACAGTCACTACCGACTTTAGCACCATCCAAGACTATTGCACCCATTCCAATGACAGTGCGGTCACCAATCTGACAGGCATGGATCACACTGTTATGCCCAGCAGTCACATAATCACCAACATCGGTGGGGTTCATGAATGTAGTATGTACCGTGACGTTGTCTTGAATTGAGGTTCCTTTCCCAATTCGAATGCGGTTCAAATCAGCCCTAATGACTGCAAACTCCCAGATGCTGGCATCAGCTCCCACTTCAATGTCTCCAATCAGAGATGCTCGTGGTGACACGTATGCTTCTGGGTCTACTTTGGGTGACTTGCCATTGAACTCGTATAATCCCATCAGTCTACACCTTGGTAAAGCAGTACATCTATTCTTCTTTAAGAGTATTGAAATATGATACTCATATCCCGTCATCCAGAGGTCAGATTAGTGCCCGTCCCACCACTCCATTATCCCCTTGCCTATAAACTTTCCAAACTTGACAAGAGGCTTTCTTTACCTGGATTGGTTGTTGGCTCAATGATACTTGACTTAGAAGTCCCACTACTTTGGATATTCTTCAGTGATTTACCAGATCATCAGTTTCTACATAGTTTGATTGGAGCAATTACATTAGGGACTCTCCTAGCAGTCATTATCACCCGGTTTCTCTATGCTCCAATAATCTCCACTCTCTTCGGGGTAGACCGTGAGAGTTTGAACGAGGTTTCTGGACTATCAAAGATGCTGATTGTTTCTTGTCTTATTGGCGTGCTTTCACATCTGTTGTTGGACTATCCGATGCATTGGTTCAATCCAATTCTGTGGCCTTGGGTAGACCCGTTTGATGTTGTGGGACCGTTGGTTCTTCTCTTCGCTCCATTTGGGAGTATCAGTGGAATTGCATTTCGAATGGCAAATGTGTTAACAAATGTGATTATGTTTGTGTGGTGGATTTTGATACTGATGAAATATTGGGGAAAGGATTTGTGGAGCAATTACTGGATAGGTAGGTCTATTGCATCCTAATGGGCAGGTACAAACCATTCTTCAAGCGAAATTTGAGACTGGGTATCAATTATATTCTCATTCGAATATAGTCGTCGTAAGAACCGGTTGTATCCATCAACACTGTCTGTTCGAATAGTTGCAAAGAGACTGTAGTCTTCACTTGTCCTATGCAAATCCCAGACCTCATCCATTGTGCTGATTGCTCTGGCTGTTTGCGCAATTGAACCTGGTTTGGGTTTGACTTGTAAAAAGAACCTAATTGGTTGACCTAGGTTTGAAAACTTGACATCTACAGAATAGCCAACTATAGCTCCTCGACCTTCAAGTCTTCTCATTGCTTTAGAAACTGCAGG
>VAPB010047160.1_pt1 | contig 42560 bp, 38 predicted proteins | sample 3395101 | NCBI WGS metagenome assembly VAPB01 (sample SAMN08290433, study PRJNA428436) | hydrothermal vent metagenome | isolation source: Deep-sea hydrothermal vent chimney | place: Indian Ocean: Southwest Indian Ridge | reverse complement strand
TGTAGAGGGAGAGCAGCAATGAGGGGTTACTACGACGACCGCATTGTCGCTCTGTCGAGCAGGCTGGTGGTTCCTTTCATCCAGATCTTTGCCCTCTATGTAATCTTCCATGGCCACTACAGTCCCGGAGGAGGATTTCAGGGAGGAGCGATGCTGGCTGCCAGCTTCCTGCTGATACGGCTGTCGGTCGGTACCGATGCCGCCCAGCTTCAATTCAAAAAGGAGTGGGGCACTCCCGGAAGCTCAATCGGTACAATGATCTACCTGGCGACAGGGATAATCGCTCTCATCCTGGGAGGATACTTCCTCGATTACTCGCAGCTCCCTCTGGGGATGGGAGAGAGTGAAACCCGCAGCATGGGAATTCTGATAGTTGAGATCGGCGTGGCGATAGCAGTGGCCTCCACCCTTACCGCCATCTATGACGACCTCGTAGGTGAAGAGGGCCGCAGCGGAAGTCCGCACGATGCTTGATTTCTTCATGGGACACTACGCCTACCTCTTCCTGATGGCTCTCTTCGTTATCGGGCTGTACGGGGTGATAACCAAGAGGAACCTGGTCAAGAAGCTGATCGGTCTGAATATATTCCAGTCTGCGGTTATCCTGATTTACGTTGCCAGTGCCTCGAAGTGGAACGCCACCGTTCCGATCCTGGAAGATACGGAAGGCTCGCTTGACAGCGGTGCCGAAGGTGTTCAGGAAGCGGCCCGCGCTGCTGCCGAATCACTGCACGGTGCCATCGAGGCCGCCCACTACATCAATCCTCTGCCGCATACGCTCATGCTGACCGCAATTGTCGTCGGGGTTGCAACGACCGGTGTGGCTCTTGCTCTGCTTATCACCATCCACCGCAGGTACGGGACTCTGGACGAATCGGAGCTCCTGGATCGTATGGGCTGATGGGAGGTTCTGTGACATGATAGATCAGAATCTGCCCGTACTAACCCCTGTGATCTTCCTGCTGGCAGCCCTGCTGGCGCCGCTGCTCGGACTCAGGAAGAGGAACCTCTCCTATATGGTTGCACTGACCGCCACTGCGGTCAGTGCGGTCGCTGCCGTTTACGGTCTCTATTACGTAGTGGTGAATGGGTCGGTTCACTACACCTTCGGTGGCTGGGTTCCCCCTATAGGAATCGAATACGTCCTCGATCCTCTGGCTGCGTTTGTCATCGCGGTGGTGACGGTCATATCGCTGGCGGTTCTCATACACTCGCACCAGGTGGTCAGGGTTGAACTGACAGGCAGGGAGGTTCCCTACTACTCGGTGGCAATGCTGCTTCTGGCAGGATTCTGCGGGATCATTGTGACCGGTGACCTCTTCAACCTGTACGTTTTCCTCGAGATAAGCTCACTGGCTGCCTATGCCCTGATAGCTTCCGGTGAGAGGGCGGCACCGGTGGCCGCCTTCCGGTACCTGCTCATGGGAACGATAGGTGCCAGCTTCTACCTCTTCGGACTCTGGTTCCTCTACACGATGACAGGCTCCCTCAATATGGCCGATGTCGCGGCCATATTGCCCGGAGTTTACGATGAAGCCGGTGTCATCATTGGACTGCTCCTGATAGTTGTAGGGATGGGGATCAAGATGGCGCTCTTCCCGCTGCACGGATGGCTGCCCGACGCCTATACCTACGCATCCTCTGCAAGCACGGCTCTGATCGCGCCTATCGGAACGAAGATCGGTGCCTACGTTCTGATCCGTATCCTCCTCTATGTTTTCCAGCCGGGTTACTTCACCGACCAGCTGCCGCTGGCGGACATTCTGATGTGGCTTGCGGCTGCCGGCATACTCTTCGGGTCCATCATGGCGATAGCCCAGAATGAACTGAAGAGAATGCTCGCCTACAGCAGTATCGCCCAGATCGGGTACATAGGACTCGGAGTGGGGCTGGCCAATCCGCTCGGATTGATTGGAGCGGTGCTGCACGTGGTCAACCATGCCTTCATGAAGGCGTGCCTCTTCCTGGTCGCCGGAAACCTGAGGGTGACGATCGGTCATTCCGATATCTCCAGATTTGACGCCGCACTGCGCAGGAAGATGCCGTGGACGATGGCGGCATTTACCGTTGGTGCACTCTCAATGATAGGGATTCCGCCCACCGCTGGTTTCTTCAGCAAGTGGTACCTTGTGCTGGGTAGTATCAATCGGGGGGCCTGGATCATGGTCGTCGTGATACTGGTCAGCAGTCTGCTCAACGCAGTTTACTTCTTCAGGGTTCTGGAGAACGCCTACCTGAAACCGGCCCTCTCGATGGATGAAGCGATGGGTGATCTGGATCACACCGATTCAGATCCCGAAGGATTCCCACTCAACGAAGCCACGGCTTCCATGCTTGTTCCCACACTGATCCTGGCAGCAGGGATCATACTGCTCGGTATCTTCAACGCATTTATCGTCAACGGGGTGATCAGGTTGATGGTGCCTGCCGGCCTGTGATGTACGAATCGTACATACCGCTCTGGGCCGTCCTGGTATCGATGGCTGCCGTCGTTCCCATTCTCTTGAGCTCCCACCGGCCCAACCTGAGGGAATTCTGGACGATAGGTGCAGCTCTGGTGAAATTCGGGCTGGTTCTTTCGCTGCTTCCAGGTGTCCTTGCAGGCCGGATTGCACATGTGGAAGTTCTTCAGGTGGTCGAGGGTGTTGAACTGGCCCTGCGGGTCGATCCAATGGGTATCTTCTTTGCACTGATCGCTTCGGGGCTCTGGATACTCACGTCGTTCTACTCGATCGGTTACGTGCGAGGAGTCGAGGAGAAGAAACAGACCCGTTACTTTGCCAGTTTTGCCGTATGTCTCTCTTCGACCATCGGCATCGCCTTTTCGGCCAATCTGGTAACCTTCATCCTCTTTTACGAGATCCTGACCATCGCAACCTACCCGCTGATCATACACAAGGAAACACCCGAAGCACTCCGTTCGGGCCGCAAATACCTCTTCTACACACTGACTGCCGGCGTGGTTCTGATGGCGGCGGCAGCGTGGACCTACACACTGGCCGGAAGCCTGGATTTCGTCCCGGGCGGTCTGTTGAAAGGGCTGGGTTTACCGGCCTCCACTGTCAGGATCCTCTTCCTCCTCTTCATCGGTGGTGTCGGTGTGAAGGCGGCCATCATGCCGCTGCATGCCTGGCTGCCGGCGGCTATGGTTGCCCCGACCCCGGTCAGTGCACTGCTGCACGCGGTGGCAGTTGTGAAGTCGGGAGCATTCGGAGTGATAAGGATTGTCGGCTTCGTTTTCGGACCTCAGATTCTGCGTGATTGCGGTGCTGATAAACTGCTGATGGTTGCTGCCGCGATCACCATACTTGTGTCCTCGATAATGGCGCTGGCTCAGGACAACCTGAAGATGAGGCTGGCCTATTCCACTGTCGGTCATCTCTCCTACATAGTGCTGGGTGTGGCCATCCTTTCTCCCGAGGCCTTCACGGGTGGTGTGCTCCACCTGGCGAGCCATGCAACCATGAAGATCACCCTCTTCTTCTGTGCCGGTGCCATCTATGTAAATGTTCACAGGGTAAATATCAGCGAACTGGACGGAATAGGCCGGGCCATGCCCTGGACCATGGGAGCGTTTGCGGTCGGGAGCATCGGACTGGCCGGACTCCCGCCCGTCAACGGTTTCATCAGTAAATGGTACCTGGGACTGGGGGCTGTGGAGGCCGGATACCTGCTGGCACTGGCGGTTTTTCTGGTCAGCGGACTTCTGAATGCCGCCTATTTATTCCCGATCGTCCACCGGGCCTTCTTCCGCAGCTCCAACCAGTTCGATGGTGACAGGGAGGCTTCGCCATTGTTGGTGGTGCCGATTGTGATAACTGCTCTTCTCTCTATCCTCTTCTGCATCTGGCCGAATGGTCTGGTCCGCTTGTACGACCTGGCCGTGATGATTTCGGGCAGCGTGTTCGGAGGTGGGCCGTGAAACAATGGCACTGGATAATGCTGGGGATCCTTGTCGTGGTCTCGATAGTCGCCGGACTGGGGTATCACGAGCCGGGCCTCCGACACTGGTGGGACGCTATCCCGGGTTTCTATGCCGGTTACGGTATCGCCGGAAGTTGTGCAGTCATCTACCTCGCGTGGCTGCTGGGCAGGTGGCTTCTGCAGCGTGATGAGGATTATTACGATTCCGTTGATGAGGGATCCGGGAGGGAGGATGCGTAGATGATCTCTCCTGCAATCCTCATAATCGCAGGTGGAGCGGTTCTGCCGCTGCTGCCGCGCAGGATCCGCTCGGCTGCCGCTGTAGCCGTACCGCTTGCAGCGCTCTGGATTGTCTTTTCCCTTACCGATGGTTCGACCGTTGAAGCCTCCTTTATGGGCTACACACTGGTCCTGCTCAAGGTGGACAGCCTCAGCCGGGTATTCGGTGTGATCTTCACGATCCTGGCTGCCGCCGGCGGTGTGTATGCATACCACCTGAAAGAGACAGGTCAGCAATCAGCGGCACTCTTTTACGGTGGTGGAGCCGTCGGAGTGGCTTTCGCAGGCGATCTCTTCACACTCCTTTTCTTTACCGAGCTGATGGCTCTCTCCAGTGCCTATCTTGTCTGGGCCCGCCGGACTCCCGAGGCCCAGAGGGCTGGTTTCAGATACATTCTGATGCACCTTGCCGGCGGCAGCCTGATGATGGCAGGCATCCTGCTCCACCTGGCCGAAACCGGTTCAATCGCCATTCGGCTCTTTGAACCCGGCAGTTCCGTCGCGGCATGGCTGATTCTGGCGGGAGTGGCCCTCAACGGGGCGATTCCGCCGCTGCATCCCTGGCTGCCCGATGCCTACCCGAAGGCAACTGTAACCGGCGCTGTTTTCCTGAGCGTTTTCACCACAAAGTCGTCGGTGTACGTACTGATCCGTCTCTTCGCCGGGTGGGAGATCCTGATCTACTTCGGAGTCATCATGGCACTCTACGGGGCCATTTATGCCCTGCTGGTAGATGATATAAGGAAGATCCTGGCCTACAGCATCATCAGCCAGATCGGGTACATGGTCACCGCTGTCGGCATAGGTACGTCAATGGCAATAAACGGTGCAACCGCCCATGCCTTCAGCCACATCCTCTACAAGGCGCTTCTCTTCATGGGTGCGGGTGTGGTGCTTCATACAACCGGCAGGAGCAGGCTGTCGGAGCTGGGGGGCCTGGCCGGCCGGCAGAGACTCACCTTCTTCCTTTATATGGTGGGTGCTTTCTCGATCTCCGGGCTTCCCCTCTTCAACGGTTTCATCAGCAAGTCGATGATTATCGGTGCAGCGGGTGAGGTCCACCTCGAGGTTGTGGTGCTCCTGCTCATGCTGGCCTCCATAGGCAGCTGGCTCCACACCGGTCTGAGGCTTCCTTACTACACCTGGCTCGGCGAGTCGAGGGGCCTGGAGCCGGCCGAACCTCCGCGCAACATGCTGGTCGGCATGGGAATACTCGCATTTCTGTGCGTGCTCTTCGGAGTGGCACCGTCGCTGCTCTACAACATGCTTCCGTACGAAGCCCCCTTTCACCCTTACACCGTGGCTCACCTGGTGGAAACAACTCAGATCATGATCCTCGCCTTTGTCGGGTTCTGGCTGCTGCGTCACATGCTGGTCGGCCGGCGCGGGCTCATACTCGACACCGACTGGTTCTATCGTCGTCCGGCGCCCTTCCTGCGGCGGTTCATTGTCGAGTTGACGGCACGCGGATTCCGGAAGTCAGAGACAATTGCGGTGAGCTTTGTGCACACTCTTACCAGGAGGTCGAAGAATCCCCTGCCGGCTCTGCAGCGTTTCTCGGCTGTTGCCCCCGACAGGATTTCCGAAAATGAATTCGATCCGGACAGGTCGAGGCCGATCATGCAGTTCGCGGGCGGACTGGTACTGCTCACATTTGTGGTGATAGCGCTTCTGATATTGCTAAGTACACCGTAATTACGGAGCGGTGCACTGAGTATCCCTCAGCAACGACTTCTTTTATTCCAGAACACCGGCCACCAGTCTGACCTTCAGCCTGCCCCCACCCGGGTCGAGGTGGATTCCCATTCTGCTCCCTGTAAGTGTGATCGTGGGTGGATCGGAACTGAGGAGCATGCCGGGCAGAGGCCAGATCAGATATTCAGGCGCGTGACGCCGCAGCGCCATCCACTCAAGCCGCAGCTCCTCTCCCGCACGTTCGAGCCTGTAGCTGACAGGGCCGTAGCAGGTGGGAGCATCAATCAACTCTACCACACCGCCATCCCCAGGTGGACGAAGTGCATAGGCGGGAGCAATCAGCAGGGTCGAGTGGTGGTCGAATACCAGCATGTTGCGTGCAAGCCAGACCAGATAGGAGGCGTCAACCACACTGGTGATGGAGGCATTGATAATCGGTTCAATAATATCCCAGGTGCGACCGTCACCCCGCCTGAGCAGGTGGTGTGCCAGGGCTGCACGCCCTGCTGTCGAAAGCCCGTTCGATGACGAGTCGCCGGCAGAAAGCAGGTCTTTATTTCCACATAAATGTTCGATTGCGCCCGAAAGATGCTTGAAGTCGGGAGAGAAAACCTCTCCGGGAATTAAAGCCACAAGAGTGGATGCCGAGATCTCCACGGGTGGTGAATCGGGGTCGGCGGGCAGGCCCGGCCTGTCCCTGTCGCCGGCAGTCAGATCGAGCGATCGGAGGAGGGCTCGCTTAAGCTCGTGAAAGAGTGATTCACTTTCGAAGAGGTGCCCCGATTTGCCCAGAACAGATGCAGCACGAGCGGCCTCCTGGATGCCTGCAAGGGTCCAGAGGGCTGCCGGATAACGATTGAGAGGCCTGTCGGGTCGTTCCGGCATCAGACCGCTGTGCGGTTTCGATCCATCGGGACAGCGATTGCGGGCGATCCATCTCAATCCTCTTCGAACGTACCTGTATACAGAGTTCAGGTGGCCGATCTCCCCGGTCAACCTGGCATGATCTACAAGAGACCAGAGCGCACAGCCGGTTCCTTCGATTTCGCGGCGGCCAGCCCGGAACTCACCATTCGGGCGCTGCAGCCGGTGATATTCACTCAGCAGCGAATGTGCCTTCCCGGCATTGCCGGATCTGTCGAGTGCCGCGAGAATCGCAAGCTCATCAGAGAGAGTGTCGATATCAGAGATCTGCCGGGAATGGTCGAGGATCAATCGCAGTGAACTGTCGAGGGCGGACTGCAGGTTCCTTTCGGCTGCCTTGAATACCGTCTGCTCTCCTTCGGGATATCCCTCAGGCATCAGTGTGCTTTCTGTCTGTGCCACCAGCGATCGGCAAGAAAGATGAGTAGCAGACAGGCTGCCAGTCCCAGCCAGAATGAGGTTTTCTGTCTGATGTCAGCCGAGGCGCCTATCTGGGCGTAGGTAAAGATCCAGGGCAGTGAACCAGCTATGGAGCCCAGCAGGTATGGGAGGAAAGGCAGGCGGGTCAGACCGAGCAGGTAGCTCTGTGCACCGACTGGTATCGGAATATATCTGGCGGCAAAGGAAACCCGGAAGGGGGATCTCTCTTCGATCGTGCTCAGAATCGGGGTCCATCCCATTCTGGCGGCAAGGCCTCTGACAGCATCGCGCGCAAAGAGGGCGCTCAGTGCATAGCCGAGCGTATAGGCCAGCATTGATGCGGCAACCCCGATGACGAAGCCAGGAACACCTCCGAACATCATTCCAGCAGCCACAAGCATCAGGCTGGTAGGGAATATCAGATTCGTCAGAAGCGCGAATCCGATGATGAAGATAAGAGGTCCGGCCCACTCCGCAGCGGATACCCTCTGCTGAAGGCCCTCCACAGACCAGCCGGGGCCCGGCAGATCACTGCGCAGCAGAGCGATTGCACATGCCAGCAGAGTGATGAAAAGAATCAAACGCCAGGTTCTGCGCGGTTCTCCCGGCCTGCTTTCCTCCAGTCCGGACGTCACCGGCGCTCTCTCAGGTATTGAGCCGCGTTCCTGAAGACCTTCAGACCCGGACCCTTTTCAGGCAGTGTGCCGGACCTGCGCTGCTGCGGCCAGTGCGGGTGCAGGAAGGGTGTATGGTAGGCCTCCGGGTGGGGCATCAATCCAAAGATGCGGCCCGACGGGTCACAGAGCCCCGCCATCGCACCGGGGGAACCATTGGGATTGCAGGGGAACTCCTGTGTGGGATTGCCCTGGCGATCCACATATCTGAAGGGTACGAGGTGACCGTCATTCAACTGGTCATATAGTTCTTCAGATTCTATTACGACCTTTCCCTCTCCGTGTCTGACGGGCAGATCGAGGGTATCGATCCCCCGGGTGAAGATGCAGGGTGACTCGGGATCGGCTGCCAGCGTCACCCAGCCATCGTGAAAAAGGCCCCTGTCGTTCCCGGTTACGGTCACCGTCTGTTCCGCCGCTGAATTCAGGCGGGGCAGCAGTTTCATCTTGCTGAGTGTCTGGAATCCGTTGCAGATACCCAGCAGAAGACCTCCGTCCTCCACGAATTGCTCGAGCGAGACGGGCAGTCTGGTCATGAGGCGTATTGATAGCACTTTCCCTGCGCCCAGATGGTCTCCGAAGGAAAAGCCGCCTATGAGAATAATCATGCCGTAATCGCTGAAATCGACTGCGCCGGCTGCCAGATCATTGATGTGGACCAGGTGGGGTGACAATCCCGCCAGGCGGCATGCATAAGCGGTTTCAAGCTCGCAGTTGAGGCCGAATCCGGTTGGAATCAGAACTCCAGGTTCATTCTCTCTGCTCATCTGGTCATTCCATCCATCCATTTTTCAAAATCCAGCCAGGGTGGATTGCCATGCCCTTTTCAACTCCATCACGTCCGCATCTATAACTGTCGCGCCCCCCGATGTTACGGTCAGCCGACCGCTGTTGTTGACTGTTCCGATCCGGGCCAGCGGCGTGTCTTCCATCGCCTCTTCAAATGATCCGGCGTTCTCCACTTTTACGGTAACCAGGAACCTTCCGGTACTCTCACTGAAGAGCTGACCCCACAGGTCTACCTCTCCCGAGGTCGGAATCAGATCGAGATCGACCTCGATCCCCAGCTCCGAGCCGAAAGCCATCCAGGCAAGAGCCACACCCAATCCCCCCATCGAAGGTGTCTTCACACTTTCCGGTATCTGGTCGGCGATTGCAGCTGCAAGTCTGTTATAGCAGGCAATATTCTCTTCCAGATATGTCTCGGGAGGCGATCCTCCCACCGCTGCATCTCTGCCGCCTGCTTCTGCCCACCGGGCCAGTTCCGAAGCGCCCAGTTCCTGACGGGTTTTACCGATCGCGTAGATGAGATCACCTGCACCCTTGGGTTCCGGGGTTACCGAAGTTCGGACATCATCTATCCTGCCCATCGCGCTAACCAGCAGCGTGGGGGGTATGCTGATCTTTACTCCACCCCTGGTGGAATCGTTCTTCATCGAATCCTTGCCTGAAATCAGCGGTACTCCGTATGCCACGCAGGCGTCGTGGAGGCCTTCGCAGGTCCTGATCAACTGGGCCAGTTTATAACGGCCGTCAGGATTCGAGGTGCTTTCAACGGGATCGGGCCAGCAGAAGTTGTCGAGCGCGGAGATGGTATCCGGTCGGGCACCGGCACAGATGAGCCTTCTGACGGCTTCGTCAACCACCGCCATGGCCATCGCACGGGTGTCCAGATCGCTGTAGTAGGGATTGATCCCTTCTGACAGCACCACCCCTTCAGTGCGCTCGTAATCGACCAGGAAAACCGTGGCGTCAGAGGGCACATCGGAAGATATCCCCGTAAATGGCTTGATAATTGTCCGCCCCTTGACTTCATGGTCGTACTGTCTGGATTTGACTTCCTTGCTCGCTATGTTTTCGCATCGGAGAATCTCCTCCAGCACCTCCTGCACAGTGGCATTGATTTCGGGCAGGAACCGGCTCTCCGGTTTCTCCCAGCGTGCCGGGAGAACCGGTTTGGGCCACCCGTCGTGGAGGAATTCCATCTCCAGATAGGCTACTACCTCCTCCCCGTAACGGACGCAGAAATATCCGGAGTCGGTAAAAGTACCCAGAGCAGCAGCCTCGACTTCCCTTCGGTCGGCCAGCTCAAGGAAGTGATCGAGCTGCTCCGCCGGCACTCCCACGGTCATCCTCTCCTGCGCCTCTGAGAGGAGGATCTCCCATGGCATCAATCCGGGATATTTCAGTGCAGCTTTCGCCAGGTTGAGATCTGCGCCGCCTGTGGTTTGAGCCATCTCTCCGACGCTGGAGGAGAGGCCGCCGGCTCCATTGTCGGTCAGGCTTGTGAAGAGACCCAGGTCGAGCGCTTCGAGCAGGAAATCGGTCATCTTCTTCTGGGTTATCGGATCGCCGATCTGGACGGCCTGGCTGGGGGATTCCTCATGCAGTTCCTGGCTGGAGAAAGTGGCGCCGTGGATGCCGTCTGCACCTATGCGGCCACCTACCATTACTATGAGGTCGCCGGGATGGAGTATCTTCTCGTGTGCCGGGGCACCGTCGTGGAGCGTGGCGGGCATGATCCCAACCGTTCCGCAGTAAACGAGGGGCTTTCCGAGGTAACGCTCGTCGAATATCTCCCAACCCCTGCCGTACGGGATCCCCGACTGATTCCCGCCGTCGATCACACCCTTATGCACTCCATCGCGGATCCGGCGTGGATGCATGAGGCCTTCAGGCACCTTGCCGCTGTAAAATGGTGAGGCGAAACAGTAGCCCCACACATTGATCAGCAGATCGGCTCCCCGGCCGGTTCCTAAGGGATCGCGGTTCACTCCGACTATCCCGGTGATAGCTCCCCCGTAAGGATCGAGCGCGCTGGGCGTGTTGTGGGTCTCAACCTTGAAGACGAGGTTCGTATCCTCGGTGAATCGCACTACGCCGGCGTTATCCTTGAAAACCGAGAGGAGCCAGTCCTTATCTGCCCCCACGGTTGAAGTTGCACCCCGGATAAAAGTATCGAAAAGGCTGTTTATCGTTCTGCGCTCTCCGTTCTCACTGTCTTCGTAATCGAGACTGCTGTTGAAGATCTTGTGCTTGCAGTGCTCCGACCACGTCTGGGCCAGACACTCCATTTCGACATCGGTCGGTTTCGATGTCAGTCCGATCTCACTTCTGACTGCCGCCTGGGAATCTGAGGCGAAATGATCCCGGATGGTGTGCATCTCCGGCAGGCTCAGTGCCCATAGGCTCCTGTGGCTGAGCTCGGTCAGCTCATCATCCGATCTGTCCAGGTCTGATGTTTCGATCCCCGGTTCATAGCGGGATGTGATTTTAGGTACTGTTGTATCGGGAGGACTCGATGCCCACTCTTCAAAGGATCGAACATCGATACTCTGGATGAGGGGATTGGCGAGCAGATCAGTGGCGACCTGATTGGCCTGGGATGCCTGAAGATCGCCCCTGAGCAGGTAGAGGGTTGCGGAGTATGCGCTCTCATCCTCTTCCAGCTTCCGCCCCAGCAGGTCACTGATAACGACTTTCGCCGAGGTGCCGACGTTGTCGGTGACTCCCGGTTTGTAGCCGACCTGAATCGACCAGTTGAACTCTGCGGCAGGGGCGGAACCTATATGGGCGCTCTGGACTACCGGATCTTCAAATGCAGCCGCCAGCAGTTCGAGTTCATCCGGACCGAGATCGCAATCGAGCAGGAATATGTCCCTGGTCTCTGTACTCTCCAGCCTGATTCCCAGGTCGCGGGCCGCCATGAGGGTTACAGCTTCTCCGCGCGCATCTCTGGCCGCGGGCAGGTAGGTAAGTTCCAGTCTGAAGGGGCGCTCCGAGGGTGGCTTCGGCGGTATAAAATCTTTCCTGGCGGTTGTCATGTGCCCAAGATACAACAGCAGAACGTTTCTTTCACCCAGATTTGAACCATGAACCAATATTGTGAGATCGTATGCGAGAGCGTAATTGATAAGATGTTAAGTTACATAACTGTACTAATTATAGGCAGTTATCGTATCATTATTACAATATCGAAACAACATTGCCTGCACTCTCTATCAACCAAAGCAGCGCAGATAGAATATGTTCTTCGTGCTGTTCGTGTAAGTCGTTGACTGGCAATAAAATATGAAATCGCCATGATTTCTGTTATTCCTTCTCCAACACTGGCACGGTGATTGCAGTATTTATCTCCCGGAGTTCGTTTGATGTACTGCATGAAAGAGATGAACTGCCGGGAGGGAATAATGATGACTGCTGCATCCGCAATAGATCTGACCCACAGGGTGAACATCCGTCGCATCATGTGGCAGGTTGCAGCAGTTGCAGGGATTATGCTCTCTTCAGCAGGGATTCTGGCTGGCGCAACCGGTCTCTCCCTGAGGATCCCGCTCCCCTCGTGGAGCCTGGGAGCCGGAGCACTGTTCGGTCTGGCAGTGATGACTCTGGCCGGAGCACGGCTGCTCTCTCTGAGGGAAACTGCACAGTCTGGAACGAACAGGATGGAAGCTGTACAGGGTGATGAGAACTCGTGGGTGATGATATCTCAGGCATTCGAAAGCTGGCGAACGGGCCAGGTGCCTGTACTGATACCTCACCAGAAGGCGGATGAACGCGAGATTGCAGCTTTTGAACGGGGTAACGAAGCATTTCAGTTTCTTGCCCGACGTCGAAAAGTAATCAGAGCAGCACTGGATGATGTCGGGGAGGATTTGACGCAGTATCACCGGTATCTGACCAGAAGTCAGGTTGGTCTTATCGGAGCCAATAGCGTCGCGGAGCGGCTTGAGGACCTTGACAAGCGGCTGGCCAAGATCCGCGCTGCGGTGTGAGGCTCCGTTCATTGTACACACCGGCTCAGGCGTAGCTGTCGGCCAATCCCTGGGTGACCGGCTTGCCGGTGCCTGGTGTGAATCGCGTCCCGGATCGGAGAGGATTGCACCCTCTCTCCGGCCGGGACGCGTACTTTTTGGAGTGTTTACTTTTAAGGCGTGTTCACCCGCCACGAAGGATGGGTGATTCCATATTTTGAGATCCTGTAATTCAGCGACCTGCGGCTGATACCCAGCATCCCGGCCGCCCGGCTCTGCACAAAGGCGGAGGCTTCAAGGGCCTGGATGATGGCTGCCTTTTCAAGGTTCTTCAGATCGACATCGCGTGCAGATGGGCCGGCGCCCGTGGAATCAGGTGCTGTGCGAACGGTCGGTGCCCCGGCCGGTACGGGAGTATCTGCCGGTACCTCCCCACTTCCGGCCAGGTTTTCAACAGGCAGTCTTACAGGGCTCCTGTAGATAGACAGATCTTCCGGTTCTATGTAATCGCCATCGGCAAGCAGTACCGCACGGGCGATGGTATTCTCCAGCTCGCGTACGTTGCCGGGCCACGGGTACGACTGCATGAATTCCATCGCTTCGAAGGAGAAATCTCTCACATCCTTTCTCTCTTCAAATCTCGCTTTCTTCAGGAAGAACATGGCGAGCTGGGGGATATCTGTCGGGCGTTCACGCAGCGGCGGCAGTTCTATTGTGACAACATTGAGGCGGAAGTAGAGATCGTCACGGAAGGACCCATCGGCGATTGCTTTCTCCAGAATCCGGTTTGTGGCCGCAATGATCCTGACGTCGACTCTGACCAGGCGAGTACCACCAAGCCGTTCGAACTCCTGAGATTCGAGCACTCTCAGCAGTTTGGACTGAGTTGCAGCGCTCATGTCACCCACTTCATCCAGAAAGAGTGTGCCGCCGTGCGCCTGCTCGAAGCGACCGATACGCTGTTTTACCGCACCTGTGAATGAGCCTTTTTCATGTCCGAAAAGTTCCGATTCCAGAAGGGTGTCGGGCAGTGCGGCACAGTTGACCTTGATGAAGGCCTGGTCTTTTCTGGGACTGTTGTAATGGATGGCCGCAGCAATCAGTTCTTTCCCCGATCCGGTTTCACCGGAAATAAGAACCGGTGTCCTGCTGGAGGCAACCTTTCTTACTTCCTCGAATACCTGCTGCATCCGAATGCTCGATCCGATGATGTCGTTAACCCGGAAAATGTGGCCGCTCTGGCCCACGTAGTAGTTGCGCTGGGCGTGCCAGGCATACGACTTGCAGGCTCTGTCAATCCGCAATCCCAGTTCTTCCAGGGATAGAGGTGACCGCACCAGATCGTGGATGCCGGCGGCCATCAGGTGTCTCAGGGCGTCCTCATCGGGAATGTTGTAGACGAGGATCCGGGCCTGTGAATTCGCCTCGAGAACCTCGTGGATCAGGCGCGAAGCCATTTCCGGTTCGAGGTGATCATCTTCGTTCGTCAGGATCGAGAAGTCGACCACTACCACACCGAAGGCAAGCTGGGCAGCCAACCGGGAGAAGGCATCCCATTCAGGAGCCAGAGCCAGGTAACCTGAATCATGGTCGGATAGCCGCCTGAGAGAGGCGACAAGGTCACCGTCGGGTGTAAAGAGAAGTGTGGGGCTCGAGAAATTCATCGCTTCTCTCCCAGGTGGATCATGAGTGCGGCCTCTATTATCGCTGCTCCCACCAGAAGCGGCAGGGTGACACGCAGAAAGAACGCTTTTGCCCAGATTGTATCGGCCATTACATCAAACCATTGCAGACCCAGCTTCGCCGCCGATGCTTCCAGAGCTGCTGCCGAAGCAGTGATCACCGCCGGCAGCTCCAGCCAGGCGTGAGGCATCAACAGGGCTATCCATGATTTCGAGCCGGCAGTTCGCTGTGCCATCACTCCCGTGTTCAATCCTGCCAGTACTATAAGGATCAGGCTCACCGGTGGAAAGTGTGCTGCTGCGATTATAACAAGTGCCGCTGCTGCATTCACTGTCGTGATGAGAACTGCCAGGATACCGAAACTTCGGCTGCGCCTTGTCAACCACCCTTCCAGCCTGTTCAATACCCACCGGCCGTAGGCGGCGGCCCACCTGATATCTTTTCGCTCCGCCGCCATGCCGAGCATCAGCCCGCCGAAGAAAAGGAGCGTTGCAGCGACCACGGCCTGCCAGGCGATAGGGCCCCATACGAATATCCAGGGACGACCCAGCCACCATAAAACTGTTGACACCGTTGTTTACCTCCCTTTAGGTGATAGTGTCAGGTCCCGGTAACCGGTTACTATTCGGGATACAAACGACCGCGTTTGCGGCTTCTCCAAAGAAGGAGGAGCCGTTTTGTATTAATCGTTTCTCCGACAAGCTCCACAGGATCATGCGTTATGGTAAAACCAACCTATTTGAGCAAAAAGGCTATTGACGAACTCAAGGCAGAGCTGCACCACCTTAAGTATGTGCGGCGTCCTGAAGTGAGCAAGGCAATCGAGGTGGCAAGGGCGCATGGTGATCTCTCCGAAAACGCCGAATTCGACGCCGCCAGGCAAGAGCAGAGCCTCCTGTCGCGCCGCATCGGCGAACTCGAGGAGACGCTGGCGTCGGCCCGTCCACTGAATGAAGCTGAAATATCCGGGGATGCATGTTACCTGGGTTCGACCGTGACGCTCGAAGATCTCGAGGATGGCAGCAAGGAAGTCTACACTCTCGTGGCGCCCCCCGAATCCGATCCGCGTCAGGGTAAGCTGAGTGTGGAGAGCCCGATTGGAAAGGGATTGCTGGGCCTGAAGGCAGGGGAGGAAGCAGTAATCGATATACCTGCCGGCAGGGTTGCATACAGGGTGATATCGATAGAACGGTGATGATCCTGAGTGATTGACCAGCCAGACTGGCTTCTTTATGTTTGAGCATCATTGTTGAAGAGAAACTCACTGGGAGGATAGCTGAGTGGCCACGCGCATACGTGTCGTGATATTGGGAGCGGCTGGAAGGGACTTTCACAATTTCAATTGCACCTTCCGCGACAATGAGAACTACGAGGTTGTTGCTTTTACAGCAACTCAGATTCCCGATATAGACGATCGGAGGTATCCGCCCGAACTCGCAGGGGAACTCTACCCTGATGGCATACCTGTTCTGGACGAAGAGGATCTCACGGATATCATCAAAGTTGAGGGCATCGACCAGGCGGTGTTCTCCTACAGCGATGTTCATTACGAATACGTGGGGCACATGATCGCGAAGGTCAATGCGGCAGGAGCTGACCTTGTTCTGCTCGGTACCGGAGACACGATGCTCGAGGCATCGGTTCCCGTTGTTGCCGTATGTGCCGTCAGAACGGGGTGCGGCAAGAGCCAGACTACAAGGCGTGTTGCCCGGATCCTTCAGGAAGCCGGCAAGAAGGTTGTGGTGATCCGTCATCCCATGCCTTACGGCGATCTGGCCAGACAGGCCGTTCAGCGGTTCGAGACTCTCGATGACCTCTCAAAACATGAATGCACGATCGAAGAGATGGAAGAGTATGAGCCCCACATCGAGAGCGGTGTGATCGTTTACGCAGGAGTCGATTATCACAGGATTCTTGAAGAGGCTCAGAGTGAAGCTGATATCGTTCTGTGGGATGGGGGCAACAACGATACACCCTTCTATAAGCCCGACATCTTCATCGTATTAGTTGACCCGCATCGTGCCGGCCACGAACTGACCTACTACCCGGGTGAGACTAACCTGAGGATGGCAGATGCGGTCGTGATCAATAAAGTGGTCACGGCTGACTACGAGGATATCATGGTAGTCCATGAGAATGTGAAGGCGGTCAACCCGGGAGCAGTGGTCATCGAGGCCGCCTCGCCGATTCGCGTTGAAGATCCTTCAGTTATTGCCGGCAGGAGGGTGCTTGTGGTTGAAGACGGCCCGACTCTGACGCACGGTGGAATGCAATATGGTGCCGGTGTTGTAGCGGCAGAGAAGTTCTCAGCGACCGAACTGGTCGATCCCCGTCCTTTTGCGGTGGGCAGCATAATTGAGACCTTTGAGAGGTATCCCGAAACAGGTATTTTACTGCCGGCCGTGGGGTATGGCCCCGAGCAGGTGCAGGACCTGGAGAACACTATTAACGCATCTGATGCCGAAGCAGTGATCATCGGAACCCCGATAGACCTGCGCCGCGTAATAAAAATTGAAAAACCAGCTGTTCGAGTGACATATGAACTGCAGGAAATCGGCAGTCCCGACCTGACCGATATCCTGAAACCACTGTTATAAGGAATAGTGGAGAGAGGCCTGAATCCGGGTAGCGAAAGCACAGGAACCGTGAACAAGAATGATGGATTGCTGGTAGTGGCATTGGGTGGAAATGCCATAACAAGGAAGCATGATACGGGAGCCATACCGGAACAGTTTGTCAATACCCGGCAGAGTCTGGCACCAATAGCAGATCTAATCGCTGAAGGACGGAAGGTTGTTCTGACTCACGGGAACGGTCCCCAGGTAGGCAACTACCTGATCCGGGTCGAGAGAGCCCGGGACGAAGTGCCTTACCTGCCCCTGCCTATCATCGTTGCCGATCTGCAGGGTGGAATGGGTTACATGATCGGGCAGGTCCTGCAGGGGTTGCTGGCCGAAAGGAAAACATACAGGCCCGTAACCACGGTACTGACACAGGTTTTGATCGATACCAACGATCCTTCTCTTACCGATCCGACCAAATTTGTCGGTCCGTTCTACGAGGAGGAGGAAGCACACGAGCTTGCAGAGAAACGCGGCTGGAATATAAAAGAAGACAGCAACAGGGGGTGGCGGCGGGTCGTCGCTTCACCACAGCCGCTCGAGATTGTTGAGGCCGACATAATTCAGGGCCTGATAGAAAACGGTACGGTTGTAGTCGCCGCCGGGGGGGGCGGCATTCCCGTCCGCAGACTTGAGGGGGGGAACCTTCAGGGTGTGGATGGTGTAATTGATAAAGATAGAGCTTCGGCAGTTCTGGCTCACAACATTGGAGCGGAAGAACTGCTGATACTGACCAGCGTTCATAAAGTTTCGCTGGCGTTTGGGACCGAGGACCAGTGTGATCTGGACCGCCTCACTATCGAGGAGGCCCGACGTTATCTGGCCGAGGGTCACTTCCCTGCAGGGAATATGGGTCCGAAAATCGAATCTGCGGTCCGATTCCTGGAGGGGCGTGGCAGCAGAGTGTATATAGGAGCCGTCGATCAGGCAGGGGATATTCTCACCGGTCGAACAGGCACCGTGATAGTTCAGTCGTAGATCCGTCGCGACAGGAGGGGAGAGTCCTCCGAAATACGGAGGTTCTTTCGACGGATCTGACTCCTAGCCGGAAGGTAATCTGACCGGCATCTACTTTCAGGAGGTTGTCAGCAATGGCTTTAAAGGCAGGTCTATATGTAGACGCAGCCAATCTGTATCGCAAAGAAGGACCATCAATCAATTACCGCATTCTGAAGGACTTCATCACCGAGGGCCGCGAACTGCTCAGATGCAATGCGTATGTAACCGTTGATCCGGAGAACCCGAAACCGGTCAAGGGTTTCATAAGTGCACTCAGGGACATCGGCTTCAAAGTAATTGAGAAGGAATGGTCCCGTTCCGTGGATGGTCGCGTTAAGGCCAACATGGATATGGAATTGGCTGTAGACATGCTTACGCAGGCAGAGAATCTGGATGTGGTGATCCTGGCTTCCGGAGATTCCGACTTCGTGCGGCTGGTGCGCGCGGTACAGAATCTCGGTAAAAGAGTCGAAGTGATCGCATTCCAGGATCGGGTCGGTTTCGATCTGATAAAGGAAGCGGATGCATTCAATGCACTGGAGTCACTTGAGGACATCTTTATGGTCACTCCAGATCCTCCGCAGCCGATGACGAATGAGACTCCGGCTCTGAAGCCGACAGTAAAGAATGAGGAACGGATAGGCCGCTTTTTCCGTCGGTAGATACGTCGTCGAGAAACTCGCCGTACAGCAGCACGTTTCCTGAGTGGAAACGGGTCAGCCTCCTCGTGAAGGCTGTCTTGGAAGAAGGACGGGAATCATGAAGGTGCACGAGTTTCAGGCAAAGGAGGTCCTGCGCAAGTACGGAGTTCCTGTGCCGGAGAGTAAAACAGCGACCTCCCCTGCAGATGCCGGGGCTGCGGCCCGCGATCTGGGAGGAGGCACCGTGGTGGTCAAGGCCCAGATTCACGCCGGTGGACGCGGCAAGGGCGGGGGTGTCAAGATTGTCAGCGGGCCCGAGGAGGCTGAGGCGGCTGCCGAAGCCATGCTGGGCAACCCCCTGATCACACACCAGACAGGACCTGAGGGTCAGATCGTCAGGACGGTGCTGATTGAGAGCGGGATAGCCATTGCCTCGGAGCTCTACGCCGGAATAGTTCTCGATCGCGCGGCCGAGCTGCCGGTTTTCATGGCCTCCTCCGAAGGCGGAGTTGAGATCGAGGAGGTCGCTTCGAAGAGCCCGGAGAAGATCATAAAGAAGTGGTTCGCCCCTGCTGCAGGACTTTTACCTTACCAGGCACGCGAACTTGCCTATGCGGTGGGTCTGGAGGGCGAACAGGCCGGTAACGCGGCCAGATTCTTTGTCGCACTGGCCCGTGCTTTCATCGAGACCGATGCAAGTTTGGCAGAGATCAACCCTCTTGTTGTGACTGCAGACGGGGAGGTAATCGCCCTCGATGCCAAGATCAACTTCGATGACAACGGCCTCTACCGGCATCCCGATATCCGCCAGTACCACGATCCCAATGAGGAGGAACCGCTCGAAGTCGAAGCCGGGAAGTACGATCTCAATTACATAAAACTGGACGGCAACATCGGATGCATGGTGAATGGTGCCGGACTTGCGATGGCCACGATGGACCTTATCAAACATGCAGGAGGAGAGCCTGCCAATTTCCTCGACGTTGGCGGTGCTGCGGACGTGGATACGGTTGCCAGCGGTTTCCGTATTCTGATGAGCGACCCGAAAGTCAAGGCTGTGCTGATCAATATCTTCGGCGGTATCGTTCGTTGCGACCGGGTAGCCCTGGGTGTGGTTGAGGCGATGGGCAAGGTCAAGGTGGATCTGCCTGTGATAGTCCGTCTCGAGGGTACTAATGCTGAAGAAGCGAACCGGATCCTCAACGAATCCGATTTTGAATTCATCGTTGCCGACAGCTTTGAGGATGCGGCAGGCAAGGTCGTCGAAACACTGAACTGAAAGAGCGCATCATGAGCGTACTGGTTGACGGGAATACGCGGCTCCTGGTTCAGGGGATCACGGGTGGAGAAGGCACGTTTCACACCGGGCAGATGCTGGAATACGGTACCAATGTAGTGGCGGGAGTGACTCCCGGCAAGGGAGGACGGGAGCACCTGGGTATTCCGGTTTTCAATACTGTTCTGGAGGGAATTGATGAGACAGGTGCGAACACGAGCGTGATTTTCGTCCCGCCGGCGTTTGCTGCTGATGCCGTCATGGAATCGGCCGATGCCGGAATCTCCCTCATCGTATGCATCACGGAGGGAATACCGGCCCTCGACATGGTAATGGCCAAACAGAAGGTCAAGGCTGCAGGCAGTCGTCTGGTCGGACCCAACTGTCCGGGAGTGATAACTCCCGGTGAAGCGAAAGTCGGGATCATGCCGGGTTTTGTGCACAGACCTGGTACGGTCGGCATAATCAGTCGCAGCGGCACGCTCACGTATGAAGCGGTAGGTCAGCTCGTGGATATCGGATTGGGTCAGTCCACCGCCATCGGTATCGGCGGTGATCCAATAATCGGTTCGACATTTACAGATCTGCTCGAACTCTTTGCTGATGACGACGGTACGGATGCGGTGGTTCTGATCGGTGAAATCGGCGGCACGGCCGAGCAGGAAGCAGCCCGATTCATTTCAGAGAGATTCAACAAGCCCGTCGTGGCGTTCATAGCCGGTCAAACTGCTCCTCCGGGGCGCAGGATGGGACACGCCGGGGCGATAATAAGCGGCAGCAGCGGCACTGCTGCTGAAAAAATGGAAGCTCTTCAGCAGGCCGGGGTCACTGTTTGTGGCAGTCCGGCAGTAATCGGTCAAACCGTTGCAGAGGTTCTTTAGGGGCATACATGGAGAAGACGTGTTTACTGATAAAGCCGGATGGTGTTGCTGAAGCTCACATAGGTGAGATCGTGGCCCGGATTGAGCGGGAGGGATTTACCATCCGTGGAATGAGACTTCTCAGGCTCAGCCGATCCGGAGCAGAGGCCTTTTACGAAATTCATAAAGAGCGTCCTTTCTTTGAAAGCCTTATCGAGTACATGACCGGCGGTCCGATAGTGGCTCTGGCTCTGGAACGCGATAATGCCGTAGATCATCTGAGAGATGTCATCGGAGCCACCGATCCCCGGGAAGCTGACGAGGGCACCATCCGGGCTCTCTTCGGCACCGATATCGGTACAAACACTGTTCACGGATCCGATTCTGTGGAGAACGGGATCAGAGAGACCCTCTTCTTCTTCCCCGGGGAGGGAATGTAGGACGTATTTGATTCCGGGAGGCTGAGCGCTATATTAAAAAGTTTTGTGTTCGGAGGGGGATAATGGCACCGTTCGATCAGATCTTTACAGTCGATCTGCGAGGATTGTCGGAGGGCAGGTGCCGGCTGAATCTTTCGGAACCCGGTTTGAAACTGGAATTGCCCGAAGAGCAGCTGACTATAAGCTCAGATGTGGATGTCGATCTTACGATCGACAGAATTGGATCGCTGATTACTGCCAGAGGTGAGGTTTCAACGGTCCCGGCTTTCGTCTGTGCCCGATGCCTCGAACAATTTGAACTCGAAGTGACAACTGAATTCGATACAGTCATCAGGATGGGACGAAAAGATTACCGTCTTGAGGATGAAGAGGATACGCCGGTCGAGTTCGGAAATGACTGGATATCGTTTGCACCTTCTGTCAGAGAGTCTCTGATACTGGCCGTTCCCATGAAGCCGCTTTGCAGGGATGATTGCCGGGGTTTCTGTCAACAGTGCGGGATCAATCTGAATGAGTCGCATTGCAGTTGTCCGGGTAAGGGATCCGATCCCCGGTGGGGTGCCCTGAAAACGCTGTTAGAGGAAAACCGAGGAGAATAGGCCGATGGCTGTTCCAAAGAGAAGACATTCAACATCACGGCGCGGAAAGAGACGGAGCCACGATTCGTTGAAGGCGCCTGCTCTGGGAGTGTGTGACCACTGCAGTCAGCCGAAACTCTCTCACCGGGCCTGTCCGAACTGCGGTTACTATCGTGGTCGCCAGGTAATCTTCCCACGCGAGGTCTAGTGCCCTGTCACGTGACATGACACTAGACCCTCCAGCGGGTCGCCATATGAGGATCGCTGTCGATGCAATGGGGGGCGACCACGCTCCCGATCGTAATGTGGCAGGTGCAGTGGAAGCGGCTGCATCAGCCGGGGGACGTTACGAAGTTGTCCTGATCGGGGATCGTCCTCTGCTCGAAGAGCGTTTTTCAAAACTTATCAAAGGTCTGCCGATCGAGATCGTCCATGCCGGTGAAGTCGTTGCCATGAACGAATCACCGTTGGTTGCCCTGAGGAGCAAAAAGGACAGCTCGATTACCGTAGCGATGGAACTGCACGGCAGGGGAGAAGTAGACGGAGTCGTTTCGGCCGGCAATACCGGAGCTGCCATGGTGTCTGCCCTTTACGCCCTGGGCCGGCTACCGGGCGTTTCACGACCTGCTATAGCCAGTTTCTTCCCATCGACCGTCAGTCCTGTTCTGGTGCTTGATGTGGGCGCCAATGTAGAATGCCGGCCTTCGAATCTGACCGAATTCGGGTTGATGGGAAGTATCTACGTTCAGCACGTTCTGGGAATTGCAAATCCTACTGTTGGACTTCTTTCGATAGGTGAGGAGAGCGGGAAGGGGACGGAAACAGTTGTTACCGCTCATCAGGAGCTTCTCAATTCCAACCTGAATTTCATCGGGAACGTTCAGGGTGGAGACATCCTGACGGCCGATATCAACGTCGTTGTCTGTGACGGATTCACAGGCAACACAATACTGAAATTTTCAGAGGGGATCACCAGCCTCTTGACAGCGAGCATAAAGCGCGGTTTGTCTAAGAGCCCGCCGGCGAAGCTGGGTGCTCTCCTCATGAGTCCTGTACTCATGGAGGTGAAAAAGGAAATCAGTTACGAGGAGTATGGAGGAGCTCCGATGCTGGGTATCGACGGGACGCTGGTGATATGCCACGGCAGATCCACAGTCAAGGCGATAAGAAATGCCGTGGAAGCGGCCAGTCACATGATCGAAGAAGGCATCAACGAACATATCAAAGCCCGATTGGACGAGATTCATGCCGCCAACATTCAGAAATAAAGCCAGAGGAGCCAGTCGTATTCTAGGGACCGGACGCTACGTGCCTGAGAAAGTCCTGACGAATGAGGATCTGGAGAGGCTGGTAGACACCTCTGATGAATGGATAACAGCCCGAACGGGGATGAAGAGGCGGCACGTCGCAGCAGCAGAAGAGGCTACAAGTGATCTCGCATCGATTGCCCTTCAGAACGCAGGTGAGAAAGCAGGTTTGGATCTGAAGGAGCTGGATGCAATCATCATTGGAACGGCGACACCAGACATGGTATTTCCCAGTGCAGCCTGCATGGTTCAGAGGAGCCTCGATCTGGGAGGGATCCCTGCTTTCGATATCTCCGCGGCCTGTTCAGGATTTATCTATGCATCTGCTCTTGCAAACAGTCTCATCGCTTCCGGGTGGTTTGATACGGTTGGAGTTGTTGGTGCCGAAACATTGACGCGTATCACCAACTATGAGGACCGCACCACGTGCATACTCTTCGGCGATGGAGCTGGGGCTGCCATCTTCGGACCCGGTAATGGCCAGAGTGGTGTTCTGTCGGCCTATCTCGGTGCCGACGGCAACCTGAGTCATCTGCTGAATCAGCCGGCAGGTGGAAGCAGACTGCCTGCATCCACCGAGACTGTTAAGGCAAGACTCCACTATATCCACATGGAGGGCGCGGAGGTCTTCAAATCGGCGGTCAGGGCGATGGAGTCCTCGGCTGTCAGGGCGCTGGAGCTGGCAGGTCTTACCAGTGATGATATTGACCTCCTGATTCCCCATCAGGCCAATATCAGGATCATCAAGGCAACAGCTTCACGCGTGAAGATCCCTGAGGAGAGGGTCTACATCAACGTTCAGGAATACGGCAATACTTCAGCAGCTTCGATCCCGATTGCTCTCGATGAAGCGATTGAGGAGAAGAGGATCGCCGAAGGTGACACAGTGATGATGGTTGCATTCGGCGGGGGTTTTACCTGGGGATCGCTGGTGGTTACGCTGTGACCAGGAAGATAGCATTCCTCTTCCCCGGCCAGGGGGCGCAGTTCGTCGGAATGGGACGCCGGCTCTACGAGAGCGGTGATCAACTTGTGCGCGACCTGTACGATGAAGCCGGAGATGTCCTGGGGAATGATATTGCGAAGATTTCCTTTCACGGCCCGGAGGAGGAATTGCTGCAGACCCGCAACACCCAGCCCGCTATTCTGGTGCACAGTGTAGTAATTGCCAGGTTGCTGGCTGAAAGGGGGATAAAACCAGATTTCGCAGCGGGTCACAGTCTGGGAGAATACTCCGCACTTGTCATCGCAGGAGCCTTCAGTTTTGCGGACGCTCTGAAGGCGGTGAAAGTACGTGCCGAGTCGATGCAGGCCGCAGGCGAATCGAGGCCCGGATCGATGGCGGCGGTCATCGGGCTGGATTCGACCAAAGTGCGCAAAGCATGTGAGGAGTCATCACGTTCGGGCATTGTTCAGCCTGCAAACTACAACGCTCCCGAACAGACAGTTATATCGGGTGAAAGCAGAGCCGTTGACAAAGCTTCAGAGAAATGCAGGAAAGCTGGTGCAAAAAAGGTCGTGAAATTGAAGGTCCACGGCGCTTTTCATTCCCCGCTGATGGAAAGTGCTGTCGAGCCTCTGCGTCAGACTCTCCGCCAGGTGGAAATAAGGCAGGCAGAGATGCCTGTGGTGACGAATGTAACTGCCCGTCCGGCAGTCAGGCCGGAGGAGGTCAGAGAACTTCTGGGCCTGCAGGTTGTCTATCCGATCAGATGGGTGGAGTCGATGGAGGAACTCGACAGGATGGGAACCTCTATCTATGTTGAATGCGGCCCGGGAAATGTTCTCCAGGGATTGTTGAAAAGGTGTGTCAAGGGAGCTCAATCAACGGGTGCATCGGAATTCGAAGATCTGGACGCGACAGCTGAAACGATCCAGAGCTTGGGCTAGTGTCCTGAGTCAGAAGTCCGTTGCATAACAGAGGGCTTCGCAACGCCGCTGGTGCGGATGCAGAGGAGGACGAATTACAACGGATTTATGATTCAGGGCACTGGTGGCCCTGAAGGAGGATAGTAGAGTTCCGGTGGTGTGAGTGTGGTTTCCGGTCTGGAAACCCATTTTTATCTACCGGAATACATGCAGTGAACATTAAGTTTGGCCGGAATATGCCGCAGGTGATTTCTTCGGGAATTACTGGACAGGATATTCCAGAGCAGGTAGAAACGTTCTCTATGCAACCGAATGGTGCAGGAGGGCCTGACAGTAACCCAACATTTGTGAGGAATATGGAATGGCAAGTATCGAAGAACGCGTCAAGAACATCATCATCGAGCAGCTTGGTGTAGATGCCGGTCAGGTTACACTCGAGACATCCTTTGTGGAAGACCTGGGCGCAGACTCTCTTGACACCGTAGAACTGGTCATGGCGTTTGAGGAAGAGTTCGACATCGAAATCGCCGATGAGGACGCAGAGAAAATGACAACAGTCGGTGATGCCATAACCCACCTGACAGAGCACCTGAGCGAGTAGTCACAACCGGTCGGACAACAAATGGATAATCGGGTTCGCCGCAGGGTTGTCATCACCGGCCTGGGTGCAGTTGCGCCGACAGGTCTGACTATGCCCGAAGTCTGGCAGGCTGCTCTTGCGGGTGAGAATGGCATTGGACCGATCACTCATTTCGATTCGAGTGATTATCCAACGAAAATCGCCGGTGAGTTAAAGGGATTCGATCCGCTCCTGGCGATGGACCCCAGGGAAGTCCGGCGATCGGATCCGTTCCTTCAGTATGCCAATGTCGCCTGCAGGGAGGCTCTGGAAGACTCCCGGCTCGATCTGACGGAAGAGGATCCGTTCAAGATAGGTGTCATCATCGCCTCCGGTATCGGTGGGATCCATATAATGGAGGACCAGGCAGGGGTTCTGCGGGAGCGTGGTGTAAGCCGGGTAACTCCCTTTTTCGTCCCGATGATGATAATTGATATGGCTGCAGGGGATATCAGCATCCGGTATGGGTTGAAGGGCCCGAATTATGCAACCGTTTCAGCCTGTGCATCGGCTGCTCATGCTCTGCTCGATGCCTACAATCTGCTTCAGTTTGGATATGCCGATGTGATGGTTGCCGGGGGATGCGAGGCACCCATCACTACCCTTTCGATGGCAGGATTCTGCCAGATCAGGGCTATGAGTACGCGCAATGATGAACCACACAGAGCGAGTCGGCCCTTCGACTCGGAAAGGGACGGTTTTGTAATAGGAGAGGGGTCGGCGATTGCCGTTCTGGAGACGCTGGAGCATGCCCGCGGGCGCGGCGCCAGAATATATGCCGAATTCCCGGGTGGCGGGATGACGGCAGATGCGTATCACATTACTGCTCCCGAACCGAGCGGTGAAGGAATGGCGGAGAGCATGAACATGGCTCTGCGGATGGCCGGTATCAACGGCAGCGAGGTCGACTACATCAATGCCCACGGTACCTCAACACCCCTTAATGATGAGGTTGAAAGCAAAGCCATACGCCGAATATTCGGAGACCATGCAGACACACTCAACATCAGCAGTACGAAGTCGATGACAGGTCATCTGCTGGGAGCAAGCGGTGCGATTGAATTCAATATCCTGACGATGGCCATACTGGAGGGGAAAATTCCTCCAACGATCAACTACGAAAATCCTGATCCGGAATGCACACTGAACTACACCCCTAACGCCTCTATAGATCGGGCGCTGGAGGTGGGGTTGAGCAACAGCTTCGGTTTCGGGGGACATAATGTCACTCTCGCTGTGAGGCAATTCCACGACGAAACTTGATCCGCGCCGCTTCTGGCGGCGTTTGAAACAGAAGCCGGCACTCGCACATGCACCTGTGGAATCACTGCAACAGGAGCTTGGCTATCGATTCAATGATCCAGATCTCCTGGATGAGGCTCTATCTCACAGGTCGTTCATTGGGGTGTACGGTGAAGACCGTCTCGAGTCCAATGAAAGGCTCGAGTTCCTCGGTGATGCCGTTCTCGATCTCATTGTGGCTCATGAACTCTTCAAGAAATACCCCGAAAAGGCGGAAGGTGATCTGACAGAGCTGAAATCCCTTCTGGTTTCCCGTCCCACACTGCAACAGACAGCCACTGAGGTTGGCATCGGTGAAGCTCTTCTGCTCTCCAGGAACGAAGAGACAACCGGAGGAAGGAAGCGTCCCAGCATTCTGGCCGATGCTTTTGAAGCAGTGCTCGGTGCCATTTACCTGGATGGTGGTTACGATGCCGTTCGAAGGATCGTGGTAAGGAGGATAATCAGGGAACTGCCTGCAGTGGCCCGTATTCCCGGCTACCGTAATTACAAGAGCATCCTTCTCGAACACGTGCAGAAGCATAAGATAGGCCGCCTCGTCTACCGCACCAAGAACGAGGAGGGACCCGATCATCAGAAAACATTTACCGTGGAGGTGCTGATCGATAAGCAGGTCCTGGGTGAAGGTGAGGGCAATTCAAAAAAGCAGGCGCAGCAGGATGCAGCAAGAGCCTCACTCGAACGACTCGGTATCAATACCGATGAGTTTGATAACGGTGTGGAGGAGGAAAAGTGATGAGGGTGTGGCGTTTGCTCATAGACGGCCCGGGTGCGCCCGACTGGAATATGGCGGTGGATACGGCCCTGCTCGAATGTTCTGTAGTCAATGGTTCTGCTCCCCTCCTCCGGCTCTACTGGTGGAAACCGCATGCTCTCTCACTCGGCGTAAACCAGGATGCTTCTGATTCCGTTGATTGGGCGAAACTGAGCAGGGACGGATATGGTATGGTTCGCCGACCTACGGGCGGGCGGGCCATCCTGCATGCCGAAGAATTGACATACAGTGTGGTAGCACCATCACCTCCAGGAGGAATCCAGGCAGGATACCGGTGGCTGGCCGCCGGGTTGCAGGAGGGCCTGGCAAGGGTCGGGATAAAACTTCAACTGGAGAAGAGCAAAAGCATGGCAGGACGATCGGTAACCGATGAAGGATCCTCTGCTTCCCTGCAGACGCGTCGTCCCTGTTTCTCGGCAGCCGGCCGTTACGAACTGGTGGCAGATGGTCGTAAAGTAGTAGGATCGGCACAGTTGAGGCGCAGGGGATGGATGATGCAGCACGGTTCCATTCTCCTGGGTCGCGAGCATCTGAATCTGCCTCTTTACCTGCTGGATGTGGATGTAGAGAGGGAGATATCAAAGCTGGACAGAGCTACAGTAGACTGCTCGACTCTGGCTGGTCATCCGCTGAATCGTGAACAACTGCTCTCCCCCTTTTCCGAGGGCTTCTCACAGGCTCTCGGGATAGAACTGGAAGTGGATGCCCTCTCATCAGTCGAAAGGAAGAGAGCGGAGAGGTTGCAGACCGAACAGTATGGAAATGAGTTCTGGGTCCGAATGGGTGGCATATCCAGCGACCTGATAAACGTCAACGGGGACAGCAATTAAACATGCAGAGCAGTGACCGGAACAGCCATTCGAAGATCCTGATGCAGGGGATTCCTGTTCTTGCCGGAATCTGGCTGCTTGCGGCTTGGGGTGTTGGTCCCGCCCTGCAGAATGATCTCTCCTCAGGCTCCCGCTCTGATGCCGATCTGTTCAATTCCGGGAAGACCCTGATCGATACCCTGCACATCGGGATCGTTTACAGCGGCAACTTCCTTCCCCTGCCGCCGGCCATGCTTACCGATGGACCCGAAAGGTGGATCATGTCCCAGGTGTACGGTCCGGGTCTGGTGCTTCCGTCGAACAGGATTAACGGTTCCGAACCCCCTGAACTGGCGCTGGCATCAGAGATGAGTCCTGGAGTAACTCCCGGGATCACCACCTTCAGCCTGAAGGAAATGGTCAGGTTCCACGACGGTACCATTCTCACTCTGGATGATTTTATCTCTACCTTCGATCTCTACAGGCGGCTTGTCGCGGAGGACAATCCGGTCGTAGATCCTGCATTCGAATGGATCGAGTCGGTCGGGATAGACACCGAACGGAATCAACTGGTTCTCGAAATGCCACCGTGGATGGATGTGCAGCCGCGTCGTGTGGCATCCGTTGCACCGCTCGCACACAATCTTGACGAGTTGAACTCTGCAGGCATCAATGAACAGCTTGTCGGACTGGGGGGATATACATACACGCTGAGCAGCGAGCAGACGGCCGGTGGCAGGCGAGGGGTGATCCATCTGCAGGCATTCGAAGGGTATCTGCCCGAAAGCCCGGAAATCAAGAATGTCGCCGTACACCTTTACCCGAATGATCGCGAACTTATCCAGGCCTACATAACAGGCAGGGTACACGTGGCTCGCCTGCCTACCTTCCATGCAGCTACCTCGCTGGAAGAACTGCTGAAAGGCAGTGCCCAGGAGAGGAGTGCCCTCACTCGGATGTATCCCCGTCCCAACCACTTTTTCTTCCTGGCATTCAATAATACGCTCGCTCCGTTCGATAATCCGAAAGTCCGGTCTGCCCTGGTCAGAGCGATAAACCGGAAAGCGATGGCGGATGAACCTCCGTTCGCCAGTGTGATAACCGACTTTCCTGTACATCCCAGAAGCAATCTGGGCAGGAACCTGAGAAGCAGTGCAGCGGCTTATATACCAACAGCTGCCAGGCGCCTTTTGAATGAAGCCGGGTTGATGAGGGGCGGTGAAGCCAGGACCCAGACCGGGGATCCGATAAGGTTGACTCTGATATATCCCAATCATGTAACCCTCTATGAGGAGATGGCTCTGAGGATAAAGAACGACCTGCAGCGTCTGGGATTCAGGGTGGACGCCGAACCGCTGTCTCCAGAGATTGTCAGGGCGAGAATGCGTGAAGGGGACTATATGTTCGCCCTGAGTGAAATAACCCTCTCCCCGACCGCCGAATCGATAAGTCGCCTCTTCCACAGCTCCAATATCGAAAATGGACTGAATTTCACACGCTTTCGAAGCGTCACTTTCAATTCAGCCGTTGATGGCTTCCTCCGCAGGGAAGCTCCCAATCTGGAGTCGTTTCTCGAATCGGCTTTACGCCTGCTGGGTGACGAATATCCGCTGATTCCCCTCTTCTACCAGGCGAATGAGTACTACGTCTTCAACAACAGTGTATTGAATCCGGATAATATTGCCCTGCCTTTAAGGCGGCTCAATCCTATCGCCGAATGGAAATGGCGATGATGACCGCCGCAAGGATCCAGAATCAGCCGACACAGAGGCTTCCACTGGTAGGGGGGCTCTTTCAGCGTCTTTTCTTCCACCATGTGGTACTGGTCACAGTCCCCATTATAGTACTCGGCATAGTTCTGATCGGGATCGCCAGGGGTGCCATCCTCAAGACCGTGAACCAGGACAACCTGGAGATAGCGGCAAGGGCGGAAGCGCATATCCTCGAATACATGAACGGGATTGTTCGTCAGCTGAAACTGGCTGCGTTCGAGGTGGAACGCTACCAGCTGGATGAATTCTCGATAGACAGATTTCTGAATGAAGCGATGGGCGAAGAGGTCCTGGAAGAATTCCAGTACCTGTATGCGGTCGATACCACAGGCGCAGTGATCGCCACCACAGTACTGGGCAGCGATGAACTGCCGCCGGAAGGAATATCGGCAATCGATGCCGTCCTCTCCGGCTCTATCCTGGCGACCCGGTCGGTACCGATCGAGAGTCAGGATCAGACACCGGCGGTCATTATGGCGGTCCCCCTGGAGAATTTCGGTGAGATCACAGGGGTGCTGGTCGCCGAGGTGGATGCGCGCGGAATCTGGACTGCTGTTGATGAGATAACGGTCGGGGAGAGAGGAAGTGCTTTCCTGGTAAATGAGGACGCACTTGTCATCGCCCACAAAGACAAATCGATCGTGATGCGGCGATCCAATTACTCCAGACTGGAGTCTGTGCGGAATGCCCTGATGGGTATCGATGGCATGGTGGATGCAGAGCTGGCCGATCCCGACAATCCGGCAGCCGAATCGATGATGGCCGCCTATGCACCTGTTCAGACTGCAGGCCTCAAATGGGGTCTGGTCATTCACAGGCCGGTGGCTGAGGTAAGGACCTACACCATGCAGATGCAGCTTCAGATCGCCGTTCTGACTCTTGTCGGAATAGCTCTGGCGCTGATCTCGACGATGGTCTACACCCGTCGCCTGGTTCGACCTATCGGAGCCCTGGTCGAGGGTACAAACCGCCTGAGTGAGGGCGACCTTCAGTACAAGATCCCGGTGGCAGGGCACGACGAACTGGGGACCCTGGCTACTGAATTCAACCTGATGGCTGAACGGCTGGCACAGATCCAGCAGCGCCTGAGACGGGTGGAACACCTGGATACCATCGCCAGTTTTGCCTCGGTAGTTGCGCACGAGATCCGTAATCCTCTCAACGCAATGCAGATAAATCTGCATCTGCTCCGGGAGCGCGTCGATTCCAGGGAGCTGGAATACCTGGACGTCATATCCGGAGAGATCCATCGTCTGGAAAACCTGGTAAGGGAATTCCAGACCATCTCGCGCCCCCCGGCTTTGAACCCCCAGAAGACCGACATCAACGATCTGCTGGCGGATATAGTGAGCCTGCAGAAGGGTACCGCCGCGGCTCAGAATGTGAAACTGACAGTAGAATATGATCGGGAGATTCCACCAATCTCAGTAGATCAGAACCGGATAACGCAGGCTGTCCTGAACGTGATCCTGAACGCACTTCAGGCCATGCCGAAAGGAGGACATCTTTCGATAAAAACGCGCAGGGAGGAAGAACTCTCAGGCGACGTGACGATAGAGGTCTCAGATGACGGTGAGGGAATTCCTGAAGAGGACCTGCCGCACGTTTTCGACTTCTACTTCACTTCACACGATTCAGGGTCCGGTCTGGGTCTTTCGATTGCTCACCGGATAGTCTTTGAACATGGAGGACAGATTAATATCGACAGCAGCAGTGATAGAGGTACTACCGTACGTATCACACTGCTGTCTGAACCTCCCGTGGATATCTCTTCACCAGTACAGGAATACTGATAATGGCCAAGGTTCTTATTGCAGAAGACGATCTGAACACCCTACAGGGATTGATAACGATCGTCTCGAGAGAGGGGCACGAGGTTCTGAGTGCTCCGGACGGTCAGGAGGCGTATGCCATGATGGTTGAACATGGCGACGTCGAGGTGCTTCTCACCGACCTGAAGATGCCCGGTCTTTCGGGACTGGAACTCAGCACAAAGGTGAGAGAGAGTTTTCCCGAAACGCAGATAATCGTTATGACAGCTTTCGGGACCGTGGATACGGCTGTAAAAGCAATGAAAGGAGGTGTTTACGATTACCTGACCAAACCGGTGGATATCGACGAGCTACTGGTTGTTCTGGATAAGGCCCTGCGGCAACGCGCGCTGAGGCTGGAGAATCTGGAGCTGAGAGGCCTCATTTCAGAGAAATACGCCTTCGAGAACATCGTGGCCGTTTCAGGTGTGATGAAAAACATCTTCAGGAAGATCAGGAAGGTGGCACCAACGAATACGACAATTCTTATCGAGGGGGAATCGGGAACGGGTAAGGAGCTGTGCGCCAGGGCCGTTCACTACAACAGTCCTCGTGTAAAAGAGATGATGGTGGAGGTCAACTGCGCTTCCATCCCTTCAACCCTTATTGAATCAGAACTTTTCGGTCATGAGAAGGGGGCCTTTACAGGCGCATATAAGACCAAGAAAGGCAAATTCGAGGTCGCCGACAAAGGCACGGTATTCCTGGACGAGATCAGTCTGCTCAGTCCCGACCTTCAGGGAAAACTTCTGCGGGTACTGCAGGAACACTCCTTCCAGCGAGTTGGGGGCACGAGAACGATCGAAGTGGATGTGCGCGTGGTTGCCGCAACAAATCAGGACCTGAAGGCGATGGTAGACAGGGGGGAATTCCGTGAAGACCTCTATTACCGTCTGAATGTTGTGGCTATACACATACCCCCATTGCGAGAACGCCGGGAGGATATAATGCCGCTCGTGCACCACTTTCTGAAGAAATTCGCGGAGGAACATCCGAATTCACCTTCGAAGATCACACAGGGGGCGATCGAAAGCCTGATGGAATACGACTGGCCGGGCAATGTTCGTGAACTGAAGAATACTCTGGAGAGCGCCGTGGTAATGGCAGAGGAGGATCTGATCTCTGAGGAACAGTTGAGCATCATGGGAGATCTGACCTGGGACGGGAACTCTTCGGCGACACGGGAGCTTACTGAACTGACATTGAAAGATCAGCTGGAAAGGGCGGAACGGAAGATCCTGAAACGCACTCTGGAACTGGTCGACGGCAGCAGAACCAGGGCAGCCGAAATCCTGGGCCTGAGTACCAGGGCGATCCGCTACAAGATAAAGCAGTACGAATTGTGATGGGTAAGATCTCCCGACTGGCATTTCTCTGCATGGTGACCGCTGCCATTCCCTGGCAGGAAGTATGGGGGCAGAACTCCTTCCCTCTTTCAGATCTGTTGCCTGTTGTACGGGGCGGAGGATTGGGCAACCAGCTTATGGCAGGGGACCTGCTGGCTGCCGGTGTAGACCCAACGGTTGCAAGGGGCGATCGCGTGGGAGTTGAAGTAGCCGGTGGTTCACACGTGCTCGATCTGAACTGGGGATCCGCCGGAGTACGATTCAATGCCCTCGGCCATGCCTGCGCCATTGTCTTTGCTTCTCTCTCCTATGGTGAACAGACACGAACGGGATTCGATGATCGGCTGGGGATATTCGGGGGAGAATTTACACCGTCCGACTGGAATCTGGCACTGGCCACAATTCTTCTGGAGGAAGATTCCCTTACTATAGGAGCAGGTGCAACACTCTCGCATGCTCAACTCGACGAAACGGCTGCATTTGGTCTGTCTGCATCTGTGGCGGTCAGACGGCGATTCGACAATCTGGAGATAAGAGGCGGCGTCTCCAATATCGGAACCGTGATCAGACCCTTTCTGAAGGATGATGGCACAAAGCTGCCGGCCAGAATCCGGGTGGGAGGAGCCTATCTGCTGAGTGACCGGAATGTGGAGATATCCGCTGAAACCCTCTACAGGTTCGGAGATAAAACTACAGGCTGGGGCGTTGGAGCCGAATGGAGTCCGGTCCCTCAGGCAGCTCTTCGGTTAGGACTCACTGGAGGTGACGGCGGCAGTCAGCTCTCCGACCATATCATGAGCAATCTCGGATTGACGGTCGGTTTCGCCTGGCAGTTCTCAGAATGGCGATTATCGTACCAGTACAGACCTGGTGGAATATGGGGTGATGGTCATCTGATAGCTGCAGGATGGAATCTGGATTAAACGATAGATGTGAAACAGGTCGGTGCTTTCGACGTATTTACAGGTATACATCTTCGGATCCGTGTCTAAAGAGAGGGGCATGGGAGGACCGTCATGCCAGTCAATCATCCAGTTAAGTTCCCTTTTTTTCGTTTGCGATCGGTTGCTATCGTCCTGCTGATGTCTGCATTGTGCACATCGGCAAATGCACAGGTGAAACCCGAGGCATCGATCGGCCTGCTGCTCGGCTTTCCTCAGGGCGAATTCAGAGATCACGTTCCAAACCTGGGCATTGGCATATCGGGGATGGTCGGAATCAGGATACCAAACAGTCCGGTCTTCATCGGAGGCGACCTTGGATTTCTCATCTACGGACATGAACAGCGAAGAGAGATGTTCAGTTATTCGATCCAGGATGTCGAAGTGCGGATCATCACCAGCAACAATATTGTGCAGGGCAATCTTTTCCTGCGACTGCAGCCCGGAATGGGATCGGTACGCCCCTACTTCGACGGCCTTGTAGGGTTCAAATACCTGTTCACGGAAACCGAGATAAGGAACGTCTTCTGGAGTGATGAAAATCCGATTGCCGAATCGATCAATCTCGGAGATCTTGCCTTCGGATATGGAGTCGGATTTGGAATCGCCTTTCAGGTGGTTGACAGGACACAGGCCAGGCTCAAGTCGGGCGAGGGACCGATAGGTATCCTTATCGATCTCAGACTGCGATATCTGATGGGTACCGAGGCGGATTATCTGAAGAAGGGTTCCGTTCTGCGTGAAGATGATGGATCGATAATATACAACATACACACTTCGCGTACAGATTTCCTGATGCCATTTATCGGAGTCTCACTCATTTTTTAGCTACATTGAGGCGTCGTGTACAATCCTCCACTTTCCCCTGATGCGCCTGAAAACCAGAAGGGTGAATCCTGTGCTGGCATCCCGGTCCGGGTATGAGAGGGTCCACCTGGCCGCCACAGAAACACCGCCGATGTCCGATGACTGCAGAACAGGCAGAACAGATCTGACCGTAACGAACGCGGGCCTGATCTCTATTATGTCGAGTGTCAGTCTCCCTCTGGCTGCTTCATCCGGATAGCGATTGCGATATCTCTGCAGAAGAGCCTCCCTGCCTTCCACCATTCCAGAGGTTGAGAGATACAGGCAGTTATCTGAATAAATGCTGGTAAATGCCTCCAGATCGCCCCGATTCCAGTCCTCACCCTGCGCGTCAAGAAGCGCCTCGATTTCTCCGATCACATCCAGTTCAGCGCTTTCGGTCGCCTCACGATCCGGTTCTCCGCAGCCTGATGCAAGGAGGCTAAACAGGAAGAGGTAGGCGACCCATTTAACGGTGGTTACTCTCGTCTTGCCATCAAATCTGATTCTGCAGCGCATCATCTTTCTCCAAAGGCTCCTGCCCCGTGGAAAATCCGTATGACCTCACTAACGATCCGGTCCAGCCGGGCTCTGTGATTTGCGGTGACCGCCACAGCGAATCCCTGATCGGGAAAGCGGATGAAACTGGTATTCGCTCCAATGCTGCCGCCGCCGTGGGAAACCCTCCGAACCAGGCGTCCGTCTGGCAGTTCATACTGATCCACACGCCAGCTGAGACCGTAAGAGTGGGGCGAGCCGTCCTTCAGGGTCTGGTTGGTGTACATCTGCTCCACGGTTTCAGGTTTCATCATCCTGCCGGCTGCATAGGCAATGTGAAGACGACAGAGATCCTCAACCGTTGAGGTGATGCCTCCGCCGGCGTACTTATTGCTCAAATCGGCATATGCAGTATTTACCCACTGCCCATTCCGGTCTGTCTCATACCATTTCGCTCTTCCAGGCTGGATCTCTCTCTGATCTTCCAGACCTGTATTGTTCATCCAGGCCGGTTCGTAAACATACCTGGCCATATAGTCGGCTATCGGCATTCCACCGGCGTTCTCTACCACATTCGCCACCAGGTTGAATCCATAAGTGCTGTAACTGTATCTGGTGCCCGGTTCGAAGAGAAGGGAATCAGATGAGAAAATCTCCAGTGAAGATACCAGGTCGTCGTAATGCTTCATGCTGGCGAATTCATCCCCCAGGTAATGGCGGATTCCAGATGTATGGGTTACGAGGTGCCTTATGGTAATCGGCCACCTCTTTCGTGGAAATTCAGGGACGTAGGTCTGCAGTTCGGCATCCAGGTCCACCTTGCCCTGTTCGACCAGCTGCATCAGGGCGGTACCCACCACCGGTTTGCTCACACTTCCTATCCTGTAGATGGTTGATCCGGTGGCTCTCATGCCGGACTCAAGATCGGCGAAGCCGAATCCTTCGGACCAGACCAGTTGATCGTGTACGACTACAGCTACCGAAAAGCCGGGAATCCTCTGTTCTGCCAGTTGAGTCTGCATTGACTCCCGCAGTTCGTCGAGAATGATTCCTGTCTGTGCAACAGCCCGATCAGGAATCGAGATCAGAAGCAGCAGGAGAAACGGTGTAGAGAGTCGACGACCGATCATATGACTTACCCCCTTTATAATGTTGCAGGTAAGAGCCCGGGATTTCATCATGTCAGGATGATCAATTCACCGTCCAGGATGAATGTCTCTTCAATCAGGGAGCGCCTATGAAGATATCGATCCCGTTCTTTTTAATTCTTCTCTTCATATTAACGCCACGCCCGGTCTCGTGCCAGCTGCCTGAAGACTTTGCGGGGCACTGGGAGGGTGCAATCGAGATCCCCGGTTCCCCGCTGGCCTGCATGATCGATCTGACGTGGGAAAATGGAGCGTGGACAGGTTCGATAGACATTCCTGTCCAGAGTGCCAGAGGTCTTCCTCTGGGCGGCATAACCATAAATGGATACGAGATAGTATTCGCAATTGCAGGTGTACCCGGCTATCCGACGTTCACCGGTGTTCTGAGAGAGGGGAAGATCACCGGGGATTTCACCCAGAGCGGATTAAAATTCTCTTTCAGCTTTGGACGGGAGAAGGTTAAAGGTTCCGAAAGACCGCAGGAACCACAGCCGCCCTTTCCCTATATCGAAGAAGAAATAACGTACACGAATGGGGATATAACACTGGCCGGCACGCTTACACTGCCGCAGGAGGGGGGGCCTTTCCCTGCCGTACTGCTCATTTCCGGCAGCGGTGCTCAGAATCGCAACAGCGAGCTGTTCGGGCACAAGCCCTTCCTGCTGATCGCCGATTTCCTCACCAGGGCCGGAATCGCCGTACTGCGGGTGGACGACAGGGGTGTCGGGGGCTCGTCAGCAGGTTCGACCGGTGCCACCTCAGCCGATTTCGTCAAAGATGTGCACGCAGGTGTCAATTTCCTGAAGGAGGACTCGAGGCTCGATCCGCAGAAAATAGGATTGATAGGTCACAGCGAGGGGGGGGCGATTGCTCCAATGGCTGCCACCAGCTCGAACGATGTTGCGTTTGTGATCATGATGGCGGGGCCCGGGGTTCCGGGAAAGGAGGTCCTGCTCGAACAGACGAAACTGATCACGCGCACGGCCGGAGCCAGTCGGCAGCAGCTCGAAGCTCAATGGAAGGCACAGGAGCTAGCCCTTTCACTGGCAGCCTCTGGAGCCGACAGCGCACTGGTCTGGGAAAGCGTTAAGGAGCTGATAGAGGTACAATACGCAAGATTGCCGGAGGATCAGCGGCCTTCAGAAGATGTCCTGATCAACCAGACAACCATTGAGTCCAGAAGGGTGCTCTCTCCCTGGTTCCGTTATTTCCTAAATTTCGATCTGAGAACAGTACTGAGAAGAATGAAAACCCCCGTTCTGGTGCTCAACGGATCGCTCGACCTCCAGGTCCCCCCGTATCAGAGCCTTCCCGAAATCGAGAAAGCTCTGCAGGAGGCGGGCAACGATGATGTTACTATCCGTGAATTCCCGGGACTCAACCACCTCTTCCAGAGTGCAGTCACGGGAAGTCCGGCCGAATACGGTGCGATTACCGAGACAATCAGTCCTGAGGTTCTGGAAACGATTCGTGATTGGATCCTCGAGCGGTTTGGCCCCGGATCCCCTCTGATTATTGATACTGTCACAACTTCCTGGCGGGTGAGTATCCGGTGAGTTCGATTCGATCTGCAGGAAACGGGGGGAAAGCCGCAGTAGCGATGAGCGGTGGAGTGGATTCGAGCCTGACGGCTCTGCTGCTGGCCGACCAGGGGTATAAGGTCGTCGGCTTCACGATGATTCTACACAGAGAAGGGGAATGGGATGACACGGCTTCTGTGTTTGCTCAGAGATGCTGCGGGTCGACGGACAGCATCGGAAGAGCCAGAGAAGCGGCATACAGAGCCGGAGGTGAACATTACGCGGTGGATGCCAGATCAGAATTCGAAAGATATGTGCTGATGGATTTCGAGCAGGAGTATTCACTGGGGCGTACTCCAAATCCGTGCATCCGGTGCAATACGTTCATGAAATGGGGATTCCTGGTAGAGCAGGCCCGCCGTCGGGACATCGAATACATTGCGACGGGACACCATGCACGGATCACCGTGGAGAAGAACGGGGAGTTTACGTTGAGATCCGCTGTCGACAGCGGCAAGGACCAGAGTTACGCGCTGTGGGGGGTCCCCCGGAATCTGTTGAAGCATACCCTCCTGCCGATAGGTGAAATGCAGAAAAACGAGGTCAGGGCTATTGCCCGGCGATACGGGCTGGCAGCCGCCGATATGCCCGACAGCCAGGAGATCTGCTTCATCACTTCAGGCAGTTACAGGGAGTACCTCGAACAGCGACAGGCCGACTCAGACTCGCCGAAGCTGGCACTGGCATTAACTCCCGGGGATATCATGGATCGAGATGGAAAGGTGGTTGGCCGTCATGATGGTATAGCCAGGTTCACGATCGGACAGAGGCATGGACTGGGAATTGCGGCGGGACATCCTCTATTTGTAACCAGTCTTGATCCGGCAACATCGACGGTAACCGTCGGGGAGGAGGATGACCTCTGGAGCAGGGAACTCTCTGCCGGACAGGCCAACTGGGTTTCGATCGACCCTCCGACAGGGCCTTTTCGCGGAGAGGTCCGGATTCGATACAACAGCCGGGCAGCGCCCGCTCTGGTAAGCCCGAAGAACCGGACCGGTTTTGAGGTCGAGTTCGATGAACTTCAGCGTGCGATAACACCGGGGCAGTCTGCAGTGGTCTACAGAGATGAAATCGTTCTGGGCGGAGGAGTGATTCTCGAATAACCTCAATAGATATGAATGATCTGACCGGGCATCCGACCATCAGGCAGCGCATCAAGTACCTGCTTTTAAGGTTTCTGGGTTTTCTGCTGTCGATCCTGCCTCACTGGCTTGCACAGGCGATTGCGGTTTTCCTTGGCGTGATCGCATTCGATGTGATGCGGAGGGGTCGCCGGATGGTTCTTGCATATCTGGCGCAGGTCTTTCCTGAGAAGACTCCGGCCGAACGTCGTTCCATAGGGCGGGCCGGCCACTGCAACCTGATCATCGTCGCCATGGAGATGATGAGAGCCCGCTTTGCCTCCAGAGAACGTGTGATGTCGAGGATCGATCTGGATGGTGAAAGCGAGAAACTTTTCCACGATTTGATGGAGGAGGGGAAAGGTGTCATTTTCGTGGGTGCCCATTACAGCAACTGGGAGTACCTGGGCGCCCGCCTTGCTGCTGTAGGATATCCATTTCTTGCCATTGTCCAGGACCATCCCAACCCCTTTTTCAACAGATATCTTTCCAAAACGAGGAAGAGGTTGGGGATAGATGTAGTAAGAAGGAGTGAGGCGGTGAGGGGTGTACTCAGGTTCCTCAGAGAGGGGGGTGCAGTTGGGATTGTCGCCGATCAGGATGCAACCAGCTTCGGTGGAGTGGTGACCGATTTCTTCGGCAAACCTGTCGCCTCCTTCAGAGGACCCTTCTCCTTCGCCGTCAAATGCAATTCACCTCTGGTTGCTGCGTGGGTATACAGAGAGAATGGCCGGTACAGGGCCAGCTGCCGGCGGCTCGATGAAGTGGCGCTGGCTGACCTGGCTCCGGATGCTGATGACGAGGAACGCATTCTCAGGCTCGCAGAGTCTTTTGTGCACTGGCTGGAGGGACAGATAAAAAAAGATCCCAGGCAATACCTGTGGCTTCACCCCCGCTGGCAGGCTGAATGATCGATGGAATCCAGCTATTCGCAGCCTGATCGGAAACCGATCCTCCAGGACTGGATCGAGTACTTACTGCTCCGCTCGCTCGGTTTTATCGTTACACTTCTGCCGCGATCCGTCGCAATCGGAGTAGCCTGGCCGCTGGGTATTTTCGCCTGCGACGTCCTGCGGATTCGCAGGAGAGTCACACTGGAGAACCTGGAGCGGGCTTTCCCGGAGAAAAGTGATGCCGAAAGGAGGAGGATAGCCCGGGCCTCCTACGTAAACCTTGCTGTCGTAGGTATGGAGATGTTGAGGGTCTCCCGCCTCAACAGAGAGAAAGTGATCAGACTGGTCAGGCTGGATGAGGAAAGTGAAGCACTTCACCATACCCTCGTGAAAGAGGGAAACGGAGTCATTTTCCTTAGCGGTCATTACGGCACCTGGGAGTTGATGGCCGCCAGGATAGCGGCTACCGGCTATCCCACAACCATCATCGTCAAGGATCAGAGCAATCCACTGGTAAACAGACAGCTGACGAAAGCCAGGGAGAAACTCGATTATATTATTGCCGGACGGGGCCAGGCGGTCCGCAGTGTTCTGAAGGCCCTCAAGGAAGGCGGCACTGTTGCATTGCTTGCTGACCAGGATGCCGGCACCAGATCGGAGTTGTTCATCGATTTCTTCGGCGAACCTGCATCCACCTATCAGGGACCTGCAGTATTTGCTGTCAGAAGCGGATCAGCTCTGGTGGGCTGCTGGATCCACAGGGAGGGTCTCACTTACCGCCAGAGCTATGAAAGGCTGGTGCTGACTGACCTGCCTGCAGATGCGGATGAGGAGACCAGGATAAAGCGTCTGATGGAAGTTTACGTTCAATGGATGGAGGAACAGATAAGACTCGATCCGGATCAATACCTCTGGCTTCACCGGCGGTGGAAGAGCAGGCCGAAGGGACTGGTACATTGAATCCAGTGCCCTGTCACGCAACAACCATTGCATTCGAGCGGCGCCGCATCCCGACCGGCTGCGTTGCGCCTCCTCTGAATAGCACACGGCTATTCCATCGTCGCCGCGCCTTGCAGGCCGAACGCGGCGTCACTCTCGGTGCCGACATTTGTCACGTGACATGACACTAGCCGGAATCGCCATCATCCAGACGGCATTTCCCGGAGATGTCATCCTGACGGGCGGACTCGTCCGTTCCATCAGGGAGAGGTGGCCCGAACTGCCCCAGGCCATCGTGGTGCGCCCCGACTGCCGGGATCTGGCGTCTATGATGGACCGGGATCTCACGATCATCACATATGACAAGAGGGGCTCTGAGAGAGGCTCTGCCGGAATGCGTCATGTGGCCGGCCAGCTTATCGAAGGCCCGTGGGATACGGCCCTTATCCCTCATCGATCGATCCGTTCGGCTGTGCTGGCACGCACAGCCCGACTCAATCCACGGGTGGGTTTCAACATCGGGATCCAGCAGTTCATCCATACCGACGCAGTTACCTACAGGCGCGGGATACATGAGGTGGAGCGCAATTTCGATCTCCTCGCTTCGCTCAATGGGAAAGTGGAGTACATGTTGGATGATGAGACTCATCCACCTCCTCCAGATCTTCAGGCACCCTTTTTCCACCTCACATATGAGGGTCTTGGAGAAGCTGAATCGATTGCGGCGACCCTGCCCTTTGCTGCCCTGGCCCCCGGATCGGTCTGGCCGACCAAACGATGGCCGGCCCTTCACTGGGTTACTCTGGCCGGATGGCTTGCCGAAGCAGGATTGTCGATCGTCTGGACCGGCGGTCCCGATGAACGGGATCTGTGTCATCAGCTGGCTGCAGCCGCAGATACGGGCGTCGTAGCGGCGGGAGATTTATCGTGGCAGGGAACAGCGGCCCTGCTGAAAAAAGCCCATGTGCTGGTAGCCTGTGATTCTGCGCAGGTTCACCTGTCCGGAGCGGTCGGATGTCCTGCGATTGCACTCTTCGGTCCCACGGTGCCTGCGTTCGGATTCGGGCCATTGGGAAAAGGGAGCAGGTCGATCGGCATCAAACTGGGGTGTCGCCCGTGCAGGCTTCACGGCGGCCGCCATTGTCCTGAAGGTCATTTCAGGTGCATGAAGGATCTGAAACCGGTCACTGTATTGAGGTCGGTAGTCGATACG
>VAPB010370693.1_pt1 | contig 43561 bp, 45 predicted proteins | sample 3395101 | NCBI WGS metagenome assembly VAPB01 (sample SAMN08290433, study PRJNA428436) | hydrothermal vent metagenome | isolation source: Deep-sea hydrothermal vent chimney | place: Indian Ocean: Southwest Indian Ridge | reverse complement strand
TCCATAAGATAAAAAAACAATTCCTTACATTGTTATGGTTAATAATACCAATTAAAAAGAAAGAAAACAAACGCTCCTGTGGATTTCTACGCTCTTAAAAATAGAGGTTTTGGCATTTTATTGTCCTGAATCGCTGAAAGTATTTTTTGAGAAGTTTCCGGCAAAAATGGCGAGAGCATCAGGGCTATTTTTTTAAGCCCTCCAACCAGCTCCCGCAATACTTCCTTGGCTTTTTCTTTGTCCGTTTTCACAAGTTTAAAAGGTTCCGTTTTTTGAATTCGCGAATCCAATTTTGACACCAACTCCCAAATTTTGTCCATCGCCTTGTTTAATTCAAAATTTTCCATAAATCCGCCAAGCTCGGTGCCGAAAGCCTCTTCTTTCCGCGCGGACGACTCTTTTCCAGGCGCTTCCCCTGCGAGATATTGCTCGCTCATTTTCATAATTCGCGCCGTTAAATTTCCGAGCCCATTCGCCAAATTGGCGTTATAGGCGTCTTTGAATTTTTCCTCCGTGATGTCTCCGTCCTCAAAAGGGGGTATCTCACGGAGAAGATAGTAACGAACGGCGTCGGTTCCGTATTTTTCAATCAAATCAAAAGGGTCAATGACATTTCCCGAACTCTTTGACATTCTTTTTCCTTCTGAGAGAAGGAATCCATGAACCATTATTTTTTTCGGGAGCGCCAGACCGGCGGACAAAAGCATCGCCGGCCAAACAAGGGCGTGAAAACGCAAAATATCTTTGCCGATTAAATGAATATCCGCCGGCCAAAACCTGTTAAATTTTTCCAGATTGTCTGAACCATAACCGAGGGCGGAAATATAATTGGAAAGCGCGTCGCACCATACATACATCAATTGGGACTCATCCCCTGGGACGGGAACGCCCCATCCTCCCAATTTTTCAACGGGGCGGGAGAAGCTTATGTCATCAACCCCCCTTTCAATCATCGCCAAAATTTCATTTTTTCTGGAAGCCGGGATGATTTTTATTTCATCGCTCTCAATCTTTTTTTTAACGGCATCAGTGTAGCGGGAAAGTTTAAAAAAATAATTTTCCTCTTCAATCAGTTCCAGCTCTTTTTCGTGGTACGGGCATTTGCCATCCGTTAAATCTTTTTCGGTAAGATACGCCTCACACCCAACGCAATAATATCCTTTGTATTTTGATTTATAGATGTCTCCGCTTTCAGCCATTTTTTCCCAAAGTTTTCGCGCCCCCCGCCAATGGCGATTTTTATCGGAAGTGCGGATAAAATCATCATTGGAAATATTCAGTCCCGTTATAAGTTTTTTGAATTTTTCAACATTCGCTTCGGTAAATTCTTTGACGCTTTTTTCCACCTCTTCGGCGGAACGGACTATTTTTATACCGTGCTCATCAACGCCCGTCAAAAAATAAACTTCCATACCAAGAAGCCTTTCATAACGCGCGATACTGTCCGCCTGTATTTTTTCCAGGGCGTGCCCAAAATGAGGGGGGCCGTTCACGTAATCAATGGCGGTTGTAATATAGAATTTTTGCATCATTTAATTTTTATAAATTGTCAAGAGCTGAAATGAACATGTTTCTTCTTTTTTTCCAGATCCGCGATAAATTCAAAGAGGACAGCCATAATGGGGACAGATAAAAGCACGCCGAAAAACCCGCCCAATTCAGCTCCGATGATAAGGGCAAGGATTGTGATAATGGGAGGAATGCCCACTGTCTTTCTTATGACGAGAGGGTAAATCAAGTGGTTTTCAAACTGCTGAATTATTATATACAAAATAATTACCGCCAGAGCCGTGGAAGGATCTCGCAAAAAAGCGACGGCAATTGGGGGAATGGATGCCAAAATGGGACCGAAAATCGGTATCAACTCAAATATGGCGGCAAGAAGAGCGAAAGTAAGCGCGTAAGGAATTCTGAGAATAGTAAGCCCCAAGAAAACAAGCACGCCGACAAGCACGCCGAGGAGTATCTGTCCTTTAAGCCAGCTGCCAATCTTGTCGCGCGACCTGAACCAAAGGTCAACTACATATTTTTCATGCGAAACCGGTGTCACTATGCGAAGGAAGTTTTCAATCCCCTTTTCCTGAACGGCAAGATAAAATGAGAGCACGATAATAAGCGCGAAAGACAGAGCTCCGCCAAAAGCGGCGGTGGCGGCTTGGAAAAAACCGCTTGATATCTCACCCACGTATTCTTTGGCGCTTTGGGCAAAACTGAGTAAAAGTCCTGAAATTGACGCCGGCAACTCCGGCAAGTATTGTTGGATTGTCTTAAGCGCCAACGGTTTTTGCAAATACGAGGGACTGCTTGCCGAGAGATTGGAAAGTTCGGAAAAAATAGGAGGAATAATGAGGTAAAACATAATCCCCATTATTGAAAAAACAATCAAATAAACGAGAATCACCGCGAGAACCCTTGGTATTTTGTATTTTTGAAACCAGCGCGCCGCCGGCTCAACGCCGGATGCGACAACCACGGAAAAAAGAACGACCGCCGCTATATCGCGGAGAACATAAATAAAAACAAACAAAAGCAAGACTAAAATCGCCTTAAAGAATGTTCCAGAGTTGATATTGATGTTTATTATTTTATCACCACTCATTTTTTTATATTTCTCCGAGCAATTTTTTGTAATCTTTCTCTTTTTTGACTGAATCCGCGTGGCGACCTATCACGGCCAAACTGGCGTTTTCTGGTCTGAATACAGTTCTCGCTATGTTAAGAATATCATCTTGGCTGACTTTTTCAATCTTTTTCAGTATTTCATCTGGCTGAAGTATTTTTTTGTAAAAAAGGTCCTGCTCGCCGTAAAAATCCGCCACGTTATCGGTTGTTTCAAGCCCCAACGCCATTTGTCCTCTTATATAGCTTTTTGCGTCATTTAAAACTTTGAGCGAAACGCCATTTTTCTTCATATCTGATACGATATCCTTCATTTTCCCAACAGTTTTTTTGAGGTTGGCGTGCGAAACACCCGCCCTGAGATAAAGAAGTCCTGTGTCGGTTTGAAGCCAATCATCGCTTCCAACATAATAGGCTAAACCGTTTTTTTCCCTTATTTCTGAAAAAAGAAGAGATGAAGAATTTCCCCCCAAAATAACGGACAAAACATTGAGAGCATGACGCCTTTCATCAAACATATCAAAGGCTCTGAAACCGAGCATTAAATGAGTCTGATCACTTTTTTTATTGAAAATTTCAATCCTCGGGGATTTTTGCATTTCTTTCGTTTTTACTGGGGGGATTTTCACTCCTTTTTTAATTTCAGCGAAGGCCAATTCTATTTTATCAAAAATTTTTTCCGGGTTGATTTTCCCCGCCACGACAATTTCCATATTTTTCGCGATATAATTATCGGAGCGATATTTCAGAATATCGGAACGCTTTATCCCACTTACGCTTTTTTGGTCGCCAAGGACGCTTCTTCCCGCCGATTGATTGCCGAACACCAACCGCAACAACAATTCCGCCACTTTTCGCTGAGGTAAATCTTCATACATTGCTATCTCCTGCAGAATAACCCCGCGTTCTTTCTCCACTTCATCCTTTTTAAAAATCGGATTCAAAAGTAAGTCGGAAATAACATCAAGTCCGACATCAAAATATTTATCCGCCAGTTTAACCCAAAAACCGGTTATTTCATAACTAGTAAAGGCGTTATGGCTCGCTCCGACTCTGTCCAACTCCTTATATATGTCGCTGGCGGTTGGTCTTTTTTTTGTGCCCTTAAAAAAAAGATGTTCCAAAAAATGAGAGATTCCATTAAGTCGCTTGCTTTCATTTTTTGATCCGACGCCCACCAAAACTTGGAGGGTTACCGCTTCTGAGTTTTTCATGGGCGCAACAACAACGCGCAGGCCGTTGCTTAAAATCCTTTTTTCAAACTTAATCATACAATGATAATAGCACAAAAAAACAAAAAACTTATTTTTTATTTTAAATTTTCAGACGAGAAATCAATTCTTTAATTTTCACCCTTTCTTGTTCGCCAGTGTCGCGATCGCGGAGAGTGACAGTGTTGTCTTCCAGCGTGTCAAAATCAACCGTCACACAGTATGGCGTTCCTATCTCGTCCTGCCTGCGATACCGTTTTCCGATGTTGCCGTTGTCGTCAAAAACAACGGGCTGGATTTCCTTTTTTATCATCTCGTAAACTTCTCTCGCTTTCGCGACCAGCTCCGGCTTGTTTTTGAGGAGGGGGAAAACGGCGGCCTTTACCGGGGCGATTTCTGGCTTGAATTTCATAAACACCCTTTTGTCACCGGACATCTCGTCTTCCGTGTAAGCTTCCAGCATTATCGCGAAAAACAACCTCCCGACACCTCCGGAAGACTCAATGATATGAGGGATAAATCTTTCATTTTTTTCTTGGTCGTAATAGTCCAATTGCTTTCCGCAACCCTTGGAATGCTGAGTGAGGTCATAATCGCCACGCGCATGGACACCTTCAAGTTCGTCAAAACCCCAAGGGAAACTGTATTCTATGTCGTACGCCTCCTTGGCGTAGAAAACCAAATTTTCATGCCTCTTCCATCTTAAGTTTTCTTTTGAAATACCCAACTCCAAAAGCGCGCGCCAGCGATATTCTCTCAATTTTTCATATTCTTTCATTTCGTCCTCGGGTCTCATAAAATACTGCATTTCCATCTGTTCAAATTCTCGCCCCCTGAAAAGAAACTGGCGAGGCGATATTTCGTTCCTGAACGCCTTGCCGATTTGCGCTATTCCAAAGGGCAATTTCAAATGCATGGAGTCAATAATATTCTTAAAGTTCACATAAATGCCCTGGCATGTTTCTCCTCTCAGATAAACCGGTTCCGAATTATCACTTGTAAAATCGCCAAGATTGCTTTTAACCAAAAGATTAAATTTTTTCACTTTGGTAAAGTTTTGTTTTCCGCATTCAGGACATTTAATTTTTCCCCTGTTTTCCTCAAAAATTTTGTTGATTTCCTCCTCGCTCATTTTCTCGTCGGCGGAAACGCCGATTTCCTCCAAAATTTTATCGGCGCGAAATCTTTTGTGGCATTCTTTGCATTCAACGAGCGGGTCTGAAAAGCCTTTCGTGTGGCCACTCACCTCCCAAATCTTCGGGTCCATAAAAATTGCCGAGTCCAGGCCGACAATGTCTTCCCTTTCGTAAACCATTTTTCTCCACCATTGCTCTTTTAAGTTTCTTTCAAGCTCCACCCCCATCGGACCGAAGTCATAAACACCGGCAAATCCGCCGTAAATTTCCGAGCTTTGGTAAACAAACCCCCTCCTCTTCGCAAGGCTCACTATTTTTTCAAGTTTGTCATTAGTCTTGGAATCTTTTGAATTCATGGGTTTTATTGAATCGTGATTAATTTTTTATAATAAGAACCGTTTTCCCGCGACAAAATCTATTCAGCCACCTTTTCTTCGCCCGTTTTGAATCCCGGATCGTTCTGTAAAAGCGTCGTCAGAGAATCTTTTTGTCCCTTAAATATCTCGCCGGTAAAATTATCGCGTTCCTCTATGGTTGGGGATATTATCAAGACCGCCGAATTTCCTATTTGGCTCACGCTCGGAGCCAAAGCCACTTGAAAGGAAATTTCCTTTGCCGGACTTATAATGCCTGTTCCGGCGGGTATATTTCCAACATTCCAGGTAACTTTTCCGGAGGATTCATCAAAAGAAATGTCGGCGTCTTTTTGGGAAACATTTCCCGTCCAGCGGACATACGAAGGAAGTCCCGCTTCAATTTTAACTCCTGAAAAATCATTCACGGCGTTCCCCAAAGACCAAATAATCGTATAGGTTGTTTCTTTTCCCGCCCGGGGCGGTATGGGACCGGTGTTTTTAAAAGAACCTGAATAATGCATGGCCATATTCGCGAATTGGAGGCGTGACCCCACTTTTATTTCTTTGCTTATTTCATTTTTAATTTCTTTTTTCTCGGCGCCTTCCATAACGGCATAACCTTTTATTTTACCGTTCAACTCAATGACGAAATTTTTATCGGAAAGGGTTTTAACGGGGAGAGGGTCAAGCAAGGAAAAACTGAATCTCGCCCTGCCCGTCTCTCCCGGTTCAACTGTTGACAAAGAAGGCATACCCGAAGAATTCCAAACAAGAGTTTTGTCAAAAGTCCTGTAAAAACCCCGGCTTACGGAAATTGATCTTTCATTAAGGGCGGACCCGAGGATTTTCATCTCAATGGAAACATTCCTGACGGGAACGGTAAGATTGTTTTTCCACGCCACTTCAAAACGCAAAGAATCTCCGGCAAGGGCGGAATAATTATCAAGGCTCTTCCCGTTTGCGAATAAATCCAATTCCACAAAAGGTTTCTTGACGACGAGTGAGGTGACCGAATTTCCATATGACAAAAACTTACCCTCCGAATTTTCAAACCCGACCGTGGCGCGAAAAGCTTTTTCTTCAAGGTCTTGGCCCTCAACAATTCCATTGACGGATATTTCTCTTTCTTGGGACGGCGCGAGGTCTCCTATCCGCCATTCGTTATTCATACTGCTCGGTTCCGGAACAGCGGAGGAAAAATGAAAACCGGAAGGATATTCAAGCCTTAGAACCAAACCTCTGGCGATTGCGGATGAATTTGAAACAATTCCGACTTTCAATTTCGTTGCTTGACCGGCGTTTACCTCTTTCGGAATGGACAAAGAAACGCCTATCGCCGGGCGGGAAATTTTAATTTTATGTTTGACAGTTTTGGCAAAAATCGCGTTGGATTGCGCTAAACGATATTCAAGAGTGGCGGTTATTGTTTTTTCTTCATCCTGTTTCCCAAAGAGAGCCATTTCAATCGTTTTTTTTGCCAATCCTCCCATTCCGATTGAACCCAGCTCGTAACGCTTGCGTTTCATTTCAATACCGTTTGGAGAGAAAGATCCATCTGGAAAATCCAAAATAATGTCCGCCATATCAATTTCACTTTTATTTTTATTTAGAACTGAAACATCAAAACTGATTACTTCACCTCCTTTCGCGGAAACCGGGGCTCTTATTTCCATTTCAATATTTCTGGAAGAAATGATATTTGATTCGCCCATCCACAAATACAGCAAAGCGGTTACGGACACCAAAAAGAAAAGACTGGACAATATGAGAATAATCTTTAATGGGCGAAAAAGGGATTTCTTTTTTTTGCCGGAATCTTTCCAGTAAGAAAGCGGGAGTTCTTCTCTCCTGCCATAAACTCCGGGTCTTTTCCCTCTGCCCTTAAACGCCTCATTTTTTTTATACAAGCGTTTTTTCAGTCTTTTTAGGTTGTCTTCTTTCATATTGGTTATTATATCACAACATACTTTCTTTTATAGCCTTATTGATGGCGGATACCGCCTCCTTTTCAGAAAATCGGGTGTTTTTGTCTATGTATCCCAATTCGCCGAGAAGAGCCAGGGAAGTTGAAATTTCAAAATTTCTCAAGTCCCCCATCTTTAAGTCTTTTTTCGCCAAAAAAGAAACTGTCTCTTTTATTTGATTCCATAAAAATAAGTTGTCGCCCTCGCCTTGAACCATTCTGTCAACGAGTCCCGCGAAGCGAGAAAAGGAAACAAACTTTTCCGGACTGAGAAGAATCGCCTTTGAACTGAAAGACTCGTCGGTGTTGAGAATTTTCCAATATTCTCCGCTTGATATCAACCCAAAGCGAGAAAAAGAAAATAAATCCAAGTTATAGCGAAGTTTTGATTTTAGATTGCGGACCCCGCGCGCCACCGCCTTTATTTTTCCGAAGTCCTCGGTAAAGAGTGTGAATAATCTGTCCGCTTCTCCAAAATCGGCCTTATTCAAGACAACCCCTTCGGTTTGGTAAATAATATGAGACATAAAATTATTTCCAGGGGAATTTTACCTTGAACGGCAAAGCAAACCCGGAGGCGGCTTTATGCCCTCCGCCCCCGAATTTTTCCGCCATCTTAGCGACATCAATTTTACCGTTTGATCTCAATGAAACTCTTATTGTTCCTTTTTTATAAGACCAAACAACTCCCACCGCCTTTTTCCCTTCAAGAAGCAGATGCCCCAAATCCGAAGCCCAAACGGGGGAATTCACGACCCGAACTTTTTTACCAAAAAGAGTCGCGTCCTCGGCTTTTGTCAAAATTCTGCCGATTAGTTTTTTGCGATACTTCATAATGACGGCTCCCTCGGTTATGTATTTTTTTCTTTTCTCGGAATTTTCAAGCTCGAAAGCAATTCTGCTCCAAACCTTAAAATTGTAATCATAAAGATCCAACGAAAGCGCCATTTCTTTACTGCGAGGAACCTTGAATTTCCAAATATCAATATCTTCAATATATTTCAGCAACCAGGGAACTTTTTCCTTGGGATGAAAATATTTCCAGGTCAAAACGGAACCGGAATGACCCAATTCAAAAACACTTCCGGGAATACTTTCCGCGACACTCTTCCCCGTTATGTGGTGATCTATAATAATTACTTCTTTGTTTTTCTTTGTTAAATCTTCCATCAAAGAAGCCGTGTAAGAGAAATCCACCAGAAAAATTTTCTTGTTTTTAAGCCCCTTCGGGAGAGGAGTATGATGTTCCACTCCAATATACTCCGCCCGTTCCTTGAATTTTTTCCAAGCCGCCCATGCGGCGCCGAAACCGTCCGGGCAATTTTTATGATATAAAATAACAATTTGTTTCATAATCACTATTATACAAAAATACGCCAAAGTTCATAGGACGCGGCGACAGTAATACCAATAAGAGCAAGAATTTCAATGAAAGGACGCGGGGTCATGCGACCGCTGATGTCCGCCCTGAGCAATCCGGCGGAATCCCCTTTCTTGATTACTTCTCTCAATTTTCTTGCCATTAAAATTATGAAGATTCCGAACACGCCAAGGCCGACGGCGCCTATGATGGAAAGAATTGTCGCAAAATCAACCGCCCCCAAAAGAAAAAGGGCTGCGGGAGGAACAACAACCAAAAGCCATGAAACCACTTTGGGAATTCCATAATCATACTTAAAGATATTTTCCATATCTTCCCCCATGGCGAGGAAGGACGTGAAGACGGCCAAAAATCCGATAAATGAGCCCGCAAGAAGGGCTTTTAATCCAAGTATCTTTGAAAGTCCCGAGAGTGCGTCCGGCGAGGTATTGGCGCCGGACACGCCCAGAACCGCCAAAATGAACAAAAAATAGAAGAAAGAAGAAAGGACGATACTGATGGCAATCATACGCTTAAAATGAACCACGGAGGATTTTGAAAAAATGTCTCGCGCTTCCGGAAGAACGGCGAAAGCGCTCAGAGCGAAAATCCATATTCCGTAGGGCAAAAACCAATCTCCGCCGAAACTGAAGTTAATACCCGAGAATAGGTTGACCGCCCTTATCTCGGGCGCCGCGGCAAAAAGAAGATAAATCACGAAACCGAAAAGGGGAATGGTCAGATAAAAATTTATTTCCGCTATTTTTGAAATATTTAAAAATAACAAAAAGGCGGACAAGATAAAAAAGGCGATTGAAATCCCAAACTTGTAATTTCCGCCAAAAAAACTGGAAAGAAAAAGTCCGCCCAACAGTCCATAAATCAGCAGTGTTCCGTAGTAAGACGCCAATGTTGTTAAAAAAGCGAATTGCTTTGCCCTCTTCCCCAAAAACATTCCCACATATCCGGTAAAGCGATGTTTGCCTTTTGTAAAATGAGTAACTTCGGCATATAAAAAATGCAGGAAGAGCATCAGCAAAAGAGCCAAAATAAAATGGACCAATCCCCAAAATAAACCTGCTTGAGCGAAAGAAAAAGGCAGGGCAAAAATCCCCGCTCCAAACATCATCCCGACCATCATTCCTATTCCTTTCAGATAAACACCCGCGCTGATTTTACTTTTATTTTGCATATTCTCAATTGGCATTACAAAGATTGTTTGCCAAAGCAAAATTGGCGCGCAAATAAAGTTTTGGCGTAATTTTCAACGCTCTTTTTTCAAAAAAAGATTTAATTCTCAAGTTTATCTTTTTTGACCAGCTCAATCACTTTTTCAACGAGGCGTTTCGGGTCGCTGTCAAAAACAACTTTTCCGGGACCGCGGTGGGCGCGCTCAATTACTTCCTTAATTGTTTCGTCCATTTCCCAATCCCCCTCCAAGACTCCTATTGGTTTGTTATCCTCAAAAGCGATAGTGAATTCGTTGAGTGTTCCCATTCTCCCGCATCCGACCAAAACAGCGTCCGCCGAACGGGTGAGTAAAAGATTCCTGCCCGAATAACCGAAACCGGTAAAAATAATGAGGTCAAGATACTCTAAAGGAAGTTTGTATTTCTCCGTATGTTCTCTTTCAGAAGAGGCGGGGGAAATACCGATTGAAATTCCATCAATTTCTTTGGCGCCCATCGCCGCCCAAAGCGGGAAACCTGTGGTGGCTCCCGTGACCAAAGCGCAATTATGACGAATGACCTCCTTCCCAAGCTCTTTCGCCTTTTTTAGCGCCCCCTCGCCACAATGACCCGTTTCGGCAGCGCCGGAAACGCATAATTTTATTTTTAAATGAAGATGACGTTCTGTATTCATAATTAAATTATATCATAAATCCAAAATAAATGAATCTCCGACCTTCGGGGCAATAGCATCCACCCCCAAATGGTCTCGCAAGCGCTGAACAAAAAACAAAGATGATTTCGGTTCTCCTTGGACAACAAAGACCTTTTTGAGAGTGTCAACGCTTCCGCTCACGAAATCAAAAAGGTCGTTCATATCCGGATGAGCCGAGTAACCATGAATAGATTCCACTTTGGCTCTTACGGAAATAGTCTCCCCTAAAATCTTCACGGTTTTTTCGCCCTCCAGTAAACGCCTGCCCAAAGACCCGGACGCTTGATAGCCGATAATTAAAAGCGTGCTTTTGGGGTCGGAAAGATAGCGTTTTTCGTGGTGGATAATCCTCCCTCCGTTTGACATGCCTGATCCTGCGATAATTATTTTTGGAGCCGGCACATTATTGATTTGTTTTGATTCATCCGTTCTCAAGGTCATCTTCAGTCCCGGAAATTGAAAAAGAGAATCTCCAGAACGGATAATCTCCTTGGCGCGATCATTGTAATACCTAGAATATTTCTTGTAAATTTCCGTCGCTTTTATCGCCAGTGGACTATCAAGAAAAATAGGGACTCTGGGGATGCGCCCGTTCTCAACCAATTCGTCAATTTGAAAAAGAAGTTTTTGAGTGCGTTCAAGCGAAAAAGCCGGAATCATCAGCACGCCTTTTTCGTGCACGGTATTTTCAATGGCTCTTTCCAGTTTAAGCTTGGTATCGGTTGATTTTTCATGTTCGCGATCTCCGTAAGTGCTTTCAACGCTGAGATAATCAATGTCGCTTATTTTCTCCATATCCCTCAAAATCGGATTAGGAGGATTGCCCAAGTCTCCGCTGAAAAGTATTTTCTTCCCACTCCGGGAAATTTCTATCATCGCCGAACCGAGAATGTGACCCGCTTCCCTGAAATTTATTTCAAAATCTCCGACCTGCAACCTATTGTGATAATCAACCGTTTCCCACAGTTTCATCGCGTTCTCAACATCATCTTCAGAATAGATTGTTTCTTCTTTGCTTTTTCTCGCCTCTTTCCTCATCACCCCCAGGCTGTCAATGAGCATTAGTTTCGCGAAATCACGCGTGGGCATAGTTGAAAATATCTCCCCCTTGAATCCCTCTTTCACCAATTTGGGAATCCTCCCCACATGGTCAAGATGAGCGTGACTGACAAAAAGCGCGTCAATGGAAGCCGGATCGTAAGGGAAAGGCTCTTTATTCCTCTCTTCACTTACTCTTGTTCCTTGAAAAAGCCCGCAATCAACAAGCATTTTCATTTTGTCCGTTTCTATTAAATAGTTTGACCCGGTTACGCTTCCCGCTCCTCCATAAAATGTAACTTTAATTTTTTGATTCATTTTTTTTAAATTCTTTTTTAAAACCCCTGATAAAAGCAAGTCCGGCGAGCAGACCGCCAAGCAAATCAAAGAAGAGGTCTCCCATCGTATCTTGCAACCCTATTTGATTAAAACCGGCGACAGCTCCCTTGCCCGTTACAAAATCAACGCAAAACTCAAAAATTTCCCAACCAACCCCCACCAACGCGGCGAACGACACGGCGGCAATCAAAAAAACGGGAGCCGGCAGGCGGATATCTTTCGCCTTTTTGGAATAGAAGACAAACCATGCCGCCGCGAACGCCAACCACGCTCCACCCAAAAAATGCATCACATTGTCCAGCCAAGGAATCCTCCAATACAAAAAGTAATAAAGGGCGGCGGAGTGAAAAATAAAAATCAGCCCAATCAACGCCACTATAAAATATGCGAATTTTTCTTTTGAAAACACTGTTCTTTTATTATACAGCAGTTCTTCCCAAAAAGAAAAACCGCCAAAGCGGTTTTTCTTTAGATCGCCGAAAACGAACTCTCCCAGCGTTTCGCCAGGTGGGTGCCCGCATAGCTCCGCCAAGGCGGAACAGAATATAGGGCTCCCTAAGAGAATAACTTAGTCTAGGAAGTTATATCTCCGGCGACCTCTTAAAATTGTAGCACTCTCGGAAACAAGTTTCAAAGTTTTTACATCCTCCCGCAACACACCAAGTTCCCGCGTCAAAGCCCGATGGCGACGATTCATTTCCCTTCTCCTTCTCCCGTATCATAAATCTTTTTCTTCCCGTCCGGCAGAGTGTATTCCAGTTCGGTGTCGGATATCCAGCTCGGCTTAAAGCGGTGGGAGGGGTCGGCGCGGGAGATTGTTTTCTTTTCCTTTGTGAAAAGGTTGTACATGGTGAGAGTTTTCTTTTCACCTTTTTCTCTCGCTTCTTTCTCCAACTGTTCAACCGTCCCGGCAAACCCGGAAAAGGAAGGTATGTTGGCGTAGGCGACCCAGCCTCCGAAGCTCCACGCTCTTTCCACTCCGGCGGGGATGTCTTTCGGCAGGGGAAGGATGTCTGTTTTCCATGTTCCCATTTCAATCCTGTAATACGCGGTTTCTCTGGCGCCGTCGTAGATGTCGCCCCAGAAATACTTTCCGTCCGGAGTGAAGATTCCCAGGCCGATGCTGCCGGGCATAACATCGGGATGTTTTTCAAGAACGTCTTTGAGCTTCAGTTCGTAAATGTCTTCTTTGGTGTCCAAATCTTTGATCACGAGGGCGTAGTCGTCCTTGCCGAGGTAGCTTTTGATGAGGAAGATGTATTTCTCGTCCGGGGAGACGCGGAAGTCGGAACTGAAAAAATTTTTGTAACCCCTCATACCGCCAACTGAATCAATATCTAATAGCACCAGTTTTTTTTTATTCCCCGCATAATCATATTTCCATAGTTCCGCCCTATAACCAGCTAATGTTTTTTGAATAATAAAATTGTAATTAAACGACCTAACGGCATACACCCCGCATTTATGCAGTTCTATTGGGTGATAATGTTGAACTTGCAAAATATCTATTTGAAAATTAAATTTTTCTTTTTGTGATTTTTTATCTTTTATGCTTATTATGGCCACGCCTTCTCCTCCTGTTGTTTCTTGTTGTTTAATCTCATAACTCGCCACTTCATCCTTCCCTAAACAACCGCTCCTTTCGGCTTGCTTTAAGAGAACTGTTTTCCGGTTTTGCGCGAACTGATACAGCCCTCCGGCAACCAAAAGAACAATAGCAACTCCAACCAAAATGATTCTTTTCTTTTTCATAATGTTTTAAAATTCAAATCCCAAAGTTCCGGATTTTGTCGTTAATTTAACCGCGGCGATTCCCGGGACAGTCCGCCGTTCTTTTCCTTCCAGTGTCTTGATTTCTATTTTTGTCTCATCTTTTCTGTAGTTGTATTCGGCATTGATTTCAAACTTGCCTTTAACTTTAATCCATTGATTTAAATTCCTGATTTCGCCCGTTTTTCTGTCCGACGACCACTCGTATTTCAGTTCCGTTTTTGGAACTTCAACGGCGGGGTTATTGTCATATTGCAAACTTTCCAATTCGGCTTTGATTTGCCTGCCATGATGTTTAACCTCACCCAAACTTAATTTAAGGGCACGTCCGGCATCGTCTTTAATCGTATAAAGCGTTTGCCCTGATTGTTTTCCGTAATGACGCCCTCTCACTTCCTTCTCTTTTTCAAAAATTTCAACCGACGGTTCCGCCGTTAAATTATCAACTCCTTTCACTTTCAGTATTTGGGAACTTTTGTCAAAATATATTTCCGCTTCCGGAGGTGTTTTGTCTATTTTTATTTCCCGAGATTTGATTTCTTCAATATTGCCCACGAAATCTTCCGAACGGTAGAGGAGTTTATTAATTCCTTCCTCCGCGAGATTGAACGGCCCGGCGTATTTAATCCAAGTTCCGCCATTGTCCTGAGAATATTCAGTCTTGAACACGCCCGTTCCGCCTTCGTTGTCTTGGGCGGAAAGGGATATTTGAACATTGGAAATGAACCAGCCATTGTTTCCTTGTTCCCCAGCCAGAGAGAACGCCGTTGTTGGAGCGATTTGGTCAGCCGGCTCAGTAGCGATATCTTCCGGGTTTTCCGGAGTAAAATTCAAATCGTAATCCGTCGCCAACCCGATTTTTGTATTACCTTCAAAGGTCTGCGAGTGAGAATTCCCTTGGCTGTCGTAAGCCAAGATACCGGCGGTGTATTCTCCTTCGTCCGTGCCGATTACTTTAATATCGTATTTTCCGGCAATCGGCATGGGAATATATATTACTTTTGTTTTATGGATTCGGCTTTGGTCTAGCGGCGTGTCGCTGGAAATCGGGGGCATTTCTTCTCCGTAACTACCATCCGGAATCTCATTGTAATTCGCTCCAGTTCTCGGATCCTTGCCGAGTTTTCTTCCTTGCGGGTCGGTAACGAGGAATTCGGCCGGGGAAGCGAGTGTCAGATAAATGCTTTCAATGCCACCCGGCGCCAAACTGAACAGGCGCAAGCCGTCAAAGTAATTATCGTAATTTTTTTCAAATTGAGGATTGCCGACGTTTTGCTTAAGATATTTTGTTTCATACCATCTCGGATCCCTCACCGCGTAAGTTGAATTGAGTTTGTCGTCGGCGACAAGGAAATGGCCGTAAATTTTATTGCGGAGAATGACTGGATTCCCGGCTGCCAGATAAGAATTCAGAGTGGCGTTGTCCTTGAAGTTCACCAGTTTGTCAAATTTGACTCTCGCCGAACCGTAAACATTTTTGGCGTATTCCGCGATTTTGGTCCACACGACTCCTCCATCCTCCAAATATCCGCCTTCGGCATAAAGCCAAGCGTTCATATTGAGCGGATTCACGTCTTTTCCATTCAGATCATCAACTATCCCATGGGAGCGCAGAACCATAACCGCGGAAGTAATAGCGCAGCCGCAACGTCCGATTGTTGAAGTGCCCGGAATCGGCTCGCCGGTGTTCGGGTCTTTTTTCAAACAGTCCGAATAGTTGCCAGTGCCATAGTCTTTATCGGCCCATTCATTAGCCAATGGTCTTAGTGGATAATCCGACCTCACTTGGGTATAAAGCGGAACGGTTTTGATTTCAAGATCAAAATTGCCCGCGGAGCCGAATTCCCGCCAGTCTGATTTACCTCCGTTTTCGTCCGCCGCTCTCGCTCGCCATTTATAAATCCCGTTTGTCAATCCGCTAAACTCAATAATCGCCTCATTGCCGGAAGCGACAAAAGTGGAAGTGGCGATTCCTCCGTCATACAGGCCGGTGAATTCAGTTCCGCTTTCCCTTAATTCAACCTCAAAAGCGACATTGTCCCCGTCAGGGTCGGAAAGCGTCGCCTTGAAAACAACACTGTTGCCGGCGGTAACTCCTCCTTCCGTGAGTGGCGTCTCTCCGTCAAACTTGTATTGGGAGAGATTGTTCAAATCAGGATTCTCTTCAACCGGTCTGAGGGGATCAGAATCAAGCCAAGGGATAAAATTCACATTGTCAGAAACTTTGTCTCCAAGTCCGTCCGGATTTAACGCCGTCTGAGACGGTCCCGAAGCGTCTCCCCACCAATTTCCAACGGCAGTCACAATGTCGCCGTAATAAGAATCATTGTAAAGACCGTAACCCAAATTGCCGTAAATGGAGTTGCCCTCAACCCCAGCGCTTCCTTCCGACATATAAATTCCTGTGTCGCTGTTTCCTGAGATAATATTTTCGGAAACGAAATTGGCATAGGAATATTCAATGTAAACCCCCGTCAGATTCCCGGATATGTCGTTGTCCTTTATCTGTTCATTATCGGTGTTTTCCAAGACAACTCCGTATCCCGGGTTGTCGTGAATGTTGTTCCCGGTTATGATATTGCGCGAATTGACAGCAAAAACACTTCCGTCAATTTCAACTCCGGAATAAGCGCTTCCCGAAATGTCGTTGTCCTTAATAATATTATATGAAGAGCCAAACAGATAAATCCCGGATTCACCTCCGGAAATAACATTCCCTGAGATAATATTTCTGTCTGAGTCTTCAATATCAATGCCTACGAAAGAACTTAATATGCGAAGATTTTTTACGGTAACCCCGGTCCGCCACCTGAGCGAAACCACGCTGCCAAATTCGCTTCCAATAATGGCGTGGCTGTTTCCGTCAAGTGTGATGTTATCGCTCTCTATCTGAAAATCGCCATTCACATCAGCAGTCAAAAGGCATGTTTTTGTTGAGTTATTCCAAACACCGACGGAAAGACAATCCCCGCCGGTTGCGTTGTCGGATATGGAAAATGTTTGCGCGGAGGCAAAGAGAGGAAGGACGGCAAGTGTCGCCGTAATCGCCGAAAGATAAAGGAATCTGATTATTCTTTTATTATTCATTAAAAGTATCGCGCTTGCCGTCAACCGGCAAATTTACCCTTATTATACCTTCCGCAAAAAACAAACTCAACCGCTCTAGCCGGGATTGGTTTGATTAGCCTTTACTTTTTCGCCAAATATGGCATCATCTAAACAGATTGAGCAACTTAATAAAATAAAAAAGGAGGTGATTTGTCTTGGAAAGTATTATTAGGATAAGCGCCCAGACGCTTGGGCAAATGGATTTTCTTTGGAAAATCCTCGCGTTTTCTTTTCTGGGGCTAATCGCCTCGGAAATAATTTTTAAAGGATTTCCCGGCTTGGCGCGAATCGCTGGCCGGCCGCTAAGAAGCTTGACGAGAATATGCGGGCTGCCGGAAGAAGTCGGCAGTCTCCTGCTCTCGTCCCTGTTTGTTTCCACTATGGCGACAAACACGGTTCTCGCTTCCTGGCGGAAATCCGGAAAGATTAATGAACGGCAGATGATAACTGCCGCCATTCTCAACTCTGTTCCGGCGTATATGCGAAGGATTATCGTTTTTCTCATGCCAGTATTCATCCCTTTGTTCGGATGGATATTTTTCATCGGAGTGGTTTTTTGCCACTTGCTCGTTATCACGGCAAAAATCGCCTTTTGCATTTTTTACGGAAGCGGCGGAGGAACAATCGCGCCCGCGGCAACGAGCGAAAAGGTTGTTTCTTTACCGCGGGGCATTTCTTTAAAGGAAATGCCGGCGCTCCTCAAAAAACCGTTGAAAATGTTTTTCAAGATATCGTTAAGTCTGATGATTACAACCTTCCTCGTTTTGTTTTTCATAAACGCGGGGCTGTTGGAAAAGGTTGCCGTCCCTGTCCTTTACCCTCTTTTGAAGATTTTCGGCATTCCGCAAGCGATGTCTTCCGCGCTGATAGTCTTTTCGGCAGGAAACATAATTGTGGGGGCGGGAGTTTTTCAAACATTGCTCACAAACGGGGTCGGTATTCGCGAAGTTTTTGTCGGGGTGGTTTTCGGAATGTTAATCAGCCAACCCGCCATTGTGTTACGGCACGTCCTCCCAAACCATCTGGCTGTTTTTGGGAGGAAATCAACTTTCAGAATAGTCGGTTATTCTCTCGCTATTGTTATCTTAGTGAGAACGATAACCTTCTATATTTTTAAAATAGCATTGCTTTAAAACCCCTTTCGTTTGAACAAATGAGAGGGGTTGTTTTTATTTCAGTGTTTTTACCTTTTATAAGTGGTGAAAAAAAATTAATCCAGAAGCCCGTCCAAATTCACATCATACAAAATACGCTCCTGGACGAGTTTATAATTAATGATTTCTTCATTTTTGAACCAGTGATTGATTTCATTCTCAGCCTCTTCCACGGAACCTGATGCGTGAATCAAGTTTCTTACCGCCCTGCCATCAGCGTCCGCCATCTGGTATGAATCCAAAACGAAATCTCCGCGGATGGTTCCGACATCGGAGCCGAGAGGTTCCGTGCCACCAACCAGTTTTCTGACTATCTTAACGGCATGAGCCCCTTCCCAAACCATAGCCACAACCGGACCTTTGACCATATAGTTTTTCAAATTATTCAAAATGGCTTCCGTTATTTCAAACGGGTCTTCCGACGGAGGCTTCAATCCTTTTTCTTTATAACTCGCAATGGTCTTCTCTCCCGTGATTCTCCTCCACTCCGGATCAAGGGTATAATGTTTCTCTATATGTTCCTCAGTGGCGACAACCATTTTTATGGCTACCAATTTCAAGCCAATCCTCTCAAAACGCTTCGTGATTTCCCCTATCATTGACCTTTGGACGCCGTCAGGTTTTATAATAACCAATGTTCTCTCTTTGCTCGGATGAATTTTATTTTCCATATCTGCTATTTTACGCAAAGTGAAAAGAATTTGCAAACCGAGTGTCCTTTTTTCAAAAAAGAGGAGTTTAAATGACCTTTTTAAAATATCCTGCCAGAGTCGCTTTTACAGCTCTCCCGCAACCACTGGGGTTATCCTATTCTCGCCTTTATTGACGACCGTCAATAAAGGCGAGAATAGGATAAGGCAATTTCTTTATCATTTTTCAGATGTTTCAACAGTCAGTTTTTTGCCAGTCAGTTTTTCGCCGTCGCTTTTTATTTTGATTGTTCCGAGATTGATAGTGCTCAGAATTGGAATTTCAAAGCGGTTCAGCAGGTCAATTGTTTCTTTGTGCGGATGACCGTAGCGATTGCCGGCGCCGGCTGAAATTATCGCATATTTTGGGGAAACATTTTTAAGGAAAATTTCCGAGCTGGATGTTCTGGAGCCGTGATGCCCCACCTTCAACACATCGCTTTTAAGTCCTCCGTCCAACGAATCGCCAAGGGAAACCAGATATTTTTCCATCGCCCGTGGCGAATCACCAGTGAGCAAAAAAGAGGTGTTTCCGTAAACGAGTTTGGCGACAATGGAAGCGGTATTCGTTTCCATATCGGAAACATCTCGGTCAGGCAAAAGAATATCAACACGCACTCCGTCTCCCATATTTATTATCATCCCCCTCCGCGCCAAAATTTTCGGAATATTTTTCTCGGCGATAATTTTGTTCAGCTCCCTGTAAACCGATGAACGCGATTTTACTCCGGGTTCCATCGCCAACCCGATATCATACCTTCTGGCGACTTCAATGAATCCGGCGATGTGGTCTTTATCAGGGTGCGACTCAATTATCATATCAATGGAGCGGTCATAAAACGGCATCAGTTTGGAAAGCTCCCGCAAAACGGCGTTGTTCGGTCCGGCATCCAGAAGTATCTGGTTGCCGTTCGGCGCCTCAATGAAAATGGCATCGCCCTGCCCGACATCCAAAAACGCGACTGTCAGCCCGTCCCGAGTCTCCGCATAAACGGCGTACCAGACGAATATCGTCAACAAAAACATTGCCCCGAGAAACCAATACTTAAATTGTTTTTTTATTTTTTCCATTTATCTTGTAAATAATTATGGTGTAAACAGCGTAAATGGCAAGCATCAGCCAAAGCGGGAAATTTTGGACATTGAACGACGCGAACGGAAGTTTGGCAAAAAGTTCCACCACTCCGAGTTCATAACGCAAAAAAACAAAACTTATCCAACCGAAAGGAATACTCAGAAGGAGGGAAAACATACCCAATGCCCCTGTGATGAATCCGAAAAGCATCGTTACCGGAACAAAAATCAAAACCAAAAGATTGACGGGGAGGCTCACGACGGAAAACATTCCCATTTTATATAAAAGCAAAGGGAGAACGAAAATCTGAGTTGCCAATGTGGCGGAGGCGATTTCGCGGATTTGAAATTTTTTCGGAACAAAATGAAGTTTTTTCTCAATATGAGGAGCGAGCCAAATAATGGCGAAAGTCGCCAGAAATGAAAGCTGGAACCCGGCGTCAAAACGTAAAATTTTCGGATTATTCAAAATCATAAAAAATCCTGTGAGAAAAAGGGCCCAGGTTATTTCGTAAACTCTTCCGGTCGTTCTCGCCAAAACGACCAGCAATGACATCAGTGAGGCGCGCACCACCGTAGCGGAGGCGCCGGTCATTATGGCAAACAAGATGATACCAAGAACTCCCAGACTCGTCGCGAAAACTTTCGGCAAAAAAGAGAGGATGCGCATAACCGTATCCGCCACAAGAGAAATATTGTATCCGGAAAGAACGACAATATGAATAATTCCGGTTTTTCTGAAATCCTCCAATAGATTTTTGCCAATCGCCCGCTTGGCGCCGACGGTGAGACCTCCCATAAAAGCGGTGTACGGTTCCGGAATGACTTTAGACAGGGCGGAAAGATATTTCTCTTTCAATGAGAACATTTGGCGTTTTACCCAACTTCCCTTTCCCCGCGCGACAAGGTTTATTTTTGGATACAGTATTTCATAATAGATGCCATCTTTCGCGAGATAGCCTACCCAATCAAAATCGCCGTTAAAATTCTCGGGTTTTTTCAATCCGCCGGGGCGGACTGATATTTTCAGTTCATCTCCGTATTCAAACTCCGGATAATGCCAGGCGTAAACAAGAATTTTTACATTGTCCGTTTCCACTATCAGGCGGGTATTTTTCTCCCGTTCATCCGGTTCATCAACCACAATTCCCGTCAAATCCGCCTTTCCTCCGGTGGCGACAATTGACTCAAAACGACTTAAATCGGGCGGGGTGTCCTTGATTTCATAGCGCCCCATTCCTAGCCCAACCGCAATTAGAAAAATTGCCACCAAAGCCACCGGCTTCCACCTTCCTTTCATAAGCGAAGTGGTAAAAATTACAATTCCCGCCAAAACAAAAAAACCCGCAAACGCCCAACCCCAATCAACAAAAGAGCGGAGCAACACTCCGCCGATAAAACCAGCCAGAAAAACAACCGCCCTTTTTTGATTCATAACTAAAAACTAAAACATTGTCCTCGTTTCTTTTTTGTTCATCGCTTCATTGGCGAGGCGGTCAGCTTCTTTGTTTTTCTCGCGCGGGATTTCCGTAAACGAAATCTTGCCCAGCTCCATCCGCAAATTCCAAATTTTTATGAAAAGCGGAAAAAGTTTTTCTTCTTGAATTTTGTATTTTCCTCCAAGCTGGCGCGCCACCAACTGGCTGTCTATTCTTATTTCTATTTCCATTTTTTTAGCTTTCTCTTTTCCGAACAGCTGTTTTACTTTTTGCAAGGCGAAAATGACGGCCTCGTATTCCGCCTCGTTGTTGGTCCGCGTTCCGATGTCTTTTGAGTATTCTTTAATGGCGGAACCTTTTTCATCCGCAATAACAACGCCAATCCCCGCCAGTCCCGGATTCCCCCTTGACCCACCATCCGTATAAATAATTATCTTTTTTATTTCTTTGGGCATTTTTCCGTTTTTATTCCGAATAAAAACAAACCCTCAAACCTCCTTCGGGAATATATCTTAGGGCTTGGTTATAAATCGCTTTTAGCGTTCCTTTATCCAACTCTTTATGCAGAGGAATGGTTAGTGCTTGTTCAAAATTATCTTCAATCTTTCTTTTTAATTTCACATGACTGCCTTTCTGATTATCAATCGCAAAATCGAAATCATTAAAGATTTTAACAACATCACCCTCTGAAAGAACTTTCAATTTAGGCACAAGTGGCGTTCAATTCAAAATTAACCAAAATTGAAGGTTTGGGCGCCAGACCAAGGGCGGACAAATCTTCTCCTTCCAACTGAAGCTCAACGGCTTCTTTAATGTTGCCCGCCAATTCGTCAAGAGTTTTGCCCTGCGTAACAACGGGCAAATCAACGCCTTCAGCGACATAATATTTGTCACCTTTGTGAATATGGGATTGGATAATATGTCTCATAATATTATTATTCTACTATAAGTTTGACTCAAATTCAATGACGCGATTTCGCCGCATTGAATTCGGAAAACCCCGCTTCCTCGGTTATTTCTCCATGACCAAGGAATAAAAAACGAACCTTACAGAAGTTTTATATCAACAATCTTCAGCCGCAATTCAATTTTCCCGGCGAAAAATGATTTTTCCAGCGTGGCGGCGAGGTCTATTTTTTGCCCCGCTTTCAATTTAAATTTTTCGCCGTCGCCGACGAAAAATCCTATTGCCGGCACTTTCTTGCCCGCCGAATTTCTAAAATCCAGCCCGAGATGAATTCCTCCGTTCCCGAATTTCCTGACATTGTCTATCTCCAAACCGGAAAATTTGAATATCGGCTTCGGGTTGTCCATCCCAAACGGCTGCAATTTTTCCATCATCGCCCACGTGTTCCAATTCACATCATCAATGCTCATTTCCATATCAATATTCAAAATGTTGTTCTCGGTTTTTTCCTTGGGCATTTTTTTGTGAGTATCCAGAAATTCTTTCTTTAACTCGCCGATTTTGTTTTCTTCCGCTGAAAAACCTCCGGCGAAAGCATGTCCGCCGTAATTCAGCAAAAGCCCTTCTGGAAGATTTTTCATCAAATCAACCAAATTGACGGAACCTTTGCTTCTGCAAGAACCTTTGGCATCTTTTCCCTCTCCTTTTCCCCAAAGAAACACAGGGACTTCGTGTTCTTCCAGAAGGCGGTTGGCGGCGATGCCTAAAACTCCGGGATGCCAATCCAAATCACCCTCAAATATAATGGAGGGAGGCGTTTCTCTTTCTCGGATTTCAGCGTTAACGGTTTTTAAAATGTCTTCAACGGCCTTTTTTCTTTCGTCGTTCATTGAATCCAAATGTTTCGCCAGCCGGTCACATTCCTCTGGAGATTCGGAGGTCAAAAGACCAAGGCTTATATTCGCGTGGTCAAGCCGGCTCGCGATATTGATGCGGGGAGCTATCATAAAAGCGATGTCGTCCTCCGCGACATCCGAAGGTTTAAGGCGCATTCTTCTAAAAAAGGAGAGTAGTCCGGGACGGCGGGTCTTTTTGAGAACCTTCAGTCCAAAACTGACTAGAACGCGATTTTCCCCAAGAAGAGGGACCATGTCGGCGACAGTGGCTATGGCGACCAGTTCCAAAAGCCATTTTTCCCAACCGGGCGTAATGTTAAAATCTCCCCGTTTGATGAGCGCCTGGACAACTTTAAAAGCGACCCCCGTTCCGCAAAGAGATTTGAAGGGATAATCGTCATTTTTCTGTTTGGCGTCAACTATCGCGAAAGCGGGGGGTGGCTCATCCGGAGAAATATGATGATCGGTTACGATAACATCAACGCCTGCCGCATTCGCCTTTTCAATCTTTTCTCCCCCGGTGATTCCGCAATCAACGGTTACAATGAGTTCCGTTTTTTCTTTTATAAGTTTGTCCACCGCCTCCATACTGAGCCCGTAGCCGTCAAGATTTCTGTCTGGAATGTGAACATGGAAATTTTCAAAACCTATTTTTTTAAAAAATTCACAAAAAATAACACTGGCGGAGACGCCGTCTGCATCATAATCGCCGAATATCACTACGCACTCACCCTCCCTAATCGCCAGTAAAATTCTCTCCACCGCTTTTTCCATACCCGAAAGAAGGAAAGGATTATGAAGACCTTTTTCGTAGTCAGGATTGAGAAACTCTTCCGCATCCTCGGCTGTTTCTATTCCCCTGTTCAACAAAACGCGCCGAATCAATTCGGGATAATCTTTCAATCCGTCCGAATCCCCGACGGAAGACGGTTCTTTTAACACCCATTCCTTCATAATGCTAACCAGTATATCACAAAAAACGCAATGAAAATAAATAAATGAATATATTTATCGGGCTTTTTGTATTAAAATAACATTATGAAAAAGACAGCTCAAGCCCTTGTTGTTATCGCTCTTTTTACTTTCCTCGCCGTCCCTCCAATGGCCGCGAGAGAGCAAATATTGGTTGGAGCGGTGAAAAACTCAAAAAACTATTTGGAAAAAGTTTTCTTTGCCAGTGGTGGCGAAAAGTACGAGACCAAACACAATCCGGGTCTTGAGCTAAAAGAACGAAAAGAAATCAAAATCCTCATCGTGCCTGGACATGACAAGGAAAGTGGTGGAACGAGATTTAGAAATATTAAAGAATCCTCCTTAAACGCCGAGTTGGGGGAAAGAATTTATAACCTACTCAAGGGAGAAAAGGAATTCAAGGTATATCTCGTCAGAGGAAAAAGCGGATACCTCCCTGAATTCTTGTCTTATTTTAACGACCAAAAAGAAAGCATAAAACAATTTGAATTTGCGCACCAAAAAGTGACAAACTATTATGAGCGAAAAGGACTGATAACGGATAAGGAATGGATTGTTCATAATAGCGCCTCGCCGGACGCCGCCAACAAACTTTATGGCATAAACAAGTGGGCCAATGAAAATGATGTTGATGTTGTTTTGCACATTCATTTCAATGACTACCCAAGAAGAAATCTTGCCAAACGCGGAAAATACTCCGGTTTTTCAATTTATATCCCGGAAAAACAATTTTCAAATTCCAAGAAAAGCATCGCCCTCGCCAAGTCGGTCTTTGACCGATTGAAAAAAAAATTTGCCATAAGCAATTTGCCAAAGGAAAAAATGGGTATAATAGAAGATCAAAAGCTTATCGCGGTTGGCTCTTACAATACATTGAATGCCGCTTCCCTCCTGATTGAGTATGGTTATATTTACGAACGCCAGTTCACCAGCCCAACTATCAGAAAGCTTGTTTTGCAAAGAATGGCAAAACAAACTTTCTTGGGGGTAAAAAACTTCTTCCAGAGAAGAAAAAACAACAGCGATAAAGAGGATGAAGAAAAATTGGTCCATAAATGGGGGAGGAATTTAAGGCGCGGAATGAACGGTAATGCGGACGTATTTTTTCTCCAGACGGCTCTTGCTGAAGAAGGACTTTACCCCCCCGAAGGGCGGTCAAAAAACAGTTGTCCCATAAACGGGAATTTCGGACCATGCACCCTTAAGGCGGTGATTGATTTCCAAAAGTCCTACGGCATAAAACCGGCAGTAGGGAAGGTTGGACCGCTCACGCGCGCCAAATTAAACGAAATATATTTCTGACAAAAAGACAACCAGTGGAAATTTTGCTATAATTTTCAATATTATGAAGAAGAAAAATTGTGTTTTTTGTAAAATCGCAAGCGGAGAAATTCCAGCCGACAAAATATACGAGGACGAAAACTGTCTGGCGTTTTTGGATGCCACTCCGGTCAACCCGGGACATACCTTACTTATCCCAAAAGAGCATTATGAAAATCTTTATGAATTGCCGGACAATCTTTTTTCAAAAATGGCGCCGGTTATCAAAAAAATCGCTCTCGCCGTTAAAAAAGGAATTAAGGCGGAAGGAATAAATATCGGGATGAACAATGAAACGGCGGCGGGGCAAATTGTTCCGCACGCGCATTTCCACATCATTCCGCGGTTCACCGGCGATGGACATCGGCACTGGAAAGGTGGGGATTACTCAGTGGGGGAGGCCAAAGAAATAGCGAGAAAAATAAAAGAAAGCTTATAAAAAGATTCCTTATTTTTCGCTCTTTTCCAGTGCCTCAATGCCAGGGAGAGTGCCTTTTGAAAGAAATTCCAGCATCGCTCCCCCACCCGTTGAGACAAAGGAAAATTTATCCAAAATCCCCAGTTTTCTTATAGCGGCAACAGTATCCCCTCCGCCTACCACTGATCTCACTCGTGAGGCAGCGATTATTTTTGCAAGCGTCTCTGTCCCTTTTTCAAAACCCTTCATCTCAAAATCCCCGAGAGGACCATTCCAGAGAACAAATTTTGATTGTGAGACCAAATCCTTGAGCATAATCAAGGTGTTGGGTCCACAATCAAGGATACTTTCATTTTTTATGCGAACATCAATGGGAAGAATTATTTTTTTGTTATTTAAATATCTTTTTATATCAGTCTTCTTGTCATACACCGATTTTCCTATTTTTAATCCTTGCCCTTTAAAAAAATTATTCGCCAAAGCCCCTCCGATAAAAATATTGTCGGCGATTCTGATGAATTTTTTCAGAACTCCAAGTTTGGTGCCAAATTTTACCCCTCCTAAAATTAAAAGGAACGGATGTTGGGGATTGAAAACCATTTGAAGATTTTTAACCTCTTTCTCAAAGAGAAGTCCCGCAAAAGAGGGCATCAGCTTGGGTAAAAGGACGATAGAAGCGTGTTTTCTGTGCGAAGCGCTGAAAGCGTCATTAACGTAGATGTCCCCCAACCTTGCCAAACGTTTCGCAAAAGAAAGGTTATTTTTTTCCTCACCTTCATTTGAGCGTAAATTTTCCAAAAGCAAAATTCCGCCATCTTTCAATTTTGATATTTTTTTTTCAGTTTCCTGACCGAACAGTTCCTGCGAAAAATCAACTTTTCGGCGTTTGGACAAAAACTCGGCGACTGGACGGAGACTCTTCGCCCTTCCGGCACTTAAATGGCTGATTAAAATAATTTTGGCGCCTTTTTTTCTAAGCAATTCAACGGTTGGCCATGTCCTCTCAATGCGAAAATCATCGGTAATTTTCCCCTTTTCCATAGGCACATTAAAATCAACGCGCAAAAGAACCTTTTTGCCTTTAACTTTCGCATTTTTTACGCTCCGCAACATTATTTTATTTTTTCCGCTATTTTTAATATTTTTCCAAAATGGTCGGAAATTAAACTTTCATGCCCTATGAGAAGTCCTTGGACTCCCGCACCCGATAAAAAGCTCTCGGCGTTCTCAGGATTAACCGAGCCACCATACAGAACAGGGAACTGACGCGCTAAATCCTTTCCGCTGAAGGGCAAGATTATCCGTCTTATGTAAATCACCATTTGCAAAACATCTTCCGGCGTGTCCGCCTCGGAAGCTTTTTTCCCAATCGCCCAAATCGGCTCGTACGCGACAATCAGATTCTTTAACAATTTTCTCGGCGCGCCCTTCAGTCCCTCCTCAATTTCCTCCCTCACAAAAGTCAGATAATCCTCACCGTCGGAGCGACTTCTTTCTCCTATGCAAAAAATAACTTGAAACCCGTTCTTCAGTGCTGTCTTTATTTTTTTGTTAACCGTCTCGTTTGTTTCTTTGAGATATTCACGGCGTTCAGAGTGCCCGATAATAACATATTCAACTCCGGCGTCCTTGAGCATGCCGGCGGAAATTTCTCCAGTGTAGGATGTTTTTCTGTCATCCCAAAAAATATCCTGCGCCCCGGTTTTTATTCCCTTGTTTTTTGTTTTTAATTCATTTAAATAGATGAACGGGGGGCAAACCACTGTTTCCGTTTTTTTGAGCTTGACGGCTGTTTTTTTAATTCCTCCAAAAATCTCTTTCGCCTCTTTCAGCGACCAAGGATTCATTTTCCAATTGGCGATTATCATTTTCTTTGCCATTACTTTTATTTTAACATCCCGAGGAATTTTTACAAAGAAAAACCCCGGCTGACTTCGCCGGGGTAGAACAGTTAAATCTTTTTAAGTTTTATTTATTTTTCTATTTATTTCCCATAAAAGGTTAATTTATTGTCACGCTTTTTGCGCATGACAATAAATTCCCCAGTTAGATCCTCATAGTATCCCTTTATGTTCGCCAAGGGATCCAGGAGGAAAGTTTTGATGGTGGCTTCCATCACCCGCGCTCCGTAAAGCGCCGAGTATCCTTTCTCCACTAAGAAATCTTCCGCGGACTTTTTAAGGATAAGGCGCACGCCCGTGTGCATTATCCTCTCGTTCAATATTGCGATTTGCAATTGCAATATTTTTCTTACTTTTTCGGGGTTAAGAGGCTGGAAATCAATGATTCCCTCCTCTCCCCCGAAGCGAGAGAGGAGTTCGAGAGGAAGCGTTTTCATAACCGCCTTCCTGGCGATGGATCCCACCATGGCCCCCCTCGTGGGAAGCGCCATGGTTTTTTCTAGTGCTCCGAACCCTACCGTATCAGGTCGGCCTGATACGATTTTTCTTATTTCATTCTGAGCTAAGTTCGACGTCAGAATGATATAAGAGTTTGAAAAATCCGTTACTTCGTTGTTGGCAAGCGTTAGCTTGCCCTCCTCCAAAATCTGGAGGAGTATCCTCCCGAGATCTTCGTGAGCTTTTTCAAACTCATCGAAGATCAGGACCGAAAGATTCGGACCGATTTGCGAGATTATTTCTCGCGCCTCAATCCTCAACCTCCGCTTCTGATCCCTCGCCTCTTTGTTGAAATGATTGGCGAGGGATTCATATTCAGCGGTCACGGCATCAAGCCTCTCTCTCAAGGAGCGAATCACTGGATTACGCTCCTTGAGCTTCATATGCGGCTCATCCAGCGTCTGCTGCAAAAAAAGTGCTGGATCTTTCTTGCCCTTGTTTTTGGGGTCATTTCTGTCAAAATGCCCCACGTAGCCGGAGGGAGATCCGACTAACTTTGAAAGCGAGAAAGACTCCTGAAATTCCCCGCAACTGAAAATGTTGGCGGGGGGTCTCTCTCCCGGCTTATACATATCAATCCCCCCAAGAAGTGCCCAGGAAAAAAGCCTGGCTAGCTCTGTTTTGCCGACTCCAGATGAGCCGACAAAAATGACTCCTCCGATGGCCTTATTCGGCCTTAATAAGCCGGCGTGATAAATGTTGAGTTCCCTCAACATCTTTTTTTTAGCAAAACTATGCCCGATGAGATATTTATCAAAAAATCTCTCGGCCTCTAAAATTTTTGGGGATTTTTTCCCCGGTTTCAACTCTCTCATTTTAAACCTCCCTTTCTATGTGTTTGTATTTTTTATGTTAAAGGGCTTGCTATCATCCCTAATATAAGGAAATCATAATGCCACCCCAAAGTCAATTTTTTATTCCACCAAATCCACCGAAACCCGGTTTCGGTGGATTTGAGCCTTTTCTATCCTCGCAAGCTCGTGGAGGAAGTGAATCAATTCACTTCCTCCCATTTTATAAAGGTGTATTCGTCATCTGAAAAAGGAGTCATCGGTGGCGGGTCAGACATCAGGTTTCTGTCATAATTGTTTTCCCTGTTTTTATAGCCGGAAATAAAAGTGCCGTTGCTGGAAATCCATTGAGTTCCAACCCTGCCTTTGCTCACGATTGATCCTGTTATTTTAAGGAGGTTCCTTTTAACATCAGACCGCAAAGAGGAAGGGACTCTGTATCGCCCGCTTTCCACATAATGGTTTCTCCCGAAGTGTCCTTTTTGAGCGACAAAAATTCCCCTCAACTCCATATTGTCCGGAGAATCAAGCGGAATGCGGACACTGTTCTCTCCAATAACAAGCAGGCCATCCGAGCCATCAAGATGATTGTAAGTCAAATTCCCTTGAAGCCAAACATCGGTGACCCCGTTTGAATTTATTAAATCAGCCGAAGCGATTGATACTTTTCCTTCCACTACCCCCCCAACCCACAAATCATCCTCAACAAAAATAAGACTGCAGTCCGACGGGACGGGATAATTATTGTAAAAACTTTCTCGGGATATGTATTCAGGACTCCAGTGCCATCCTTCGTCACTACTGTAACTTTCAATGTTCTTTACTCTTGTAACCTTAAAAATATCAACGGTTCCGTCACTTTTGAATATAGCGTGGTATCCTCTCACCCCGGAGGGAGGGATATAAATCCCGTAATTTTTTGCCGCTGTTTTCATTTTTGATAAATCAACGGTAATACCGGTAAAATCAACCGGCTCCACTGGAAACCTCCATAAATCAAAACCGCTTCCCGCCCCGAAAACCCCGGGTTTTTCCGTGGCGGGGTCGCATCCGAAAGAGGATGTGCATTTCCATACTCCTTCGGGGGAAGCGCTCGTAACCAAAGAATCATTCTCCCCATCCATCCTTATTCCGCCGTTTGAATGATATTTCCCTTTTATTTTCCTGTCGGGACCGGCCCAAACACTGTCGTTAATAATATAGGCATATTCAGCCACGGAGGGTCTCGCGTAACGAACCGAGACCTCTCTTTTAACAGCGGGGTCGTCGTATGTCCAGCCGGTTGACGATATATCAACAGACCTTAATGTCCCGCACTGGCTGTTTCCGTTTATCTCCAGAGAAAATTTTCCGATGGCTGACCCTTGCGGATCAAAATATTCATGCTCATACGGTCCGGGGCTCACTCCTGTTTTATCAGTCAAATCATCAGGATAATGAGAAAGAAACCAACTGTAATAATCAACGCCCGCCTCGGCTATCTGCATAGCTGATTCTTTGTCCGCCTTTTTGTTCTGGAGACGATTCTGAGCAAAAAGAAAACCGCTCATCCCACCCAAGAGCATCAGCATAATTCCCGCAAAAACCAAGACTAGCAGAGTAATGGAGCCACTGCTCTTCCCTGTTTTTACCCGCTCTTTCGCCCTCTCCCCAAAAAATATATTTACGATTTTTTGTTTCATTGTTTATAAATTATTTTTTAAATTTCTTATCTGGGCGGTGGAATAGAGTGTAAATTCTTCTGGAGCTCGTCCTTCTACAATATTGACCACCAGTTTTATTTTTACAAGACTAATCTCGCTGATATTGCTCAAATCGGTAACCTTATTCCCGTGAGAATCAAAATAAGAAAAGACCGGCTGTTGCGCAGAATTGCGAATGTATCCAGACGCAAGCGAGACCTTCTCATTTGCCGGGTCATACACCAAAGGGTCTCCCGATGATTTTATCTCCCCTCTCTCAAGATTGATTCCATTAAGAGTATATCTTACTCTTTCAACCTTATTGTCTCTGTCAACATTGCTGTAAAAAATAAATTCAGAAGAAGAAGCGCTTACTATGGGATAGGAACCCGTATCTGAATAAGTCGCCTCTCTTATTTCCTTAACCATCTTTTCCACACCTTTTCTTGCATTATTGACCGCGAAAGACTGTTGAATAATAAAAGCATTCGCCCTGTAAAAAGAGACGATTGCCCAAGAAACGGCGGCGAAAATTAAAGCGGTCATTGAAATAACCGCCACTGTTTCAATGAGTGTGAATCCTTGACCATTTCTTGAAAGACGGATAGAAATTTTTTTAAAATTCATCATAATTTATTTATTATTATCTCAAAATGAGATTGCCCCGCCACATCAACTGTTGAACTGGATGTTTCATAGCCCGTTTTAGACACTTCCAAAATATAATTTTGGTTAACGAGCGGGGTAAAAAAAACCTGTCCACAAGAAGACGTCGTGAACGTCTTATTATAACCCAATCCGTAAAGTCTGGCAGTCACCCCGGAAACGACGTTGTTCAAATCATCTTTGACGGAAACCAAAAGAGTATCGTCTGAGTGGGCAACTAATGTCAAATCCGTGGTATTAGCTGTTCCCGGAGAAATATTCACTGGCTGAAAAGGACACGACTCGGATATGTCATACCCCGACACTGTCCCACCAACAGTTACATCGTAGATGTCAAATTCCAAATTGTCAATTTTAAGCGTTCCGTCAGCGCCAGTGGAAAGATCTTTTGAATATTTGTAAATAGGATCATCGTTTAAGTCTTTTCCTATAGTCTTCTGCCCTCTCATATTGAAAGGAATGTTCGCGAGCGGAATCGGTCCCGCCCTCCATGAAATTCTCCAATCAAGAATTTCCGGGGTTATGCCTGTCTTTTCTGTTGCCAAATAGGCCTTTAGCCGCAGCGTTGAATATGTACTGGTTGAGAGCCCGCTCAAGTCAATGGGAGAAATTTCAAAACCGGCGGAATTCCCGGGTAAATCCGTATCCGGAATTAAGGAGTAACCTGTTCCATTATAATAGAAAACCCTGTATTTAACCGTTGTACTCGCCAACACGCTGTCATTCCACGAAAATTCTTCCCAGTTAACAAGGTTTGCCACCCCCCCTATATCTTCGGACAAGAGATATCCTGAGGCCCAATAAAACCCAGGGGACTCTTCTTCCAGCACAGCCACTCCGCCATTCGCGGTCGTGCTCGCCGTGGTGCTTGCGTAATCAGAGACCTTCAACCAATCATCAAAGGTATCGTTCCAATCAAAATCCTTTACGGGCTCCCATGTTTTTACCATTTTAGAGCTTAATTTATCAATAACAAAACTTGCTTCAGTCGTTTGACCTTCCAGAACGGTAAGATTTGCCGGATTGGGGCTGACATTATACGCGTCAGCCGTATAAGTTTGGGCCGTGCTGTATCCGTCTTTAGTAACGGTAACTTCATAGGCGGATGAGGTGGTGGCGGCGGGAAAGACAACTTTGCCATCCGAATTTGTCAAAACGGTTGTTGAAATCGGCGGGTTGGCGGAAGAATTCTCAATGTGAACTTGTGCTGACTGAACAGGTAAAACAGATGCGTCAAAAACATTTATTTTGAGTGTCCCTCCGCCTTGAAGGGTTTCAATTCCCTTGGGAACAACATTAGAGACGAAAACAGTGGACTTGGATGAGCCTGGCCATGCCACTTCAACTCTGACCACCTTGTAATCAGCAACGATGCCATTTTCATCATTGACTCCTTCGCCATCTTTTGGGTCGTCCACATAATTAACAAAAACGCTTCTTGTATATTGAATGCCGTTTAAGATAATTGTTTCAGTTTGAGGAATGTTTCCGGAAACCATCCCTCCGACGGTTCCCACTTCGTTATACGGCAAGTTTCTTACCATTTCCATACGCTCAACCGCCAATGCGGTGGCCCCCGCTTTCGCCTTGATTTTTCCGGCAAGTCTAATCCCCATATTAAAAACCCCAAAAATAGAAACAAAAACGAGCAACATTAAAGCGGTGCCTACAACGGTTTCAATAAGAGAAAATCCAGTGGCGCAAGGTGGCGTTTCCGGACAACCTCCCTTAAAAAAGAATGGCTTCGTTGAATTATTTCCGACATCTGTCATTTAAATACTATTATAACATAAACAAATCGTCCCCAAATAAAAACACGCGCCTTTCGATGGCGCGTGTTTTTTCGTCAATATTTAATTTTACAATTCACCTCCGCATTTCTTGCAAACACGAATATTTTTTTTCCCAATCTTCTTTTTTGCCGAGCGAACAGGTTTTGAGCAAGAAGAACAAACCAGCATGGCATTTGAAGCGTCAACAGGAGTCGGCATTTGAATTATTTGCCCTTTTTGTCCCTGTTTTTTGGGTTTGGAATGTTTTTTGGCCACACTCACTCCTTCAACCACTATTTTATTCTTTCCTGGAAAAACATGGGTAACTTTCCCCGATTTTCCTTTATCTTTGCCTGAGATTATTTTTACCTTGTCATCTTTTTTAATTTTCATAGAAATTTTCCCGATTTAATTTTTCTAAACAACCTCCGATGCCAATGAGATTATTTTATTATAACCTCTCTCTTGAATCTCCCTGGGAATGGGACCGAAAATTCTCCCCCCCTTCGGCTCTTTCTTTCCTTTGTCAATGATAACAGCCGCGTTTTCGTCAAAACGAATATAAGAACCGTCTTTCCTTCTGAAAGGCTGTCTTTGTCTGACGACCAATGCATGAAGGACATCCTTTTTCTTCACCATTTTTCTCGGCTCCGACAATTTAACCGAAACAACTATAATGTCGCCGATGCGCGCGTAACGCCTTCGGCTCCCCCCAAGAACCTTAATAACCTGGATTATTTTGGCTCCGGTATTGTCAGCTACATTTAATCTTGTTTGAGTTTGAATCATATTTTTTTTCCCATATACGGGAAAGTCCGATTAAAATAAAAACTTTTAAATTTTTATTCACAATTTACCCACGACCGCAAAATGTTTGTCCTTGGATACCGGTCTGCACTCCTCAATCATTACTTTATCGCCAACCTTACACTCATTTTTCTCGTCGTGAACTTTGTATTTTTTGCTCACGCTGATATATTTTTTGTATTTCGGATGTTTTTTATAACTGTCCACAGAAACAATGACAGTTTTTTCCATTTTATCCGAAACAACTTTTCCTTTTAATTTCTTTGCCATAATTTTATGTTAAACTCTTGAAATAATTTTTGTTTTCAATGGCAGTTTCGCCCCCGCCTTTCGCAACGCCTCGCGCGCCGTCTCCCGATCAACTCCGTCAATTTCAAAAATAATCGTCCCTGTTTTCACGGGAGCCACATAGCCGACCAAATCTCCTTTTCCCTTACCCATCCCGACCTCGGCGGCCTTGGCGGTTATCGGTTTGTCAGGAAAAATTCTTATCCAAATCTTTCCGTTTTTCTGGACAAAGCGACTCATCGCGCGCCGCGCCGCTTCAATTTGATTGGATTTTATCCATTTCGGCTCTTCCGCTTTAAGCCCATAAGAACCGAAAACAATCCTCGCTCCTCTTGTCGCGATCTGCTTCTTTTTGGGATTTATCCTCCCTCTCTGCCATTTTCTGAATTTTACTTTTTTTGGAAATAATGCCATTTTATTCTAATATTTCTCCCCTGTAAATCCAAACCTTTATTCCTATATGTCCATAGGGCAGGTGTGCCCTCTCTGAGGCAAAATCAACATCGGCCCTTAATGTCTGCAAAGGTATTCGCCCCTTCTTCAGCCATTCCTTTCTGCTCATCTCCGCCCCTCCCAATCTTCCCGCCAAAGATATCTTCACTCCTTTCACATCTTTATTGGCAATCACTTTTTCAATCGTCTGCTTCATCACTCTCCTGAAAGGAAATCTTTTCTCAAGATTTTCCGCCACCATTTGGGCCACTATTTTGGCGCGCGTTTCAGGGAAGCGAACTTCCTCCACATTTAAATTAATCTCCCGGGGAATTTCCATCCCCATTTTAGCTATTTTTTTCCGTATTTCATTTTTTAAATTTTCCGAGCCTTCCCCCTTCCTCCCTATCACCAATCCGGGTCTTGATGTTTTTATTATAACATTCATTCTGTTGGGCGATCTTTCTATCTCAATAGATTCAACATACATTCCCCTTAATTTTTTTTCAAGCCATTCTCTTATTAAAATATCAGCCTTCAAGAAAAACCTGTATTTTCGCAAGTTAAACCATCGCGATTTCCAGCCGCGAATGACTCCTATTCTGAATGCATATGGATGAACTGTTTTACTCATAATTTTAAATTTATTTCTTTACCTCTTCCTTTTTCTCCTCCAAAACAATATTAATGTGGGATGTTCTCTTTTTATAGGCATGCGCCATTCTCCTCCACACAGGTCTCCATCTCTTATACGCCGGACCCTCGTCAACCCTGATTTCCTTAATATACAAAATTGTATTGTCAATGTCTATTTTATTATTGTTTTTGGCATTACTTATCGCTGATTTTAAGAGTTTCTCTATCGCTGGAGCTGATCTTTTGGAGGCAAATTTAAGATGGGCGAGGGCGTCGTTAACCTCTTTCCCCCTGATTAAGTCCGCCAAAAGGCGAACCTTGCGCGGGCTTAATCTATAATAATTTAATTTTGCCGTTATATTTGCCATATTATTTCACGGTCTTCGCCGCCTTGGCAGATGCTACTTCAGCATCCTTTTTCTTTTGTTCCAATTCTTTCTGCATCTTTCCTCCGTGCTTGATGAATTTTCGTGTCGGGCTGAACTCGCCTAAACGATGTCCGACCATATCTTCTGTAACTTTAACGGGAATAAAATCCTTCCCATTGTGCACTCCAAATGTATAATCAACCATTTCTGGGGATATCTGAGAGCGTCTCGCCCATGTCTTAATAACCGTGCCGTCGTCTGGATTTACGGCGTTTATTTTCTTTAATAATTTTTCATCCACATAGGGACCTTTTTTAATTGATCTTGCCATAAAATTATCGCTTCTTTTTCTTTCTTCGGTTTATAATAAAGATATTTGAATATTTCTTAATTTTTCTCGTTTTGACACCCCTAATTCCTTTACCCCATTTATTTTTCGGCCTTCTCATTCCCGCTCCAGCTCTTCCTTCTCCTCCTCCAAAGGGATGGTCAACCGGATTCATGGCTGAACCGCGAACGGTAGGTCTGATTCCCATCCATCTTGAGCGTCCAGCTTTTCCTATAACCACCAATCGGTGCTCGCTGTTGGAAACTTGCCCAATACTTGCCCACGCTTTCTCAGAAACCTTCCTCACTTCCCCTGAGGGAAGCTTGAGCATGGCATATTGTTTGTCATGAGCAATCACTTCAGCGTAATTTCCCGCCGATCTTCCCAACTTTGCTCCCGATTCAGGTTTCAATTCAATATTGTAAACAAACGTTCCAACCGGCATCTTCCCTAAAGGGAGTCTGTTTCCGGGCTTAATCTCCGCCTTTTCGGACGCGATTATTTTATCTCCCGGTTTAATCTGCGCCGGAGCGAGAATATATCTTTTTTCCCCGTCCGCGTAAACAACCAAAGCGATAAAACCTGACCTGTTCGGGTCGTATTCTATTGTCTTTACAACCGCCGGAATATCGTTTTTCCCATACTTGAAATCAATATCTCTGTAAAGTCTTTTGGATCCGCCTCCCTTATGTCGAACGGTGATTCTCCCGGCCGAATTCCTGCCTTTGGCTCTTTTAAAGCCTTTCGTCAAGTTTTTCTGCGGTTTTGAAGCGGTCAAAACTTCCCGATAATTTATTCCGGTCATATGCCTTCTTGACGGTGTTGTCGGTTTGTATGTTTTCATTATACTTCTATCTTATCTCCTTTTTTCAAATAAATTATCGCTTTCTTGAAGCCTGATTTCACACCCCTTTTTCCTCTCACAAATCTCCTTTTTGAAGGAGAGTTCACAATCGCGACTTTCTTCGGATAAATGCCATAGGTTTCTTTAATCGCCCTTTTTACCATTGGCTTATTCGCGTTCTTTCTTATTTTAAAAATATACGCCGCCCGTTCCCCCAAAGAAGTGGCTTTTTCAGTAATATGGGGAGCAATCAAAACACTCAAAGAAAAAGCGGAAGCCTTTGCCGCGCTTTTTGGTTTCTTTTCTTCTTTAGAGACCGATTCTTTTTTTACTTCCTCTTTTTCTTTGAGGTTTCTTTCAAAACGGGCTCCTTCCTTTTTCTTTTTAAAAATGTCAGATAAAGCCATAACAAATTAAAACACCCTTTTCTCGGGTACAGTTTGTATGCTAACAAATAGCGTCAAATAAGTCAATCACAGCCCTATTGATTAATACTTCAAAAGAATTCGCCCTGAAAATCAACGCCAAGACATTATGAGCCGAACATTAAAAGTCCCGGCTTGAGGAGAAAAATGGCACCCAAAATGAGCATCAGAACGCCAGCTATCAGTCGCGACCAACGGGAATAACCGCTGTTGAAAATGAAGAACTTCATTGAAAAACCGGCTATGACAAGGATGATAATGTCATCAAGCATATAAAAGAAATCATAAAACCCTATATATGCGTAATATTTCCATACCGCCAAATGATACATTGTGAGCGTTTTCGTAAAAATAACCGGGAGTCCGAGAGAACAAAGCAGTTCAATGAGATTGACGGAAAAGGCAATCGCCGCCACTCCCAACAACATCATCGGCAAGGATGCCGAACTTAAAACTTTTTTAATTCTCTCGCTCAGTTTTTTCTTCTGTCCGGGTGTGGAGACTTCGCAAACATTCGGCTTGAATTTATAAAACTCCCTTATGGAAACAGCGCCAGCAATCACCGCCACCAAGCCGATGGCAATCTGAACAAAAGAAAAATAACCGATAAATATGAAGGCGTTGAGCCACGCCGCCATAAACAAGAAATATGAAACGGCGGAAGTGAGTATGAAAACTCCCCCAACCAACCACACTTTTTTGCGGGAGCCGGTGGCGATTACAAGCGTTAAAAGGACGAGCAACGCCCACATTGAACACGGGTTAAAACCATCCAGAGTTCCTAAAACCACGGCGAGAACAGGTAAGGAAAGATTTTTTATGTTAACCTCCCCAAAAAGAGGAATGTTTATTATGTCTTCACTTTTGGTTACACTCGGATTTTCTTTATCAAAATCGGTAATCATCCGCCTGATTTTTTCACCTGAGTTTTCCGGCTTGTCAAAACCAATCATATATTCGCTGCCGATTATCGTAAGAGGAACCGCAAGGCCTTTAATGTTTAATTTTTTCGCCGTGTCCAGAAACAGTTCCCTGTTTTTCTCATTGTGCCAAACTTCATATTCCACGACGTTCAGATTCGGCATCTCTTTTTTAAGCTCGCCGAGAAAGGCGCGCTCCGCCTGGCAATGGGGGCATTCCTCACCGTGAAAGAGGGTGACGGTAACCGGCTTTTCCGCCGCATAAGAAAAATTTGAAAAAGAAACCGTCAATAGAACGGCTGCCAATAGAAGAAAAAAAGACTTCCTTAAAATCATTCATTATATGCTAGCAGAAAATCCCGGAAATTTCCATTCTTAAAATAAAAGTCCCCGGAAAGGCATGCCTTTCCGGGGACAGGTCGGAAGAATCAGAAGGTGAATGCCTTCTGAACGTCTTGGATTTTTTGAGCGCGACATTGCGCTCTTACGGCAGCCTTCGCTACCTCGATCTCTTTAAGAGTAGTTTCAGCCCTAAGGCCGGAAACCTTTTTCAATAATTCTTGTTCTTTTTTATTGTTTTTTGCAGCCACTGCATCGGCCGCGAGAATTACCTCGCGCGACCAACGCAACATTTCCTTTTTTTCCTTCTCCGCTTTGGCTTTTATGGTCACCCTGTGACCCAATGCTCGGGCGGTTTCAACTGCCCCAAAATTAATTGCTCGGGCAGCTTCAGGACCGAACTTTCCCTCGGCCCTGTCATAGATGCCCTCGGCTTCCTTGAAACCAAGGGTGTCCATTCCCAGAAGGACCTTAATGGCCCTCCAAATTCTGTTAAACATAAATATACACCTCCTTGAAAAATTTCGGGCGAAACCGCCCGATTTTTTTTGGGGAAATACTTCCCCAACTTCAGATTTTTAAAGAAAAGACTGACTAAATTCTTAGCATACTAAAAAAATCTTTGTCAATTTTTTGTACTTGACGGGTACATGGGAAATACTTTCTCCTGAAAGGGTGATAGAACGACTTTTTCTCGCAGCCGAGCTGTTTAAAAAAACCGCCCGGTTAATCGGGCGGTTTTTCTTATTTCCAAAGCGCCAACGCTTCTTCGGGGTTTGAGATTATAAGATATTTATATGTGAGCAAATCAAGAATATTCAAATTGCGGGCTTCGGAAATTTCCATCCCAGGAATGTTCCGGAAGCTTTTTTCCGTTTCAACGCTTTTCTTTGACAGCGCGAGAAGGGCTTTGTTCTTTCTCCTGGACGCCAAGTTTTCAAATCCCTTAATTTTTGAAATTGAATTCAAAAAAGCAGACGCCTCTTTTGTTTTCGGCTTCGCCAAATCAACTTTATCCAAAAACAAAATTTCATTGTCGCGAAGTTTCTGAGAAAGCGTCGTGTAAAACGCTTTCTTCTTCATTTTTTTGTTTATCTTTTTGGAATAGTCCTTCTCTTTGGTGGGACCGTGCGCCACTCCTCCTCCAATCCATATTGGAGATCTCGTTGAACCGTGCCTTGCCCGGCCCGTGCCTTTTTGCCTCCACGGTTTTTTCCCGCCACCACTCACTTCTCCCCTCCCTTTGGTGTGGGCGACCGGAGTCCTCATATTCGCCTGCATTGAAACAACAACCTGGTGAACCAAATCTGCATTCCACGGCAAATCAAAAAAACCCTCGGATAACTCTATGTCGCTTGTTTTTTCGCCCTTCTGATTGTATATCGCGGTTTTCATTTTATTCTAAAATTCAAATTAGCGTATTAAACCATTATTTCCAAAAGTGTTCCCCTCCTTCCCGGAACCGGTCCCGCCACATAAAGCATATTCTTTTCTTTGTCAATTTTGACGATTTTGAAATTCTTCACGGTTACCTTGTCGGATCCCATTCTTCCAGCCATTCTGGTTCCTTTAAAGACTTTTTGCGGTCCAGTTGAACCGATTGAACCCGGCTCTCTTTCTGAATGCTTCTGTCCGTGAGATCTTGGCCCGCCGGCGAATCCGTGGCGCTTTACCACCCCCTGGAATCCTTTTCCTTTGGAAGTTCCGATTATTGTCACCTTGTCGCCCTCCTCAAAAACATCAACCGATATCTTTGACCCTTTTTCAATTCCTTCGGTCTTGTCAAAGCGAAATTCCCGCAAATATCTGAAATTTCCCAGGTGCCTCTGCGGTTTGTTTATATTCTTTGTTTTTTTCTCTCCGAAACCCACCTGAACGGCATTGTATCCGTCTTTCTCTTCGCTTTTTATTTGGGTAACCTCAACCGGACCGGCGGAAACCAAAGTAACCGGAATTGCTTTTCCGTTTTCATCAAAAACTTGCGCCATACTTTCTTTTTTCCCCAATATAAATTTCATAGCGATTTAATCAATTTTCCGGCGGAAAGTGTTTCTCCTCCCGCAACGCAAAACCCTTATTTGAATCCCGCCTGCGGCAGATCTAAAAGTTTATAATCGCCCCGCGAAGCGGGACTCCTTAAACTCTAAGACATTTTCACCTCAATATCCACTCCGGCCGGAAGATTCAAATTCGTAAGGGCGTCAATTATCTTCGGATTCGGATTGAGGATGTCAATCAATCTCTTGTGAACCCTCATCTCAAACTGTTCTCTGGAATCCTTGCTGACAAAAGTCGCCCGGTTAACGGTGTATTTTCTAATCTCCGTCGGCAGAGGAACCGGTCCCGCCACTTTGGCATCGTATCTTGCCGCCGTGTCAACAATCTGTTTAACACTACTGTCCAAAACCTTGTGCTCGTAAGCCCGGACGCGTATGCGAAGCTTTTGTTGCTCTTCTTTTTTGGTTTTTTTAGTTTTTTTTGTGGCTGTCATTGTTATTTTTGCCGAAATATCGGCATATCTTGAAAATTAAATTTGAGAGCCCGGCGCCTTCTTGCGCGTTATGCTTAAAAAGACGCCGGGCTCCCGCCCATTTTTCCCAACATCGGTTGGTAAAAATGAGCGAAAGAACCCATTAAGCCGTAATCTTCGTCACAACTCCCGCTCCTACCGTCTTCCCCCCTTCGCGAATGGCGAATCTCGTCTTTTCTTCAAGGGCGACAGGGGCCGTAAGTTTTACTTTGAAAGTAACTGTGTCTCCCGGCATTACCATTTCAACTCCCTCCGGCAATGCTACATCTCCCGTCACGTCAGTCGTTCTGATATAAAACTGGGGCTTGTATCCGGTGAAGAATGGGGTGTGTCTTCCTCCCTCTTCCTTTTTCAAGATGTAAACCTCAGCTTCAAATTCGGTGTGAGGAGTGATTGATCCCGGTTTGACGAGAACTTGTCCTCTTTGAACCTCTTCTTTTTTTAATCCCCTCAAAAGGATTCCCGCGTTGTCACCGGCCAAACCTTCATCAAGAGACTTATTAAACATTTCTATTCCAGTAACAGTCGTCTTCCTGGTATCCCCCAACCCGACAATTTCAATTTCTTCTCCGACTTTAACTTTTCCTCTTTCAATTCTTCCAGTAACAACCGTTCCGCGACCTTCAATGGAAAAGATGTCTTCAATCGGCATCAAGAAAGGTTTGTCAATCTCGCGAACTGGCTCGGGAATGTATTCATCAAGCTGCTTCACGAGTTCCAAAATCGGTTTCGCCCACTCGTCATCAATGGACGTGACCTCGAGAGCCTTAAGGGCGGATCCTTTGATAATAGGGGTCTCATCTCCTGGGTAATCGTACTTGGTGAGGAGCTCTCTCATTTCTTCCTCAACGAGATCTACCAATTCCTTGTCATCAACCATATCAACTTTGTTCAAGAAGACAATGATTTTAGGGACTCCTACCTGCCTGGCAAGAAGAATGTGTTCTCTGGTTTGAGGCATAGCGCCGTCAGTCGCCGAAACAACAAGGATGGCTCCATCCATTTGGGCGGCGCCGGTAATCATGTTTTTAATATAGTCAGCATGTCCCGGAGCGTCAATGTGCGCGTAGTGGCGCTTGTCCGTCTCGTATTCGGAGTGGTGAAGGGCGATTGTGATTCCCCTCGCCTTTTCCTCCGGAGCCTTGTCAATGTCGTCAATTTTCTCCAGCTTCACTTTGTTTCCCGCAAGATTAAGCACGTGCAAAATCGCGGCCGTCAAGGTCGTTTTTCCATGATCAACGTGACCAATGGTTCCAACGTTGACATGTGGCTTTGTTCTTTCAAATTTTTCTGTTGCCATATTTTTAATACTTTATGATTATTTTGCTAATTAATTAATTTCGACTTTGTTAAAAATAAATAAAAGGCGCGTCAAACACGCAACATTCTTATGTTATTAGAAAGCATTGGGAAAGTCAACCCCAGCAGCGACATTTTTTTTCTTAGGGGTTTTATCTTTTTGGTCAAGGTAATTTTGAAGAATTTTCTTTCCATTAATATAGTTAAGCTGTGCCGAAGGTGAGAATCGGACTCACGACCCCTTTCCCGCTTTTAGCGGGATGCTCTTCTTTTCGCCATTGTCCTTGTTTGTGCCGAAGGTGAGAATCGGACTCACGACCCCTTCTTTTTCAGAGAAGTGCTCTACCACTGAGCTACTTCGGCGCTATGATGTGAAATGTTTCATCAGAGAAGTGCTCTTCCGGGGTGATTATCATTCTTTATTAATTTAAGGTAATCACCCGTTAAAAGCAAGTATGTTACGGCAGTAAACTCTTGAGTTTGTCCAAGAGCCCAGGTGTAACACCGCTCGGGTTTAAAGCTCCGCCCGCTTGTTTTATTTGCCCCGCCCCTTGACTGATATTGCTCAACATATCCACCACTCCTCTTAAATATGGCTCAACGTAATAATAGGCGCCGTAAGAAAGAGCCACGATGACGACAAATTTTACAATCTTAAAGACAGTTCCGAACACACTCGCCCGGTGCATCTTCTTGAGAATTTTCAAACTCTCTTGAGACGCCTCAAGATTTTTTCTCAACAATTCTTTGGCGTATTCATCCATACCAAAATTATTTTAACAAAAAAAGATGTAAAAAGAAAGAAGAGAGGTGGCAGCCGAGCCAATATGTTCTTAATTTAAACCCCAAACAATCTTCTCTATTTTAGTGAACAAAAAAACATGTACAAGATGAGATACATAGGTAATACCCCTAAGATGCCAAAATTGCTAAAATAGGGGAATGATTACCAGCCTAAATCTCATCAATATGCCAAAAATTAAAAGGGAAGGGAATGTAATTTTCGGATTCGCGCCCGTCAACATCCTCTCAATGCATGAAAGATGGCGCAGGCAAGCCAAGTTATTGAAACTGCCCAAGAACGCCCGCCTGCGCCTGGAATGGCTCATATATTACGAGACCAAGGCAAACGGGAACGCGTCGCTGACCTGCCACCATTTCGGCATTCCCGGCAAGACATTCCACAAATGGAAAAACAGGTTTGACGGCAAGAGCCTGAAACTGCTGGAAGACCGAAACAAAGCCCCGAAGCGCGTCCGGCAAAAAGAGATAACCTCCACGGAAGAAGCGAGGATAATCACCCTCAGAAAACAACACATCAGATGGGGAAAGATGAAGCTTGCCGTCCTTTACGAGAGGGAGTACAAAGAGAACATTTCATC